>VOFG01000233.1_pt1 | contig 198001 bp, 323 predicted proteins | sample 5384171 | NCBI WGS metagenome assembly VOFG01 (sample SAMN12384726, study PRJNA508395) | human gut metagenome | isolation source: healthy gut F | host: Homo sapiens | reverse complement strand
ATTTTTAATTCGTATTCACATTTTAATTCCTTTGCATTCCCATAATTGCAAATAACAAAGGCCAAAATGCCCAATAACTGCAATATCTTTTTCATCCTAAAATTATGGGACAATTTTGATATATGTAAACATATTTTAATATGTTTTATATAATGATTGATTGATAGATAGTTACAAAAATATCTAACAAAATAATGATTATCCGGGAAAGACCCCGGGGAGGATGAGGCGCTGAATAGGAGTGTCCGGCGTTCCAACGGAGAAACAACGCCTTCGCATCTCGGGAGAAGTTGAAAATGCCCGGATTGGCTTTAATTCCGCCCGAAGGCGTGGATTTTACCGGGGCATGCCGCCATGCTGCGGCGTTCAGCAAAGGCACAGTTGAGCTGCGGACCCTTTATATTTATCCGCCATACGGGATAAAATGGGAGATTCTGGTATGCCGAGGGGCCGGGATTCCACTAAAATGCCATGTTTCTGGCATGAGGAGGCTGTTTTCTCTGGAGCCTTTCAGTTTGAGTTCCTGCTGGTTTTCCATGAACATGGTGCCGGATTGTTCCCTCAATGCTTCCATATGGCGGGTAAGAAACTGCGGGCTTCGATGGTCCGCATCTGAGCATCCTGTGAAAGCGCTTCATGGTTTTCAAGTTTCCCTGTTGATGTTGAGTCTCCCGCAGTCTTTTTCGATCCATCCGGAGAGGATGGGACCGGTGAATCGGATTCAGGTCAAATAACCTGTTCCGGGGTGGTTCAGGAGGCATCAAAAGCTTTCAGCACTATTTCTTATTCCCGGTCCGTGTTCCGGATTTTGATGTTGATGAAGATTGTTCCCGGACGGGTGTTATTTGCCGTCTTTTTACGGCCGTGTACATTAGCCGTATCAATGGAGGCGGATCCTGCTTTCCGCGAGCCGGAAATGCGGTGAATTCCCGGTGTTCAGCCAATGCATATTTTCAGGGAAAGAAGTGATTCCTGTTCTTTCCTGAAACATTTCCTGCCTTCTTTATGCCGGAAGCGGCAAAGGGGCGTGCGGCATATGCGGCAGTATTATCTTCCTGCCTGGAGGCAGCGGTAGTAATAATCCACGCGGGAAATGAACCAGCTCCATTTGTACCCGGGGCGCCCATTAGTCATCAGCGGGGCGGGGCAATTCTTGCCGGACCAGTAGTTGTGAGGCACTACGTTGCGCAGGGGGGACGTTGTAGCGCATCATCAGCAGCGCCGCCAGCTTGGCCGTCTTGTTGTAGATGACGACAGGGTTATGCGTGGTGCATTCACACATTTCAATGGCTACGGAGTATTGGTCTCCCGGTCCGGAATGGTCCGCATGGTGGCCGGTTTCCGTAGTGGGGATGTGCTGGTAGGCGCCGAATTGGTCCACAGTAAAGTGCCAGTTCAGACTGCGGGATTTGCCGCTGTTCAGGTAACGGGAGTGGGCATTGGCGTCTCCTTTGGGGTTGGCGGTGCTGTGGATGGTGATGAAGCGGGGGCGCATGGAGGATGCGCGCTTGCGGGCATACGTGTTTTTGGGCATGTAGGAAACTTTAATGCCTACTTCACGGCCCATCTGGCCGGGTGTGCGGGGAACTACCGGCGCCTTTTGAATTTTAAAGGAGACGGCCGGCGGCCTCATTTTGTCGTTCTGCGAACAGCTGCAGAACGTCAGGGCGGCGAATACGGTAAAAAAAGCCCGTCCAGACAAATCTATATTCCATGCGTTTGTTCTAGGAACAGCCTGGAAGGATTGCAAGAAGAATTTGGAATTAGTTCGGATGAACTAATCAGGCCGTGCCGTGAAGTTGCAGGTATATCCGGTGCGGATGAGGCGGACGCGCCGCGCCTTCGGGAGGAAGGGGCCCGTCCGCGAGGGGGAAGCCGTACCGGGAACGCCCGGCACATATCCCGTTATCTGAGGATTTGGGTAAGGACATATTGCAGGATGCCGCCCGCCAGATAGTATTCTTTTTCAATAGGCGTATCAATGCGGACGATGACAGGCACGTCAAATGCTTCCGCATCCGCGGGCTGTACGCGCAGGGTGACCTGCTGGCGCGGAGCGATGCCGTTGTTCAGGCCCAGGATGGAGAAGGTGGCGTCCTTCAACGGAGTGATGCGGTCATAATCCGCCTTGTCGGCGAAGATGAGGGGCAGGACGCCCATGCCGATAAGGTTGGGCGGTGGATACGCTCAAAACTCTTGGTGATGACGGCTTTGACGCCCAGCAAATTCGTGCCCTTGGCCGCCCAGTCGCGGGAAGAACCCATGCCGTAGTCTTCTCCGCCGATGACGATGAGCGGAACGCCGTCCTGAGCGTAGGCCATGGCCGCATCATAGATGAAGGCGGGCGTTCCGCGGCAGGGATTATTTCCTTGTCCGGGGCGGGAACGGCGCGGTTGCCGAAATACAGCGTGTAACCGCCTTCCGTGCCGTTTACCATCAGGTTTTTAATGCGGACATTGGCGAAGGTGCCGCGGGTCATCACGCGGTCATTTCCGCGGCGGGAGCCGAAGGAGTTGAAATCTTTTCTGTCCACTCCCATGCCCTGCAGGTACAGCCCTGCGGGCCCTGTTTCCCGGATGGCTCCGGCAGGGGAGATGTGGTCCGTGGTTACGGAATCGCCGAAAATGCCCAGGGGGCGGGCATCCGTGATATCCGCCAGTGTGCGGGGCTGGCCGTTGAAGCCGCTGAAGAAAGGAGGGTCCTGAATGTAGGTGGATTGTTCATTCCACTGGAAGACAGAGCCTTCCGGCGCGTATACGGCCGCCCAGCGGGGATTCCTGTCCGGCGTGATGGTGTAAAGCTCCCGGTATGCTTCCGGGTTGCGGGATTTGGCAACGGCTTCCGCAATTTCCCCGGAGCTGGGCCAGATGTCCTTCAGAAATACGGGGTTCCCGCTGCGGTCCGTGCCCAACGGTTCCGTCTGGAAGTCGATGTCCACGCGGCCGGCCAGCGCAAAGGCGACGACCAGGGAGGGGACATCAGGAAGTTGGTCTTGATGGAGGCATGGATGCGGGCTTCAAAGTTGCGGTTGCCGGACAGGACGGAAGCCGCTACAATGTCATTGTCCCGGACGGCCTGTTCCAGTTCCGGATTTAACGGCCCGGAGTTGCCGATGCAGGTGGTGCAGCCGTAGCCGACGGTTTCAAAGCCCAGAGCGTCCAGGGATTCCTGGAGGCTGTTGGTTGCAAAAGTAATCGGAGGCGATACGGGAACCCGGAGCAATGGACGTTTTCACGTGCGGAGGCACGTTCAGCCCCGTTCAACCGCTTTTTGGCGAGCAGCCCGGCGGCAAGCATCAGTCCCGGGTTGGATGTGTTGGTGCAGGAGGTGATGGCGGCGATGAGGATGCTGCCGTCTTTCAGCTTCGCTTCCTGGCTGAAGCCGTCCACCGGAACGGGGACGCCCGCCGAAGGGGAGTGCATGGAAACCGTGACCTCCGGAGATTCCTTCTTGCCGTAACCTCCTTCCGCCACGGGCATGCTACAAGCTTGCGGGAAGCTGTCCCTGATGGAGTTCAGGCGAATGTGGTCCTGCGGGCGTCTGGGGCCGGAGACGGCTGGTTCCACGGCAGACAGGTCCAGTTCCAGCTGGTCCGTGTAGTCCAGATCTCCGCTACGGGGCATTCCCCACAGGTTCTGTGCCTTGAAGTAGTTTTCGTACGTAGTGATGGCTTCTTCGCTCCTGCCTGTCTGGCGCAGATAGTCGGAGCAGCGTTCATCCATGGGGAAGAAGCCCATGGTGGCGCCGTATTCCGGGGCCATGTTTTGCTACGGTAGCCCGGTCTGCCAGAGGCAGGGCCGCCGCCCCGTCTCCGAAAGAATTCCCACAAATTGCCTACGACGCCGTGGCTGCGCAGCATCTGGGTGACATGCAGCGCCAGGTCCGTGGCGGTCACTCCTTCGCGGAGTTCTCCCGTCATATGGACGCCCACTACTTCCGGCACCAGGAACGTGACGGGCTGGCCGGCATCCCGGCTTCCGCCTCAATGCCGCCAACACCCCAGCCCACAACGCCTATGCCGTTAATCATCGTGGTATGGGAATCCGTTCCCACCAGGGTATCCGGGAAGTAAACGCCATCCTTTTCCATCACGCCCTGCGCCAGGTATTCCAGATTGACCTGGTGGACAATGCCCACGGACGGAGGAACCACGGAAAAAGTCTGAAAGGCCTGCTGGCCCCATTTGAGAATTCGTAGCGTTCCGCATTGCGCTGGAATTCAATGTCCAGGTTCTTTTCCAGAGCATCCGTGCATCCTGCCCAGTCCACCTGGACGGGTGGTCCACCACCAGGTCCACGGGGACCAGAGGTTCAATGACGGGAGGCGTCTTTTCCCAATCCTGCTACGGCGGGCGCATGGCCGCCAGGTCCACCAGAAGAGGGACGCCCGTCAGGTCCTGCAGGACAATGCGGGCTACCGTAAACGGGATTTCATAGGAACCGGGATTGTTGGCATTCCAGGAGGCCAGGTTGTCCACGTCCTTTTCAGTCACTTTCAGGCCGTCGCAATTGCGGAGCAGGGATTCCAGAACGATCCGGATGGAAACGGGAAGGCGGTTCAGGCGGGGATAGCCGTTTTCCGCCAGGGCTGGCAGTGAATAAAACTGTCCCGGGGTTCCGGTTCCCGTGGTGAACGTACTCTTGGCAATCTTGGTCATGATGCGGAATAGAGGGTTAACTGTAAACAGGCGGCTGCCCTCCTGGCAGTCGCGGGTACTATACAGGCCAAATGTGATAAGGCAAGGACTCTGTGTGACGGAGGGCGGATTTTTCCCCCCCTTCCGAAGCCGGGGAAATTTTTCTCTGAACCGGGGCTGCCGCTTTTTCCGGCATTTTTTCTCCATGCACGCCGCAGGAATCATGGAGTGCGTCATGGAACATTGAAAATGAGTCCGCAGTATTGTCCAACCCTGTGAAAGGTTTCAAGATGATGAACGCAAAAACATCTTATCAATCATAGCGGGAGCGTTGGCGCTGGCTGCCTGTTCTGGCCCGCAGGAAGAAGAGAATTTGCGCATGGTTCCCCTGACCGTGCCTGCAACCGTACCCATGACCTCCTACGGACCGCACGCGAGGGTGGTTGTAGCAGGAATTGATTATACGGAGGTGCACGACGAATGGATGAATCCCGATATCATGAAAAAAGGCCACCCCGGGCAATACGCGCGTGGTGATCAGCCGCGGACGCCAAAGGGGCCAGTTGATGGTGGGGGATGAGGTAGCCATGGATTTTCCCGTTTGCGTGGGTAAGGCTTCCCACCGCACGCCCGTGGGCCATTTCCGCATTACGGAAAAGGCAGTGCATCATGTTTCCAATTTGTATGATGCCTCCATGCCTTACTTCATGCGGCTGACGGACAGCGGCATTGGGATGCACGTAGGCCCTGTTTTCCAGACGCCGCAGTCCCATGGGTGCATTCGCATGACCCGTTCTTCCTGCGTGCCGCTTTTCAAAACCGTTAAGGTAGGCACGCCCGTTACGATTGTACAGTAATGCCCGGAAAATTTCCGGGCGCTTTTCCGGAAGAAAAAATTCCCCGCGTTTTTTAAAACTCATTTTTTAAACAAAAAACGTCATCCGCCGCTATTTTAATAAACGGCATGTAGATAAACGGTACTTGCCGCAAGTCGCATTGCCTCAGCAACCCGAACCCTCCATGCCGCTGCCGACTGTATAGTATTCATTCATCGGCAGCGGCATGGAGGGAAGCCGTCTGCTTGACCGCAGAACTTGGGGAATGAACGGGCTGCCCGTATTTCGTGAAGAGGACATGGTGCTTGTTCTCCCGGGGCCGCATTTGTTCCTCCGTGTTGTAAAAGATTAATGGAGAAGAAGGATTGGCCTCCCCTGCTTTTTTCTCCGGATTATTTTTCCGCAGCTTTCCTGTCTGTTCCTTCCCGGTGCAGCAGGGAAGGTATTTTCCATAACCCTGTGCTTCCATGTCCTGTTCAGGAATGAATTTCAGGGAGGCGCTGTTGATGCAGTAGCGCAGTCCGCCCTGTTCCTTCCGGGCCGTCTGTGAAAACGTGGCCCAGGTGGGCGTCTCCCCGTTTTGCTGCGGACTTCCGTGCGCCTCATGCCGTGGGAGAAATCCTGTTTTTCCTGAATCAGTTCTTCTTTCATGGGGCGGGAGAAGCTGGGCCAGCCGCAGCCTGAATCAAACTTGTCCGTGGACAGGAATAAAGGTTCGCCTGTCGTGACGTCCACATAAATGCCGGGTCTGTCGGTATTGAAATATTCATTGCGGAAGGGAGGTTCCGTCGCATTATTCCGCGTGACGGCAAATTGCTCGCGTGTCAGGACGCGGCGCAGCTCTTCGTCCGATTTTTCCGGTAAACAGGTTCGTTTTCGCGGGCCTGGGACGCTTCCCGGAATTTGGCGGGTGGAATATGGCAGTATCCGCCAGGGTTTTTATCCAGATAGCGCTGATGATATTTTTTCCGCCCGTGAAAATTGGCGGAGGGGCTGAACTTCAATTGCCAGAGGCTGCCTGAAGTGCTGCTGGAGCCTTTTCAGGGACGTTTCTATAACAGGTTTGTCCTTCTCATCCGCGTAATAAATGCCCGTGCGGTATTGAATTCCCCTGTCGTTTCCCTGTTTGTTGACGGAAACAGGATCAATAATGGAGTAATACCGTTCCAGAAGAAAGGGCAGACTGAGTTCTTCCGGGTCAAATACTACTTTTTACCGTTTCCGCATGGCCCGTTTTCCCGCTGCATACTTCTTCATACGTGGGAGAAGCCGTGGAGCCGTTGGCATATCCCACTTCCGTTTCCTTAACGCCGGGCATCAGGGAGAAGTATTTTTCCACTCCCCAGAAACAGCCTCCCGCCAGGTAAATCGTTTTTAAATCCTTGTTGTCCATATGAGGTTTGTCATTACTGCTTGCCTGGCCTTTTTTCCCCGCAGGAAAAAAGGAGAGCATGGCGACTGCGGCCAAAATGGCGCATGCCAGTCCGGCCAGTGTCCATGGTCCGTGGTAAATACGCTTCATAAACGCTGTATGGAGTCGCCTTCCGGTGCGGGAGCAGCGGCTCCCTGGGCCGGGCAACTGCTGTCCCCGGCTTTTCCGGAAAGGTAAATGATTAGACAACAGCGGGTTCATTCCGTTCGATACCTGTGTCCATATTTCCTTATTTCTCCCGTTTTTCCGCCTTCATCCTGTTTTTCAGCCACTGGTAAATAGCCCGGTCGGAGGCGTCCGGTTTTCTGCTTGTCTGCATGCTGAATCCGTATTTGGTTCGGAAGTTGAAAACGGCCAGAGAAGGGCTCAGGCCGATGGAAAGCCCCTCCATCCGTATTTCCACCTCTTGCGGGACATGGCTGGAGAAGTCGAGGCGTCCGGCATTGGTGACGGTTTCCACATAGTGTTTCAGGAAAGGCTGGATGCTGGCCAGGAAGGAGGGTTCCAGAGCCATGCGGCAGCGTTCCGGGGAAGAATTTTCCCCTGACAAGAATGGCGGAAGGAGCTGCGATGGCGTGGGCGGGCCTTAACGTATTCAGCGGAACATTCCATAAAAGGAAAACAGCCCCGTGCCCAGGAGAAAAAGAAGGACGGCCAGAGCGCCAAGCCATTTGACCCGTTTGTTTACTGATTGATGACAGGGCCGGCCTTCGTTCATGGAGAGAAGCATGTCATAATATTCCATGGTGATCCATGAAAAGAATTTGCCAGGAAGCAGATGGGAATTCCCGTCCCCGCATGAGGGAATTTTTTGTACTATAACATGAAAAGCATGAAAAAAAACGCTGGAAATCATGTATAGTATCATTAAATATTAATGTAGTGTATGAGAAAAGATTCCATTTTTCTTTCCATTTTTTTATTTTTCCTTTTTCTGACAATCTCCGTAAATAAATCCCTCGCGGCAAAATATCCTTCGCTGGATGTTCCGAAAGACATTTTGCTCCACGTGAAAGAAGCTGCTTCCTCCCAGTCCCCCTATTCCGGCAATCATTCTGTAAAGCAGGCTGTGGACGGCTCTATGGAATCCGCCAACTGGCATGTTCCCGGAGTGCATCATGTGGAGGGGGATTTGTGTTTGAAGTGCCGGAGACCATTCATTACATCATTTTTCCGGAGCCGATTTCAATGAAATTGCCGTGTCCGCCATGTCCGGCTCGTCTTGGAAGGACCTTGGAAAATTCGATATCGGCGGCTCCAGGATGATCAGATTTAAAAAGCCTCTTCAAAAGGTTCGGAAAATCAGATTGACGGTTGATTATCCCGAAGGTTCCTCTCCGTCTTTTACCGTACGGGAAATCAGCTTTTACAAAAGGGTGGAGTCCGTACTTAACCGGAAATTGCTGAAAGTATTTAAGGACACGAGCTGCTCCTCCATCAATCCCAGGTGTACCTTGACGGACCTCAAGGCTCTTCCGGAGTTTTTGCAGATGATTGCGAAGAAAATAAAATCCGGCGATTATGAAGACAAAAGAATTCGCATTGCTTCCTATAAGGCTTACAGCCATCCGGAGTTTGCTGCGAAGGTGAGAAATATCAACGCCCTGAACAAATTTGACAATCCTACCGGAATTGTCGCGGAGAAAGGAGATGAAATTCTTTGTGTTCGTAGGACCTACCCATGGAGAAGATATTGGGCTGGCCTCCGTTTCTCCAGCGGGAATAGAGTCTTCCTCCTATCCTTTGAACGAAGGGGTAAACAAAATTAGAATCAACCGTTCGGGATTGCTTTACGTGATGTATCACACCGATATCAGCACGCCCAAGAAGCCGATAACGGTGCATATTCCTGTGGGAAGCGGCATAGTGAATGGATATTTTGACGTGACGAGGCACACGGATAAGGACTGGAAGCGTATGATCAGCAACGCCCCGCATAGCATGTTCGATATCGTTGGGCGGAATTCCATGATGATTCTTCACACAAAGTACCTGAAAGATTACAGTCCGGATTCCATTACGAAATCCGTCAGGGTATGGGATGAAAGCGTCAAGGCCATGTGGAAAATCATGGGATTTGACAAGTATCCCCAGCCGCACAATAACCGGCAGCTTGGCGTTTCCGTAGAAGGAGGAGCCCATATGTTTGCAACCTGGTATTACTGCGGCTACAGTATTGGAGATCAGGGAAATACGCTGAAAAATGAAGTGCTCGCTCCTGGAGTTCTTCAGGGAAACCGCCTTTGGGGAATCGGGCATGAAATCGGTCATTGCTACCAGCATCCGTTCAACTGGCGCAGCATGTCGGAAAGTTCCAACAATTTTTTTGCCCAGCTGATTCTGGACCAGGTGACCAATGCCATTAATGGCAATGAGCAGGCCTCCGATATGGAAAACCCGTGCAAATACCTGCTTTCAGAAGCGGTAAAGGGCATGCCGTTCCATGATTTGAACGGCTGGGCCAAATGGGGTTTTGCTCAATATTCCTTTTATCTGTATTTCCATAAGCTGGGAATCAATCCCAGATTTTATCCTAGGCTGTTTGAATCATTGCGGCGCAAGCCGCTTTCAGGCAGGCGTATGAGGTTTCCGAAGCCCATTTGGCCTTGTATGAACGCATTTGCAATATCAGCAGGACGGACTTTACCGATGACTTTGAAATTTTTAATTGGTTTGTCCCGATTGACCGCAAGGGGCATCAATATGGGGATTACAGTTTTAAAATGACAGAGGAAATGGCCCGGGCATCCAAGGCCCGCATTGCCGCCAAACGGTACCCCAAACCGAAAATTCCGCATTGCCTTCCTGCATCAGCATGGAAAGACGGTCAATTTGTGGGGGCAGAATCTGCATGGGTCCCAGCTCAACGGCTATTGGACCAAATACAAGCAGAACGCAAAACTCAGCCCGTCTGTAAGCGCCTCCAAAAAGGATAACATGATTATTGTGCGGAATGGGGAAAATGCAGCCGCTTTCTGTGTAGTGACCAATGGAAAGGTGGTAGGTTATTATGACCGTCAGAAGTTTGACGTTTCCGGCGTGGAATGGAATGATACCTCTAAAGTGTACGCCATCCCGATTCAGACGGCGGAACCTTATAAGTTGATTTATGCTGCCGGGCGTTCCTGACCGTGTTTTTGAAGGTTTGGGAAAAGCCTCCCGGAAAATCATATTCCGGGAGGGGCGGGTATTGGGCCGCCTGCTATTCGGGTGCCTTGAAGTTATATACGGGCCTGATGCGTTCCACGATTTCCGCCGTTTCATGGATGTTGTCCAGCACGCTCTCGCCATCCTTGTAGGCCATTGGCGCTTCATCCAGCGTAGCGCGGGAAACGCAGGTGGAGAAAATACCCTGCATGGAAGCCTCGAATTCCTCCAGGGAAAGATTGGCTTTAGCCTTTTTGCGGGACATGCTGCGGCCTGCGCCGTGCGGAGATGAGGAATTGAATTCTTCATTTCCTTTGCCGATGCAGATGACGGAGCCGTCACGCATATTCAGGGGAACGATGAGTTTTTCTCCGCGTCCGGCCCGGACGGCTCCCTTGCGGATGATTTGGTCTTCCGCAATGTAGTTGTGCACGGTGTCGAAACTTTCCAGATCATCTGCATCATCCAGCAGTTCATGCAGTATCACGCGGCGGTTCAGGGCTGCGAAGCGCTGAGCCACCTTCATATCCCGCATGTAGTTCAGCGTATTTTCTCCCTGAAGGTAGCAGAGTCCTTTTTGCGTTCTTTAAGATAGGCGTCCGGACAAGTATCCACGGCGATTTTCTGGTAGCGTTCCGCAATCTTCAGACCGAAATTGCGGGAACCGGAGGTGGATGCACAGGAAAGCGTGCTCTTTCCCTTGCGCTATTTCAATGAAGTGGTTGCCTCCTCCCAGAGACCCTACGGAGCGGCGGTGCCTGTCTTTGTCCGTTCTCAGCACGTCCATGCAGATGCGGGAGATTTCTTCATCCAGTTCCGGGTCGTCCAGCAAGGCTTGATGAACGGAGGGACGGGCATGCATCCCGGACGGGACGCGCTCGCGCAGGCGTGCGTCAAAGCTGGAAAAATCCGGCAGTCCGGACAGTCTGGCGGTAAGCACTCCGCAGCCGATATCCACGCCGATCAGGTTGGGAATTACCTTATCCGTTTTCAATTCCGCCGTGAACCCGATGACGCAGCCGGCTCCGGCGTGCACGTCCGGCATGATGCGCACCCGGCTTCCTTCAAAGGCGGGGTGGTTGCAGAACGTCCCTGATCTGGGTGCGGGCCAGGTCTTCCAGTTCATCCGTGAACACGCGGGCTTCCGTGTATTTTCCGTCAATGGTGATCATGGTTTTATTCTTTTTGGTTGAGGGGCGCGGAGATATGCGGAAAGCGCCTTCGCGCCCTGTGACCTTGTCACCATAACGCATTTGTTGACTCTTGCATTATATAAGTATTCATATTATATAACTATAAAGTTATGTTTGAGCATCTTTTCGCAGAACGGGGACTGTCCCTGGACCGATTGAAAACCTTGATAGAAGTGGCCAAGGCTGGGAGCATTGCCGCTGCCGCCCGGGGGATAGTGCGCGGCAGAGCCTGTATTCCCGGCAGATTAAGGAATTGAGGAATTCTTCGGTGTGGAACTGGCGAGCCGCCGCGGGAAAGTGCTGGCTCTTACCGGAGCCGGGTGGGGAGCTGGTGAGGCTGGCCAGTGAAAGCCTGTGCCTGCTGGATGATTTTAAAAAGCCGGAGCCGGAATCTGCCCTACCGGTTCACTATCGGAGCCGGGGACAGCCTGCATGCTTGGGTGGTGGCTCCCGTGCTGGCGAGTATCCAGAAACAGGGGCTGCCGTGGCTTTTCGCGCTGGAGAACCTCCGCAACAGTGAGATTCCCTCTAAGCTCCAGAATATGGATATAGACTTCGGTATTGTGCGTACCAGCGCGCTGGAGGCGGAAGGGTTGGAAAGCCGGGTCATTTGCTCCATGGATTATGCGCTGTACGTTCCTGCAGCCCTGGCCGGGAAAAAGGCGCGGGGAAGAAGGAGGATTTTCTCCGCCTGCTGGAAATGTTCCCCCCTAGCAACGCTGGGGAGCGGTTCCGGGTTTCATGCGTTGCTGAAAAGGAATTGCGCTGAGTTCGGCATCAGGCTGCGGGTGCACTGTGAAACGCAATCTTTTCCTTTTGCGGCCCGCATGTTGAAGAGCGGAGCGTTCATGGCAATCCTGCCCTGCATGGCGGAAAAAGAACTGGGGAAGGGTTTGTCAAGGTTACTCATCCGGCGCTGGACGGGCTGTCCCGCAGTATTTCCCTGGCCTGGAATCCGCGGTTGCTGCGCGTGAGGCCTTCAGCCAAACGGGTAATTGATGTTTTTTCCATCCCGGAACGGGAGTGATGGAAGGAAAATCAATCAGAATCCACGCCCAATTTATTTTTACGGTAGTGGTCCAGGGAGATGCGGTAAAAATATACGATCGCCAGCAAATTCAGCAGGGCTCCCGTTCCGAAGGCCCAGTTCAGGTTCAGGTACGCGTAAATTTTTGCCTCCCAGGAACATGCCTGTTCCCACCCCGATGTCAAAAGCGGTGAAAAATGTGGAATTGACGGCTCCCCGGTGGCCGCGGTCCGCCATGTTCAGTTTCATGGTTTGGAACGTGGGGATGAAAATGCCGAAGCCAAAGCCGATGAGGATGGCGGAAGCGTAATAGATCCATTCCAGCGGCGCCAGCGCCAGTGCGCCGAAACTGACGGTCAGGATACTCAGGAGATGACGGAAAGCTCCGCCACGCGTCCGCGGTCGATTTGCCTGCCTACCATGAACCTAGAGACCAGCATGCCCAGCCCCATCAGCGCGTAAAACAGCCCGGCGTATTTGAACCCGTGCATTTCTCCGTACAGGGCGGAATACACGGCCACCACGCCATAGGAGAAGGTGGCGATCATCACGTTCACCGCCAGCGGAATGCCCACGCGCAGCACCAGACGGTCCAGTACCTTTTTAGGCGTTTCATACACGGGCTCCTGAACAGGGCTCCCGGGAACGCGGATGAGATGCAATGCCCGCCCCGGCCAGGCACAGGAGCAGGGAACTCCAGGTAATCACGTAAAAGCCGTACTGCTGGTATACCTGAAGGCCGATGACGGGGCCCAGGCACATGCCCAGCGTCATTGTCATGCCGAAGAAGCCCAGGCCTTCCCCGCGGCGGGCAGGGGGATGATATCTACTGCCATTGTCGGGCCGGAGGTGGTCATGCCTCCCCAGATCAGGCCCTGTATGAAGCGCGTCAGGAAAAACGCCAGGGCGGTGGCGGCCGCAGCATACCCTGAAAAGGACAGGGCCAGCATAATGTAAACCGTGATGTAAATCTTCTTGCGGTCTCCGGTATCCACCCGGTGTGCGAACCAGGGGCGGGAGATAATGGCGGCCAGAACATAAATGGACATAATCCAGCCCAGCCAGCCGGAGGAGACCTGCAATTGCCCCGTCAGATACAGCGGGAGAACGGGCACCAGTTCATAGAAGGCCAGCCCCGTCATTAAGTTGGCGCAGCAGGCCAGGATGTAGTCTCGCGTCCAGAGAGGCGCTTTGACGGATGGTGCGGTTTCCGCCGCCAATTCATCTCTGGTCCGGGTCATGCAGGGGTTGTACAGCCGTTGGGAAAAGTTTCAAACGGCCTGACGTGTCATGATGATGAGCGGAGGGAGGAAGGCCCTGATGAATCCTTGTTGGGAGACGTTATTCATTTTCACGGGAAAAGGTTACGCCCACCAGCGTGTCTCTCCCGTCAATGGCATTCAGATAGTCGAATACTTCTCCGCAGGGTGTTTCGTTCTCAATGAGGAAAATGAATGCTCTGCACTGGTTGATATGTTCATTTGCCATATTGGAGAAAGCCTGAAGGTCGTTTTTCCGGGATGGACCGGATGGTTTTTTCTGGATACGCCAGTAAACAAGCTGGTAGTTCCCTCTTTCCGGGTAAGGGGACCGGATAAATTTCACGATGGGATAAACGGGTTTCCGGGAAGGTGTTTTGCTGAAAACAAGAAAATCATTTTCACGGAAAGGATGTTCCAGAATGGCACCGTCGGGAAGGCAGGGAGTGTCCGGGTTCATGTCTTTTTCAGATTCCGGATCAGATTCCGGGGCCATATCCGTGGAGACGGGAAGATCCCAGCAAATTCCATTTCCAAAGGCGGACGCGATGGCATCCCCTCTTTTCAAACGGAGATTATTCACGCCATGCGCATAAGCCTCCGATATGCCCTCAGCGATGCGGAACCAGGGAAGGGACGGATTGTCCAGATTGATGGTCAGGCATCTTTCACAGGCCAAATCCGTCTTCCATTCCTGTATGGGGCCGGGCAGTTCCGATGCGTTCACGATTATTTCTCCGGGCAGCAGGGCGCTTCCCTGTTTAGAGCATGCCTCAAAGAGGAAGCTGATGAAGAGAGGGAGGAAAACGGCGAGAAGACGAAGCATTTATTCATTCTTCTTATATGGTTTTATTGCATGTCAAAAGAATAGAGAGTGCGGTACATGCCGGGAAAGATGGCGCTGGCTCCCGCTCCGGAATATGCCTTCTTTTTTGCGTGCAGGACGGCGCGGGCATGGTAGGGTACATGGTATGAGCGTAATCACCAAACGTGGAGACAGCGGCGAAACGGACCTGATGTTCGGCGGGCGGAGTCCCAAGACAGCGCCGCGCATTGAAGCTTACGGAACGGTGGATGAATTAAATTCCCTGATTGGCGTGGTGCGCCATTCCGGGGTAAGCTCCCGGACGGTGGAGATGTTGGACGGCGTCCAGGCGCGCCTGGTGGGAGCCATGGGGAACTGGCCACGATGGAGGAAGATTTGCCCAAATATGACGCCAAGGGGTACGCCCGCATTACGGCGGAAGATGTGGCATGGCTGGAGGAACAGGCCCATTTGCTGGAAAAGGAATGCGACATCCGTTTCAAAGGCTGGGCCCGCCCGGGCAAGGAAGGATCGCTGGGCTCCGCGTATTTGGACCTGGCCCGTTCCGTCTGCCGCCGTGCGGAACGCCGTGTGGTGGCGTTGAGGCTGGATCATGCCCTGAGCAACGTGAACACGGCCTTGTTCCTGAACCGCCTTTCCGATCTTTGCTGGGTGCTGGCCCGTTTTGAGGCGCTGGCCGCAGGAGAAAGGCCCAGGCCTGAGCAGGCCGTTTCCGCCCGTCCTCCTGTTCCGGCATGTTGCGTATCTGCGTGATTCCCGTGTCAGGAGAAGCCTGGAAAGAATGGTTTTGCCGCAGATCCATGTCCAGGTGGCAATTCCCCGGAATGGTTCTTCGTTATTTTCAGGGGAGGGCTTCCCGGTCAGTCCAGCGGCAGGATGGAAGTAACCAGCATTTTGAATCGTTCCCGGGCAATGACGGAATGAGGTACTCCGGCGGGAATCAGGAGGCTCTTTCCTTGGGGCAGATTAACTTCTTCATTGCCTACGGTGAAGTAGGCCGTCCCGTCCAGAATCTGTATCAGCGCAGGACCGGGCGTCTGGTGGGTAGGGAGGAGTTGCTCGCTGTCAAAGGCCAGAATGGTCATGTTGACTCCTTTGGAGCGAATAAGGGCCAGACTGGTGATTTGCCCTTCGCGGTAATCGGTCAGATCGGCGTAATTAAAGGGGGTGGGTTCGGGGAGGCGCTGAATGGCTGTCATGTAAATTGGACACCCTTGTTGGCCCTTCCCGTTTCTTCATGACAGGCTTCCGGGAAAAAGGTCCGCTCCAGACCCGGGAGCGGACCTTGGCATTCAGCATTCATATGGTGCTTACTTACGGAGTCAGCGTCCTGAATTCATAGGCGTGAGGTCGGATTCACAAGTAAACAACAGCTATTCTATACATGAAAAATACAATTTACTTCAAAGAAAAATTGTGTAGGAAAATGCAGATTTGATTCTGTTGCAGGGAGAATCGGATTTGATTTCCGGATGGGATTGTTTCCATATACGGGCGTATGCCGTCAGCGGTTCCGCCGCCCGTGGCCGGATGTGCCCTTCTCCTGTTTGGCGGGGAAGGCCGTTTTCCCGTTTGCCGCGGTTTCTCCCGTGAGACGATGGCGAAATCCGCCCACTGCTGCTCCCTGTCCACTTTCACGGGAATGACGGGAACGCGCAGCCCCGCGCACAGCACGGAACCATGGTCGTTCTTCCAGCGGCTGGCGAACGCTTCATACACTCATCGGCCGCCGGGAAGCTTGTCCGGCTTGACCAGCCCCTTAATCTGGAGGCGCGGTATTTCCAGCAGCACGCCGAAGTGGCGCGTTTCCGTAACCAGAGCTTCGTGCACTTCCGGATGCTCCGTGTAGCACTGGCCTTCCAGCCATTCGAAGAGTTTCATCCGGTTCGCGTCCTTTTCCGCGCTGGCGGAAATGCGTTCCGTCTCTGAAATGTGTTCCGCGTCTTCCTCCAGCCTGCCTGCACTGCCTGCTCCTTTGGCTCCTTTGGGAGGATTGGCCAGCAGGGGATTCAGGGAGCGGTGAACCACCAGGTCCGCGTAACGGCGGATGGGGCTGGTGAAGTGGCAGTAATTGGGAGTGGCCAGGCCGTAGTGGCCCAGGGGCTCCGTGTCGTACCTGGCCCTCATCAGGCTTTTCAGGAGCGCCAGCTTAAGCAATTGCTCGTCCGGGGAACCCTTGATGGACCTCATCAGTTCATTCAGGTACTGGCGTTGTCCGATATCGTGGACGGGATACCCGTACAATTTGCACAACTGGCCGAATTCAAACAGTTTGGAGGAATCCGGCTCTTCGTGGACACGGTAGATGGTGGGACGGTTCCCGTTTTCAGGGCCAGGGCCACGGCTTCGTTGGCGGCCAGCATGCACTCCTCAATAAGCTGGTGGCTTTCATCGTACTCTTCCGTGATGATGCCCGTCACGCGGCCGTCCTTGTCCATAACGGCTCTCACTTCCGGGAAGTCCAGATCCAGGGCTCCCTTGGCGTAGCGGTTGCGGCGCAGGATGGAGGCCAGATTCCAGGCTTCCCGCACCGTGGAGGGAACTTCCCCCCTTGTCGTTTCCCTTCAGCATGGCGAAGGCCTCCTGATAGGTCAGGCGCGCCTTGCTGCGGATGAAAGCGTCCGCAAAGCGTGCACGGAGCATCTTCCCCTTTGATCAAATTCATTTCGCATACTTTTGTCAGGCGCACGACATCCGGCCGCAGGCTGCACAAATCGTCGGAAAGGCGGGGCGGGAGCATTGGAAGGACGCGGTCCGGCAGGTACGTGGAATTGCCGCGGCGCAGGGCTTCCCCATCCAACGCGCCGCCGGGCCTGACGAAATGGGAGACATCCGCAATGTGAACGGCCAGCGTCCAGCCGGACGGAGTGGCCGTGATGGAAATGGCGTCGTCAAAATCCCGGGCGCTTGCCGGGTCAATGGTGATGACGGTACGGTCCGTCCAGTTTTCCCGGCGGGCGAGTTCCCCGGGGAAGGGTTTTGAGGCAGCGTTTCCAGTTCCCGGAGCACGGAGGCGGGAAAATTCCGCGGAAAGGCCATATTTTCTGATAACGGCTTCCATGTCCACGTGGGGCTCGTCCGGATAGCCGAGCACCTCCACGATTTTCCCGCGCGGGGCTTTCTTTTCCTCCCCGCAGGTTACGGGTTCCACGGAAACCAGTTGGCCGGGAAGCACCTCCATGGCGGGTTTTTCCGCCAGTTCAATGGATGACGGAGAGCTTACGCCGTCTCCCAGCACGCGGCCCGGCTTGTTCTTTCCGGTGCGGAAGACGCCAAGCCAGCGGGAGCGCGCGCGTTCCGTCACTTCCTCCACGCGGGCTTTCATGCCGGCATCCGGGGAAGAAAAGCGGTCCCTGCGGATATTCCTCCGGCCCCTGGCCGCCTTGCGTTCCACGCGCACGGCCACCCGGTCCCCGTCAGGGCAGTACCCAGACGGTTGGGTTTAAGTTCCAGCTCCGGAATGGCTTCCGTGTCCCATCCCAGGGCCGCAGCGGCGGATCCCCCTTTCTGGGGAGAAAAAAGAATCTTGCCGGAGCGCAGGATGCGGATCATGCCATGCACCAGGTTCCGGCGTTCCCGCTTTAAAGCGTATCTGCCCTTTGCAGCCGCACGAGTTTTCCTTCCTCCTCCAGCTGGTCCACAATGGCGCGGAAGTCCTGCTTCTGCCGGGAATCCACGTTCAGGGCGCGGACCAGTTCTGATTTGCTCTGGGGTTCGTAACGTCCGTCTTCCATGTGACGGATCAGGCGGTCTTTAAAGGGAATGATTCATTTTGCGGAAGTTCCGGGAAAAGGTGTCTCCCATTCCCATGGGAACCATCATAGGGCGGGTTGCGCGCCGCTTCAAGGCGCAGGCGGTGCATGCCGCGTTCGTCAGCGGTTTTTGGCCTGCTGCCGGGCATGCCGTTGTGCGGGACCGCAGTCCGTCTAGGAATTTTTTAATTATGTGGCATATGGATTGACAATGAACTGTTTTTTGGATTTAACGATGTTTGGTTGTTTTTATGAAAACATTTATTTTCCAGTTTTTTGGCCTGCTGTTTCCTGGCGTTCAACGCGCTGGCGTCCAAGGGCGTTGAAATACGGCATGAAACCCAGTTCTGCGCGGCGGAAGTATATTTCAGGTATCCCGATCGCAACCCTCCCCAGGAGGAGATAGACAAAAGCAACAGGGAAAGAACGACCGTCACCCTCCGGGAATACATCACCCTGACCGCCACGCTGGACGGCAAAGAGCTTCCCGAGGGCACCCGGTGCGACTGGTCCGCCGTGGAAGGAGGGGAATATTTTAAAATCGAAGTTGACGATGTAGATGAAAAACCGGGGCAAGTAACTGTCAACATCAATACCCTGGCCAAAACGCGGCAGACGCTCAAGGTGAAGGCGGAGGTGGACGGGGTGGAGCAGGTGGTGGAGATTCACCCTCATCCCGCCCCAGGGGCTGATGTACGCGGGGGCGGAGAGTCCTTTCCGGCAGGCGGAGGAAGAAGCGGCCAAGGTGGGATGCACCGCGGGGGCTGAGCGCCCTCCGCATCCTGCGCGTGTATCCCTTGAACGTCAGCTTCACCAATCTTTACTCCCTGGAGCAGCATGCCGGTTATGAGCCCGACCCTCTTCCGGACCATCCCCTGGTCAGCGAGCATGCGCCTTCGCCGGAGCCCGCACGGGTTTCCGTCACCAATGAAGTCTATGACAGCACCAACTGCCTGTATCCGCCGGCGCTCATTGACGCATTCTCGGGGTCGATCGGCTGGACGTGGAAGTGCCGCTGGCAGATATTCGGATGTACGGATGACCCCCAAGGAGGCAGGTACACGAAAGAAAAAGTGCTCTGGGATTTCAACACGGATCAGGTTTTCTCCATCAGGCGCGATCCCGATACGGGAACGGTGCACTACCGGATCCAGAAGTTCAAGGGATTGAACAAAATGACCCGGGCATCGTCACCGCAACAAGCAACTGATTTTCTTTATGAACTATTACCTTTCCCTCTGTCTTTCCGTGTTTCTTTTCTTTTCCGTCGGGAGCCGCGCGGATGAAGCCGCGTACGGCGACCTTCCTTCCTTCATGAACATCCGGCCCGAAAGGCTGAGCGGGGACGCGCGGCATCTGAAAGACCTGCTGGACCAGGGAAGCTGGGCGACTTTTACCAGCAGGCGCTGCCCGTGCTCAACAGGGAGCTGTTTGACGAGGACGGCGGAATGACCCCGGAAGAGCTGGAAAACGCCCTGTTCATCAACAACATGGTCGTCAAGGCCTCCTATCAGGACTACCGGCTGGACAACTTTTCCACCTGTATTAACGAAGGTGATTTGCGTGCTAAGTTTAAAGCGTATGGAAATCTTTCCAAAATTAAAAAAATATGTACGGGAGAACAAGAGGCTCAGGCAAGGGAAGGAGCTCGCGAGGTTCTGCCTGGAGGCGGAGTTCGAATATATCAGGCGGATGATGCTTCAGGGCGCCGCCGTTTACCGCTACATCGCCGGGCTGGAGGCGGAGCACGGGAAGTTCCATCCCGTGAGGCCGGTCGACACGCTGCCCTACTGGCGTTACCGGGAGACGAAAAACCTCGCCGCCTGCGGTGCGGAAGAGGAACGGCGCAGGAAGGCCCTGTACGAGCGGAACGTGGACGAACTGGTCCGCCTCCGGCAGTCCTTCCCCTGGTATATTAAACACAGGGAGGGTGCACTGTTGAATATCGTTCTGAAGCTTCACCCCGGGAATAGGGGCCGCGCGCTGGAAAGGCTGAGGGAATGCGGCTACAAGACGGACCGGAAGCTGGTGGAGCTTCTGGAGAGGATCGGCGGCATGAGAAAGAGAGTTCAATTCCTGTACTCTCCCGGGATGCTCCGGGAACACAGAAAACTCGGGAAGGAGGATTAGCCGCCATGGCCGCGAATATCCTGTCGGGGATGGTTCCCCTCAGCCTTTCCCTTCTTCCTGCTCTTTTTCTGGGGGAGCCGCGCGGATGAAGCCGCTGTGTACGACAATTTGCCCTCCTTCATGGACATCCGGATTGAAAGGCTTAGCGGGGACGCGCGGCATCTGAAAGACCTGCTGGACCAGGGGAAGCTGGGCGACTTTACCAGCAGGCGCTGCCCGTGCTCAACAGGGAGCTGTTTGACGAGGACGGCGGAATGACCCCGGAAGAGCTGGAAAACGCCCTGTTCATCAACAACATGGTCGTCAAGGCCCCTATCAGGACTACCGGCTGGACAACTTTTCCATCTGGATCAACGGAAGTGAGCTGGAAACCAAATTTAAAGCATGTTGTAATCTTTCCAAAATTCAAACCTATGTCAGGGAGAACAAGAGGCTCAGGCAAGGGAAGGAGCTCGCGAGGTTCTGCCTGGAGGCGGAGTTCGAATATATCAGGCGGATGATGCTTCAGGGCGCCGCCGTTTACCGCTACATCACCGGGCTGGAGGCGGAGCACGGGAAGTTCCATCCCGTGAGGCCGGTCGACACGCTGCCCTACTGGCGTTACCGGGAGACGAAAAACCTCGCCGCCTGCGGTGCGGAAGAGGAACGGCGCAGGAAGGCCCTGTACGAGCGGAACGTGGACGAACTGGTCCGCCTCCGGCAGTCCTTCCGCTGGTATATTGAGAACAGCGAGGGTGTCCTGTTGAATATCGTTCTGAAGCTTCACCCCGGGAATAGGGGCCGCGCGCTGGAAAGGCTGAGGGAATGCGGCTACAAGACGGACCGGGAGCTGGTGGAGTTTCTGGAAAGGACCGGCGGCATGAGAAAGAGAGTTCAATTCCTGTACTCTCCCGGGATGCTCCGGGAACACAGAAAACTCGGGAAGGGGGATTAACCGCCATGGCCGCGAATATTCTGCTGAGAATGCTGTTGTGCTGCGTCCTGTTACTGGTATCTGGCGTTTCCCGGGCCCGGGATGCCACCGCCGTGGAGAGTTTGCTGAGGGCGGATTATTCTTCAGTCATCATTGACGGCGTACGGAATCAACTCCGGAAACATCTTGATTCCGGTACTCTTTCACCGGAAAAAATCCGGCGGATAGTACATCATCCGGAATTGGAGCAACTGTGCCATATCGGACAATTTTTCCGTTATGCCAGCCAGGAAAAGGCGTTTTCAACAAGAGAGCTCCGGGACCGGACGTTTACCAGGTGGCTTGTCTCCCATCCGGAAGTTTTCCGGAAACTGGCCCATGCAGGGTATGCTCAGCAGAGCAGTCTGGCTATTCTTTACCGTCTGTGGAATAGCGCAGACAGGGACTTGTGCGGAGTTGACCTTAACATCGCCCTGGGGGCCTGTCTCATCGCCGATGTTTTCACGGCAGAGGAATGTATAGCCAAGTATGGATTTTACCATGATTCCCATCATCATGGCAGGTGTTATCCGCAGGCCGACAGCCTTGAACCGTGGGAGTGGGCCGTGGTTCTGAGAGGAAAAGAGAGTCTGGAAGATCTGGCATGGGCCCAGCAATTTATTGAAGGGAAAAATATCAAACCCGAGCAGGCAGGGGGTAAATTTACCGGATTTATTCCCTACCGTAAAAAGAATCACAGAGGAATCAGCATCCATGCCGGGGCCGCGTTTTACGATAACAAGCCCATCACTCTTCAGCTTTATACGGAATATGGAGGCGTGTGCGGAGCCGTTTCCAAGGGGCCGCGGGTTTTTAAGAGCCAAAGGCGTCCCGGCGTACCCCATCGGGCAGCCGGGGCATTGCGCTTTTTTATTTGGAAGCACCCCAAAGGGCAATGGCTGATCGGCAACAACATTGGAGGATGGAACTGGGCCAATGGTGGAAATAAACTGCCGTGGAAAGGCCCCGTGCAGATTATCTCCGCCCTCTGCGCTTTCTGGCAGGGTCCCCAGGCCCGTGAATCTTCCTTGATGTACGATTTATCTTTTTTATTCCCGGAATCCGCAGCATGTGGAACTGCTGCTTCAGGAGGCGTGCCGGGCCAATCCTTACAATTATCCGGCCTGGGCGCGTTATTTGGGCATCAAGGCGGGAGGTGCGGGCGATAAGAAGAAGCTGGAGTACCTCATCCAGTTCAGCAAGGCGATGCCCCATGAACATAACCTGATTGATTACGTGGCGGGTCATGTTTTGAAGATTAACCCTGAAAAGGTGAATCCCTATGAATTGTACGCCTGCAGGGGTCAGCCCGGACAGTACGCCCGAAGCAGAGGAACTTTTCATCCGGCAATTTTGGAAAAAGCTGATTGCCGACTGCCCTGAGGTTAAACTCCATGCTGTTTACAAGGAAGGGACTACCGGTAATTTCTTAAATTATGGCTGGAAAAATCAAAAAATGTCAAATGGAATTCAAAATGAAGAGCAAAACCAGCAAAGCTTTTCAACAGGCGTTGCTGGTTTTGACCGGCAAGGAAAAAACTTGCATTAAAATGATGAAAAAGTTACCGCCGGTTTCTCATCATGTGGAATGATGAGAAATATATGATGCAGGCGCATGAATTTGTGCAGGACCATTTAAAAGGCATTACCAGCGACCAGGTGAAAAAGGAAATGGCCGGCATGGGTAGAAAAATGGGTATCCTTTTAAAGAATGATAAAATATTGAACATGTATGGTCAAAACCGGGAATCCGAATAGGGATTGACCATTGTTCAAAGGGACATTATCTGGGCCGGAGCGTACCTTCCGTGGTGCCGAGCTGTTCCGCGACATCCAGTTCCCGGATGAGCCGGGCCGCCGTGCAGGAGCCGTCCAGCAATTCCCGGTAGCGGGACACCAGAAGGCGTATTTTTTCCGGGGGATCATCCAGCAGTTCCAGACGGAAGCGGGAAAGACCCAGGCGGCGGAAGCCCCGGAGGAAGCCGGCTCCCGTCTGAGCGCGTCCGTTGAACAGCGTGTTCCGGCACCCGGCGTCCGCCAGCAGGGGATGAAGCTGGCCTACGCGGTCACGCAGCTGCACATGATGCCGTTCGCAGGGGCGTCCGCAATTCTTATAACTGGTGCCGTCCGACAGGAAGGTGCAGAACACGCAATGCTCCATGTGAAACATGGGCATATGCTGATGCAGAGTCAGTTCAAACCATTCCGGCGGCGCGGCGCGGAGCAGGTCCGCCACCTGTTCCGCGTTCAGGTCGTAAGAGAGGGTGAGATATTCCAGCCTCCCCGTTCTTTCAGGATAGCCGCGCTATACGGATTGGCGACATTCAGGGAAAAATCCCCAATGCGGCGCAGGGGGGAATGGCGGAAGTATTGCGCCGCGCCCAGGTTGCGGATGAGGATGCCGTCCGGCTCCGCCCGTTCCATGAGCTTAAAGTAACCGGTTTCAGACGGCTTCTGGATGCGGGGCGTCGCCAGAAAGACGGGGATGCTGTCCGCGTGCTGCCGAACCGCTTTCACTCCCGCCGCATAGTCCCGGAGGTCTTCAAAGTCCAGATAAACGGCATCCGCCCCGGCATCCAGAACGGAAGGTATCTGTTCCGGTCTGCGGCACAGCACAGACAGGTGCGGAGGTGCGTCCGGAGCTGCCGCCCCCCGCCGGAAGCGCGGAAGGGGTGAAAGCCGCGGAAAGACGGGAGGGAACGGGGGCTTCCCTCTCCTGCCGGACCGTTTGAATTTGTTCCACGAGGGCGCGCCTTGCCTGGTTGAGGATGCTGAGCGGGAGCATCAACCCGTTCGGCAGCCGGCATTCGCAGGAAGCCAGGCGGAACCCCGTTCCTCCCAGTCTGCCAAGCTGCTGTTTCAGCGCTTCAGGAGTCAGCGGGCGTTTTTCCGCCGTTTGCAGGGGCTGTGCGGACTGCACGGAACACCCGTATTCCGGGCAGGAAACCGTCAGAGGCTCCCCGGCGGATCCGGTGCATGTCAAATGGAGGGGTACGGAGGCTTCCGGCAGGTGTTCCCGCATTTTTTTCAACTCCTCGTTCAGGGCCGGATCATCCGTTTTCCAGAGCTTCTGCCCCGGCCTGACCCTGCTCCAGTCAATGCGGGATGCTTTTCCATGAAAGAAAAAGGCGGTTTCTCTGCACTTTCCAGATACGACCGCCCTGTTCTTCATTGCGGTCTTCCCTGCATCAATGACGAAGCCGTCACCGGGCGCGAGCGGAATGCCTCCTTCCGGTCTGATATCCAGCCAGCCCTGACCGCTGTTCATGATGACGCCTGCGTAAGCGCCCCTCTTTTACCGTAGCGGCCGTGGGTCAGACGCGGGTGGTCCGTTCCGTCCAGCCAGCCTGTGGAGAAGCCGCGTGAAAATACCATTTGCAGTGCGTAGCGGTCGCGTACGGTCACCATTTCATCCACAGGTATTCCAGCGCAGGCGGCGTCCAGGGCTTTTCTATAGGCCGCCGTCACCGCCGCAACGTATTCCGGGCTTTTCAGGCGACCCTCTATCTTATAGCTTTTTACGCCCATGCGGACCAGGTCCGGATGCGGTCAATGGCGCACAGGTCCTGGGGGCTGAGCAGGTAGCGCCGTTCTCCCAGGGGAACGGCTGTGCCGTCTACAACCAGGGGAATAGGGCAGGCGGCAGGCCTGCGCGCATTCCCCCTGTTGGCGCTGCGCTGGCCCAGGCTTTCCGATGTAAGGCACTGGCCGGAGTAGGCCACGCAGAGCGCCCCGTGAACAAATACTTCCAGGGGTATGCCCGTATGCCGTACGCATTGCCCGATTTCCTTCAGGCTCAGTTCCCGGGCCAGGACGGCCTGCTTCAGGTCCAGGAATCCGGAGGCGAATTCCAGCCCGTCCGGAGAGGAAAGCGTCATCTGGGTGGAGGCGTGCAGTTCCAGCTTCATGCCGGGAACCTGCCTTCCCCATTCCGTCAGGCAGCGGGCAAGTCCGATGTCCTGCACGATGACCCCGTCCGCGCCGGCGGCATTCAGGTGGCCCAGGTAGGAGAGGGCGTCCGCCAGCTCGGAGGTGAAAATGAGCGTATTCATGGTCACGTACCCCTTCACGCCGTGCGCGTGAAGGAAACGCATCAGTTCCGGAAGGAATCCAGCGTGAAGTTGTTTGCGCGCAGACGGGCGTTGAAACGGTCCAGACCGAAATAAATGGCGTCTGCGCCATTGGCTACGGCGGCGCGGGCGCAGTCCATGTCCCCGGCGGGAGCCAGCAGTTCGGGACGCAGGTCTCCGGGCCGGAGGGCGGAAAGGGTCATGTCGTCGGAAATCACGGGGAAAAGCAAAGAGGCTGTAGGGGTTATTGAGCGGTGCTGCGTTTTTCCGCATGGCGGAGCAATGCTTTCAAATCTCCCAGAAGGAACAGGGAACCTGCCGCCAGAGCGGGGAACGGGGAAGCCAGCGCCGCCTGCAGCCCGTCCGGAAGCGTGGAATGAATGAAAACGGGGCCGGTTTCCTGCCCGGCCAGCAGGGCAGCCATTTCTTGCGCCGGCATGATGCGGGGGAAGTGCAGGGAACCAGGTGCCATTCTCCGGCAATTTCCCGCAAAACCGGAATCATTTCCCGGATATGCTTGTCTGCGGATGCGGCAAAAACCAGCGCCGCCTTCCGTCCCGGGAATTCCTCTTTCCAGGTGGCCGCGAGCACGCGCGACGCATGTTCGTTATGAGCGCCGTCCAGTACCAGAGGGGGCGTCTCAAGGCGTTCGAACCGTCCGGGCCACTGTACCTTGGCCAGGACTGCGGCGGCTGCGGCAGGGGAGGGGAGGGCATGGAGCCGCCTCATGGTTTCCAGCGCCAGGGCTGCGTTTTCCCGCTGATGGGCCCCGGGCAGGGATGGCATGGGCGTTTTCCGGTCCGCCCGGGCAATCGTGAGGGGAGAACGGCGGTTTTGCGCCGTTCGTTCGATGACGGCCATGACACCCGGGTGCTGCACGGCAGTTACGGACGGTTTTCCGGGGGCGATGATGGCCGCTTTTTCCGCAGCGATCTCTTCCAGGGTATCTCCCAGATACTGCTGGTGGTCCAGGCCGATGGGGGCCAGTACGGCGATATCCTTGGGCACGGCGTTAGTGGCGTCCAGCCTTCCGCCCAGCCCTGTTTCCAGAATGATGAAGTTCACGCTGTTTTTCCGGAAGTGGCGCAGGGCGACGGCCAGAGCCAGCTCGAAAAAGGTGGGCGGCTGTTCCCAGCCTTCCGCCAGCTGTTTCAGGAAGGAAATTTCTTCTGCCAGGGCATCCGGAGTGATCATGTCTCCATTGACGCGGATGCGTTCAGAAAAATCTACCAGATGGGGGAAGTGAACAGGCCCGTGACATAACCCTGCGCCCTGGCCAGGGCCTCAATCATGGCGCAGGTGGAGCCTTTCCCATTGGTGCCGGCCACGTGGACCACGGTGGCGTTGATACGGTCCGCCCCGGCTGCCGCCAGCAGCTTCCTGGTATTATCAAGCCCCAGCTTGATCCCGAAAAAATTGGGTGGAAAAGAGCCAGTCAAGGGCGGCGGATACATTCATGGGCGGTATTTTACCACGGGAAAACTCCCGTTCAACTCCGGTATGGCGTGGGGACTGTAAAATGCCGCCGGGAACGGACGCGGCAAACACGAACAAGCTACCGTTGCTACCTCTCGGTCCTGGCGGGGTTTGCCAGTCGTGCCTCCACGGGGTTCCCGGCGGCTCACCCAGTAAACTAGGTTTGCAGTGTAGTGTCAACCTTCAAAGACATCATCTCCTTCTGGCGAAAGAGAGCAGAATGGAGATCAGCAATATTACGCCGATAACGACTGCCGCCGTGAAGAAGATTTCTTCTTCCTGTCTGAGCCGGCTGCGCTCCTCTTCGAGTTTCGCGTCTCTGACGCGTTGCAGCCTGTGCAGGGCTTTGGCCTGTTCCTCCACATCCGCCTCCGTTCGCATGACAATCGTTTCCTCATGGCTGACGGCCTGGTCGTAAGGAGCAATCATCGTGCGGAATTCGGGGTCTTCCGAAAGTATTTCCGTCTCATCATAATCTTCCGCCAGAGGGGAGTTCATGGTGTCCCGAAGACTGGCGATCTGCCTGTCCACATTGTTTTGGAACAGGTCCAACTCCCTTTTGGCCTTTTCGTAAGCTTCCGTCTGGTCGCGCAGAGCGGCTTCCCCTGGTCGGTAATGCGCTCCAGTTCCTGCGGAAGACTGGCCTGAAGTTTGAGCAGATCCGTCCTGTTCTCCGTCACTTTAAAATTCCTGTTTTTCGTGTTGGACGCCTCCGCGAGCTGGATGCGATTGATGTCCTGACGGGTTTCCACCTGGCGTATTTGTTCCTGAAGCCGGTTTCGGGCGCTGTCCAATTGTTGTCTGGTGGCGTCCCTCCTGCTTTTGAGTTCTTCCACTTCCGCAACGCGCCGGTCATATTGTTCCAGCAGATGGGCTATTCGGGCTTCCGCGCTTCGGGCATTGGGCTTTCCGCTTACGGGAGAGGGCGTCTTTTTCCCGTCTTTTTCCTGGCCGGCTTGCTTTATTCGGGCATCCCAGTATTTGCGGACGGCTTCTTCCTTCCGTTGAACAGCTTTCTGGAGACGCACCGCCTGCTGTTCGTGAAGTTCCGCGGCTTCATCAAAACGGGCTTGGGCCGCATCCAGCTCCGGGCAGGGTTCCTGCTCCATGGCTTTGAGGGCTTCATGCCTGGGTGCGAGGCCGTTTTGATAATAATCCCAGCCGTAGTATCCCCCGGCGAGCAACAGGATGAGAAGTAGGTAACGCATCAATGAAAAAAAGGGTAGAGTCAGAAGTAAATCTCATAGTGGGAGTTCCGCCGGATTTTGCAAACTCTAAAATCAGCCATCCGGAGCTTTTCCCCTCAATAGGGAGAATGATGATAAATTCACTCCGGAGGGGGCGTAGTTTTCCTTGAAGCCATACTTTCAAGCCATGTCTATTTTCTCATCACGCAGACAATTTCTCAAATCTTTGGGGCTTGCGGCCGGGCGGCTGCCGCCGGAAATGCCCTCCCTGGGAAGGCTGTGGAAATCCCTGCCGGAGACCATCTCTGGAAATCCGCCTCTCCGGCGGCTCCGAGGCCTTCCGGTTCCACATACATGGGAGGGTTCAAGGCTCCCCGGCTGGGTCGCATCAGGCTGGCCTTCATCGGCGTGGGAGGGCGCGGGTTCTCCCACCTGGCGCAAATGTGCGTGATGGATGGAGTGGAAATCGTGGGCATATGTGATTTGAAGGAAGAGTTGACGAAACGCGGCGTGGATCGCGTGCTCTCCAGAATGGGGAAAAGCCCTTTGGGCTATTCCGGCGGCGATATGGAATACCTGACCATGCTGAAGGAGCTGAAGCCGGATGCCGTCATCATCAGTACGGATTGGAGTTCGCATGCCAGAATCGCCTGCGACAGCATGAAGCACGGCGCTCACGCCTTTGTGGAAGTTCCTCTGGCCGTCTCTCTGAGGAGGAGCTCTGGAGCCTGGTGGATACCAGCGAGGCCACCAGGAAACATTGCATGATGATGGAAAACGTCAACTATGGGCGGGATGAACTCATGTTCCTGAACATGGTCCGGCAGGGCGTCATCGGCGATTTGCTTCACGGGAAGGCCGCGTATATCCATTGCCTGGTGACGCAGCTGGGGACACGCGCGGGGGGAAGGGGCCTGGCGGCCGGAATATCATACCAGAATCAATGGCAACCTGTACCCCACCCACGGGTTGGGGCCGGTGGCTCAATATATGAATTTGGAGCGTGGAGAGGACCGTTTCTGCCGTGTGGCGGCGTTCGCTTCTCCTGCTCTCGGGCGCAATGCCTACGCTAAAAAGCATCTTCCCGCCGATCACCGCTGGAACAATACTCCATTCATCTGCGGTGACATGAATACGGCTGTTGTCAAGACGCAGCTGGGGCGGACCATTCTTGTCCAGCTGGATGAGACGTCCCCCGGCCTTACTCCCGCGCCAACCTGATCCAGGGAACGGAGGGCACGCTGACTGGTTTCCCAACCCGCGTGGCGGGTGAAAAGCTGGGCAACGGCAATTATCATGAATGGATTGAAGGCAGGGAAAAACTGGCCGCTATTTATGAAAAATACGATCATCCCCTCTGGAAACGCATCGGGGAGCTGGCCACGAAAATGGGCGGTCACGGCGGTATGGACTTTGTGATGCTTTCCCGCATCGTGGAATGCCTCCGGAACGGAGAACCAATGGATCAGAACGTTTACGAAGGAGCTTCCTGGTCTTCCCTGCTGCCGTTGACAGCCCGTTCCATCGCCCAGGGCGGGATGCCTGTGGAATTTCCGGATTTTACCCGCGGAGACTGGAAAACCACCATGCCGCTGGCCGTGGTTTCATGAATAACGCCGGGGATGAAGGGGCGCTGCCCTCTTCCGGAGAGTTCAGGAAAGAATCCGTTCTTACGCAGGGTGCTCAGCAGGGACTGCCGGAAAACAGATTATTTAATTCTTCCGCGCTCATGTTCATGAGCCATTGTTCGGGGCCTCCGGAGAACAGGTCGTCCGCCATGCGGCGCTTGTCCTGAGCATGGCGTCAATGCGGTCCTCAATGGTGCCCCGGCAGATCAGGCGGTGCACGAGTACGTTCCGGTGCTGCCCGATGCGGTAGGCCCGGTCCGTGGCCTGGTTTTCTACAGCGGGGTTCCACCAGCGGTCCACATGGATGACGTGGGATGCCTGGGTCAGCGTCAGGCCGGTGCCGGCGGCTTTCAGGGACAGGATGCAGAAGGGAGGGCCGGATTCCTTCTGGAAGGCGGTGACGATGTTCTGGCGTTCCGGAATAGGCGTTCCCCGTGCAGGGTAAGCCCGGAAGGGCCGAAGACTCCGGACAGGAGATCGTGCAGATGGGGAATGATGGAGCGGAACTGGGTAAAGAGAATGGTTTTTTCCTGCCTGGCGGCAATGGAGACGCACAGTTCCTGAAGCCGCCGGAATTTTTCCGGAGCGTTCCGGTGCATAATCGTCCGTGCCCTGGAACTGGGCGGGGTGGTTGCAGATCTGCTTGAGGCGTGCCAGAATGGGTAAAATCAGCAGCAGGCGGGCAGCTGGGTCCGGTTCGTCCAGTACGTCATGCAGCATGTCTATCTGTGCTTGGTACAAGTCGTCCTGTTCCGGCGTGAGGGAGCAATAGGCCGGTATTTCCGTTTTGTCCGGCAGGTCGGGAACCAGCGCCGGATCCGTTTTCATTCTGCGCAGGATGAAGGGGCGCACCAGGCGTCGCAGCGGGGCATAGCCGCGTTCCAGGGAACGGGTGAAGGATTCGAAGCTTTTTCTGCTGCCCAGCAGCCCCGGATTCAGAAATTCCATCAGGCTCCAGAGTTCATTCAGGTTATTTTCCACCGGCGTGCCGGACAGGGCTATGCGTCGTTCTCCATGCAGGGAACGAATGGCGCGGGAACGGGCGGAGCCTGCGTTTTTAATAGCCTGGGCTTCATCCAGAATAATGGCCGGGAAATGCAGGTCGGCCAGGGCGGACGTGCGTGCAGCCATGCCATACGTAGTGATGACGGCGTGGCAGTCTTTCCGGCGCAGGTTTTTCCGGCTGCCACGGGTCCGGGGAGGAAGGGTGCATGATGCGCAGGATAAGCTCCGGGGCGAAGCGTTGCGCTTCCTCTTTCCAGTTAGACAGGAGGGAGGCCGGAGCCACAATCAGAGCCGGCAGGCCCTCCAGCCGGCCTTTTCTCCGCAATGTGTCCAGCCACGCAATAGCCTGAAGGGTTTTTCCCAGCCCCATATCATCCGCCAGGCAGGCGCCAAAACCCTGTTCCGTAATCCGGTAAAGGAAAGAGAACCCTTCTTTCTGGTAAGGGCGCATCAGGGCGTCCAGCCGGGAAGGAAGCTCCGGTATGGAGACTGGGACTTTCCCCGCCAGGATGTCCAGGGTCTGCCGGAGGTTTTGTCCCGGTTCCATGACACAGTCTTCGTCCGGTTCCGGAATCTGTACAAGCTGGCCGGAAGGGCCATTAACCAGCATTCTCAGACCCTGGACCAGAGGAATGCCGAGGGAGCTCATCATACGTGCCGCTTGAGTCCACCGGTCCATTAAGTCCCGGACCTTCCGGGCGTCCACGCGCACCCATTCCCCCTTGAAGCGGATCAGGCCGTCTCCGTTGATGAGCAGTTCCCCCAGCTCCTCCGGGGTCAGGTCTTTGCCTCCCAGAGTGGCGGATACGGAAAATTTCAGCAGACTGCGGACGGAAAGCCCGGAAGAATGGACCGTTTTTTCACTTCCGGATGCGTCTGCCGTAACTTTTTTACCTGTAGTTTGGGAGGGTTTTTTCCATAGATTCACCATGCGCACAATGATGCCTGCGCGTTCGTAGAGCGGCGTGTCCTGCAGAAAATCCCGGGCCTCCGGAGCGCTCCAGGCCATCGGCGTATAAATTTTTCCGTTATCCAGCAGGCGCTTCAGCAGGGGGCTTTCCCGTGCCGCTTCTTTCAAGGGCTGGAGTACGGCCAGCAAGGCGGTGTAATTCCCTTCATGAAGTTTCAGGGCGGTGGCAAGGGGAGGTGGCGCACCTGGTTGTCCGCAGCGCTTTGATGCGCAAAGGTAGCCATGAAAGCAAAGGGGCGGGAGCCTGTGGCGTCATCCCGGTTTTTCCGCAAGGTGGAAAAATACCTTGCCTATCTGGTTCCAGGGCGCGCCCAGGCTGTTCAACCATTCGGCGGGGGTAATGCCTCGGGCGCGGATTTCCTTTGCTATTGCCTTCCGCAAATCTTCAAACCATCCGGCAATGATGTCCGGAGTGGCATATTCCGCGCCCGGTACGGGGGGAATTGCTCCGCCAGAAAGGCTTTTTCCGTAGCGGAGGCCAGCAGGTGGTCCAGAACGGCATCCACCTCGTCCGGCCTTTCTGCGGCAGCGTGCGCCATGCGGGTAAGCGCCTGGCGCGCCATGTTCTTGATAAAGAAGGCGCCCGGATCCGGAACGGTTTCCCAGTTGGATACCGCCAGGGCATACAGCCCGTTTCCGGTTCCTTCTTCAAACAGACGGTCGAAAGGCGGCGTGTCCGTCACCAAAGCACCGGAGGGGAGGATGCGGAAACCATTGATATTCCGTTTCTCTTCCGGTACTGCATGATAGGGGTCCGGCTGCATGGCGGGCAGGAATGTAGCGTGTGCTTGCGGCCGTAGTTCACAGGGCGAACGTCGTATCTCTGATGATGGGCAGCTTGGACGGCGGAGGATTGAGCAGCTTCTTGATTTGTTTCAGGTAATCAATCAGGGCTTTGCGGACATCTATTCCCGTCGGTTTGCCGTTTCCCCGTTGGGGAAATATGAAATTGCTGCACGTAGTCTCCCATCGCGACAGTATAAATGACCCCGTTTTTCAAAGTGTTGGTAATGCTGGGCGTAACACCGTCCATGATCTGGTAGGAGAATCCGGAGCAGTACACTTCCAGAATACCTCCTTCGTCATCGGTCGGAGACATGAATTTGGACAGGATCAGTTGCTCAATGTCCGCTTTACTCATGGAGCAGGTGACGATCTTTTCCCGGAAGGGTTCCAGCTCGTAAATGTCCCTGATGGTAACGGGTCCTTTGTTAAGATGGTTTTTGGACCGTACTCCGCCGCGGTTGTAAATGGCAATGTCCGAATGGGAGGCCTGCTGAATGGCCTTGCAGAAAAGGGTGCCTATGGTGACGTGCGTGATTTCTTCTCCGGCGACGCCCACCTGCTGGTTGAAAAGCGGATTTCCGGAAAACCGGCGGACAATTTCCTTTACTTCGGGTCATTGGGAATTTCCTCATTCAAAGAAACGGCCCTGGTGGATTTGGAAAGGACGGAAACGGGTTTTTCTGTGGAGAAGATGATTTCCGTAACTCCTACGTGGCTCAAACTATGTCCCGTGTGGCTGAGCAGCGTGCCTGTTCTGAGATGACCGCTGGGAAGCATGACATGGGTATGGCCTCCGAGAATGACGTCGATATTCGGCGAATACTTCATCATTTTCAGATCATTGCCGTATCCCAGATGGCTGAGGATGACGTTAATGGTGTTGTGGTGAAGCCGGAACCTGTCCGTGATGCCCTTGTCATGTTCTTCATCCGGCAGCGTCCATGAGATGCCGGCCATCTTCCTCACATCCGTGGTTTGAAGGTCCGCCAGACCTATGAACCCTACGGAAACGGACGTGCCTTCAATCGGGATGCTGACATACGGAGAGAAACAGTTTTCAGAGTAGGGGAAAGATTGGCGTTGGTAATGACAAACTTGGTGGAAGGCATTCCCTCAATATGGTCGCGCAGGGCCTCCTGCCCGTAGTCCAGGTCATGGTTTCCGATGGTCACCGTCATACCCCAGTTTATTCATCAGGATGGTAAGGGGTTCGCCCGTTTTCAGTCGTCCACATAGGGATTACCTATGAAATAATCGCCTGAATCCACCAGCAGCACGTGCGGATATTTAGCGCGGTATTGTTTTTACCAGTGTGGCCAGTCTTGGGAAATTGTCCAGATTGCCGTGGATATAGCTGGTAGAAATGATAATCAGCGTTTTATCGGGATCCGATTTAGGCTCCTGAGCCAGAGAACGGGCACAGGCATGCCAGGGAGGCAAGAACAATGCGTAGCGGAATCATGCAGGGTAAAATGATAAATATACGGAAAAGGATGAAATGGGATTAACGGGCGGAAACCTCATGCGGGCCGTCACCCACGGAGATGACTTCCAGACGGACCCTGGATACGCCGCGTCTATGCAGGCCGATGCGGCTTGCAGCGGCGGTGGTGAGGTCTATCAGGCGGTAGCTGTGAAAAGGCCCGCGGTTGTTGATTCTGACGACGGTTGATTTGCCGGTTTCCAGGCAGGTGACTTTCACCTTGCACGGCATCGGCAGGGTTTTGTGGGCCGCCGTCATGGAACGCTGGGGATTGATGTACTCTCCGGAAGATGTCTTCAGGCGGCGCGCTTTGCCGCCATACCAGGAGGCATAGCCGGTCTCATGGTATTGCAGGGCATCCGCCACGCTCATGGGAGTATACCTTTTCCACGCACCCGGTAGGGCGCATTTTTGACATGCGCCTCTGCCTCCTGAACGGACGGCTCCGTTTTCTGAGCGCACTTCTCCGTAGTGGAGCAGCCCGGCATCAGAAAAAACAGCAGGACGGGGAAGAACCATTTCACGCTTTTTACGTTTAACACATATTGATGATTTTGTATAACAAAAAAGGAACAAGAGTTGAAATTTTAAGGAATAGAGCAGGGCGGAACAATCTTTTCCCGGTTGCGGTTTACCAGTTGAGCGGCTCGGAAAAATGCAGTATGATCTCCCGCATGAATTCTTCCAAGGTAATCGGCCTGGTCGCGCTGGCGGAAAAACCGGGACTGGGGAAGCGTTGCGCATCATGCGCCGGGAACTTTCCCGCCACGGGCTGGGCTCCTGCGTCATTGAAACGCCGGATGCCCTGGAACGGGCTATCGGGCGGTGCGGCATGCTGGTGACCTTCGGAGGGGACGGCACCATGCTGACCGTCTCTTCCCTGGCGGCCATGCACCGCGTTCCCCTGGCGGGAGTGAACCTGGGCCGGCTGGGATTCATGACCACCTGTTCCGTGCAGGAACTGCCGCTTCTGGCGTATGCCCTTCAGGAAGGTTCCTACCTGACGGATGAACGTTCCATGCTTGAAGTAGTACGGGCAGGGGAAGACGGCGTTGCGGCTCCTCCCCGCAAGCTGGCCTTGAATGAAGTTTCCCTGATCCGCGCCCAGTCCGGCAAGATGGTGGACCTGGATGCGGAGATAGACGGGGAATTGCTGAACCGCTACCATGCGGACGGCGTTCTGGTTTCCACTCCCACCGGCTCCACGGCATACTCCCTTTCCGCCGGGGGGCCTTTGGTCTGGCCCATGTCCCGTGTCGTATGCGTCACCCCATTTGCCCGCACAGCCTGACCAATCGTTCCGTGGTGCTTCCTGACACCATGACCATACGCCTGCGGCCCCGCGAGCGCCGCGGCCGCTTTGACTCCATGGTTTATTCCCTGGACGGCCGTTCCGCCTATCCCATTGAAGTGGGAGAAAGCCTGGTAATCCGGAAGGCCCCGGAAACGCTTTCCCTGGTTCATCTCCGGAAGCAGAATTTCGGCGCCCTGCTGAGGGCCAAGCTGCGCTGGCAGGGGGCGGAGATCCCTTCCGATGATGAATAGACCGTCGCGGAAGCCCGGCTCTGGCGGGCTGTTCCCTCCCTGCGGAATTCCCGCATCCGGGAACAGTCCTTCGTTCATCGTTCCGCATTGGCGCAGGGGCGGTAAAACGATTTTTTTAGGATGCGGGCTTGACGAAAAGGCCTATCCTATCATACTCTTCCTGCCCTGCCACCAAGGGGTGGCAGATCTTAATCGCATAAACGCGTAAGAAATAGTCATATATGAAGACCCACGTGAAAAAAGGTGATGAAGTGGAAATCATCGCCGGACGTAACCACAAAGGGCAAGCGCGGCACCGTTCTCGCCGTGAATGCTTCCAAAGGTACTGTCATCGTAGAAGGCGCCCGCACCCTGAAAAAGGCTGTGCGCCCGACCGAACAGAACCCGGAAGGCGGCATTCAGGAAATCAACGGCCCGATTCACATCTCCAACGTGAAAAAAGTAGGCTAGGCCATCCGGTCTGACCCTGCGCTTAAGCCATATCAATCATTAATAAAGAGCTGACCCGCTAAAACAATGAGTACACCAACACTGCAAACATACTACCGTGAAAAAGGTCGTTCCCGGCCTTCAAGCGAAGCATGCATACAAGAACGTGCATCAGATTCCCCGCCTGGAGAAGATTGTTGTCACCTCCTGCATGGGCAAGCACCCGGACCGCAAGCAGGCCGTGGAAGATGCCGTTAATGAAATCGCCAAAATCACCGGACAAAAACCCTCCGTCACCTATGCCCGCAAGAGCGTGGCCAACTTCAAGGTGCGTGAAGGCGAACCTCTGGGAGCCCGCGTAACGCTGCGCGGCGCCCGCATGATGGGAATTCCTGGACCGCTTCATCAATATTACGGCTCCGAACATTCGCGACTTCCGCGGTCTTCCCTACAAGTCCTTTGACGGCAACGGGAACTATGCCGTCGGCATCTCCGACCAGTCCATTTTCCCCGAAATCGAGCTTGACCAGATCAAGCGTCAGATCGGCTTCGATATCATTTTCGTGACTTCCGCTCCTACGGACGATGAAGGCCGCGACCTGCTTCGCGCCCTGGGCGTCCCCATGCGCGAACCGAAGAAGGCCGAAGAAACCCAAACCGCCAACGCCTAACTATTTCTTACCATGGCCGTATTAAGTGATCCCATTTCCGACTTCCTCACCCGCCTGAAAAACGCCAGCCTGGCCGGCAACGAGGAATTTACCGCTCCCTGCTCCAACATCAAGGTGGAAATCGCCCGGATTCTGCAGGAAGAAGGCTACATCTGGAACTATGAAGTGACCGGTGAAGGCTCCAGAAGCAAATCAAGGTGAAGACCAAATTTACCCCCCAGGGCAAGCCGGTCGTCACCGACGTGAAGCGCAGCTCCAAGCCGGGCCGCCGCCAGTACGTTTCTTCCGAGGACATTCCCCGCGTTCTCAGCGGGCTTGGCATTGCCATCGTCTCCACCTCCCGCGGTGTGATGACCGGTGCGCAGGCGCGCAAGCAGAGCATTGGCGGCGAACTTCTCGCCCTTGTATGGTAACCATTAACATTTCCTAAACATATGTCCCGAGTTGGTAAAAAATCCATCACATTGCCGGACAAGGTAACGGTAAAGGTTAACGGCTCTTCCGTTCAGGTGGAAGGCCCCAAAGGAAAGCTTTCCTGGACGCTTCCGGAAGGCATCACCGCTACCGTTGAAGGCAATCAGCTCTCCGTTGACCGCGTCGGCGAAAGCCGTCAGCTTCGCGCCCTGCACGGTACGAACCGTTCCCTGTTGAACAACATGGTCATCGGCGTGTCCGAAGGCTTCGTCAAGAACCTTGAAATCGTCGGCGTCGGTTTCCGCGCCGCCGTCAAGGGCAACATCCTGGATCTGAACCTGGGCAAATCCCATCCGATCAACCAGGTAATCCCGGAAGGCCTCAAGGTAACCGTGACTGAAAACACGAAAGTGACGGTCGAAGGCATCGACAAGCAGGTCGTGGGCCAGTTTGCCGCTGAAGTCCGTGCGTACTATCCCCCGGAACCCTACAAGGGCAAGGGTGTGCGTTTCGTCGGTGAAGTTATCCGCCGCAAGGAAGGCAAGAGCGTCGGTAAGTAATTCAGGTAATAACTATTACAACATATTTATACACGATGAGTACTATCAATCGCAAAGCCATCCGCGCCAAGGTTCGCCGCCGCATCCGCAGAAAGGTTTCCGGAACGGCTTCCCGCCCCCGCCTGGCTGTCTATTTCTCCAACCGCCACGTCTATGCCCAGATCATCGACGATACGGTGGGCAAGACTATCTGCTCCGCTTCCACGGCCGATGCTTCCATCGCCGATCCTTCCAACTCGCCAACTGCGCTACCGCTACCAAGGTGGGCAATCTGATCGGCGAACGCGCGAAGGCCGCCAATGTCACTGAAGTCGTTTTCGACCGCGGTGGATTCAAGTTCTGCGGTAAGGTGAAGGCCCTGGCCGATGCCGCCCGCGAAACCGGTTTGAAATTCTAATTGAAAGATTCCCTAAATGAATAACGAAACGGAAAACACTGCTCCTGCTACGGAAGCCGCCGCTCCCGCTCAAGCGCAGCAACCCGCAACGGGCGGCCGCGGACCCCGCGGACCCCGCCGTGACGGCCAGAATGGCCGCGGTCCCCGCGGACCCCGTCGTGACGGACGCCGTGGCCCTCAGGCTGAAGCTCCCGTGGAAGAAGGCCCCAGCTCGCTGAAAAGGTTGTGTTCATCAACCGTTGCGCCAAGGTCGTCAAGGGCGGCCGCCGCTTCTCCTTCTCCGCCCTCGTCGTGAGCGGAGACATGGAAGGCCGCGTAGGCTTCGGCTTCGGCAAGGCCAATGAAGTGGCAGACGCCATCCGCAAGGCTACGGAAGCCGCCAAGCGCCAGCTTCGCCCGGTCTCCATCGCCAACGGCACGATTCCGCATGAAGTCTACTCCGAATTCGGCGGCGGCAAGGTGCTTCTGAAGCCCGCCTCCCCCGGTACCGGCCTGATTGCCGGCAACACCATCCGCGCCGTGCTGGAAGCAGCGGGCGTGCGTGACATTGTTGCCAAATCCCTCGGTTCCTCCAACCACGCCAACGTGGTGAAGGCAACCCTGCAGGCTCTCGCTTCCCTGCGCACGAGCGACCAGGTTCTTGCCGACCGCGGCAAGAAGAAGGAAAAGGCCATCTAATCTGATCCGGAGGCGGCGGCGCCGCCGCCTCCAAGAAATCCAACCATTGTAAATAACATGTTACAGCTTCATACGATTAAGCCCAATCCCGGAGCCAAGCACCGCAAGAAGCGCCTCGGCAACGGGAAAGCTCCGGTCTCGGCAAGACCTGCGGCAAAGGCAACAAAGGCCAGAAGGCCCGCTCCGGCGGCACGATTCGGCCGGGCTTTGAAGGCGGCCAGATGCCCCTTCACCGCCGTCTGCCCAAGAAGGGTTCAACAATACCCGCTTCCAGGATAAAATCCTCATTGTCAACCTCTCCCAGCTTGAACGCGTGTTTGAAGCCGGCGCTACGGTTGATGAAAACACCCTGCGTGCAGCCAAGCTCGTCCAAGGTCCCTGCGACGCCGTGAAGCTTCTCGGCAACGGCACCCTGACCAAGAACCTGAACGTAGTCGTGGACTTCGTGAGCGCCAGCGCCCGCGAGAAGGTAACCCAGGCCGGTGGCACCGTCACCGTGCTTAGCGAAGCCTAATCACATTTGGCGAACCGGGTCATGCAGCTTGACCCGGTTCGCATCATTGTGTTTACTGTTGCGGTTCCCATGGATGCCCCGGGTGCAAACCGCCGCGACATGCAAGCCAAGCTGCGCGCCAACTTTTTTATATTACAGGACCATGATATCCGCATTTGCAAACTCCATGAAAGTACCGGAGCTCAGGCGCCGGATTTTGTTCACACTGGCGATGATTGTCGTCGTCCGCCTGGGGGTACAGATTCCCCTGCCGGGCATTGATGTCATGGAGTTGCAGAAAGATTGAAGCCTCCACGAACGCCAGCGGCCCCGGAGCGGGTCTGGCTACCGTGCTGACCATTTTCTCCGGTGGCGGCCTCCAGCAGTGCGGCATTTTTGCTCTGGGCATCATGCCCTACATTTCCGCTTCCATTATGACCCAGCTCCTTTCTGCGGTGGTTCCCCAGTGGGCCAAGATGGTGCGGGAAGAAGGCGGCCGCCAGAAAATGACCAAGGGACGCGCGCCATCGCCATCGTCATTGCCCTTGTGCAGGGCTGGTTCCTGGTCGGCACGCTGGAACATCCGGAACGCCTGCAGGCCGTGGGTCTCAACATTCCTGCGGACTGCCAGCTTGTCATTGACCCCGGCATCCAGTTCGCCCTCATGACGGTGCTCATTATGGTGGCGGGCACCATGTTCCTGATGTGGATAGGCGACCAGATTACGGAACGTGGCGTCGGCAACGGCGTTTCCCTCATCATTTCCGTCAACATTATTCACGCCCTTCCGGGGCAGTCACCCTGGCCTGGAAAACCTTGGTGTACAAGGACGGCGCGGTTGTTCCCATGGGAGCCATGCTGCTCGTGGCCCTGATTGCCTTCCTGATTGTCGTGGTGGCGCTCGTCGTGACGGTGACGCAGGCCCAGCGGCGCATTCCCGTGCAGTACGCCAAACGGGTCATGGGCAATAAAATGTTCAACGGCGCCACGCAGTACCTGCCTCTCAAGCTTAACTACTCCGGCGTGATGCCCGTCATTTTCGCTACGGCCATCCTTTCCCTTCCGCAGGTCCTCTTCCCCAGATCGCCCACTACAACACTACGCTGCAGTGGATCGCGACCAAGATGAATGACTGGCTGAATCCCGCTTCTTCCGGCTATTACATTATTTCCGGACTCATGATTTTCTTCTTCTCCTACTTCTGGGTGGCGACCATGTTCCAGCCCTCCCAGATCGCGGAAGACCTGAAGCGCAACGGCGGCTATATTCCCGGCATCCGTCCCGGCCCCCCCACTGCCCTTTTTTCCTGGACCAGACCATGCAAAGGCTGACCTTTGCCGGTTCCGCATTCCTGACCCTCATTTACTTCCTGCCTTCCCTGCTGAATATCGGGGGCAATATCCCCTACCTGGTCACCCAGTTCTTCGGAGGCACCAGCCTTCTCATTCTGGTGGGCGTACTGCTTGACATGATGCGCCAGGTGGAAACGACTCTTCTTTCCCCGCAATTACGACGGTTTCCTGAAAAAGGCAAGCTTAAGGGCAAATACGGGCACATCCAGGGTACCGGCGCCGCTGCGGGCAGCCGCACCGTTACCGTCATGTGGATTGTTATCGCCCTGCTTGTGCTGGCCGGAGCCATCGCCTACAACGCCATGCAGTAAGCCCCCTTTTTACTGAAAGTAAAGATATGAAGGAACTCAAGCATTTCATTCTGGTTGGGGCTCCCGCATCCGGCAAAGGGACCCAGGGCCGGTTTCTGGCTGATACCTTCGGCCTTCACTCCCTGAGCACCGGCTCCCTGTTGCGGAGGGAAGTGGAATCCTGCACGGAACTGGGCCGGAAAGCCTTGAGCTATATGGACAGGGCCATGCTGGTTCCGGACGAAATTGTCAACGACATGGTGCGCGGCTGGGTGTCAGAGATGGACCATGGCGCGTGGTTGCTGGACGGCTATCCCCGCACGGTTGCGCAGGCGGAAGCCCTGGACCATTTCCTGAACCAGCGCGGAACCTCCGTGGACGTGGTCGTCTGGATGGATGTAGCCAGGGAACTCATTGAACAGCGCATCATGCGCCGCCGGGAATGCTCCACATGCGGTTACGTGGTGCAGACGCCGGAAGAGGAATGTTCCAAGTGCGGCGGGAAAATGGTTTCCCGCAAGGATGACAACATGGAAGCTTTCGCCCGCCGCTGGAAGGATTTTGAAGCCATGACGCTGCCCGCAGCCAGGTACTACGAGGCCCGCGGCCTGGTCGTTAAAATGACGGTGTCCGAAGAACGGGAACCTGCCGAGGTTTCCCGGGATCTGGCCCGCAAGCTGGAAGAGTACCGGCAATAGAAAGAATAATCCCATGGCAGAACGAATCCATATCAAGTCTCCCGGCGAGGTAGCCAAGATGCAGAAGGCCGGGGCTGTAACGGCGGAAATCTTGATGGAGATCGGGGCCGAAGTCCAGGTGGGACGCACTACGCGGGAAATAGATGATATCGCGCGTGAAATCTTTAAAAAGCACAAGGTAGGCAATTCCTTTTTACCAATACCGCGGGTTTCCCGGCCAGCTCTGCATTTCCATCAATGAGGAGGTGGTGCACGGCAGCGCTGGTCCCCGCCGCATTCAGAACGGGGACATTGTGAGCCTGGACGTGGGCGCTGTTGTGGACGGCTGGCATGGAGACAACGCCATGACCGTTCCGGTGGGTATGGTGGATCCGGAAAAACTGCGGCTGCTGGCCGTGACGGAGGAATCCCTGTTCCGCGCCATTGAACTGGTAAGGCCGGGCGCTTTGCTGGCGGACGTCTGCGCGGCGGTGGAAGGTTTCGTGCGTCCCCGCGGTTTTACCGTGGTTCGGGATTTTGTGGGGGCACGGCATAGGCCGCCACCTGCATGAAGAACCCCAGATTCCCAATTACCGCCCCCATTACAAGCTTCCGCGCCTGAAAAAGGGGATGGCCCTGGCTATTGAGCCGATGGTGAACGCGGGCAGGCCTTCCGTTAAAATTCTGGATGACGGCTGGACGGTCGTCACGGCGGACGGCAAACCTTCCGCCCACTTTGAGCACACGGTTATCGTAACGGACGGCGCGCCCCTGATTGTGACGGACCGCCCCCGCATCGCGTTGCCGGAACAGCTCGGCATTGCTCCTTTGTAACTTCAGCCCCTCCAGGGAATGACGCCGCCGGTATCTTCCGTTCCCGTGATTCTGGAGAAGACCGCCGCCCGCCGGATGGTGTGGGTGGATGTGGCCCGCGTGGTCGCCTGCATCCTGATTATTGCGAATCACATGGCCTTTTATTCGGCGGAGCTGTACCGGTGGATATGGGCGGAGTTCCTGGCGGCGCGAACGCCCTTTTTCTGCTGGCGGCGGGCTACTTTGTGGGGAGAGGCCTCGTTCGGCCCTCTGGATGGAGGAAGCCTTTTCCTCTGGAGGCGGAGCTGGTTTCTTCTCCGTCCGTATCTGGTGTGGGGGGCTGGTTGCGGCCGTCCTGATCGGCTGGTCTCCCCTGCATGAATATTACGCGTCCTACCGGCCTATGTATGAATGGCTGGAAGGAGAGGAGGGCGCCGGGTTCTGGCCCGCTCTCGCGGCGTTCGGACGCTGCCTGGGCATTGCCGGGCATCCCGTGGACGCGCCTATGTGGTTCCTGCGCGATATTATTATTTATACTGCTGCGGCTCCCCTTCTTTACCGCTTGGGAGACTATCTGCTCTGGGCGGTCATGGTCATGCTGTCCCTGAACTATTTTTGCGCTGGATCTGGCGGATCATGATTATCCCATCGCCAACAGCCTGGGATTTTTCCTGTTGGGAATGTATGTTTCCCGGTATTCCCTCCCGTTCCTGACGGAGTCCGTGCGCCGGTACGCTGTGCCCTTTCTGGCTGCCACGCTTGCGCTTACCTGGTGGCTGGCAGGCCACCGGGACCCGCACAACTCGATGATCATCGCCCTGGGCATGCTGGGGCTGATGTCCCTGGCCATTCTGTTCACGGAATGGTTTCCGCGCACGGCCAGATGGGTGGCGGGGTTGGCTCCGGCGTGTTTTTTCATTTCGGGACGCATTACATCGTCATCATCCTGTTGCGTGAAAGCGGCTGGATTACATGGAAGGGGGAAGCGTGGGACATGCTCTGGCTTTGTCTGGTTCCGGTCATTTTCGCCGTGCTGGCGGGGCTTTTTTTCTGCATGAAAAGATTTGCCCCGCGGCTGGTTCCCTGCTGGGGCCTATGGGAAATAGCCGTCTTGAAGAGCCGTTCCGCCGGGACGGGAAGGGAGCCGCGCTTATCTCTTGCCGTCAAAAGGCAAATCCCTTTATTCTTTCCTTTGCTGGAAGGGGTGGAAGCGGCTTTTTTGTCACGTTGCCGTTCTTGCTCCACGGCCGGGAAACAATACATGGTATGGCAATGATTCAAGGCGAGCAGGTTCAGGATTCGGAATTATCAACTCAGGCGGTGATCTATCTGGGCCCGAGCTCCATGAGCCTGATGGTGGCTGAGGCTGTCCGGGACAGGATTCGCCTGCTGGATTTCCTTCAGCAGCCCGTCCCGATGGCGCGTGATATTTTCCGGTTCCACCGCATTTCCCGGCATACCATGGACCGCTGCGTGCAAATTATCGGCGACTATCTGGAAATTCTCAAGGAATACGGAGCCGGCAGCAAGCTTTCCGTCCGGTTCATGATTTCCAACATCATTTCCGAGGCGGATAATGTGGACGTGTTCGTGAACCGCATGCACGTGGCACACGGCCTGCGGGGGCGCCGCATTGACGACGGCAAGATGACGCGCCTCATCTACGTGAAGGTGCAGGAGGCTCTGGCCCAGTATCCGGGATTCAGCAAGAAAAAGGTGCTTGTGGTCCATACGGGGCCGGGCAATACCCGCGTGCTTCTGTTCCAGAAGGGGCGCATCGTGCGTTATTCCTGCTACAGGCTGGGAACGCACCGCACGGGGAGGCCGTCGGGGAAATCGAGTACGGAGACGATGTGGCGGAGCTTTCCATTCTGCGGGAGCACATGCGCGGACAGGTGGACCAGATTTGCCTGGATTACGGGGGCGTGAAGGGCCTGGCGGGCCTGATCGTCATCGGCCAGGAAATGCAGCAGCTCCGGGACCGCCTGGCCCCCACGCCGGAAGGCAAGGTGGCGTGCTCCTCTCTGGCGGCGGAGGCGGAGCGGATGTCCCGCACCACTCTGGAACAGCGCATGAACGTTTACGGGGCGGACTTTGCCGGGGTGGATTCCCTTCTGCCCGCCGTGCTGATGACGGAGATGATTGCCCGCAGCCTGAACCTGAATGACGTGATCATCCCCGGAAGCGGCTATGACGAGGAATTCTCAAGCAGCCTGATCCGGGCGGAACAGCATCCGGGGATCTGGAGGCGGAGGTTCTCCACTTCGCCGGGATTCTGGCGGACAGGTACAAGGCGGACAAAGGGCACCGCGAGCATGTGGCGCGCCTGTGCATGGAAATGTTTGACCAGCTTCAGGACCTGCACCGCCTTTCCGAGCATGACCGGCTGCTGCTGGAAGTGGCCTCCATTCTGCATGAAGTTGGGTCTTTTATCAACCAGCAGAACCACCAGCTCCATTCCCAGTACATCATCCTGAACAGTGAAATCTTCGGCCTTTCCCGGGACGACGTGGAAACGATCGCCCTGTTGGCCCGCTACCATCGGCATGAGGTGCCCGCCAATTCCGACCCCATGTACGGGGAGCTGGAGCTGACGGACCGCATGCGCGTAGCCAAGATGGCTGCCATCCTGCGCGTGGCGGACGCCCTGGAACGCGGCCATGCCCAGCGCGTGAACGGCGTCCGGGCGCGCATCCGGGGCCGGATGCTGGAGCTGGAGCTCAGGGCGTGCGTGAAACCGCCGTGGAAGACCTGGCGCTGCGGCTGAAGGGCGACCTGTTTGCGGACATCTTCGGTTATGACGTCGTGCTGGTGCCCCAGCGGTAGGCTGATTCAAGAAACTTCCATCCCTTATTTTCTCCATGTCTAACGAATACATCAACAGAGAGCTCTCCTGGCTGGAATTCAACCAGCGCGTGCTGGACCAGGCCGTGAGAACGGACCTTCCCCTGCTGGAACGCCTGAAGTTCCTGGCTATTACCGCCTCCAACCTGGACGAGTTCTTCATGGTGCGCGTGGGCGGCCTCCAGATGCTGCGGCATTCCGGCTCCCGCGTGAAGGACATTTCCCGGGCTGACCCCAACCCGCCAGCTCAAGGACATCCGCACCCGCGTGGGCCGCATGATTGAGGACCAGTACCGCCTGTTTCATGAAGAAATCCTGCCGTGGATGGAAATCAACGGCATCAATCCGCTGGCCATGGAGGACCTCAGCACTTCCAGAAGCTGACGCTGGAGCAATACTTCAACAACCAGATATTCCCGCTGCTGACGCCGCTGGACATGGATGCGCCGGAGGCTCCCGCGCTGCCGTCCCTCAAGCTGCTGATGGGCGTGGAACTGCGGGACAATGAAACCGGGGAGGTCCGCGCCAGCGTGGTGGCCCTGCCGGACGGCCTGCCGCGGCGCGTGCCCGTCCCTTCCGCGGAAACGGAACGCTACGTGATGCTGGAGGACCTGGTCCGGGAATGCATCGGCACCGTTTTCCCCGGTGAAACCGTTCTCTCCGCCGCGGTATTCCGCGTCACGCGCAATGGGGACATTGCCGTGCAGGAGGAGGACGCCCTGGACCTGGCGGATGAAATGGAGGAAGTGCTGGTGGCCCGCAAATTCTCCGAATGCGTGAGGCTGGAAATAGAATCCTCCGCTCCCGTCCCCCTGCATGACAGGATCATGCAGATCGTCGGCGCAGGGGAAGGAGGAAAACGTATGACCTCAAAAGGGCCCCTGATGCTTTCCGACTTCATGGAAATGGCCTTTGCCCCCGGCAATGACCAATTGAAAGTGGAGCAATGGTCCCCGCAGCCGTCACCCTCCGTGGACCCTGCCGTCAGCATCTTTGAAAACATCGCCAACGGAGACATCCTGCTCAACCATCCCTATGAAAGCTTTGAACCCGTCCTGCGCCTGGTGGAGGAAGCCGCGGAAGACCCGGACGTCATCGCCATCAAGCAGGTCCTGTACCGGACCGCCAAAAACTCCCGCATCGTAGCCGCCTTGAAAAAGGCGGCGGAAAGCGGCAAGCAAGTGACGGCGCTGGTGGAACTGAAAGCCCGGTTTGACGAAGCCCGCAACCTGGAAAAGGCGGAGGAACTGCAGCGTTCCGGCGTGCAGGTGGTCTACGGCGTCAAGGGCCTGAAAACCCATGCCAAGATATGCCTGGTGGTGCGCCGGGAGCAGGGCATGCTGCGGCGTTACTGCCATTTCGGCACGGGGAACTACAATGAGACAACCGCCAAGATTTACACGGATATTTCCTACCTCACCTGTGACGACCAATTGGGGGCGGATGCCTCCCAGTTCTTCAACTCCGTAACGGGACGCACCAAGCTCATGCGCTTCCGCAAGCTGTACCCCTCGCCGGTGCTGATGAAGGCTCGCCTCATTGAACTCATTGAAGGGGAGGCGGAGCGCGCACGGCAGGGGGAACCGGCCCGCATCTCCGCCAAGATGAACAGCCTTCAGGATGTGGAAATCATTGACGCCCTGTACAGGGCCGCGGACGCCGGGGTGGACATTGAACTGAACGTGCGCGGCATCTGCTGCCTGAAAACGGGCCCCCGGCCCAACGGCAAGGTGATCCGCGTGGTCAGCATTGTGGACCGCTATCTGGAGCACGCGCGCATCTTCTTCTTCCACCACGGCGGCAACCACCAGCTCTTCATTGCCAGCGCGGACTGGATGACCCGCAATCTGGACAAGAGGGTGGAGCTCATGGTGCCCGTCACCAACGGGAAGCTGGCGCGCCGCCTCAAATCCATCCTGGACGCCTGTTTCAGGGACAACGTGCAGGCCTGCAATATTTTGCCTGACGGCACTTCCGAGCACGTCGTTCGGAAAAAGGGCCAGAAAGCCTTCCGTTTGCAGCAGTACCTGACCAAAGGAGGCCCGCCGCTTGGCCAAGGACAAGGAACGGGAACGCCAGCAGATGCTGGAGCCCCACACGCCGCATTAACCCGGTCCGGAGCATTGGGCCGCATGCGTGGCATCCTCCGGCATACCTTCAACACGTAGCGGTCCGGAACATGTCTTTTCATGAGACATGTTTGCCCGCGTATGCTGTTTTTTCCTGATCGCGCTGGCTGGGGGTACGGCTCTGTATGGGCGGAAGGTTCGGCATGGCAGGCGTCGGGCCTGCGGGCCCTGAGCCTCCGTAAGGGCTCCTTCCCATCCGGCGGAGGATGGCTTGTACTCCCGTCTGAAGAAGATGCCCTATCTCTACGACAACAAGGACGCGGAGTTCCTGAACCAGTTCAAGCTGCTGCTGACGGGGCAGTACCAGGGGGCTCAGGTCTCCCTTCCGGAGCCAACCGGTTCCGCAAGGGCTCTCATGGCAGGGAAAACGAATGGCGGAGGCTCCAGATAGGGTTTGAAGCCGTTTTCTTCAAAAACCGCCTGACGCTGCACAGTTTGACCAACATGGGGAGCTGGACGGCATGTACAAGGTGGAGGATGGCCGCTGGAGAAGAACGAAGACGGACTGGAGCATCTTTGAACTCTACCTGAAATACAAGGTCAATCCCTCCTTCTTTGCGCGCGTCGGGAAAATCACCTCCAAGATGACGGCGGAATTCGGGAGACGGCCAGTGAACTCAAGACCCTGGAACGGTCCGACCTGGTCAACCAGCTCGGGACCATCTCCAGTTGGGGCGTTGTGCTGGAAAACCCGCGGCAGGACGTGCCCGTGGGGTGGGAGGCTTCCGTCTTCCTGAACGACACCAGCGACAGCCTGGCGCATGAAATCAGGTTTAATACGGCGGACAATGCCTTTGCCAAGGCCTCCGTCCATCTGGACGCCCGCGGCTTTCTGCCGGGGAGAAAAGCCGCGTCTGGCTGACGTATGCCCACAACTTCACCCATTACGCGGGGCGCTCCCTGCCGGAGGATTCCTATTACTCCGGGCTTGGCGCCCGGGATGTGGCGGCGGTGGACTGGGTCATGTCCCGGGGGAAATTTTCCATGGTGACGGAACTCATGTCCGGCTTCCGCGTGGTGGGGACCTCTCTGGGAGAGAATGTTTACGGCCTGGCGGTATTGCCTTCCTACAGGTTTTCCCCGCATCTGGAAGGCGTGTTCCGCTACCAGCTCTCCCATGGGCGGGACGCCGTGAAAATGTACGCCCGCTATGTTCCCGCGGTGACCACCTATCCCAAATGGGTCAGCACGATGAACTCCTTTTTACTTCGGCCTGAATTATTATTTTTCCCGGAAGACCCGGACATGCTGAAATTGATGGCAGGGGGAATATACGACGACCAGCGGAGCGCCGGAAGGCGCCAGGTGCTTCAGCGGATGGACCTGGTTTGCCGCCGTCAGGTTCCACTTTTGAACGGGGAAGGGCAGATTCCTTTCCTCCCGGGGGATTGGCCCTTTGCGGGCAATCATGCGGGAGCCGTTTACAACAAATAGTTTGCCCTGGACTGTGCCTTGTGGTAGGAAGGGAGGGAGATGGGAAAGCCCGCCTTTTTCCATCTCTCCCACCCCCCCTAGAATGATGAAATTTACATATTCTCTCTGCCTGTGCATTCTTGCCTGCTGCGTTTCTCTGGCCCAGACGGCTTCCTTGCGTTCCGTTGTTCTCCCTCCTCCTTCCATGAAAGTGGAATGCCGCGCGGATGAGAGCCCTGTTTCCATTTCCCGGGCGGAAATCAAGTCTCGCGTGATGGATTTCCTGGCGGAAACGGAAGTGACGCTGGTTTTCACAACCCCAACACGCGTGTGATGGAAGGGGGAATTGGTGTACCCTCTCCCGGCTGGAGCCATCGTACAGGGGTATGCGCTGGACATCAACGGCCGCATGGTGGATGGCGTGCCGGTACCCAGGCAAAAGGCGCGCGTGGCGTTTGAAGAAGAGGTGCGCAAACAGGTTGATCCCGGACTGGTGGAATGGTCCGGCGGCAACATGTTCAAGACGCGCGTATATCCCATTCCTGCGGGAGGAACCCGCACTGTGCGGCTGCGCTATTCCACGGTTCTTCCGTGGATGCCGCAGGAGCGCCGTCCCTGCAGCTTCCGATGAATTTCAAGGAGAAACTGGATTCCCTCAAGCTGAGGGTGGAAGTGTTCGCCGGCCGGAAGCCCGTTGTCGTTTCCTCCCCGCTGGACAACGTGGAATTCAAGGATTGGTGCAGCGCCTTCCTGGCGGAAAAGGAATGGAAGGGTCTGTCCCTGACGGAAGACCTGTTCATCTCCCTGCCGCGTGCGCAGGGAAAGATGCGGGAGAGCGAAGGTATTTGTGGAGTCCTTTGACGGCAGGGACTATGCCGCCGTGATTATTCCCCGGCCTGAGCGGACGGACGGAAAGAGCGGCGTGGAAGCCGCGCCCACGATAGAGCTGCTTTTTGGACGCTTCCGGTTCCATGAAAGGAGCGGATGTCCGGAAATTCCCTGGATTTTCTGAAACGATATCTTGCTTGCGGCAGAACGCAGGGGCGGCAAACCCGCATCAACCTGACTGTTTTCCGGGACCGGATCATGCCTTCAAAAACGTTCGAGGTCGCTCCGGACAATCTGGACGAGCTGGCCCGCGAACTGCTGGCTCTGGACTATGACGGGGCCACGTGTGACTGGAGCGCTGTTCGGGAAAAGCTGAGCGCTTGTTCCGGGGCGTCGGACTGCCTGGTTGTCAGTGATGGATTTATCAATTTCAGCCCCGTGCCGGAAAAGCGGGGGACTAGCTCCGCTAAAACCTTCGCCCTGATGGTGACACCGCGCAAGGATGCGAATACGTTCATCCGGATGGGCATTCCTGTGATCGACCTGGCCAGTCAAACGGCGGAGCAGGCGATGGAGCGCCTCGTCAGGGGGAAATTTCCATCCGTTACATTATTGACAGGGGAATATGCCCTGGAGGACGTTTTCAAGGTATGAAATTCCTGGAATGCCATCGGATTCCGTCCTTTGCTGGCGGAACTGGAGCCGGGTTCCTACCGCGGGACGGTGGAGGTTGCCGGAGTGGAAATTCCCGTGGCGGCTGATGCCTCCGGGGACGCCCGGAACCATGCTGAGGGCCTTGTATGCCCAGGCAAGGCTCCAGGAACTTCTCTGCCGTCCACCCTCTGCCGTTAGGGATGAAGCTGTGGGGAACCTGGGAATGGAATATGGAATCGTGACGCCCGGTACCTCTCTGCTGGTGCTGGACTCCCTGGAGCAATACCTGAAATATGGTGTGCGTCCTCCCGCTTCCGCTTCAGAATTGCGGGCGGAATATGACAAGAGGATGCTGAAACGCGAACGGAAGGAGGACATGGCTGAAGAGACCGCAAGATTAAACCGCTTGAAAGCGTGCCTTGCTTCCTGGAAAGAAATGCAGAAATGGTACGCAAAGGGAATTTTTCAATCCGGAAGAGATGGAAAGCGTCTTGAAAGATGACCGGTTGAAACAGGCCTTGATTCATACGTGCCGGGGCAATGACCGGGAGGCGCTGGAAATCTACCGGAAAGTATTGAAGGATGAGCGTAATAACCGGACGGCCTTGAAGGGCGTCACGGTCATGGAAAGGCGCCTCCGGGAAAAAGAAGCACAGGCTGAAAAAGCCTCTGGGGAAAACGCTGCCCGTGACAGGGGGAGCTGGCTGAGGCAAGAGCAAACTTGAACAGAGAACTGGACAGGAGCCTGCGGACATAGCGGGAAGCCTCCGCCTGGCCTACGGCTTTTATGACCTTGGGGATTACGATAAGGCCCTTTCCCTGTTTAACAGGATATTGGAAAAGGCTCCGGAAAATGTTTCGGCAAGAAGGGGTGCGGAGACTGTGGCCCGCAGAAAACTGCCTATTACTCCGCCGCTTATGATGAAAGAAGGAGCGCCATGCTGGCGGAAGTGGATTCTCTCTGGGAGCGTCCGGCCGGATCCTCTCCGGAGGATGAAAATTGGGGAATCCGCTCCGGCGCCTGTTATAGTTCAAGGTAACAATATATCCGGAGATTCCGGTGCTGTCATCAGGGCGTCCGGAAGTTTTAGTGCAGAAGCCGGGAGTTCTCCGGACTCCGCCTCCCCGGATCTGCTGGAGAACGAGAATTCCTGCTCCGGAAAATCAAGAGGTGGTAGGGTCCCTGTTCCTGGGAGGGGGAGAAACATTAAATGGACTAAAGGCGCGGGAACAGGATGCCGGTTCTTCCCCGTCATGAACGTGAAGGCGTGGGACTCCAAGGCTCCGTATCTGGCGGCTCTGGATGCGGCTGACCGCCCTTTTGCGGTCTATATGAAACTCAAGGAAAAGTATGGGGACAGCCCCGGTTTTTACATGGACTGCTCTGACTGGTTTGCCGGGAAGGGGACAAGGCGCTGGCTGTCCAGATTCTGTCCAACCTGGCGGAGCTGGAACTGGAAAACCGTTCCCTGCTGCGCATGCTGGGCTACAAGCTGCGTTACATGGGAGAACTCCGGCAAGCCAGGTTCATTTTGAAACCGTAAAAACGCTGTTTCCGGAAGAACCCCAGTCCTACCGGGATCTGGCGCTGGTGCTGGATGAACTGGGGGAATCCCAAAAGGCGTTCGACATGTACCGGGAGGTGCTGGAACGCCCGATGCCCCGCCGCTTCACCGGCGTGGAGCAGATTGTGCTGGTGGAACTGAACCGGCTTGTTTCCCGGAGCAGGGCGGCGGGAGTGAAGCTGGATACCGGGGGGCTGAACCCTGCCTTTCTCCAGCCGGTGGAGGCTGATTTGCGCGTGGTCATCAACTGGGACACAGATGCGTCTGACATGGACCTTTGGGTCACGGACATCACCGGAGAAAAATGCTATTACTCCCATCGGCTGACCACTCATGGCGGCCATTTGTCCCGTGACGTGACGCAGGGCTACGGGCCGGAAGAATACCTGGTGCGCAAGGCTCTTCCCGGTCCCTATCTGGTCCAGACGCATTATTACGGCACCCGGTCGCAGAAAATGCTGGCTCCCGTTACCCTGTACGCGGAAGTGTACACGGATTACGGCCGTCCGCAGGAAAAGCGGAAAACGCTGGTATTCCGCCTGAATGGCCGGGACCAGGTGGTGGATGTGGGAAAAGTGGCGTACGTACAGGCGTGCCCGGCAGAAGGAGCTCGGGATTACCAGGTGAAGGCCGGGGAAACCCGGGCGTCCATCGCTGAAAGCCGGTTGAAGGACGGAAAGCGCGCCGGGGAAATTATCCGCCTGAATCCGGTTCTGAAAGACCGGGAACCTAAAACGGGGAAATCATCAAACTGCCGGAGTGATTGGAGACTGCGGCTCTTCTCGAACGCCTGTTGCCGCCGGCGGGGCTATACGCCTTCAAAGACGCGCAGCAGGCGTTTCAGCAGGTTGATTCTGGCCTTGCGTTTCCGGAAGCCGTTCCCGAAGGAGAACGGCAGGTGCCATTGATTGTGGCGCAATTGCCGTCGCGTCCATTGCGTGAATTCCTCCAGCAATTGGGACAGATGGGGCCGAAGGGAGGCCGTTTCCATGGCCGGCTTCCACCAGACGGCCGCAGACACGATGTATTCCTCTGATTTTTCCGGGAACAGCCAGGGCTTTTTGGAGCCGATCATGTGGAAAAAGCTTCCAGGAGCAGGTGGCGTGGATGTTGGAAACCCCGGCGAATTCCGTGCCTGCGCAGGACTCTTCCAGTCCGTTTTCCCCAGTTCAAATTGGAAATGGTAGTTCCATTCAACAGGCAGCGGAAAAATCTGCCGGTGGAAGACGATATTCAGCGCGTCCTGGTCCGGATGTTCCAGGAGCTCATTGTGTTCTTCAATGACGTGGAGCAGGCGGACTTCCGCATCCTCCTCCCTCATTCGGTCCAGGTCCAGGACCAGCACGCCGGAGTTGAAATAGTGGAAGGGATCGTGCAGGCCCAAAGGTTGAAGTTTCCGGAGCTGGCGCCGCGGATACCCCGCTACCAGGCTGCTCAGCACCGCCGTATCCCGTACGGCGCCCACGGCCGCCCCGCAGAGGTCCGTATCGTAAAAGCTCCGCTACGTCCGCATACAGGACCGTATCCGCATCCAGATAGACAATCCGGGGAATGCCGGGGAACAGGCTGGGTGCCAGCAGGCGCGCGTAGGCCAGGGCGGAAAAGCGTTTCACGTCCCTCCGGCGCAGCATCTGTTCCAGCTTGCCGGGAATGGTCATGAACTGAAGGGCTGCGTTCGGATAACCGGAAACGGCCTTGTCCAGTTCCTGCATGTTTTCTTCTTCCAGCCCGTCATGGACCACCCACAGCCTGTAGTTCCGTTCCGGGTTGGAATGGCGTGCCAGGGAATGCAGGGTGACGGCCAGGCACACGGTCCAGGCGGAGGTGACGGCAAACATGACGTCTATGGCAGGAGGCGCAGCGGCAGCATGGAAGGCTGTGGGCGGTGCGGCGGAAAGGGAGGAGGGCATGATGTTAAAGGATGGGATGGAATCAGGGCCATGAGCCGTCAAACACGGCCAGTTGGCGTTGAAGGGTTTTGATTTTCTCCCGGCGTTTCCGGAAATTCCGGCCCGGAGAGACGGGGAGGCTCCATTGGTGGTGGCGCAGCCAGGAACGGAAGGCGCGCGTGAATTGCCGGTACAGGGCGCGCAGCTCCCTGCGGAAAGCCGGAGTTTGCCGGGCAAGGGGCCACCAGAGGGCGAGATACAGGCGGTGGTAGATTTTTCCATATCCGGCGGCAGCCACGGCTTGTAATCACCCACCAGGTGGAAAAGCTTCCAGGAACGGCTTTCAAACAGGGCCGGAGCTTCTTCAAACTCGGTGCCGGAGATGAGGTCCGCCATTCCCGCATGGTGCAGCTCAAACTGGAAGTGGTAATTCCAGCGGAGGGGCAGCGGAGCAATGCGGCCGTGAAAGACAATGTTGATAATGTCCTGGTCCACGTACGGAAAGGAATCCGGATGGGCCTCAAGCAGCCTCAGCAGCCTGTCTTCCGTTTCCTGCTCCCTCATCTGGACCAGGTCCATGACCATGACCCCGGTATTGCAGTACAGGCGCGGATTCGTTACCCCCATGCCGCTGATGTATTCCAGATGGTCGGGAAGGCGGCCCGTACTGATGCTTTGCAGGACGGCGCAGTCCCGGACGGCGCCTATCGGCGCGCCGTGCAGGTCCGCATCGTAAAGTTCGGCCACGTCTCCATTCAGCAGCACGTCCACGTCCAGGTAAACCACCCTGTCGTGCCGGGGGAACAGGGCGGCGGCCAGCAGGCGTCCATATGTGAGGGGGGAGAACCGTCCGCAATCCCTGTGCTGCAGAATGCGAAGCAGCCTCTCCGGAAGCCTGCAAAACCCCAGCGAGACGCGGGGATAGCTGGAAACGGCTTTTCCCAGTTCCTTCATCTGCTCTTCCTCCAATCCATGATGAACGATATGGAGTTCATAATTCCGCCGCGGATCGGAATGCACGCAAAGGGAGCGTATCGCCACGGCCAGCGGGATGAGCCAGGAGGAAGTGACGGCGAACATGACGGAAACGGGAGGTTCCGCCATGCCGGATAAGGGAGAGATAGTCGGCATAAAAGGAATTCAACAGGTCATGAAGAAGAATGGGAAAAGCTGAAAGCGTTTCCGGTGCCTGCCGGGGAATTCCGGTATAAAGGTAGTTGGGAGAAAGGTCTTGTTTTTCATGGCGGAGATGAATACCGGAAGAGCTGTTGAAACAGGGAAAACGGGCATCCCTGTTCCGGCGTTCCGTTATTCTCTGCATGGGACATTCCCGGCGGTGAAAACGCTCATATTTTGTTTGGGCATCATACGAATTTCAAATCCGTCATGGATTAATATGGAATGATTCCCGTACCGTTTGGAGCGCCGTAAACGCTTGCGGCTTCCGGAAGCCAAACCGGGAGGCAGCGAACTCTCTTTCCTGAAAGCCAGTGCGTCCTGACGGAATGCATGCATTTCAACGGCTGAGAGGCTTGCCGCGGTCCAGGTTTCCGTTGCGTAATTCCGGAAGGCTTTTTCCGGGGAAAACGGTTTCCCCTCGAGGAAGGGCCACGCAACGTAAGCTCCTTGGTATGAAAATCGGCCCTTGACCCCGGATTTGAAATCCGTTTACATAGGGTTTTCTTGGTATGAGCGCGGCTGTTTCCATCATCGTCCCCTGTTATAATGTAGCTCCTTATCTGGATAAATGCATGGGAAGCCTAACTCTCCAGACGCTGGGGGACCTTGAGATCATTAGCGTGAATGACGGTTCCGGGGACGATACCCCAGCCATCCTGCGCGCATGGGCTGAAAGGGATGGCCGCATCCGGGTGGTGGACCGGGAAAACGGCGGCCTTTCTGCGGCGCGCAATACCGGCATGGCCCTGGCTGGCGGGGAATATATCGGCTTTGTGGACCCGGATGATTACGTGGAACACTCCATGTATGGCCGCCTGCTGGAAAAAGCCCGCAGGAGTGATGCGGATGTGACGGCCTGCGGCTATACCGGTTTTTCCGACCGTGACGGTTCCATACTGGAAAAATGGAGCCTGTCACCGTAAGAAGGAGTGGAAGAGAATGTACAGGCATGCGTTTTTCAGGAAAATGCCGTATGGAGAAGGATGGCCGCCGTGGCATGGAACAAGCTTTACAAGAGGGAATGCCTGGAAAGGAACGGCCTCCGCTTTGAGCCCCGCTTCCGGCAGGGGAGGACGATGCCTTCTGGCTGATGGTGCTGGCCCACGCTACCCGGCTGGCTGTGATTCCGGATCAATTATACTGGTACCGCCGCCAGAGGAAGGGCGCCATCTCCCTGGCATGGGAGGAGAAGGGGGTGCCCGTTGCCCCTCGTTGCGGACCGTCTTCTCCATGCCACCGCTTACTGGAAAAAATGCGGCTGGCTGGAATCCGGCCTGGAGCGCGGCTGGGTTCTGCATGCCCTCTGGTACTACCTGCTTGTCCATCTGGTGCCTGCGCACAAGCCGCTCCCACGTCTGACTGCGGGGGAATGGGCGCAGCTGCACGGCCAGTTCCGGGAATGGTTCTCCCTGGTAGAAGGCACGGAGCGGTTGCAGGGTCTTGACAAATGGGAAACAGCTTTTTGCCGCCTGCTGGAACGACCTGCGGAACGTCCCGGCTTGCTGTCCCGCATCTTGTGGAAACGCCTTTCCCTCCGCAAAGGGCGCCGCGGTCGCTATTACGCTCTCCGTCTGCTTCTGGCTTCCTGCGGAGGTAAAACCCATAGCTGATGCACCATGTCCGTTTCCATTATTGTTCCGTGTTACAATGTGGCCCCGTATGTGGAGGCCTGCCTGGACAGCCTGGTGAACCAGAGCTTGCGGAATATTGAAATCATCTGCGTGAATGACGGTTCTACGGACGTGACCCCGGCTCTTTTGGACGCATGGGCGGAAAAGGAGGACCGCATCCGCGTCATTCACCGTGAAAACGGAGGGCAGGCGTTGGCGCGGAACCTCGGAATGGATATGGCCGGAGGTGAATACGTGGGTTTTGTGGATCCGGACGACTATGTGGAACCTTCCATGTTTGCCCGCCTGGTGGAGGAAGCCCGCAGGCATGGCGCTGATGTGACAGCCTGCGGCTACACCAGCTTTTCCGACGGAGACGGCTCCGTGCTGGAGGAACTGAGCTGGTCTCCGGCTCCGGGCGTGGACAAGGGGTGCAGTCAGACGTGATGCGAACGAACTCCGTCTGGGAGCGGATGGACGTGGTGACATGCAACAAGCTGTACCGGAGAGATTTTCTGGACCGGCACGGTCTCCGTTTTGAAACTTCTTTCAGATCCATGGAGGACGACGTCCTCTGGCTGATGGTGCTGGCCCATGCCACGTGCCTGGCTGTGATACCGGACCGCTTGTATTGGTACCGCCGCCAGAGGCACGGCTCCGTCTCCCAGATGCTGGAAGCGCAGGAACGTCCCCTCCTGCTGGTGGCGGAACGGCTGCTGCATGCTACGGAGTATTGGAAAAAATGCGGCTGGCTGGAATCCGGCCTGGAGCGCGGCTGGGTACTCCGGGCTCTGAGGCATTATCTTCTGGTCCGGCTGCTGAATCCGGGGCAGCCCCCTGCCGCAGTTGAGTGAGGAGGAATGGGGGCGCCTGCGCGGCAAATGCCGGGAATGGTTTGCCCTGGCGGGGAAGCGGAAGCGTTCCGGACTCTCGGCAAATGGGACTTTGAGCTATGCCGGATGCTGGCTTCTCCGCCGGAACATCCCGGCTTCCTGTCCCGTGCGTGGTGGAAGCTTCTCTCCCGCTGCCGCGGACGGCGGGGACGTTACTACAGGCTTAAAGGGAAGCTTTCCTCTTGCGGCGGTGGGAAATAGCTTCCCGGCGGACTGGTTCTTAACATTCTGCGCATCGTTGGGGCTTGCGGGAACGCCTGTGTTGAAGTAAGGTAGCCGTTGCGGGAAAAGGCGCGGGCATCATGAATCATGGTTTCCGCTGGTTTTTCCCATGAAAAACTGAATGATACTCCCGATTTCTCTATGGATGGTACTGTTTCCATTATTTTACCCTGCTACAACGTTGCTCCTTATCTGGATGAATGCCTGGAAAGCCTGGTCCGGCAGACCTGGGAAGACCTGAAATCATCTGTGTCAACGACGGCTCCACGGACGATACGCCGGCCGTACTGCGCGGATGGGCTGAAAAGGACGCCCGCATCCGGGTGATTCACCAGGAAAACGGGGGCGCCTTTTCCGCGCGCAATGCGGGCTGGATGCGGCGGCGGGTGAATACATCGGCTTTGTGGATCCGGATGATTACGTGGATACCTCCATGTATGCCCGGCTGGTGGAAACCGCGCAGCGGCATGGTGCGGAGGTGGCGGCTTGCGGATATACCTCCTTTTCCGAAGAAGACGGCACGGTGATGGAAGACGCCGGGCACGCGCCGGAACCCGGATTTGAACCTGATGCCAAAAAAAAATCTGTTTCAGCGGTGAGTCCGTATGGCTCCGGATGGACGTGGTGGTATGGAACAAGGTGTACAGGCGTTCCTTTTTTGAAGAAAACGGCCTGCGCATGAAACCAGGGTTCCGCGGCGGGGAAGATGACATTTTCTGGCTGACGGCGCTTCCCCACGCGTCACGGCTCGCAGTCATTCCGGATCAACTGTACTTTTACCGCAGGAAAAGGGCCGGATCCCTTTCCGACGTCTGGGACCGGGACGGATGGTTTTACTCCATGAACATGGACCGTCTGGAATATGTGACGGCCTACTGGGAAAAAATCGGCTGGCTGGAATCTGCCGTCAGGCAGGGCTGGCTGGCCCATATCATGAAGCGTTATCTGCTGGCTCACGTCACCTCCGCAGAGGAAATCTTCCGGCGGCTGGATGAAGAGGAACGCAGGGGACTGGCGGCGCGTTACCGCAAATGGTTGAAAGGCGTGGAAATCGGTCCCGGCTTTGCAGGACTGAACAAGTGGGACCGCGCGTTCTGCCGCCTGCTGGGTGCGGAACCGGTAAAGCTCGGTCCCTGCGCGCGTCTTCACAGTACCCTGATGTCGGCATGCAGCGGAAGAAAAGGGCGGTACCACCGTCTTAAGCTCCTGTTATCCGGATTATCATGAAGACCGCCGTTTCCGTCATTGTCCCCTGTTACAACGTAGCGCCCTACGTGGACGAATGCATGTCCGGCCTGGCGGAGCAGACGCTGGGTCCCATGGAAATCATCTGCGTGGATGACGGCTCCACGGACGGGACGCTGGAGCTTCTGTACAGGTGGCGGGAAAAAGACAATCGCCTCCGGGTTATCAGCCAGTCCAACGCCGGGTGTCCGCGGCCCGGAATGCCGGGCTGGATGCCGCGGAGGGAAAATACGTGGGCTTTGTGGACCCGGATGACCGGGTGGACCGGAGGATGTTCTCGCGCCTGCTTGGCGCCGCTGAAAAGAATGATGCGGACGTCGTGGTGTGCGGTTGCCGGGAATTCGTGGAAAAGACGGTGTGGTCGTCCATGAGGGCGGCTGGTCCCCGGATGATGAATTTTATCCGGAGGAACGGGTGGAGCAATTCCGCCGCGGTTCCGCCTGGTGCCGGTGCGTGGGTCCCGTATACAACAAACTGGTCCGCAGAAGCCTGGTGGAAGAACATTCCCTCCGTTTTGTGGTGGGCTTGAAGGAAGGGGAGGACCTGGCCTTCCTGCTGATGCTGCTGCCCTTCGCACCCCGGCTCCGGACCCTGTCGGACCGTTTTTACCATTACCGCAGGGAACGTCCCGGCTCCGCCACGTATGGACGGGACTTGCTGCTGGGCGACTTCCGCATGGACCTGCTGGGCATGGACCGGGTGGCCCGTTTCTGGCAGCGGCACGGCCTGCTGGATTCCCCCGCCGTCTTCGGGCTGGTGGACTACTACATGGAATTCATCCGCAGGCACTTCATCATGAAAGAAGGGGCCTTCTTCAAGGCGTCGCCGGAAGACCGGGAAACCCTCCTGTCCGGGTGGAAAAAATGGCTGGAACTGGTGGGCGGGGAGAAAGCCCTCTCCCGGCTGGACCGGTGGGACCAGGCGTTCTGCCGCCTTCTGCTGGACTATCCCCTCCAGGGCAATTTCTTTTCTTCCCTGCGTGCCCGCCTGATGTCATCCCGCAAAGGACGCCGGGGGGCTTATTATACCCTGAAAGGCACTTGGCGAGGTGAGAGGGAAAACCCTTCTTCCCTCGGTTTTTGGTGTGGTATGAGACCGTGAAGGAGCCGGAATGCTTTCCGGAATCCTACAGGCCCGTGTAGCACATCTGCTCCTTGAGCTGGGCTACCTGGAGGTCTTCTCCCAGGTATTCCCCCGATGCAGTAGCCGAAGAGCGTGGCGGCTCCGGGACCGTTGGCGGTGAGCATATTGCCGTCCAGCACCACGTTTTCATCCTTCACGATGTGGGCTCCCGCCTCATTGAGTTCCCGGTAGACGTCCTGGGCCGGGTAGGCCGTAACGTTCTTGTCCTTGACCAGACCGGCTTTCGCCAGAACGATAGGGGCGGCGCAGATGGCGGCCACCAGCTTGCCCGCGGCATGCATCTTCTTGACCAGGTGGATGACTTCCGGCGTGTCGCGGAGCACCCAGGCGCCTGCGCCGCCGGGCAGGATCAGGGCGTCCAGCTTGTCCGCATGGAGCTTGTCCAGCATGGTGTCCGTGGTGACGGTCACGTCATGGGTGCTGACCACCTTGTCAGACTGCACGCCGGCCAGCTGCACGTCAAAGTTCAGGCGGCGCAGGATGTCCAGCGGAGCCATGAGTTCGATTTCTTCAAATCCGGGGGCGGCGAGGATGGCGGCTTTTTTCATGGTTAATGAGACAAGGGGAGGGAATGGAACGTTCAAGGAAAAGGGGGCAGGATGCCGGCAGCCCTACAGGAGAAGCAGGACCGGATTTTCCAGCAGCGTCTTGAATTCGGCGGCAATTTTGGACGCCTTGCATTCCGGCAGGATGTTGGCGTTCACGTACAGGGTGACGGGCAGGATGAGCTTGGACACGGGGCGTCCCGCTTCTATGCCCGTTTTCGGCGTGGTGCCGCCGATGCTGATGATGCTGTGGGGCATTTCCGGGAGCACGGTGCGCTGGGCTTCCACGTTCACGCCGCTGTCGCAGAGCAGGATGTTGGGCGTGATGCTGCCCGCGGGGGCGGCCCTGCCGCGGGGGCGGCCAGCCGTTCCATGGCGATGTTGTAAATCGTCTTGCCGGAGGCGTTTTCAATAAAGACGTATTTTTCCCCTTGTCCAGCACCATGAGCAGTTCTGCGGCGGAGTCTCCCGCCAGCCATTCCGGCTCGCTGATGCACGCTTTCACCGCGGCGCGCACCACGTAGTCAAAGAGGCTGTAGCGGCCGCCGATGAGTTTTTCGCACTGGACGGCGATGGGCGTGCTGATGGCGGCCAGGTAGGCCATGTTCGCCTCCAGGGAGTACAGGTAGAAATTATCCACGCGCGTGGCGTGGCGCGTGTCCCGGGGCGCCAGCGGGGTCTGCACCCGGCGGGCGGGGCCGTCTGCGGGGCGTATGGAGGCGCGCACGTCCGCGGCCATGATCTTGCCGCGTGGTCCGGTGCCGCGCAGGGTTCCGGCGTTCAGCCCGGCTTCCGCGGCCAGCCTGGCGGCCAGCGGGCTGCATTTGACGGGGCGGGCACGGAGGGCAGTCGCAGGAGGCGGCGCCGAATTCCGACTGAAGCAGCGCAATGGGAGCGCCCACCGCGGCGGAACCGCCTTCCGGCACCAGGATTTCCATCAGGGTTCCGTCCTCGCATGCCTGGAGTTCCACGTGGGCCTTGTCCGTCTCGATGTCGGCCAGATGGTCGCCGACTTCTACGAAGTCTCCTATCTTTTGACCCATCTCAGGACGATTCCTTCGTGCATGGAGTCGGACAGGCGGGGCATTTCAATGGTAATAGCCATGGAGGTGAATGTTGAAATATGGTAAAAAGGAGGAAGGCGCGCCGGAAGGGGTGGGACGTCTCCTTCCGGCGCGCGGAAACGCGGTTACGCGCTGTATTTTTCACGCCGTCGATGAATACCTTGCAGGTATTGAAGTCATCGTCCAGCAGAACCATGTCCGCCGTGAAGCCGGGGGCGATTTTGCCCAGGCCTTCCAGGCCCAGGGACTGCGCCTGGTTCCAGGAGGTGGCTTTCACCAGGTCGCTGAGGGTTTCCCGGTCAGGCGGTGCACGTTTTCAGGCCGGGGGCGTATTTGAGGGTGCTGCCGGCCAGGGCGCCGGATTCCTGCAGACGGGCCACGCCGTCCTTCACAATGATGGGCAGGCCGCCCAGGTCTCCGGGGCCGTCCGGCATCCAGGAGCAGGCCAGGGAGTCCGTAATCATCAGCATCTGGTCGGAATCCTTGTTCTTGAACACGGTTTTGAGCATGTCCGCGCAGAGGTGGATGGTGTCGCAGATGATTTCAATCTTGATTTCCCTGTCCAGCAGGCCGGCCCCCACCAGGCCGATTTCACGGTGGTGCAGGGGGACATCTGGTTGCAGTAGTGGGTCAGGTGCGCCAGCCCCGCGGACTTCGCCCTGTTGAAGTCCTCATGGGTGGCGGCGCTGTGCCCGGCGGAGCAGCGGATGCCGTTGGCCGTGGCTTTCTCAATGAATTCAATGGCTCCGGGCATTTCCGGCGCCAGGGGAGACCAGCAGCACCTTGGCGATGGAGTTCAGGTTGGCTACTTCATCGTAATCCGGCTGGCGGACAAAGGCGGGGTTCTGCGCGCCGCAGCATTTGGGGTTGATGAACGGCCCTTCCAGGTGGACGCCGGGAGTCTTGGCGAATTCCTGGTTCTTCATGTATTCCGCCACGGAGGCGCATACGTCTTCCAGCACCTTGGGGGACAGGGTGAGGGTGGTCGGCAGCCAGGAAGTGACGCCTTCCTTCATTTTGCATTCCGCAATGGTGCGGAGGCTTTCCAGCTTGGCGTCGCAGGTGTCGCAGCCGCCGGCGCCGTGGCTGTGGATGTCAATGAAGCCGGGAAGGAGCATGCGGCCTTCCGCATCCACGACCTTGTCTGCGGCGGGAAGTTCGCTCCCGGCGGGATAGACGGCGGTAATGGTTTTGCCTTCCATTTCCACGGCAGCCCCGGGCATATCGATGCCGGGGGAGATGATGCGTGCGTTTTTAATGAGTGTCTTCATAAAATGAATGGTTGTTGGATGGATGTTGATCGTCGTTTTCTCCGTTCGTCCGCGTCTTCCCGCCTGGCCTCCGCTTCCTGCGGAAAACCGGGAATGGGCGGCGGTGTGCCGGAGATCGTTCATGACGCTGGCAGATTCCCGGTTATCTGGCGGCGTCCAGGGCCTTGTTCCACCGGGCTACGCGGGCGGCTTCCGCTTTCAGCACGGCGGCCGCGGCGTTCTTGTCCAGAATGCGGATGTCCTTGATTTTGTCTCCCCGGACAATGGAGTTAACGACATCCTGTCCTTTCAGCACCTTCCCGAAGACCGTGTGGCGGCCGTCCAGATGGGGCGTGGCCACATGGGTGATGAAGAATTGGGAACCGTTGGTGCCGGGGCCAGCGTTCGCCATGGAAAGCACGCCGGGGCCGTCATGCCTGAGGTCCGGGAAAACTCGTCTTCAAAACTGTAGCCGGGGCCTCCATGCCCGTGCCGGTGGGATCGCCGCCCCTGAATCATGAAATCGGAATCACGCGGTGGAAGGTGATTCCCTTGTAGTAGCCTCTGCTGGCGAGGTTCAGGAAGTTGGCTACGGTGACGGGCGCCTTGGATGGGTAAAGGGCCAGTTCAATATCCCTTTGGTAGTGGAGATGACGACATTGACGTCCTTGAGGCCGGCTGTGGATTCCGCGGAGGCGCTGAAGCACGCCAGGGCGCACAAGGAACACAACAGAAGGGTGAGATATTTTTTCATGGCTTCTTGTTTTCTCCCCTATGTTGCCCGAATAGAAGCAGGGTTGCAAGTAAATCGCGCCCTGACGGGAGAATGGGCGGGGCGCGCCAATGTAGAAGGTTTTTCTCTGAAGAAGGATTTTTAAAGATGGGCGCCCGGTTGCCGGCCCAGGACTACCTTTGAGCCGGAAGCCGCGCGGGAAAAACGGAAGACCGCCCACGCCATGAAGAGGCTGAGAATTCCCATGACGACGAATTGCCAGGAGGGGGGATGACCAGCATCATGGCGTATTGGAATCCGACGGCCAGCAACCCGAGCGCGCAGTCCACCAGGTTGCCGGCGGCAATCATATCCCCGCGTTTGTCATTGTCCGCCCGGTCCTGGAAAAAGGCATTCAGAGGCACCAGGAACAGGGCGGCGGAAATGCCCGCCGCCATCAGCAGGGCATTAAAGACCGGGGAAGCCATGGAGACTGCGGCCAGGGCCGCGCAGCTCGCCGCCATCAGCACGCCTCCCGCCACGGAAACATTCATCCGGATGTGGCGGCGGCAAATCACGGAGGCGAGGATGCCCCCAGCACCGTTCCCCCGCTCATCCAGGCCATCAGCACGGCTCCCACGGAGCTGAAGTCATCCCCGCCACCGGAGATTTCCTTGGCCATCTGGATAGTCATCAGCATGACCGTGCCGCCGAAGAACCAGAAATAGCCGATGCCCATCTCGCTGACGCGCAGATTGCGGTTTTCCACAGCTTGCCCAGCTGATGGAAGTGCTCGTAAAACAGGGACCAGGAGAAGGGGCGGTCCCCCGGGAGCGTACCGGGGCAGGCAGAAGCTGGAGGCCGCCACCGGAACGGCCAGGAGCAGAAACACCAGGCATGGGAAAGAGGCGGCATACCATCCGTCATTGATGCCGGAGGGTTTCAGACATGCGTCAAACCATTGGAAGAAGCCCTCCCCAGCCAGCGGTGCCAGATGGTATCCGTGGAAGGTTCCAGCAGGTAGCGGAACCAGATGAAGACGCCGATCTGGCCGATGAGCAGGCTGAGGATGGAAGCCATTTCCACAATGCCGCTGGCGAACCCCATGCGGGAGGTCCCCACGATGTCCTTGACGATTCCCTTTTGGCCGGGCTGAAGACGGTGGCCTGCACGGCAAAGACGCAGAACCACAGGATGGCCCCGTTCAGATTGTGGACGTGCAGGCTCCAGTACATGCCCGCCAGCACGCATATCTGGAGCAGGGCCATGAATTGATGATGCGCGCCTTGCAGAAACGGTCCGAAAGCCAGCCGACGAATGGGGAGAACAGGATGAAGGGCAGCACGATGATGGCCCCCAGCGGGTATTCCAGGTCCCCCTCTGCGCCGTACAGCCAGACGCCCAGGGGAATCAGCAGGAATTGGGCCCCTTTTTCATTAAAGGAGTTCTGCGCCTGAATCAGCACGAGCCGCCAAAAAGCTCCCCATGGAACTTTGCGGGCGTGTCCGGGCGTATGGGGGCTGGGGATTCATGAAATTACAGGTTGGGCTCCTCCGCTTTTTCCAGTCCGGAGCCGCGGAACAGGCACAGCACGCCGATGACGGCGGTCAGCAGGGCGCTGGCAATCAGGGAGGCTTCATAACTGAACCCGCACATTTCCGGGCTGGAGAACAGGTACTGGAGCACCACCAGGCTCAGGAAGGCGGCGGGGGGTCGCGGCCGTCCAGCAGCAGCGGTTTTTGCTGCGCAGGTAAATGGAAACGGCCCAGAGCGTGGCGGCGGCCAGCAGCTGGTTGGCCCAGCCGAAGTACTGCCAGATGACGGCGTAGTCCATGCTGCTGACGGCAATGGCCGCAGCGAAGAGAGGATGGCGATCATCAGGCGGCGGCTCAGCTGTTCCTGGCTCAGCTTGAAACTATCCGCAATCATCAGGCGTGTGACCCGCAGGGCGCCGTCCCCGTGCTGATGGGGAGGATGACCACGCCGATCATGACCAGGATGGAACCGACGCTTCCCATCCAGGATTCGGAAATCGTCTGGATGGCCAGCGCCGGAGCCTTTCCGTTGGCGGTAGCCCCTCCCAGGGCTTCCGGAGAGCCGTAGAAGGTCAGCGCGGCGGCGGCCCATATGAAAGCGATGATGCCTTCCGTAATCATCGCCCCTCCAAAGACGGGCAGCCCTTCCCGCTCCGTTTTCAGACACCGCGCCATCAGCGGGGACTGTGTGGCATGGAAGCCGCTCACGGCTCCGCAGGCGATGGTGATGAACATCACGGGGAAAAGCGGGAAATCCGCCGGATGGCGGTTATGGAAAAAGTCCAGATCCGGAAGCACTTCCATGCGGGGCAGGTGCATCCAGGCCGGCATGAAATCCGCAACGGGCGCCAGGAGCATTACGCCCAGAATGCCCATGACCATGATGATCAGGGCGACGGAAAAAAGAGGATAGACCTTTCCCATGATAGCCTGGATGGGAAGAATGGTCGCCAGAAAATAATAGCCGAAGATAATCCAAACCCATGCCGAAACGCTCCAGCCCGTCATGGGGGACAGGATGGCGGCGGGCCCCACGGCGAAGACGACGCCCACCAGCACGCTGAATACGATGCAGACGGCGCGGCTGATCCACTGGGCCTGGCTGCCCAGGTAGCGCCCAGGATTTCCGGCAGGTTTTCCCCCTTGTGCCGCAGGGAAATCATGCCGGAGAAGTAGTCGTGCGCCATTCCGCCCAGAATGCAGCCGAAAACGATCCACAGAAGCGCGGCCGGCCCGTACAGCACGCCCATGACGGCGCCGAAAATGGGCCCCAGCCCTGCAATGTTCAGCAGCTGGATGAGAAAAACGCGCCAGCGCGGCATGACCACATAATCCACGCCGTCCGTACAGGCCACGGCGGGAGTTTGCCTGGAGGCGTCGGACGGAAAATCCTTTCCAGCACCCGCCCGTAAGTGAAATAACCGGCCGCCAGGACCAATATCCCCAGAATGAAATAGCAGTAACCGTTCATGTTGGAAAAAGGGCCAGCCATCTCATGGACAGGCTGTCCGTTCATGGAACTTAACTTTTCTCCCGCCTTCTGGCAAGCCGTTATTGAAAGAGGGAAAAATATGGAACGGATTGCCAATCCGGAAGAGAAATCCAAAAAGCCTTTTTATGTATAGGAATTTGGCATCATTAGTCTTACGGCAACTTGAAATCTTCAGGGAAGAAGCTCTTCATTTGAAAATATCCCTGCGCATTTATTCACCTAAACATCTTGTTTTTTATTATTTATTGTTGACTTCGGATTGGCAATCCGCTAAAGGGAAAAAGTTGTTTCCACTCAACATCATTCAGTTATGAAGAAAACATTTTCTGTCATTGTCTCTATCCTTGCTCTTGCCGGTTCCGCCCATGCGGCTATTGTATTTGATTATCAGGCAGATCCTCAAGTAACAGCTGATTTTTACCAGCCTGAAGTCACCGGGCTTTCCTGACCGGTCAGACATTCACCGGCGTTTTAAACCAAAAAACGGGTTCCAACTACGTTGACTCCTTTTTGAGTCCCAATGTAAATGTCGGCAACGGGAATACGTGGAGCGTTTCCTTGTCCTTTACCGTAACGGAAGCTGTCACCGTTGATTCCATAGTTCTGAATCTTTTTACATTTAGTGGTGCCAATGCGGTTCAGAATAGTGACCGGAGAGGCGCTTATACCTTTAATTTGAAGCTGGATGGAGATGTTCTGGCCAGCTACAGTAATTCCAGCCTGACTTATCTGGGTACGGGTGATGCCAGAGCCGGCAGTTCCCAACAGGCCAGCGTGGAGACGCTGGGTCAACGCGAAGGGGTCTTCCGGCATCCATGAGGAAGGAATGCTGAACCAGGCAGTGACCCTGTCTGCCGGCAATACTTATACCCTTGAGCTTTCCCTGAACAGGGGACAGGAAACGCAGGGATACTTTGTCGGATTGGGCGCTATTGAATTGAATACGGTTCCTGAGCCGGCGACAGCCTCTCTCAGTATTCTGGGCTTGGCTGCACTGATGATGCGCCGCCGCAGACGTTGAAGTCCATGTCCCTGATGCATTTGTTCAAGCCGTCCGTTTTTCTTTGAAACTGGCGGCTTGTTCATTTTCAGCCAGTAAATTCAGCATTTTTTAACATTTAATATTAATACCCGGTATGATTCCCCAGGCAGTCCATTCTTCGGCGTGATGCCGTCCGGGTCATCGTTTTTCCAGTCAGCCATGTTCCCGCACCGTTTTTTTACTGTTTTCATTCTTTTCCTGCTGTTCTTTGCTCCAGCCGGATATGCCGATGTTGAATATGTCTGGAGAGGCGCTGATTACCAGTGGAGTTCCCTGTCCAACTGGAGTGTCGGAGGCGTTGCCGCCGCCTCCGCGCCAGGGGCCGCCGCTTCCGCTTATGAACATTGGATGGTAACCAATGGAACGGATTCCGTAGGGAGGGCGGATATCGGCGGATTGGGTGCGGGGGGCGGTATTTAAAGGGCGTCAGGATTGCGGGGCTTAACAGCCGGGCGGAAAGCAGGATTCCATTGTTCATCAAAAACACGAATAAGGATGTATATTTGCGTGTGGAGGAGGGCGGCATTGCCGTGGAAGATGCCGACGGGGGCGGTTATTCTGCGGATTTCGATTGCCCAGCTGCGCGTTGCCGCAGACCAGGAGTGGCATGTGGCTGAAGGGCGCAGCCTTTATATAGGGCATGACGATGACGCTCCGTCCGGGGGATTGTATTCCCTGACTTCGGAGAACGATGTTCCGCGACGCGTGACAGTGACGGGCGGAGGCGCCGTGCGCATCGGGGAAGGGGTGCTGCTGAATAATATTTCCGGCCTCATCGGTTTTGCGGTGAACGCCGGAAAGGGAATACCCACGCTGGATCTGGCGGACCGGGGCATGAGCAATACGGTGACGGTGGAAGACGCTGCCCGCCTGGAAGGCAAGTCTCTGTACCAGGGGCTCTGATGACGCGGGAAAACGCGTCCGTGACTTTTTCCGGCACTGCGGTCAAGGCATCCGGACAATGGAACATTGGCGCGGACACGGAATTTGCGTTGGAGAATTCCACGCTGGATCTGACGGAAGCGGGTGTGGACGGCAACGTGATTCTTTCCGGCTCTTCCGGCATTACCGGGGATAAGGGAACGCTGCGGCAGACGCTTCTGGATGATGCCCGGTGACTTATACGAACCGGAATGTCAAGGTGGGAGAAATCCGGAGCGTAGGCAGCAATGTGACGATAACGCTGAATAACTCCTCCATGCATTTTGACGGAGAAATACCGGCGGTGGACCTGGTGGTGCAGGGCAGCTGCGCGCTGGGCGGCAGCGGCGCCTTTTCAGGAACGATTACTTATGCGCCGGGAGGCACCCTGACTGTGGATGGGGATATTTCCCTGCCCAGTTCATCCCTGACGCTGGGGCGTCTCCATGTGGCTACGCTGGACGGCGTGCCGCAAAAACTCCGCCGTCCGGCCGGAAACCCCTGCCCAGCAGGCAAGGGAATATGTGGTTTTGTTTGATTCCTCCTTTGAGGATTTGATTTCCGAATGGCCGGGCAGGCATACGCTGGGCGTGCAGTTCCGGCCGGATATGGGCGTCCCCGTCACCGTAAAGGAACTGCCTGAAGGGGCGGTTTCATGGAATTATGATGCCGCATCCGGCTGGCTGACGCTGCAGACGGATGTAGCGGAAAAGCCGGACATGCCGGCGCATGTTTCCGGAGCCAGGCCCAACATTATTTTTGTCCTGGTGGATGACATGGGCTGGGGGGATATGAGCGTCAACTGGACGCAGCAGGATAAAAACGGCAGGCAGGTGACCCGCAGGAATGAATTCAAGACGCCTACGCTGGACACGATGGCGGCGGAGGGCATGCAGCTGAGGCGCCATTACAGTGCGGCTCCGGTATGCGCTCCGGCCCGCGCTTCCCTGCTGCTGGGCGTTCACCAGGGGCATTCCGGGTGGTGCGCAACAATACGTTTGATTACCCTATCGAGAATTCCCCATACGCTGGGAACGCTTCTGAAAAGCGCGGGTTACCATACGGCGGCCATCGGAAAATGGGGCGTGGGCGGAGGCGGACAGAGCGGCAAGGCTCTGACCGCGGCTCCCACATGCGCGGGTTTGATTATTTTTACGGAATCATCAAGCATTTGGCGGGGCATTACCATTATTTGACGGCGGGTTCCCAGGATATTTACGAATATAATGACCAGGCCGCGGCTCCGGCGTGGGAGAGCGTCAGCGCGAAAGTTCCGGGTACCGCCTATGATACGGATTTGTTCGGGGCCCGCGCCAAACAGTGGATTGTGGACCACCATGAGAAAACTCCTTCCCGGCCTTTCTTCCTGTATCTGGCTTTCCCGGCTCCCCACGGCAGTCTGTCCGCTCCCGCCTGTGCCTATCCGGCGGGGCTGGGAAGGGACGGCGGCCTCCAGTGGGAGAAAAAAGACGGCTATGAAGCCTGCAATACCGCTGCGGACGGATGGTCGGGGGGAGGAGGGGATTTTTCTCCGGATACCTATATCTACCCGGAACATGAGGTTTTTGGAAGAACGGAATCCCGCCACGCCACGATGATTCGCCGGGTGGATGACGTCCTGAAGGACATGATCCAGTTGCTTAAGGATTTGGGCATTGATGACAATACGATGATTGTCTTCACGTCCGACAACGGCCCCCACAATGAACCCGGTTCCGGCAATTACGGCAACGGCGCGCAGGATCCCGCGTATTTCATGAGCTACGGGATGATGGACGGCATTAAGCGCGATTGCTGGGAAGGCGGCATGCGTGTTCCGGCCGTGGTACGCTGGCCCGGTGTGGTTCCCAGCGGAATCAGTTTGAATGCCAGCCAGTTCCAGGACTGGATGGCTACTTTTGCGGACGTGGCCGGAGTGCCCGTGCCGTCCCGTTGTGACGGCGTTTCCCTGCTGCCTACGCTGGCAGGGGTGCCGGAACGCCAGAAAACGGGCGTTATTTATGCGGAATATGCCTATAGCGGGAGCACTCCGAATTACAGCGATTTCCTCCAGCAACACAGGGGAGAGGGCGGCAGCAGCAGCAGATTATATTTGTGGACGGCTTCAAGGGGATTCGGATGGGGAATGCCGCCCCGCTACGGATTTTGAAATCTACGATACGGAAAAAGACCCGCAGGAAGCGGCGAATCTGGCGGCATCCCGTCCGGACCTGCAGGAGAAGATGAAGGCGCAGGCGCTGCGTTCCCGCCGTTCCTCCCCCATTGCCTCCACCAGTTTTGACGCCGGTTATATCGCGCCCGTTTCCGCCCCCGCTGGCCTGCGGGAGGGAAGGCTGCGCTGGCGCGCGTGGAACCGTTCTTTTGACTGGGTGCCGGATTTCCGGCAGCTGGAGGAGGGGCCCTGTTCTACGGGTGCGACGGATGTTTCCGACGTGCTCAGCGTCAAGGCGGGGCTTTCCGGTCAGAAGGGGGGTGGAATTGACGGGCTATCTCAGGGTGCCTGTCACCGGGGAATATCAATTTTACCTTCAGACGGATTCCAATGAAGGCTCCAGGGCTTTTGTCCATTTGCACGATATGCAGCTCATTGATGCGGATTATGCCTATACTCCCGGAACGCAGGCTGCCTCCAACGCGCGGGAAGGCGTTTCCGGCGATGTGCAGCCCAATGCCGTTCAGACGGTGAAGCTTACCGCGGGGTTGCATCCCATCCGCATCGGCTATGTGGGGAAGGCGGCTTCCTCCTCCCTTTCCCTGCAATGGGAGGGGCCGGAAACCAGCGGCAGGGAACCCGTTCCCGCCAGCGCGTTTTCCTATGAATACGTGAATCCCTTCAATCTGGAAAAGACGGAGGAAACGGTAGGATGCGCCGCCTCCGGTACGGGGCTGACCGTGCAGACGCATCTTCCTGGACAGTTTCCTGCGACCAGCCATGGGTTACGGTTTCCCCGTTTCCGGTTCCGGAACCTCAGTGCTGGATATTGCCGTGGAAGCAAACGGGCTGCAAACGGAGCGGGAAGCCGTTGTCACCGTCGTATGCGGCGGGGAGCAGAGGACATTCACGCTGCGCCAGGAAGCTGCTCCTGCCCCGGCAGGGTACGACAAGTGGAAGCAGGACCATTTTGCGGATGGGACGCCGGATGAGCAAATGGCCCCGGATGCCTGCCCCGCCGGAGACGGAATTTCCAATCTGATGAAATATGCTACGGGCATGGATCCCAACCAGCCCTGCGGGAGCGTGACGAAGCTGGCTGTCCGCGAGGAAGCGGGCGGGAAATACCTCGTGCTTTCCTGGCCTGTGAATCCGGAGGCGGCGGATGTGACGTTCCATGTGGAAAGTTCTTCCGACCTGGAGGAATGGGCTGACGAAGGGGCCGTCACTCCGACGGGGCCTGCGGGGGAATTCCGCGATACGGTCGCGCTGGGAAAAGGCTCTCCGGAGCGCCGGTTTCTGAGATTAAAGGTGACGAGATAGGGAATCACCGGTTTCTCTTTCCGTTTCCCGATGATGATTCCTTACGGGAACAGGGACCTTCCGGCCCTGCTGCCTTGCCGCCCGTTACGGATTTTTTCCGGAAGCGTGATTCTGCGTGTTCCGGCCCTCCGCTGTCCCGGCGCATCCAGCGCGGTACGGCCGGGGACACCGTGCCTTAGCCAGGGGAAGAATATTACCCCCGTCATTTTCCGCATCGGCAGGGGGGCTTTGGGCAGGTTCTTGTCAATGTCTTCCAGAAGGTTGACCAGGTCAACGCCGCGCTGGGCGGAGTCGTCCAGACGGAAGGTCAGGCGCGGCGTATTGCGCAGCACCACGCGCCTGGCCACGGCGGACTGGATAAGGCCGTGACGGGAGTTCAGTTTTTCCAGCACCTGGGAGGGAGCCATTTTCCCTACGACGCCCACCCATACTTTCCCCTCTTTCAGATCGTCCGTCACTTCCACTTCAATCACGGTGACGATTGTTCCGGGAAATTCCAAAATCCCGCTGAATGGTGGTGCCTATTTCCCGGCGCAGGAGTTCGTTTACCTTGTCAGTGCGTCTGCTCATATGAAGGGATAGAGTGATGAAGGGACCGATTGGTTCAATCGGAGAAGGAGGAATAAGGAAGGACAGGGACGGAGGTTTCCTGGACGCCCGGAGGAGCGTGCAAGGAGCTCCGTCCCTGTTGGATGATTTTTGTTGGGGGTTACAGCGTTTGCTGGATTTTTTCCAGCGTGTAGCATTCGATGATGTCGCCCGTTTCGTATTCGTTGAAGTCTCCGAGGCGGATGCCGCATTCCAGACCTGCCTTGACTTCTTCCACTTCATCCTGGAAGCTGCGGAGGGTGGACATTTTACCGTCAAAGACGGGCGTCTTGTCGCGGATGACGCGCGCCTCGCAGCTGCGGGAGGATTTTCCCGTCCTCCACCATGCAGCCTGCCGCACGGCCCTTTGTTGAGCTTGAAGACCTGGAGCACTTTGGCGTGGCCGATGATGGTTTCGCGCGTTTCCGGTTCCAGAAGGCCCAGCATGGCATCCCGCACCTGGTCAATGAGTTCGTAAACGATGGAATACAGTTTTACCTGCACGCCTTCCCGCTTGAGCAGTTTGACGGCGTTGGCTTCCACCTTGACGTTGAAGCCCAGGATGACGGCGTCCGAGGAGGAGGCCAGCAGAACGTCCGATTCCGAAATGGGGCCGGCGGAGGCGTTCAGGAAGACGCATTCCACTTTGTCCGACTGGATGTCCAGAACAGCCTTCCTGATGGCTTCCACGGAACCCTGCACATCCCCCTTCAGGAGTATTTTGAGCTGGGCTTTCTGGGTGCCGTCCCCCATCATGGCAAGCAGTTCTTCCATGCGTGCCTTGCGGGGCTGGGCCAGGCGCTGCTTGCGCAGTTCCTCCTGGCGTTCTTCCCCCAAGCTTTTGGCGGCGCGTTCGTTTTCCCTTTCCACCAGTTCGTCCCCCACGTTCGGGGTTTCAGAGAAGCCGGTGATTTCCACGGGCATGCCGGGCCCTACCTTTTTGACGCGTTCGCCGTGGTCGTTGACCAGGGCGCGCACCTTGCCGGCGTAAGGGCCGCAGATGAAGGGCATCCCAACGCGGATGGTGCCGCTTTCCACGATGGCCGTGGCGGAGCTGCCCGTGCCGGGTTCCACGCGGGCCTCGATGATGGAGGCGCGGCAGTTGGCCTTGGGGTTGGCCTGGAGTTCCAGCACTTCTGACTGGAGGACGAGAAGGCCGAGAAGGTCGTCAATGCCGGCCCCGGTCAGGGCGGAGACTTCCACGCATTCCACATCGCCTCCGAAGTCCGTGGGAACCAGCCCTTCTTCCATCAGGCCGCTCTTGGTCTTGACGGGGTCTGCGGCCGGAAGGTCGCATTTGTTGATGGCTACGATGATGGTTTTGCCGGCTGCCTTGGAGTGGGCGATGGCTTCCCGCGTCTGGGGCATGATGCCGTCATTGGCGGCCACCACCAGAACCACGATGTCCGTGACGTCTGCGCCGCGGGCGCGCATTTCCGTGAAGATGGCATGGCCCGGCGTATCCAGGAAGGTGAGCGTGCTGCCGTTGTAGTCAACCGTATAGGCGCCGATGTGCTGGGTAATGCCCCCGGCTTCCCCCTTGGCCACGCGCGTTTTGCGGATGTAGTCCAGCAGGGATGTTTTACCGTGGTCCACATGGCCCATGACGGTGATGATGGGCGTGCGCGTGATGAGGGTGGCTTTGGGTTCTTCCACCACCGGCACGGGTTCCGGTTCCTTGACGGGTTCCTGCTGGGCTTTCACGCCGCCGCCCTTTTCCCGTTTTTCACGGGCGAATGTGTAGCCGTGGATGTCGCAGATGGAACTGACGGCGTCCGCATCCAGCGGCGTGTTCGGGTTGGCGAAGATGCCCATGCCCATCAGATCCTTGATGATTTGGAAGGGCTTGGCTTTTCAGCATGCCCGCCAGCTCGGAAACGGAAACGGGCGGCTTGAGGTTGATGATTTTATCGTCTGCGGAGGGTTCTTCCTGGGGTGCGGGCGCGGCGGGTTCTGCGGCGGCCGGGGCAGCGGCGGGCGCCGGAGCGGCGTCAGCGGCGCGCGACGCTTTTTTCTTGTTGCCGGAAAGCAAGTCGAGAGCTTTTTCTTGACTGGAGCAGGGCGGGAGGGCGCCGGTGCGGGGGCCGGCTGGGGTGCGCGTTTCTTTTGGAAGATCCGCCGATCAGATCCAATACTTCCTTTTTTGGGTTCTTTCTCTTCTTGTTTATTAGGCATCTTGATTTAAGGTTGTTAGATGTTGAGCGCCGCGCTCAACGGTTATTGGGAGATAAGGTCCCGTGCCTTGTTCAGAATTTGGGCGGCTTCCTCTGCGGGAATGCCCATGCTTTCCGCGATGTCGGAAGCTTCAAATCCGGTGAGGGCTACCAGGTCCGTTCCGCCCATGGTCACCAGGCCCATGGCGGTTTCTTCCGGGATTTCCAATTGTTCGCTGAGGGTTTTGGCCGCAGCCTGGCATTGGCGCATGACTTCTTCGGCCGCAGCCTGGCTCTGGCGTTTTTCCGCTTCCTGGACGTCAAAGACGCGCACCTGGACATCCCAGCCCATCAGGCGGGAGGTGAGGCGGGCATTCTGGCCCCTGCGGCCGATGGCCTTGGAGAGGTCTTTGTCGTCCTGGACGATAACGAAGATTTTTCTGGCTTCCTCGTCCACAGTGATTTCCCGCGGTTCCACGGGGCTGAGAGCTTCCCGGACGAAGGTAACGGGGTCTTCCGTCCATTCCAGGATGTCCACTTTTTCATTGTTGAGCTCCCGGACGATGTTTTTGACGCGGGCGCCGCGCATGCCTACGCATGCCCCTACCGGATCTACTTTGTCGTCATGGCTGATGACGGCCACTTTGGTGCGGTAGCCGGCTTCGCGGGCGATGCCGTGGATTTCCACGGTCTGGTCGCCTATTTCCACCACTTCCGATTCAAAGAGGCGGCGCACCAGGTTCGGATGGCTGCGGGAAAGGATGACTTCCGGGCCGCGTGCTTCCGTGCGCACTTCCACCACGTAGAAGCGCATGCGGTCGCCGACGCTGTAGTCTTCATTCGGCACGCGTTCGCGGGAGGTCATGACGCCCTCGAATTTGCCGAGGTCCACAAAAATATCCCCCTTTTCAAAACGGCGGATGGTGCCCGTTACCAGATCTCCGGCGCGGTCCTTGAACTCGTCGTAGAGCATTTCCTTTTCCGCATCCAGCAGTTTCTGGAGCATGGTCTGGCGGGCGGTCTGCACCGCGATGCGGCCGAAGCCCTTGGGCGTGATGTTGGTGCGGAGCAGGTCGTGAAGCACGGCGTTTTTTGTCCAGCTTGACGGCCAGGGAAAGGGGGATCTGGTTGGAATTTGTCGGAATATTCTTCATCCGGCACCACTTCCAGGTCCGCAAAAATACGCACCTTGCCCTTGTCCACGTTGATTTCGGCCCTCAGGTAGTTGATGCTGCCGGAACCGGGAACCATTTTGCGGTAGGCGGAGAGAAAAGGCGGACTCCAGAGCGAGGAGAATTTTTTCACGGAGAGCCCTTTTTCCCTCTCGTAGTAGTCAATCAAAGCTTTAATATCGTTTGTCATGAGTGTGGAGGAGTGTGATGGATAGACAAAAAGAGCGGGTCGACAGACCCACTCTCGAGTGCCTCTCGGGGTGTTTGCCTATCTAAGTAAGCACGAGGGGAGGTTCTGGCAAGAAAAAACGCTTGTTCTATGCGGCATGCAAAAGACTGGGGATGATTCCGGAAGAAGAATTTTTCCGGAGCCCTCCGGGAGGGGGCGGGACAACGGTGTTTGAGGGCTTGACGGACCCGTCAAAAACGGAAGTATGCGCGCATGAAACTCGTCTCAAGGAACGTGAACGGATTGCGGGCGGTTCTGGGCAAGGGAATGGCGGACGCCGTGGATGCGCTGGAGCCGGACGTCCTCTGCCTTCAGGAGATCAAGGCGCGTCCGGAACAGGTGAAAGACCTGTGGATTTCCTCCTGGCCGCACCAGCTCTGGAATCCGGCGGAGAAGGCCGGCTATTCCGGCGTGCTGATCCTCAGCCGGGTGCGGCCTCTTTCCACGTCCGTCGGAATCGGCTGGCCGGAGCATGACCGGGAAGGGCGCGTCTGCACGATGGGAATTCGAGGGGTTTTACCTGGTCAACTGCTATACGCCCAATTCACAGAATGAACTGGTGCGCCTTCCGTACCGGGAGCAGTGGGACGCCGCGTTCCGCGAGTATGTGGCGGGACTGGCGGAAACCAAGCCGGTCGTTTTCTGCGGAGACTTGAACGTGGCCCATGAGGAGATTGACATTGCACGTCCCAAAGAGAACCGTTTTTCCGCCGGGTTCAGCGACCAGGAGCGCGCCGGGTTCACGCTGCTGCTTGAGGCCGGTTTTACGGATACGTTCCGCGCCCTGCATCCGGAGGAGCCGGGCTGGTACAGCTGGTGGTCCTACCGCGCGGGCGCCCGCGCCCGGAATATCGGATGGCGCATTGACTATTTCTGCGTTTCCAATCCGCTGGCTTCCAGGGTGAAGGATGCCGCCATCCATCCGGATGTGACGGGGTCCGACCATTGCCCCGTCAGCCTGGAGATTGACTGCTGAGCGCGGTCTTTCAGATGATTTTCAACTGTAAAAGATTGGTGATAATGGAACAGGAATTGCCGCTGCTGGTGGTTGCCACGCGCAACGCCCACAAGACCGGGAAATCCGCGCCATGCTGGCCGGGAAATGGGAAGTGAAGGATCTTTCCGACTATCCCCAGGCTCCGCCCGTGGCTGAAACGGGAGTCACGTTTACGGAGAACGCCACGCTCAAGGCGCTTTCCGCTTCCAAATGCATCCCCGGCGTCCTGCTGGCGGATGATTCCGGGCTGGAGGTGGATGTGCTGGACGGGCGCCCCGAGTCTGGTCCTCCTCCTTCGGCGGGGAGGAAGGGAACCATGCGCGGAATAACCTCCGCATGATGGAGGAACTGCGGCGCGCCGGCGTGAAGCCGGGGGGACAGGCCTTCCGCGCGGTTCCGCTGCGTCATGGTGCTTGCCGGGAACGGCCGCGTGCTGGCGGAGTTTTCCGGTTCCGTGGAAGGCTACATGTTGACGGAGCCGGCCGGAGAAGGAGGGTTCGGCTAGGATCCGCTGTTTGTCCCGGAAGGGTATGACCGGAGTTTCGCCCAGCTTCCCATGGAAGTGAAAAAATTCCATGTCGCACCGCGCCCGCGCTCTGGCGCAGGTGGTGGAGTGGATGAAGGAACGCCGGGCCTGAGGTTTTCCCGGGCGCCTGGCGGGGAGGTCAGTCCAGCCTGAAGGCGCATATCTGGAAGGGTGCCGGTGTTCCGGTGTTCAGGAGCTGGTATTTGCCGGCGCGCCTGGAATGATGGGGCAGGCGGGACAGGAAGGCTTCCACGGCTTCCGCTTCTTCCTTTCCTCCTTCGTGGCCGGGATAGCACATGACGCTGAGAAGCCCGTTCGGGGCAATGAGGGCGGCGGCCTGTTCCAGCGCGGCCAGGGTGCATTCCGTCCTGGTGACCGTTTTTTTGTCCCCGCCCGGCAGATAGCCCAGGTTGAAGACGATGGCCTTCACGGGGCTTCTGACCAGTTCCGCCAGGCGGTCATGGCTGGCAAGATGGAGCCGGACGGAAGGGGTGAGCAGCCCTTCCTTCTCCAGACGCTCCCCTGGTGGCGCGGATGGCTTCTTCCTGCACGTCAAAGGCGTGCACCTGGCCGGAAGGGGCCAGCCAGCCGGGCCAGGAAAACCGTATCATGCCCGTTGCCCGCCGTGGCGTCCACGACTGCGTCCCCGGGGAAGACGACACGGCTGATCCAGTCATGAGCGCAGGTCATGGGGCGGCTGAGCAGGGAACATTTCATGACCGGGTTGTACAGAAGCTCTGCCTGTATGACAATTCGTTTATGAAATTCCGGTGCGGGAAGAATGACAGGTTGTTTTTGGCAGGGCATGTGTTAGAAGAGGCATAAAACCTTCTGCGTGTTCCCCGCATGCGGGGATAAACCACAGACGTTGGCATGAAGATGACTGACAGACGCACTTTTTTGAAAAGGACTGCCGCCGCAGGGGCGCTGGCGGCCATATCGGACATGGATTCCCTGTTCGCCCAGGAGGCCGGAGCTCCGGCGGCTTCCGGCATTCCGGATCTGGTGGCCGTCCGCAACGGCACCCGTGCGGAGATGGTCAGGAAGGCCGTGGAGACGCTGGGCGGCATGCAGGCCTTCGTCAAGCCGGGCCAGACCGTCGTAATCAAGCCGAACATCGGCTGGAACAAGGCTCCGGAATTCGGCGCCAACACACATCCTGAAACCGTCGCCACGCTGGTGGAGCTGTGCAGGCAGGCCGGAGCGAAGGAAGTAAGGGTGTTTGACCACTGCTGCCACAACGGCGCCTATGAGGGGCAGCGGCGTGAAAGAGGCCGTAGAGAAGGCCGGCGGCGTAATGGTGGACGGCGGCAATGAGAGTCAGTACGTGCAGACGGAAAACCCGAAAGCCCGGAAATTCACCTCCGCCAAGGTGCATAAGGCCGTGCTGGAGGCGGATGTTTACATCACCTGCCCGCCCCTCAAAGCACCACAGCGGTTCCGAGATGACCGCCTGCATGAAGAATGTCATGGGCACCGTCTGGGACCGCGGGGCCATGCATAAGAACGACCTGCACCAGTGCATCGCGGATGCCGTGTATTTCCGCAAGCCGGACCTGTGCGTGCTGGACGCTTACATGCCCATGGTGCGCAATGGCCCCGTGGGGAAGGATACGAATGATCTGGTGGAGCGCAAAACCCTTCTGGCTTCCCGTGACATCGTGGCCATTGACGCTGCGGGCGCCGCCCTGCTGAACAAGACCGGAAAAAATTCGCCATGTGCAGCTTGGGAGGAAATGGGGCTGGGCGTCGCCGACCTTTCCAGGCTTCATATCCGCCGTATCAGCATGGCCTGACGCGGCGGCTCCTTCTCCCGTCTGCGGATGACGCGGTGGAGGGCCAACTTTCCGCCTCCGGCGGGTTTATGATAAATATGTCAGTCATCAAAGCCTTTCTCGTCAGTCCTCTGAAGTGGCTCCGCGTGACGGTGGCCGTCATTTTCTTTATTGGGATTGCATACGCTTTTCTGCACCACATTCCGCGTGGAACGTGCCGAACATGACGGGGGCGGAGAGGGGGTGGAAGATTCCTTTTCCCTGGCGCGGTGGCAATTGGTGCCGTCCGTGCTGGGGACCTTGAGCGGGGCCGCCGTTTCCGTCGTGATTCTGGGGTTTTGCTGCTGCTTACGCTGCTGTTCGGCCGCGTATACTGTTCCTTCATCTGCCCGCTGGGGATTCTCCAGGATATTGTTTTCAGAATCCGCCGCTGGCTGGCGCCGAAGCGTTTCCTGAAATTCTCCCGGCCTGTGCCGTGGATGCGGTATGGGGTGCTGGCATTGCTGGCCGCCTGCTGCGTGACGGGGCTGGCCGGTCTGTCTCTGAATTGGCTGGACCCTTACAGCATTTTCGGGCGCATCATGTATGTGCTGGCATGGCCGGCCGCCATTTGGAGCAATAACCTGCTGGCGGCGGACAGTTCTTCTGCGGACCTGGTTCAAATGGATTATTTCCCCGCGGCTTTCCCGGTATTGCTGGCCTCCGCCGGCATGCTCGGCCTGGTGGCCGTCATGAGCGCCTGGAAGGGGCGCCTGTATTGCAATACGGTATGCCCCGTCGGCACGTTCCTTGGGTTGCTTTCCGTATCTCCCTTTTCCGGCTGGGCTTTGATCCCGCCTCCTGCAAAAAATGCGGCAAATGCGTCAAATCCTGCAAGGCGCAATGCCTGAACCTGAAGGAATACAAAATAGACTCCTCACGTTGCGTGGCGTGCTACGATTGCGTGCGCTCCTGCAGTGAGGGAGGAATACGCTACCGCTGGTTTACCAGGGTCCGCCAACAGATTCCGGCCCAAAAAAGAAGGTTCCCCGGCTTCCGCTCCTCTTCTTCCGCCGCGGTTCCCTCCATTGCCGGGAGTTCCCGCCGCCAGTTCCTGGAGGCTACTGCGGTCGGGCTGGCTGCGGCCGCCTTTTCCGGATGCCGGGGAGATGCCGCCCGGAAGCTGGACCCTACCCAGTGCGTTCTTCCTCCCGGAGCCGGTTCCTGGAACGTTTTCTGGATATCTGCACCGGCTGCCAGATGTGCGTTGCCAACTGTCCCACCATGTGCTTCAGCCCTCATACCTGCAGCTTGGCCTGAAGGGATTCATGAAACCCCGGATGGATTTTTGCCACCAAATATTGCCTTTATGATTGCCACCGCTGTGCAAGTCTGCCCCACGGGGGCCATACGCAGGATGCCTGTTACCGCGGAAAGGGATACTGAGGGAATAACAAAAGATACTACGCGCATTGCCGTGGCCCGGTTTTACGTTTGCCGCTGCCTGGTTGCCCGGGAGGACATGGATTGCGGAGCCTGTACGGAGCATTGCCCCACCAAGGCCCTTTACACGGTGCCCTATATCGGGCGTGACGGCCAGGAGCACCGCCTGCCCAGGCTGGATCCTTCCCTGTGCATCGGCTGCGGCGCGTGCGAACACGCCTGTCCCGTTACCGCGGAACGGCCTGAGGAACGCGAACGCCGGAACTCCTGCGATCTGTGCGAGGAAAAATGCGAGTTCGGAAGGCGGCGGGAAATGCCCCCCGGGCGCTGGTGGTCCGTGCCGTAAATCCCCAGCAGAAAGCTGTTAAAAAGTTTGAGGACAAAGCTGTGGATCCGGTGGGGGATGCGGATTTTCCGTTTTAAAAACGGCTGGCGGTGTGGAAGATGATGAAATAAACGCTCCCGGAGGCTTCAAACTTCCCTTTCGGGAGGGCTGTGTCTGTCCATCCGGTTTTTTCGGGGAATTCCGTGCAGCCCGGCTTGCGGCACGGATACGGCCGCGGGGGATGCCGAAATGAGCGGGGCAGGAGGAGCCTGACCGCGGGAGCGTTCCCGCGGCTGGCGGGGAAGGTTCCCGGAGAGCATGTTCTCCGTTTCCGGCGGGATAGAGTGCAAATGCCCGATTTTCCTTGATGATGCGGAAGTTGATACGTTAAAGTAAAAGAACCATGTTGCAGGCGAACGGCATTACGTATGAGATAGAAACACCGGATGGTCCTTTGAAATTATTGGACAATGTCAGTTTTAATGTCCCTCGCGGTCATTTTATGGCGGTCGTTGGTCCTTCCGGCTGCGGAAAGACGACCTTATTGAAGGCGATTGCGGGCATGATTGCGGAAACGGGCGGGCGTTTTTTTCTGGAATGGCCATGATTTGGCTGAAGAAGACTTTGAACCTTCGGAAATCGGGTTCGTTCCCCAGTTCAGCATTGCCTATGACCAGCTGAGCGTGGATGAGAATGTGGAGAGCGCCGCCAGGCTCCGTTGCCGGTTCAATTCCGTGGACGATTTGGACGACAGCATTGACAATGCCCTGGAGGTAACGGGAATGGAGGGGATTACGGACCGGGATGTGAAAATTCTTTCCGGCGGCCAGAAAGGCGACTGGCGCTGGCCATGGAACTGGTATCCAATCCCCGGCTGCTGATTTGCGATGAGGTGACGTCCGGACTGGATCCCAGGTCGGAACACGATATCGTGTTCCTCCTGCATGAAATCTCCCGTTCGGAAGGCCGCATCGTCATTTCCGTCACGCACAGCCTTTCCCATCTGGACAGGTATGATTCCATCCTGGTCATGCACCAGGGCTGCGTGGCTTACCACGGTTCTCCGAAAACCATGCTGCATTACTTCGGCGTTTCCTCGCTGGAGGAGATTTTACCCGAAGCTCCAGGATCGCGAAGGCCCTTCCTGGAGCCGGTCCTGGAGCAAGCACCGGGATTCCTATTATTCCCGTCTGGAACAGGAAAGGGAAAAGAAAAATTCTTTCCGGGGAACTGCCGGATCCGGATGCCGTCCGTCCTGCGGAGGCGGAGGAGGAGGGGCCTCCGGAGAATCCGGAACGGAACGGGAAAAGGCCGTGGAGGAAAACATTCCGGAAGTTCCCGGATTCTTCACCCAGTTCTTTTGCCTGCTGGGGCGGCGCTGGCGCATCTTTTTCCGCGACCGTTCCCAGTTGGTTCTTCAATTGGTCATGGTGCTGCTGTTTCCCGTGCTGGTAGCCATGTTTACGGACAAGGGCTCCGGGCAAATCGTGGGGCTTTCCGCCACGCAGGATGTCCAGACTGTCCAGAAGGATATGGAAGCCCAGCAGCTGAACATGAAGACGGGATCCGCCGTCTCCGGCATCATCATGTTTGAGGTGATTCTGCTGGGGCTGATGGGATCCAACAATGCCGCCCGCGAGGTGGCCGGCGAACGCGCCGTCATGGAAAAGGAAAAGTATGCGGGCATGAGGCCTTCCGCCTACCTGGCGAGCAAGCTGTCCTATCTGAGCGTCCTGGTGCTGGTGCAGTCCGTCTGGATGTTCGCCTTTGTGGATTTTTTCTGGGACCGTGGCGGCGGCCTGACGCATCTGCTGTTCCTGATTTTGGCGGACGCCGCCATGACTTTTGTATGCCTGGGCATTTCCTCCCTGGCCCGGAGTGCGGACCAGGCCTCCCTCCTGAGCATTTACCTGGTGGGCTTCCAGCTTCCCCTCCGGAGCGGTGCTGGCCCTTCCGGAATATGTGGAGGATTTCATACGGCCCTTCATTTCCGCGTATTGGGCGTGGTCCGGCAGCATCTCCGCCCTGAAGGACGACGTATATCACGCCGTCAAGAATGTGCTGGATACGGACCTGACGCCCTCCCTGGTTTGTTATATTGTTCTGGGCGTGCATGTTGCGTGCGGCATTGCGGCCGCCTACGCGGGAATCCGCCGTTCGCGCTGGGAGCTTTAATTTAATGCGTGCATTTGCGGGAAGTCCGTTATATACTTCTTCCATCAAAATTATGTCGAGACGGCGTGCAGCAAAAAGAAAAATTCCTCATCATCCGCACTGGTTTTGACGGTCGGGGCGGCGGTTTTGTGCTGGCCGTTATTGTGGGGGATTGTCATGTTCCGAGCCGGGGAGAAGCCTCAGGCCGGGTCGGATATACCTCTGGATATTCTGGCGGCGAACGCCTCCCAGCTTTCAATAACAACTATGCACTGGACGGAACGGTGACTGACCGTTTTCCGCGCGGCGAGTCCGAGCTTATTGCCTTCTTGTACAAAAAGACGCCTCCGGGCGTGAGTGCATCATTCCGTCTGTATTTCTGCTGAGGCCAGGAACGGACTGAACATCAACCGGGACCAGCAATACAGGATAGAGTTCCGGGTGGAAGACGTCAATCCGAAGGTGCGCGGCGTGTGCGTAGCTACATCCATTCAGCCTAAATAAACAATCTCCCTCGTCCTATGAAATGCTGTTTTTGATGACTCTGGCCTGCGCGGTTCCTGCGCTGGGGCAGATGATGTACAACCCTCCTGCAGCCGGCGGTGCGCCTGCCGCGCCTCCTGCCTCCCCTCCCGCCGTTCAGCCGAATGCCTACCAGCCTTCCAGGCAGGGGGGATGCCAAGTCCCTGTACGGCAATGAGCTGCCTTTCCTGAACCCTCAGGACGGCACGGTGACCATCAACGGAACGACGTTGAATATGGGCAGTTTCCGGGAGATTGAAGCGCGTTTCAACAAATACCTGAGCCAGCCGGAGGAGAGCACGGAAGATGCGAAGGAATATCAGAAAATTTTTGAAAAGCTCCACGAAACGCTCTCCATGCGCAAGGAAAACTGGCGGCGGATAATGTGGTGCGGCAGGTAGTGGACCTGTTGACCGCCGCTTCCAGCAATCCGCTGGACGGAGGCGTTTCCGACGCTCTCTGCCAGGCCATTTACACCGCGTGGCAGGCCAGGAGCAATGGGAAAAACAAGGGGAAGATGCTTGAGGCGGTGGAGAGGGAAATCCGCAGCAACGCCCAGAAGATGAGCCTGATGGAAAGCGGCGTGACGGCGATTTCCGGTGCACCCTCCGGCCAGAAGGGCGGGAAAAGGGGACTCCTCCAATCATCCGGCGAAAAATAATCCCGTTACAAATACCTGGAAAAGCGTGTGGTGGAGATGGAAGCCCGCAAGCTGAAGCTGGAGAGTGAACAGGTGCTGACGGTGACGGAAGCGAAAGTTGTTTTCCAGTCTACGCTGGTTCAATTGTTTGCCCAGCGGCGTTTTGACCATGTTTCCATAGGCTGCGGCGTTTACAGCCGCCTGTTCAATGACGGGGATACCAAGCTGCGGCTGGATAAAAATTCCGATGCCGCCAAGATGTTCAGCGGCACGCTGGGCGCTCCGCCCACCGTCGCTATTCTGGACAATCTTTCCCGGGAGCTGGCCCGTGACTCCGACCGGCACATGAAGGCCGTGAACAATCTGGTGGATTCCCGTCATTATGTGGATGCGCTGGAACGGCTGAACGAAGCCCTTCTGATCGGGGGAATTCATGCCTGCCGTAAATACGTTTCCGTATGAGAAGAAGCAAAAAGCTGTATGCCTTCAAGCGGGACGTGGAAAAGTTGTTCGAGCTGATGAACGGCAAAGATTATGAAGAAGCCCTTTCCCCTGGTGGAGGCTCTTAAGAAGACTTCCAGGGATTTCAGCACGGGCCGTGCGGAATCCGCAATCAGCGCCGCCGTATTCGCCAGTGACGCCTATATTTCCCAGGGTCAGGAAGCCCTGGCCAGGGGTGACCGCGCCAAACTGGAGGAATGCCTGAAAAGCGCCATTGAAATCTGGCCGAAAAACCCCCGCCTTCTTCCGCTGCGGAACGCCATGATGGCCGCGGGTCAGCAATCCCATGCGCTGGAGGATTTCAAACGTTTCCACAAGAGTAAGAATTATCGCCGCATCTTTGACAACCAGCATGAATTTGCCGTTCTGGTGAAGGATGATCCGGAGCTCCAGAAGCAGTTTGTGGAAGATTTGGGCAAATGGCCGTTATTGAGCGTGCCCTGGGCGCGGCGCGTCAGCGTGAAGCCATGCAGGACGTATACGGCGCCTGGGAGGAGCTTCAGCAGCTGCGTTCCAAAGACCAGGAGCTGTTCATCAATGACCAGGGAGCTAAACGCCAGGTATCTGGACCTGACGACAAAGGCAAGCACGCTGGTGAATTTGCTGAATGATGCGGAAAAATGCAGGAATGAGGGAGAAGTGGGGGTCCGCCCTGGGCAAGTACATGGAAGCTAAAAAGGCTGTATCTGTATTCCCGGTTTGCCAAGGAGGGAATTGAGTCCCTGCTTGATGAAATTTTCCGTTGAACTGGACGGATAAATTCCGCCGCATGGCGTGCCTGTGGAGACGGAGTAATTGCTTTTCTTCCGGAACGGTGCCGTTATGCTACGGCTCATGAAGGCAGTATACCTGTGTTTGTGCATGCTGGCGGCGTTTTGTTTTCCGGCTGCGGCTCTTCCGGCGGATTGCAGCCAGGTGATTGTAGGTTCCACGGACGGGTGGAATAGTTCCCATGTGCAGTTGAGCCTTTTGGAGAAAGGGCCGCGCGGCTGGGTGATGGTGAAGGGGCCGTTTCCGGCCCGCTTGGGGAAGTCCGGACTGGTATGGGGCAGGGGTGTCAGCCTCCCCTCCCCGCCGGAGGGCCGGTGAAGAAGGAGGGGGGACTTGCGTTCTCCCGCGGGCATTTTTGAACTGGGAGGCGTATATGGAACCGTCCCCGCGCCGCAGAAAAAGCGTTCCATGCCGTACCGCCGCATCACGCCCCGGGATATGTGGGTCGATGACCCTGCCTCTCCCTGTATAACCAGCACTTTGTACTGAAGCATGATCCCGTGACGCCGTGGGAGTTCAAGCAGCAGATGAAGCTGAATGATTACGCCCACAGTCTGAAACTGTTTATCCGGCATAATGCCGCAGACGGACGGCGGAAACCCGTGCCGGGTGCGGGTTCCTCCATTTTTTCCATATCTGGCGCCGGGACGGAGGAGCTCCTACGGCCGGATGCACCGCAATGAGCGAGGAAAATTTGAGGGCCATGATTGCATGGCTGGATCCTTCCAGACATCCCCTTTATATTCTGCTCCCCGCCAGGGAATATTTGCGCCTGCGCAGAGCCTGGGGGCTGCCGTGATATTTTCAGAATCCGCCTTTGCAGGCACGCCTGTTCCGCCGCCCCGGGACGGACAGGGGAGTGGTTGAAACACTACGGATGGAAGGGCTGGTGGATGGTGCGGCTCCCGTGCCGTGCTGCACGTTCGTTGCTGCCAGGAGTTCCCTTTCCCGTAAATGCAGGAAGCCGGCCTTTGAAGAAAGGCCGGCTTCCGCATGGTAAAATGGTTATTGTTCCTGGGACTGGGGAGCGGGAGCTTCCGGCTGGAGCAGGGGAGTGGAGGTTTCCTTCACTTCCGCCATGGAACCCTGTTCTTCCCTGGGTGCGCGGTCTTCGCGGGGCTGACGGGGTTGTTCCTGGCGTTCATTGGCTCCGCTGACCAGCAGATTGCGGCCCATGAAAGGCTGGTTGTGGAGAATGTCCACGGAACGGATGGCGTCTTCCATCTTCTTCATTTCCACAAAAGCATACCCCTTGGACTTGTGGGTGCGGGGGTTGTAAATGATTTCCACGGAATTGACTTCCCCGATGCCCTTGAACACGTCCTCCAGATCGCTTTCCGTAGCTTCATAGGAAAGATTGCCCACATAAAGCCGGCGGTTGGAGACGGGCTGCTTGGGAGCGGAAACGCGCTCCTGCCTGTTGCGGGCCACGCGGGTATTGGTTTTGGCGGCGGCTTTATCCCTGGCGGCGGGTTTGTTGTTCTTTGGCCGGGCGGATGCCGAAGAGGCCCAGGAAACGCTGCCACAAGGAGAGTTTGGCGGGCGCTTCTTTTCTGTACTTGGGACGGTAACCGCTGGAATCGCGGCGGTCATTGCCATAGGAGCGTCCGCCCTTGTTGTAGCGGCGGCGAGCCCCTGGCCCTGTCTTCCCTGTGCGTTGTGTTGTGACATACTTATATGCTAAGTTGGTGATTATGTTGGTGTCATGCCGGATTTATCGCTGTGTGCAGTAAATTCCATCCGGAGGATCGCCGGGACGTTCCGCTGCCATGAGAAAAGCCAGGAGTAAGGGGGCCCCATGCCCCGATCAACGGTCCATGCATGGTCTGATAGGGGGCGATCAGGCTAGGCGCGTGACCAGTCCGGTCGATTGACGCGTATACCAATGCACAGGAGCCGGATTCTTGCAAGCCGGTATCTCGTCATTTTAGGCTTTCTGCTTGCCCGGAGGCGGGAAGGCCGTCCGGGAGGCAGGCTTCCGTGCCGGGCATGGCTCAGAGTGAGCAAACAATTTGACAAAAAGACAAGGACGGAGCATTTTAAATGCCGGCTAATCTACATATTCTCTCGATGCTGATTCAAAATGCAGACCGTACTACCTACGGGATTAATAAGATTGTTGTTTTCGTCCTTGCGTTCGTCGTCTTCTTCGTTGTCGGATTTGTGTCCTGGCAATGGGATGGGGTCGCTCCGGAACCGTGGCGTCTGCGGACGCTGGTGCTGACGCCGCTGACGATGTCTCTGCTGCTGTATGTGTGCTGTGACCAGTTCGGCGTTTACTACCGCTGCCAGACGCTCTGGGAAAGCATCCGGCGGTTTTGTGGTGGCATATGCCTGTTTTGTGGTGTTAAGCGTGATGATATGGAAGTTCTTTGTTCCCTTCTCCGCGGATGTCGGTGTCCAGACCCTGGCGTATCTGCTTACCTTTCTGGGTTCCCTCTGGCTGCGTATCAGCCGGTTCCGGGCGGAAAAAAAAGGCTGGTGGAGGAAGCCCCTACGCTGGTGGTGGGAACTCCGGATCATGTGAAAAGAATTCCGCAGGACGCTGGAGAACAATCATGTGGACTTCAGGAATGGGCTGCTGGTCATGGCGCCTGAAGAGCTGGACAGTGCGGTAGTCAGGAATTTGTTGATTAAGAATTGCGTCAGCAAGGTGGTGTTTCTGCCGGAGGAGGTGGATTCTTCCGTGGCGCGGTGCCTGGTGGAACTGTGCGGCAAGATGGGAGTCGATTTTTACGCGAGCATGGTGGTAAGCATGCCCGCTGTGCATAAAACCTATTTCGGCGTGATTGGAGGAACAAGAATGCTGGTGTACAAATCCACCCCATTCCCTATACCACCTCCTGGCAGTTGAAGAAAATGCTGGACTGGACGGGAGCGCTGGCGCTTCTGGTGGGAACGTCACCCCTGTGGGTGCTGGCGGCTGTGGGAATCAAGCTGTCGGATCGTGGCCCGGTCTTTTACCGCCAGAAACGTTCCGGGCTGTATGGTCAGGAGTTTGGCATGTGGAAGTTCCGCACCATGTACTGGGACGCGGATAAGAGGCTGGATGAAGTGAAAGCCAAGTACGGCAATGACATGGACGGCCCTATCTTTAAGCTGGGCACGACCCTCGCATCTTCTCCTTTGGGCGCTTCCTGCGCCAAATTCAGCATCGACGAGCTTCCCCAGCTCATTAATGTGCTGAAGGGGGAAATGAGCCTGGTTGGCCCGCGCCCGCTGCCCGTTTATGAGACGGAAGCCTTTACCAGCGACGCCCACCGCCGCAGGTTGAGCGTGCTGCCCGGTGTGACGGGATACTGGCAGATTGCCGGACGCAGCAACATCCGGGGAATTTGAAAAGCTGGTGGAATTGGATATGAAGTATATTGACAACTGGTCCCTGTGGCTGGATATCAAACTGCTTCTGAAAACCGTCCCGGCAGTGCTTTTCGCCCGTGGGGCAAAATAGCTTCCAGGTCTCCCTGGATTGCAGGCCGTCAGCCGTTATTGCCGGGAATTTGGAATCTGGCTGGGGTTCTCTGTCCGGTGGAACAGGCCTGTTTTAAGAATACTGCAATTCGGGAGGGGGATGAAATTGGTGTATTTTGTGGAAAATGAAGAAAATTATTGCCGGGCAGAGACTTTAATCTTGAGGTGCGGAAAGGGATGGGGCAGAATCAATCTATTATGGATTTAGTTCAGCGAGAAATCTCTAAAGAAACGGTGACTCCGTATTTCATCGAGTATTTCGGTCAGGCGCCTACTCATGTGGCAGCGGCACCGGGACGTGTGAACCTTATTGGTGAGCACACGGATTATAATAACGGTTTTGTGATGCCTATGGCGCTTGATAACCATTGTGTTGTGGCTGTGGCTCCCCCCCGTGGGCAAACACCGCTTTGCGGTTCCCTGGGTGACCAGATCCATGAAATTGCGGTGGAAGATGCCTTGGTTCCCGGCGAACCGTTCTGGTCCAATTATGTCCGCGGCGTTTTGGCCAACCTGCACAGGCGCGGCATAGAAATCGGGCCTGTGGATATGCTGATTGACAGCAATGTGCCCCGCGGCGGCGGCCTCTCCTCCAGTGCCGCTCTTGAAGTTGCCGTCTGTACGGCGCTCGCCGCTTTGCCGGCGTTGAAATAGATCCCAAGGAAGTCGCCCTCATCGGGCAGGCCGTGGAACATGAATTCGTGAACGTTCCCTGCGGCATCATGGACCAGTTTATTTCTGCCAACGGCAAGAAGGGCATGGCTCTCAAGCTGGATTGCGCCACGCTGGAATATGAGCTGGTTCCGATGAACAATGAGTCCGTCTCCGTGCTGGTTCTGGACAGCGCTGTGAAGCATTCCCTGGCGGACGGAGCTTATGGACAGCGCCGCAAGCAGTGTGAGGAAGCTTCTTCCATCATGGGCGTGCCCTCCCTGCGGGAAGCTACGCTGGAGCTGTTGGAATCCTTCAGGGAACAGCTTGGCGATGTGCGCTATCGCCGCGCCCGCCACGTCATTGGAGAAAATGCGCGCGTGAACGCTTTTGCGAACGCCCTTGCCCGCGGCGATTGGGATGAGGCCGGCGTAGCCATGCGCGGCAGCCATGCTTCCCTGCGGGACGACTATGAAGTTTCCTGTGCTGAGGTGGATACCCTTGTTTCCCTTTGTGACCGCATTCCCTCCGCATCCTCCATTTACGGCGCGCGCATGACGGGCGGCGGGTTTGGCGGATGCATTGTGGCCCTGGTGAAGACGGAGGACGTGGAAAAGGTGGCCCAGGAGCTTCTGGACAGCTACTGCCAGGAAACGGGCATTGAAACTACGTATCTTGTAACCCGTGCCGGAGAAGGCGCCCGTATTCTGTACCAAGCTTAATCCATACTGATGATGAAAACACTAGCAACTATATTCAGGGGCGCTCGCCCTGATGACGTGGGGCGCATCCGCCCAGGAGGGGCCCGTGCCTGCAACGGCAGCTGATGCGCAGCCCGCCCTGGCCGCTCCGGCCGCGACTCCCGCTGTTGAAGTCCAGCCGGCAGCGGAAATTCAGCCGGCGGCTCCCGCTGCAGAGGCTGTACAGACCGCCTCTGCGGAGCCTAAAACGGCCCCTCTTTCCATGGTGGAAGTCATTCTCTTCTGCGTGGTCGTGGTGGGCGTAATCGCCCTGGGCATCTGGAAAAGCCGTGACCCCGAAGAAACGGAAGAGGAAAAGAAGGCCAAGGGCGCTTCAGACTATTTCTTGGCCGGCCGCGGTCTGACCTGGTGGCTGGTGGGTTTTTCCCCTGATTGCCGCCAACATTTCCACGGAACAGTTTGTGGGGGATGTCCGGCAAATCGGCCAACTGGGTGGGCATGGCCATCGCCGGGTATGAATGGCTGGCCGCAATCACGCTGGTGGTTGTAGCCTTCTGTTTCCTTCCCAAGCTGCTGAAAGGCGGCGTATATACGATTCCCAGAATTCCTGGAATACCGGTATAACACGCTGGCCCGTTCCCTGATGGCCATTGCCACGCTGCTGATTCTGGTAGGCGTGCCGACTGCGGGCGTGATTTACGCCGGCGCCAAGGTGATCTCCGTGTTCTTCACGGGATACTCTGCCATGGGCATTGACTTCGGCAACATCACCGTCGGCTGCGTTATCATTGCCTTCTGCGCCACGGTATACGTGTTCGCGGGCGGGTTGAACGCCTGCGCCTGGACGGACCTGTGCTGGGGCGCCGCCCTGATTGTGGGCGGCGGCGTGGTAGCCTATTTTGCCCTGACGGAGCTCAGCGGCGCAGACCCGAACCATTTGATTCAATCCGCCGCCGCCAATTCCGGCGCGACGGTTGCCTCCCTGGGGAATCCTTCGGACAGCCTCTGGCATGGGGTGACGCGCTTTTTGAGCTGAACTCCGGTGACGCGGCCAGCGGTGTAAATACCGTGGGCGGCAAGCTGCACATGATCCGTCCTGCGGATGATGCGGAAATCCGTGGACGGCTCTTTGCCTGGGCCTGTGGATTCCCAACTTCTTTTACTGGGGCCTCAACCAGTACATCATGCAGCGTACGCTGGCTTCCAAATCCCTGGCGGAAGGTCAGATGGGCATTGTGTTCGCCGCGTTCCTCAAGCTCATCATCCCATTCGTGGTGGTGGTCCCCGGCATCCTGGCCTATAACCTGTACCGCAATGACCTGAAGGAACAGGCGGAAGTAAAATATGCGGCGGAAATCCGTAAGACGGAAGATCCCGCCGCAGTCAAAGGGGCCGCCCCGTCATCTACAAGCTTACGGACAGCTTCCTGGTGGAAAACGTGGAGGAAGGCTGTGCCCATGCCATTCATAACGCGGAAGTAATGAAGGTGGGCGAAGATGTTATGGCCAATTTGAAACAGGCCTGCGCCGATTTGAAAGCGGATGCCGCCAACGACCAGACCACGTTAGCGGAACGTGCCCCGTTCGTGGAAAAAATCGCTTCCCTTAACAATAAAATCATCAAGCCGGCCGTGGACAACTCGGACAACTACTATCTGACGGATACGCTGGTAGGCTTTGACTATGACTCTGCCTTCGGCACGCTGATCAGGAAGTTGCTTCCCGGCACGGGATGGACATGGTTTGTGCTTGCGGCTCTCTTTGGCGCGGTGGTGTCTTCCCTGGCATCCATGCTGAATTCGCGTCCACCATCTTTACGATGGATATTTACAACAAGCTGCGCAAAAATGCGGGGCCCACGGAGCTGGTTACCGTCGGCAAGATTGGTTTGCTGGTGTGCGCCGTGATCGCCCTGACCATTGCTCCGTTCCTGGACAGCCCGGCCTTTGGCGGCATCTTCAATTTCATTCAGGAATTCAGGGCTTCCTGAGCCCGGGCGCCCTGTGCGTGTTCCTCTTCGGCTTCTTTGTGCCCAAGTGCCCGCGCATCTTCGGTTGGCTGGGTATCGTCATTAATGCCCTCCTGTACGGAATCCTGAAGGTGTGGCAGCCGGAAATGGCCTTCCTGAACCGCATGGCCGTGTGTTTCATCACGGTAGTGGTCATCGGCTTCATCTTCACGGCGGTGAACGCCGCCCGCGGCGGACAGCCTATCGTGCTGCCCGACAGGGGCGTGGTTGCCCTTCAGTCCTCTTCACGGGCTAAAATCTTCGGATGGCTCGTGGTTGCCGCGACGGTTACCCTGTACATCATCTTCTGGTAATCCAGGAAGACCTCCAGTCCCGTATTTTTCAATCCTCCCGGTTCAGGCCGGGAGGATTTTTTCACGTCCGAACAGACCATGCAGCTGGCGCGGCTGAATATTCTGGAGGCGGAAAGTAGGCAGACTGGCGTTTCCGGGCGGCAACGGCGCCTTGTCCTCTGAATAAAGTTAAAGTAAAAGACATGGTTGAAAAAGAGGCTGGCAAAACGCCATGCCGCCTCTTATTCCTCTTCCAGAAGCATGCTGCGCAGGGAATCGAAAAAAGTTTCCGGATTCCTCTTCCGTCGCTTCCGCGTTCATGAGATCCTCCCATTTGGAATATTCCATCAGGTGGGGAGGAATTTCACTGAGGAAGGAGGAGCGCTGGCAAGGCATGCGGTCCCCGTAACGCAGGCGCGTGGCGCAATAAGTAAGCATGAGTTTCTCCTGGGCGCGCGTGATGCCTACGTAGAGCAGGCGGCGTTCTTCATCGCAATTGCCGTCTTCCAGGGAACGCTTGTGGGGAAGGATGCCTTCCTCCAGCCCCACGAGGTACACTACCGGAAATTCCAGTCCCTTGGCGGCGTGCATGGTAATCAGGCATACGCCTGGCTTGTTTTCCACGTCGTCATCGTTATCTTCCTTGTCCAGGGTGACCTGGGCCAGGTAGTCCCGGAGAGTTTTTCCGGGTTGCCAGAAGTTGCGGAGGGAGGCTTTCACGTCCCCGATGGACACCAGCCGTTTCTGGATTTCAGCTTCCGTTTTGCACAGGCGCGTGACGTATTCGCTGAATCCGGTTTCCTCAATAAGCTGCTCCAGGATGTCTCCGAAGTCGGTTTCCTTATCCTGGAAAAGGTCGATGTATTTTGCAATCAGTTCATTGAATGCCTGCACGCTGTTGCGGGCGCGGGTGGAAAGGGCCGCCAGAATTCTTCGTCCTGGAGGGCTGCCCAGACGCTGTTGCCGTGCTCCCGGCTCCAGTCGATGGCCAGATGGCTGGTCAGCTCGCTGATGCCGCGCGGCGGCGTGTTGAGGATGCGCAGCAGATATTCGTCAGCCTGCGGGTTTTCGATAGTCGCCAGATAGGAAATGAGGTCCTTTACCTCCTTGCGGTCGAAAAAAAACTTTGCGCGCCCACCATGCGGTAGGGAATTTTGTGTTCCCGGAGCGTTTGTTCAATGATGCGGCTCTGGGTATTGGCCCGGAACAGAATGGCGAAATCCTCCCAGGGCCGGCCTTCCTGCCTGCGGACGTTTTCAATGTCCGTGATGATGAATTCCGCTTCTTCCGCGTCTCCGGGCATGGAAATGAGCCGGACGGCTTCTCCTCCGCCTTTATGGGCGCGCAGCGTCTTGTCCCTCCGGCCCAGGTTATGGCGGATCAGGGCATTGGCCGTGTCCAGGATGGGGGCGGTGCAGCGGTAATTTTCTTCCAGTTTGATGATGGAGGGATTTGGAAAAAAACGTTCGAATTCCAGGATATTGCTGATCTGGGCCCCGCGCCAGCCGTAGATGGACTGGTCGTCGTCCCCCACTACGCAGACATTGTGTTCCGGCCCCACCAGATGGCCCAGCAGGCTCATTTGGAGGCTGTTGGTAGCCTGGGAATTCATCCACGGTGATATAGCGGAAGCGCTGGTGCCACGCTTCCCCTGACGTCCCGGTGCTCCTTCAGCAATTTGTCCGCCAGAATCAGCAGGTCGTCAAAATCCACGGAATTCTGCGCCTGAAGTTCCCGCTGGTAGGAGGCGGCGATGTTGGCCGTCAGGTTGTCTTCAATGGAGTCAAGGCCCAGACCGCTGTTTTTCATCCGGCTCATGGAGGAAAGCACATCCTTGGGCGTGATTTTTCTCCGTAATGCCGCCGTGGCGCACAATCAGTCGCCGGATCAGGCCGCTTTGTTCGGAACCGCTGTAAATGGTGAAATTGGTCTTGTACCCCAGGCGCCCTATATCCTCTCTCAGGATGCGCACGCAGAGGGAATGGAAAGTGCTCACCATTATTTGGCGCGCCGCCTTGCGTTCCACCATCTGGCCTACGCGTTCCCGCATTTCCAGAGCGGCCTTGGTTGTGAACGTCACGGCCAGGATGCTTTTGGGGCTGATACCCCGGTCCACCATATGGGCGATGCGGCAGGTGACGGTGCGCGTTTTACCCGTTCCGGCCCCGGCCAGGATCAGCACGGGCCCCTGCAGGGTCTGCACGGCTTTCCTCTGGGCCGCGTTCAGGCTCTCCATGGAAAAGGACTTGGCCATTTATACGTCAAAATGGATATCTTTCAAATTCGGGTGGCCGGCAATGAGCTGGGAGATATTCATGCGCGTGCTGCCTTCAAGCTGGACGTCTGTCACCAGCAATCCTCCGCTTCCGCAGGCGATCAAAAAGACCCTGTTCCCCGGCGGAGGCACCTGGCCCGGTTTTCCCTCCGCTTCCGGGAGGATGGAAAAGCCGGGGCAAAATTTTCATGTTGCGGATGCGTTTCTTGCGGTTCCAGTAGTTGGTGAAGGTCCCGGGCCACGGGTCGTACGCCCGGATCATGCGGCCGATTTCTTCTGCGGGGCGCGTCCAGTCGATTTTTCCGTCCGCCCGCAGGAGCTTGGGGGCGTATGTTGCCAGGATTTCCTGCTGGCGGATGCGTGTAGCCGTTCCTTTTTTCAATGGAATGGATGACGGGCAGCAGCACATCCGGCGTCATCCTGGCCAGCTTGTCATGCAGGGAACCTCCGGTTTCCGTGCCTTCCAGGGGTGCTGATCTGGGCGATGATGTCTCCGGCATCCAGCTTCCTGACAATGTGCATGATGGTGATGCCCGTTTCTGCATCGCCGGATTTGATGGCGGACTGGATGCAGGCCGCTCCGCGATGGCGCGGCAGGAGGGAGGCATGGGCGTTGATGCAGCCCATGGGGGCCATATCAATCACTTCCTGGCTCAGAATCTGCCCGTACGCCATGACGACGATTAGATCCGGATTCAGTCTCCTGAGGTTGCTCAGCGCATCCGGGCTGCGCAGGGAATGCGGCTGGAGCACGGGAATGCCCGCTTCCTGGCAATATTTTTGATGGCCGGGGCTGTAAGCACCTGGTGCCTGCCGACAGGGCGGTCGGGTTGCGTGACCAGGCCTGCCAGATCCGAATGACGGATCAGGCTGCGGAAGGCGGGAATGGCAATGTCGCCTGTGCCCATGAAGACGATGCGCATGGCTGCAAGCTTGCCCTGACGGCCTGCGCAGGTCAATGTTAAATCCGGTTTTGAGAAGGGAATCATAGGGAAGAAAGGCCGTTTTTTTCCGTTCCTTTCCGTCCGGAGGGAATACCGGAGGATAATGTTTTTCCGGCCGCTTCCCTCATGTCTGCCCTCCTGCAAGAAGTTCTTTTCGATGGAACGGAATATTGGTATACCCTGTTCTATGCAGAAAGGACGGCTGCCGCGCATTCTGATTGTGACCGCAGGATACGGGGAAGGGCACAATTCCGCCGCCAGGGGCGTGAGGATGCTCTCGCAGGGCGCGCGGAAGTCCTCGTTACGGACCTGTGCGCGGAGGCGATGCCCCGGATGTTTGGCCTGACGCGCGCCGCCTACCTGTGGATGATTTCCCGCATGCCCCGCCTCTGGAAACTGATGTATGAGGTGAGCGACAGGCGCAATATGGCGGAAAAGCCCGTCAGGGAATCGCCCCCGTGGAGCGCCTGCTGGAACGTTTGCTGCGGGAATGGAAGCCGGATGCCGTGGTCTGCACCTACATGGTATATCCCTACATGCTGGATTCCCTGGCCTCCCGCACGGGCAGGGCAGTCCCCTACCTGACCGTCGTGACGGATTCCTTCGTCATCAATAAATCATGGCTGTGTTCCAAGTCCCCTCTCTGGGCCGTAACGGATCCCTGGACGAGGGCCATCATGGAGGAAAAGGGGCTGCCGCAGGACAGGCTGCGCGTTACGGGATTTCCCGTCAATCCCGTGCTGGGGGCGTTGGCGAAGGAGCATCCTCTTTCCTGGAAGGAAGGGGAGCCGTTCCGGGTGCTTTACTTTGCCCAGCGTTCCGCACGGCATGCGCGGGCGGAGCTGGCGGGTATGCTGGATGCGAATCCCGCCCTGCATGTAACCTGTATTCTGGGGCGCCGGTTCCGGCGCATTTATCCCCGCATCCGGGATTTGCGAGCCAGATACGGACGCAGGCTGACGGTGCGCGGCTGGACGCGCCGCGTGCCTTCCTATCTTGCCGCCAGCCATGTAGTGGTCGGGAAAGCGGGAGGCGCCACCGTGCACGAAGTGCTTGCGGCCGCACGGCCCATGCTGGTGAACTTTCTTCTTCCGGGCCAGGAGGAGGGCAATACCCGCCTTCTGGAAAAACTGGGCGGCGGCGGCCATGTGCCGGATGTCCGCGCCCTGGCTTCCGCTCTTCAGGAAATGATGGCGGACGGCGGCGCGCAGTGGAGGCGCATGCATGAAAACCTGCTGCGGGCGGGGATGACCGGAGGAAGCGGCAGAATAGCGGATTTGGCCTTGAAACTGGCGGAGGAACATACTAACTGATTCCCGTGACCTATCTTCTGATTGACAATTCCAACACGCGCACCAAGTTCGTGCTTTCTTCGCCGGAAGCCCTGTTGCCGGAGCGGTATATGATTCCCACCCGGGAGGTGAGCGGGGAGCGGCTGGACGAGGTGCTGGCCGGCGTCCGTTATGATGCCGCCGTGGTGTGTTCCGTTGTGCCGCGCGTGGCGGAAGAGCTGAAAAACTGGATCGTCAAACCGTGCCATTTCCTTTCCTGCGATTCCCGGCTGGGCGTGGGCATCGACTATCCCCACCCGCGCCAGATAGGGGCCGACAGGCTGGCGAACGCCGTAGGCGCCGCGGCTTATTACGGGTATCCGTGCGTTGTGGTGGACTTCGGCACCGCCGTGACTTTTGACGTGATCGGTCCCCAATGCACCTATGTGGGCGGCGTCATTGCCCCGGGGCTTGCCAGCATGGGGGATTACCTGGAGCGCAATACGGCGCTTCTTCCGCTATTGACCCCCAGGAGCCGTCCCGCGTCATTGGAACCAGCACAGTAGAGGCCATGCAATCCGGCGCCGTGTACGGTTACCGGGGCTGGTGAAGGAAATTCTGGCCCGGCTGGAAGGTGAGCTGGGCGTGCGTCCGGCCGTGGTTGCTACGGGAGGATGCAGCGCTGATCGCCAGGGGCGTGGAGCGCATTGACCATGTGGACCCTGACATTACGTTGAACGGCTTGCGCATAGCCGCCGGGCTGAATCTTTAAAGAACGGCCAAAATCGGCTGGAAACCTGCTGCTTCCGGCGCCGTGGCCGGATGACGCGTAAAAACTCATAAATAGGTGTTGCAAATGGCGCATACCCCATGTAATATCAATGAACCTTAACAATAAATATCATGTCTGACAACAGCATCGAAGAAAAAGTAAGAAGTATCATCGTCGACCAACTTGGCGTTGAATCCGATAAAGTGACTGCTGATGCGAAATTCATCGAGGATCTCGGTGCTGATTCGCTGGATACCGTTGAACTCGTGATGGCTTTCGAAGAAAACTTTGACATTGAAGTGCCCGATGAAGAAGCTGAAAAGCTTCAGTCTGTGGCCGACGTCGTTGCTTACATCGAAAAGGTTCAGGGTTAAGTTAAACTGCTAAAAATCCTTTATTACAAAAGCGGCTTCCCTGTCCAAGGCAAGGAAGCCGCTTTTTCATGGAAAGCCTTCCCGGCTTTTCTTCCATGAGTGATCTGCCCTCCTTTTCCCGTGACGATATCCGCTATGCGGCGGAGATGACACGGGTGGTGTATGAACCGGACCGCCGCATTGATACTTTTGGCGATACCAGGTTTAATTTTCTTCTCCTCAGCGAACTGATGGATGAGGTGAACGTGGTGCGCGTGCGCAGCGGCTGGGGGAAGCGGAGAAACCGAAAATCATACGGCCTTCCATTTACAATGAAATCAGTACGGAGGGTTTTCCGGAGAAGCCAAGCGCTTTTTTTGACTGGCTCTCCAAAAACGGCCCGGGCTTTCTGACGCTGCTGGAATACGGATTCAGGTTCAAACGGTCGGAGGTGAGCGAGGAAATTCTGCATGAACCGCTTGATTCCGTGCGCGGTCGGCTGCTGGACCAGGTGCGCAATGGAGAAGATACATTCATGTCTCTCATTGAGGGAGTGGATGACGCATGGGAGGTCTCCCTCTTGAAATTCACGGTGGAAATGATACAAAATCCCATGAAATCAATATCTTTGACTTCAAGCGCAAAGGTCTTCTTTAGCCTTTTGGCGGCGGCTTTCTGTGCTCAGGGAGTTTTGGCGGACGGAGAAAATTATTCCCTCTGGCCGCGCCGTCCGGAGGCCCTTGCTGAAGCCCGCCGCCTGATGGACCGCGGCAGCCTGCCGAAAGCTCTGGAACTGTTGCAGCCTCTGGCGGAACAGGGCGGCGTGGTGGGGAAAGAGGCGAAGGAACTCATCGGGAGGCTGCGCATCCGCCAGTTGCTGGATCCCAATGGGCCGGATGTGAAGAAATATACCGTGCGGAAGGGAGATTCCTGGATACGCATGGTCAGGAAGCTGGGTTGCTCCCAGGCCATGGTGGTTCATCTGAACGGTTTGATGGATATTCCCGCTCTTCACACAGGAGATGTGTTCAAGTACCGGCCCCTGGATTTTCACGTGGTGGTGAACGTGCCGGAAAAAGGAAATCTGCCTTTACGACGGGACGGATTTTGTCAAGGGATACCCCATCCTCTCCATGAAGGACGGGGGGAAAAAATGTGGAAACGACCGTAAAGGATGAGCAGGCCCCGTGTCCATCTACAGCAGGCAGTTTCCTTCTGCGGATAAGACGCTGGTGCTGGCGGCGGGAGGCTATGTCATTGACGCTGCCCGCGGTACGCCCCGCTCGCCTGGGTTTTATCTGAGCCGGCAGGACTGCAATGAACTGGCCATGCTGACCAGGCCGGGAACGAAGGTGACTATCCTGAGGGGGAAAGGAGAGGAACCGTGAGGCTGGTTATTCAGCGTGTCAGTAAGGCCGCCGTTCATATCGGCGGTGTTTGTGCGGGGGCCGTGGGGTCCGGTCTGCTGATTCTGGCGGGCATTGAAGAGGCGGATACGGAAGAAGATGTGCGCTGGCTCGCCAACAAGGCGGCGGCCATGCGCATTTTTCCGACGCGGACGGAAAGATGAATCTTTCCGTAAGGGAAGTGAGTGGAAGCGTGTTGGTGGTGAGCCAGTTTACGCTGCATGCCTCCACCCGGAAAGGGAACAGGCCCTCTTTCATCCGCGCCGCGAGGCCTGAGCGGGCCATTCCCCTGTATGAGCTGTTTAAGAAGGAATTGGCGTCTTTGCTGGAAGGCAGGGTGGAAAGCGGCGAATTCGGAGCGGATATGCAGGTTTCCCTGATTAACGACGGTCCGGTGACCATTTTCATGGACTCCAGGAAAAGAGAGTGATGGGAAGGGTCTTTATGAACACCATCAAAAAGGCTTATATAGTTAGCTTTACCCCGATCTCCTGCTTGCTCTCTATTTTCGTATGAACATAGAAAGTATTGATGATAAATCTGTTGCTCCTCCTGAAGATCTGTCCTTGAAAAAAGGAGGAATATTACATTTACGTAGATTCGAACCTGGCCCTGAAATAACTAAGGCCGGACGCTCCTCTGGCTGGTCGATATTTCCCGTGGAAGCCGCCTGTCCATAGGGCGAGTAATCGTAAGCCGCTGCGATCGTTCCCTGTGCGTCGAACACCTCCGACACATTCTTTGTTGAAGTCCGTTCCATAGCAGTACAGGGAAGCGCCCCTGCACGAGGGCCAGGGGGCGGGTGGCCATCGGTTCCAGAGGATCCCACAACAGTGTCCGGAGCACGTTCCGGCTGTTGAGCATGTCCAGGGCGGCTATCTGCAAATAGCCTCGGTACAGGTAGCGTTCATGGCTGGTGACCGTTCCATTTTGGGTGACTTTCTTCATGTACCTTCGTCCCTGATAGTCGTAGCCGCATTCCACGACTGTCGCGCCGTCCCGGCTGGTGAAGCTCACCGCGCGGTTGGCCGCGTTGTAGACCACGGTCCACACGCCCGTTGACGTCTTGATGAGGGTCTGGTTGCCCGAGGCGTCGTACGTCGGCACAAAAGGCGCTTCCCCGCTTTCTTCAATGCCGGTGTACTGGTTGAGCCCGTTGGCCGCGTAGGCGAGTTCTCCGGCCGGTTCCCGTGCCGTCTTGCGGTTGCCGATGTTGTCGTAGCTGTAGCCGTAGGGGTCGGCGCCCAGGGTGGCGGCGGTGAGTTCGTTTCTGCCGTTGTAGCTGAAGCTGTCGCTGCGGGCGGGTTCCGTTCCACGCTGCTGGGTGCGGGTGACCGGGCGTCCCAGGGCATCGCAGCTCTGGGTCCGGGAGACGAACACGGTTTCCCCAGGCGGCAGTTGATTGCCGTGACCAGGTTGCGGCGCTGTTCATAGGCAAGTTCTCTGATGATGCCGTCGGGCATCGCAAGGCTGGAGAGCAGGCTGCTTCCCGCCAGGTAGCCGTAGGCGAAGCGTTGCTCCGTTCCCCGTGCCTGATTCCGGCGCTGGCCAGCCTTCCGTCGGCTTCATAGCCCTGGCTGGCTTCCTGGAGGACACCGGTTCCCTGTTTCAGGGTATAGCCGGAGGAGCGTCCGTAAGTGTCGTAGTGTTCCTGGAGCTGGTAAGAGCTCCCTCCGATGGTGATGCTGTCGGTGTCCGGTTCGTTGCAGGGGTGTACGTGAGGACGCGCGAGCCGGAGGCGTCCGTGACCTGGGTCAGCTGGTTGAGGTAGTTGTAGGCGTACTGGATACCGGGCGTGGAGTCGCTGTAGGAGACGGGTTGTTGACCCCCTTTTTCAGGTTGTAGCCCCAGGTGGTGACCACCCCCGCGCGTCCGTGAGCGTGGATTTGAAGTTCAGGGCATTGTAGGCGGTGTCTTCATGGGTGCCGTCCGCCCAGGTTTTGCGGATGAGCAGGCCCGTGGCGTCATCGTAGCTCCACGTAGTGACGTCCCCGTCCGTGCGTCCCGTGGGGTCGGCGGTGATGTCGCCCGCGTCCTCCCGGAACGTGGTGAGGCTTATCATCCTGTCCGCTTCATCATAGCCGAAGAGCAGGGGCTGGGTCCCCGTTCCCCATTGCGCCGTATTGCGGCCCCGGAGGTCGTAGCCGTAGCAGGTCGTGTTGCCCAGGGCGTTGGTGACGACGGCAGGCTGGTCAAACCAGGGGCCGTAGGCGGTAGAAGTCGTGTTGCCCGCCGCGTCCGTCACCGAGATCGTGCGCCCGGCAAGGTCGGTGCGCGTCGTGACCGTGTTGCCCCGGCCGTCCGTGCTGGAGTAGATGACGCCGGTTTCCGTGTAGGCGCGGGTATGCGTGGCCGTGACGCCCGCATGGTCCGTCTGCGACGCGGTGAACCCGTCAATGACCGTGGCCGTTGCTATGACATTGGAAGTGGGAATGCTGCTTTTCTGCGTCCGGACGGCGCCCGGGCCGTATTCGCTCCATTGTTCGGAAGCGTTTCCCCTGGGGTCGATGGAAATGACTTTGCTTTCCAGCGTGGACGAGAGGGAAGAAAGAAGCGTTTTCTGCGTTTCGTCGCAGGTCGTTCCCCGGCCGTTGTTCCTGGTCGCCGTGACGACCTGGTACACGCCGTCTTCCGACTGTTCCGTGCCGTAGCTCCACGCGGTGATGCGCGAGTTGGACACGGTGGCCGGATCGGCCAGCTTCCAGGTGTCTTTTGTTCTGTTGCCGAAGGCGTCGTATTCCCACAGGGTCGGGGCCATCGTCGTGGCCGCATTGCCTGCGTCCGTCTGCGTTTTGGTGAGCTGCCCCCTGGCGTTGTAGGTGTTCCTCGTGTAAATGACTCCGCCGACGGTGTTGGGGACGCCCGTGCGCAGGGTTTCCCCGGCTCCGTTGACAATGCTGCGCTGCAGCTCGGTTTGCGTTTCCCCGGGACGGCTTTCGTGAAGGTCCTCACACCGTCGCTGACCAGGTCGATGGCGTAGATGACGTGCCGCTGCCCCGTGCCGGATTCTTCCATCACCGTTCCGTCCGGCGCGCTGCGCGTGATGAATGTAGCCCCGGAAGGGACGGTTTGCGTGACCGTCAAGCCGTCCTGGCTGTAGGCGTAGGTAGTGACCCGGCCCAGGACGTCCGTAGAGGAAGTCATTCTCCCCAGCAAGTCGTACTCCGTGCTTTCTTGGGTAGTCATCGCCCCCGTGTCTTGACGCGTGGAGAGCACGCGCCCTGCCGCATCCCGGGCGTAGGTGGTGATGGTTTCCGGCGTGATGACGGTTTCCCCGTCCATCACGGCGGAACGCGTGACTTCCACCAGTTGGCGCGCCGTGTCGTAGGAGTAGTCCGTCCTGATGCCGTTTTCATCGATTTCCACAGCAGGCCTCCGTCGCACATCAGTTCGCGTTCCGTGAGCCGGCCGTTGCCCGCCGTCCGCTTCACCCACCGGTTCTGCGTGTCAAATTCGTAGACGGCGCTGCCCGTGAGCGCCCATTGCCCGGTGGAAAGCAGGAGGTAGTTTTCTTCCCTGACGCGCTGCCCTTCCGCCGTGATCCAGGTGACGGCGCGCGTGCTTTTGTCCCGGCACGGCTTCTCCGCTGATGCGCGTTTCCACCGTTTCCGTGTAGAGGGCGCCGTGCTCCGTCGTGGCCGCGTAGTCGTGCCACGTTTGCACGCCGTCGAGGTCCCGGCTGAACCGCGTGCGTCCGCGGGCATGGATGTTGGCGGCTCCGGCCAGCCATTGTTCCTCCGCCGTCAGGCGCGTGCCCGCCACACCCAGGCCGTGACCCGCCGTTCCGTTCTTTTGATGTGGTTGGCCGTCGTGTATTTCCAGGTGGTGGATGTCAGCGTTTTGACGTGTCCTTCCAGCGGAAGCAGGTCTACCGTTTCCGAGGCCGGTTCGTCGTTGAAGTTGTCCGCCCCCCGAATGCGCATACGTGTAGCGCGTGATGCGCCTGCCGCTTTCCGCCCACGGTTCGTCGCGGGAGAGCAGGCGGCCGTAGAGGTCATAGGCGTCATGAGTCTGGCTGCCGTCCGGGGCCGTTTCCGTCCTGAGCCGCCCGCACTGGTCGTAGGCGTATTGCGTGGTTTGCTCCTCCGGGCTTCCGTAGCCTTCCGCCAGCGTGAGCAGCAGGTCGCCCACGTCCGTGGTCTGGTAGATGGCGCAGGTGCGCGCCGCCACGATTCCGTTTTTGGAGATTTCCGTGACCAGCTGCCAGACCGAGTTTTCCGGTTCCAGCTCCGTGCGCGTGCGGAGGGTCGTGAGGGCGTCTTCCCCGTGCCCTGCCGCATGTTCCACGCCAGGCCGTCGTTCCACCAGGTGACGGCATAGGGCTGCCTGGCAGGCGCCTGTTCCGTGATGGTGAACTTTTCCTCAGCATCCAGGGAAAGAATAAATGTTTTCAAGGGAGCGCCCGTAACGGTATAAAATCCCTGTCCGTCCGTTCCGGTGATTTGCCCAGGGGGTATAGAGCGCGATGGTGTAACCCGTGGAGGTGACGTTTTCCACGTTGAGCAGGCCGTCCCACAGGTTCCAGATTTGCCTCAGCGAGCCGTCTCCGGCATGCCTGACGTCCAGATAGGATGACGCGTTGGAGATGACCTGCCTGTCCGTGGTGGTGTAGGAGAGGAGCGTTCCCGTTTCCGCCGAGAAGAGGTATTGGCTGCCGTCTTCCACCACCCAGCGCAGGCAGGATTGTCCTTCCACCGTGGCCAGCGCCGCACGCCCTCCGCCCGACGTGTCCACCCCGATGGGCAGCACGGACCCGTCCGTGTAGCAGCGCATGGCAATTACCCGGGCTCCCTGCACCAGATTAACCCGTGCTCCGGGGACAATGCCCCCTTCCGGCACGTCCAGACGGCTGTTCAGGGGATGGTTGTAGGCCAGTGAGGAGGGTCTTTCCAGGCCGGAGACGTTTTCTTCACCCTCAGTTCCACCCTTCCGGCCGGAAGGCCCCAAGTCCACGGAACGCTCCGAAGTTGCAGGACCAGTACATCAGCGTGGCCGTGCTTTCCGCCGTCACGCTGCACCCCGCCGAGCTGTAGTTTCCCAGGGCGCCGCTTTCCATGCCCGCCTCAGGGCCCGACCGGGCCAGCGACGGGGAAGGCGGCGTTCCGCCGCTGTTGTCGCACGTGTCTCCCTCGCAGGGACACGGTTCGGGTTCTTTCCTGCCCCCGGTTCCGTCGGCACCACGTCGATGCTGTAGTTGCAGATGGAGGTGTTGCCGCTTGCCGGATTGTAGTCGATGTTGGTCTGGCTGACTTCCCAGCTGTAGGTGCCGGAGGGGAGCTGCGCCCCGCCGGTCCCCGTGTGGTATTTGTGCCCGCCCTGCTCGCCCGCCGTCTGCGGGTTTTCCTTCAGATCCACCTGCGCCACCACGTTGCCGCCGGAGTCCTTTACTTCCAGGATTCCCCAGTCGTCCACCCCAAGGAAGAGCGAGCAGGTGCCGTAGAGTTTTTGCCCTCCGCTCCTTCCGGGATGGTGAATGTCCCGTGCGCACTGTACCCGTCCGCCGACGTGCTCGGCGGTCCCACAGTGATTTCAGCGTGTTCGTGGATTTCTTCAAATGGCAGCGGGTCGGGCTCCGGAGCTGCCTCCATGCCCCGCCTGCCGGGGCTGCCGCCGGCTCCAAAGTACCATTTCCGGTAGCCGGGAACGGCAGAACGATGGACGGAGGAGGAACGATGAGGCGGATTCATCAGGTATTCAAGAGTCGGGGGTAATGAAGGAAGCGAGGGGGGCCGCCCTTTCCTGATCGTTTTATCAATAGTATGATCTGAAGTCGGTGTCGATAGAATTTTATTTGTATGTTTTTGATTTTTATAAAAGATGGTCATTATTTTACACGAAAAGATAATATTATAATTCTTACGTTCAGTGCATTCCCTTAATAGACATCAATGTTGTCTGTTTGTTAGAAAATGTTTTCCTCTCATGCTGAGCCCTTGACAGGAGGCCATCCCTTCCGGGCATCAGTCTAATTCCTGTAATCAATGTTTTTCTTTCTCGAAGAAAGATGGGGCCGTCGCTGTCGGACGGGGCCTGCTTAGGTTTCGTCCGGCATTTCCAAGTACGGTTTCCTGGATTACTGGGTGCCTTCCAGTGTAACATTTATTTTTTACGCTGCGCGACGATGAGGAAGCAACTGTCTGATATTTTATTCCTGGTTCAAGGAAACCTGATAATGAAAAAACTCCCGACAGCCGATGCCGCCGGGAGTTTTTACAGAGCGTCTTAAGAAGGAATCTTCTTTAGAAACAGAGGCCTTCCTTGGCGTTGGCTCGCATGAAGTCGCGGTTGAGGCGGGCGATGTTGTCCACGCTGATGCCTTTCGGGCAGGCAGCTTCACATTCATACTGGTTCGTGCAGTTGCCGAAGCCTTCCGCTTCCATCTGCTTCATCATGGCCAGGACGCGCTTGGAACGTTCCGGCTGGCCCTGCGGCAGCAGATTGAGATGGGCGATCTTGGCGGAGGTGAACAGCATGGCGGAGGCGTTTTTTACAGGAGGCCACGCAGGCGCCGCAGCCGATGCAGGCGGCCGCGTCAAAGGCGGCGTCCGCCTTCACTTTTCCACGGCGATGTTGTTGGCGTTCGGCGCGGAACCGGTACGCACGTCAATATAGCCTCCGGCGGCGATGATGCGGTCCAGGGCGGAGCGGTCCACCATCAGGTCCCGCAGGATTGGGAAAGCCTTCGCGCGGAAGGGTTCAATCCAGACGGTATCGCCGTCCTTGAACTTGCGCATGTGAAGCTGGCAAGTGGTCACCTGGCGTTCCGGCCCGTGGGGAATGCCGTTGATGGTCAGGAGCACATGCCGCAGATGCCTTCCCGGCAGTCGTGGTCAAAATGGATGGGTTCCTTGCCTTCCTTGACCAGGCCTTCATTGACGATGTCCAGCATTTCCAGGAAGGAGGCGTCCACCGGAATGTCCTTGGCGGCATAGGTCTCAATGCGGCCCTTGGCTTCCCGGTTTTCCTGGCGCCAGACCTTGAGAGTGAGATTGAGTGTTTTAGCCATGTTATAATCTTTCTTTTGAGTGTTAATGTATTGGCTATCTTTACTTGTAGCTGCGGATGGCAAGGTGCACGTTCTCGAAGGTCAGCGGTTCCTTGTGGAGAACAGGCAGGCTGTCCACGCCAGTGTATTCCCAGGCGGCTACATAGGCGTATTCATCGTCGTTGCGCTTGGCTTCGCCGTCCGGCAGCTGGTATTCCACGCGGAAGTGGGCGCCGCAGGATTCCTGGCGGTTCAGGGCGTCATAGCAGAGCAGCTGGGCGAATTCAGGAAGTCGGCCACGCGGCAGGCTTTTTTCCAGTTCCGCGTTGATGCCGTCCGCCGTGCCGGTTACGCGCACGTTTTCCCAGAATTCCTTGCGGAGCTGGGGAATGCGTTCAATGGCGTGGGTCAGGCTTTCTTCCGTGCGGGCCATGCCGCAGTCTTCCCACATGATGAGGCCCAGTTCCCGGTGGAAGGAGTCCACCGTCTTGGTGCCCTTCACATTCAGGAGCTTGTTGATGCGTTCCTTCACTTCGTCTTCCGCAGCCTTGAATTCCGGGGCGGCGGTGGTGACGGCACCGGGCTTGGTGGTCGTCAGGTAAGCGGGCAGCGTGGCGGGAATGACGAAGTAGCCGTCAGACAGGCCCTGCATCAGGGCGGAGGCTCCCAGGCGGTTGGCGCCGTGGTCGGAGAAGTTGGCTTCACCGAGGACGTGCAGCCCCTTCACGTTGGACATGAGGTTGTAGTCCACCCACAGGCCGCCCATGGTGTAGTGGGAGGCGGGGTAGATCATCATGGGCGTTTCATGGGGGTCGTCGTCCGTGATTTCTTCGTACATGTCAAACAGATTGCCGTATTGGCCGTCAATCCATTCGCGGCCCATGCGCTTGATTTCATCCGCAAAATCCAGGAAGACGCCCTTGCCGGTGACGGCCACGCCGCGGCCGTCGTCGCAGGCTTCCTTGGCGGCGCGGGAGGAAATGTCGCGCGGAGCCAGGTTGCCGAAGGAGGGATACTTGCGTTCCAGGTAGTAGTCCCGTTCTTCTTCGGGAACATCGGAAGGCTTGATTTCCTTCTTACGGATTTTTTCTGCGGTTTCACGGGACTTGGGCACCCAGATGCGGCCGCGGTTGCGGAGGGATTCCGACATCAGCGTCAGTTTGGACTGGTAGTCGCCTTTGACCGGAATGCAAGTGGGGTGGATTTGCGTGAAGCAGGGGTTGGCGAAGAAGGCACCACGCTTGTAGGCTTTGTAGGCGGCAGTGACGTTGCAACCCATCGCGTTGGTGGACAGGAAGAACACGTTGCCGTAGCCGCCCGTGCAGAGCAGGACGGTATCCCCCTGCGTAGGATTTGATTTCGCCGGTAACCAGATTGCGGGTGACGATGCCCTTGGCTTCGCCGTCCACCAGCACCAGATCCATCATTTCATGGCGCGAGAACATTTCAATGTGTCCCTTGGCCACTTCCTTTTCCAGGGCCTGGTAGGCACCCAGCAGGAGCTGCTGGCCCGTCTGTCCGCGTGCGTAGAAGGTTCGCTTGAGCTGGGCGCCGCCGAAGGAGCGGTTGTCCAGCAGGCCGCCGTATTCACGGCCGAAGGGAACGCCCTGGGCCACACACTGGTCAATGATGTTGGAGGAGACTTCCGCCAGACGGTAGACATTGGCTTCACGGGCGCGGAAGTCGCCGCCTTTAACGGTGTCGTAAAACAGGCGGTAAACGGAGTCGCCGTCGTTCTGGTAGTTCTTGGCTGCGTTAATGCCGCCCTGGGCCGCAATGGAGTGGGCGCGGCGGGGGCTGTCCTGGTAGCAGAAGCATTTGACGTTGTAGCCAAGTTCGGCAAGCGTGGCGGCAGCGGAGGCGCCAGCCAGGCCGAACCTACCACAAGCACCGTGTACTTGCGCTTGTTGTTCGGATTGATCAGTTTGGACTCAAGTTTGTACTTGGACCATTTGTCCTGAATAGGGCCGGAGGGAATTTTGGCATCCGGCATCCAGTCGCTTACGGGAAAATTAATCATGACTTTGAGAGGAGTTGATGGTTATTTGATGATACCCAGAAGAACCGAGACCGGCACGGAGATGAAGCCCAGGCAGATAATCGCGCCGTAGGCGATGGCGATAAAGTTGTAGAAGGGCCGGATTTTGCGGGAATCGACGCCCACAGTCTGGAAGATGGACTGTACCCCGTGGCGCAGATGGCTGAACAGCATCAGAACGGCCAGGATGTAGAAGGCGGAGCACCATACGTTGGAGAATCCGGTCACGATCATCTTGTACACGTCAAAGGTTTCCACCGTACCGTCGGAAATGAAGGTGGTGAACTGGGCGGGGTCGTATCCCACGCGCAGGGTGTACTGGTACAGGTGGTAGATCAGGAACACCAGGACGGTCAGGCCGGTATAGATCATGTAGCGGGAGGAGAGCGTCGCCTTGATGGTGTTCTTGAACACGTAGGGTTCGCGGGCCGCATGGTTTTCCAGCTTCAGCTGGATGGTCAGCCAGACGTGGATGATGAAGATCACCGCAAGCCCCGCGCGGATTCCCCAGGGCTGCTTCCGGCATGGAGTGCAGGCCGTGGGCGTAGGTGTTGATCCATTCAGGGCCTCCGAAGATGAAGGTTGCCTGCCAGGTGTCCCGCAAGGAACAAGACCAAACATAACCCCGTCAGAGCCACAATGATTTTGCGGCCGATGGAGGATGTCACGAATGTACATATGGTTTTTACTAGTGCATTCATAGGCGCTCTAATGAAATAAATGCGTCTTCACAGGATGCCCGGTTCAAGCCCGGATGGCAAGCCTCTTCTTGAATTTCCGGCGCTTTTCGGATTTTTGAAAAGCCGGGGAAAGAGGTTGCTGTTTATCAGTTTGGAATGGTTATCATTTTGTTGCCTGTTCCGGCTTGACGAGGCTTTCCGCATAGGCGTATCGTCTGTGCATGAAAAGAAGTAAAAAGGAAGTGCTGGACGCGGATTTCGCAGCGGCGCGCGCCGCGTTCTGGATGTGGCCGCATTTCTGGACCGGGTGGACCGCGGGGAAGGGGAGGCGGATTTCCGTTACCATGCCCTGATGGATGTTCTTCCCCTCTTGTCCGCATCCGGCCCCGGACGTGTCCGGGCCATTCTGGAAAGCCCTTTCCTACAGGGATGACACCGTGCCGGAAACCGCCGCAGCCAAAGCGGCCTGCGGAGCCCCGAACCTCAGCAAATAAAAATGATGGCTTTCATAGAACCTCATATACATATGGTGTGCCGCACCACGGACGAATACCGGGCCATGGCGCAGGCCGGCTGCCTGGCGGTAGGGGAACCGGCGTTCTGGGCCGGTTACGACCGTTCGTCCGCGGACGGTTTCCGGGATTATTTCGTACAGCTTACGGAATGCGAACCCGCCAGGGCGGCCAAGTTCGGCATGGACCATTACACATGGCTGTGCATCAATCCCAAGGAGGCGCAGGACGTGGCTTTCGCGCGGGATGTGATGAAACTGATTCCGGAGTTCATTGACCGGCCCAATGTCCTCGGCATCGGGAAATAGGGCTGAACCGGAATACTTCCCATGAAATGACTATTTTTGAAGAGCATCTGGATCTGGCGGTGCGCCTCAACCAGCTTGTGCTGATTCACACTCCCCATCTGGAAGACAAGCTGAAAGGGACCAGAATGATTCTTTCCGCCCTGAAAACCGTCCGGAGCTGGACCCTTGCCGCGTGTTGGTGGATCACTGTGAGGAACATACCTTCCCGCTGGTGAAGGAGGCCGGTTACTGGGCCGGGCTGACCCTTTATCCCACCAGCAAGCTGAATCCCAAGCGGGCGGCGGATATTCTGGAGCTGTACGGAATGGATCGCGTCTGGGCCAATTCCGCGGCGGACTGGGGGATTCCGACCCCCTGGCGCTTACGGCCCTGGCCTGCGAGCTGCGCGCAGGCGCGGTTTTTCCCGGCAGGAAACGGAACGTCTTCTCCTGGAAAATCCGGAGACATTCATGGGACAGTCCCGAAGTTCCGGAAAGTGTCGTCCCGCTAATTCCGCCCGAGGCGCGGCGGAGGGTACGGCCCTCTAGTCCCCGTCCGGGAAAAAGACGGTGAGGACGGCGCCCAGGATGACCGCCGCGTCATCCAGAAGGCCCAGCCTGCCGATTCCGTCAAACAGGAATTCGTCGGGAGTCAGGATGTAGGCGCCGGCGGCGGCCAGAAGGCATATATTCCGTTTGTTGAAAAAACGCGGTTCTCCTTTTCTGCTTTTGAAATACCGGCACAGGCGCAGTAGCAGCTGCTGTTTTTGAAGATTCATGGACGGGAACGGGGGATAAAGGTTCAAGCTCAGCCATTTTCCCACTCCTTTTCCCTGTTTCGGGGAAGGAGTCTGTTGCCGACGGACGGAAACCGCAGCGATCCGGACCGTGCGGGGAAATGGATTGCTGAAAGGATGGGCTGTTCCGGATGCTGAGGGAAGCCGGGCTTTGCATGCTCCGGTTCCGGCTGTCCCGGCATGGGAAAAAGGGGCGTGTACGGAAGTGGGGCGGGGTCGGAAGCTCTTGAAATGACCCTCCCGGGGAGCCTGAATGCCATTTCCCCGTCAAGTGCTGGCCGTGAGGGTACCGCAGCAAATGGAAGCTTCTTCCGCCCTGTTTTTTCCGGCAGATGTTTGAACGGATAAGGAAAAGGCCGGCTCACGATTTTGTGAGCCGGCCTTTGAATATAGGGAGGCGGACGGTACAGGCTTATGCCCTGCGGCGGCGCATCATCAGCGCGGCCAGTCCCAGCAGGCCCAGGGAAGCCGTGGCGGGTTCCGGGATGCTGGCGATTTCACTCATCAGTTGACCAACTTGTTCCTGGGAAAGGAGGGAGTCGTGGATGTAGAGCTGTTCGATGGATTCAGCCAGTCCTGCGTCCATGAGAATCTGATTAATTTGCTGTTTGCCGAATTTCAGGCCGCTGTTGGAATAGTACGTAGCGCTGTCGCCAAAATAGATGCGGGTGCCAAGATCTCCGGTGACTACGGAAATGGTCAGGGAACCTTCCGTGCCCAGCGGGGTGTCAACGACGGGCCCGTTGTATGAGGTGTTGTTCCATAATCCCTGGAGTTTCCGGTCCGTGTTCAGGCCCACGCCCCAGCTTACACTGCTGTTTTTGGCGTTAAACAGAGCGGTATAGGCGTCCGGGTGTTGATTTTGGACAGGTCAAGAACCATCGTCACAGACATAACGTCGCGGTTGTTGGCACCGTATCCGTTGAAGGTTATCCCGGATAACGTCAGATTGCTGTCGTCAGACGTGATGGAAACGGAATCTTTCAGGGTGCCGAAATCCGCCGTTTGGGAGGCAAAGTCCGAATATCCCACGATGGAGCTATCCAGCAGAGAGGTAGCCGCGGTAGCGCTTAGGCTCATGCCGGCCGAAAGAATCAGGGTGGATAATAATTTATTCATGGTCAGTATCTTAATAAAATGATGCAAGATTCAATGTATGTACTTGTGCTTGAATAACGAATTTGGAATCCGCAAGCAATTAAAAATATTAAGAGTTAGTATATTGTGTTTATAATTCATTGAAAATAATGATTTTTAATATCTCTGGTCCTTTTGTCAAGATGACGGGTCAGTCTTTGTTATTCATTGGTTTCATGATTGATTTGGCCTCTTTTTCATTACTTGACGGATTCCAAATCCGATTGGGGAATTCAAATTCGCTACAAGTTGCCATCCAAAAGGAATAATAAATATGAAGAAAACACTGACACTTTTAATCGCGATGGGAAGCTTTGCTGTTTCCTCGGAGGCAGCGACCGGTTTTAATTATTACACTCCCGGTACGGATAATTACAATAGTACCATCCATGGGTTTTATCTTAGCCTGGGGTCTTCTTCCCTGGCTCCTTCCGATTCCTCTTCTCCCTCCTCCCTGTCCGGAGAGATCAGACTGGACAGTTTTACGCTGCGCGGAGCCGCCAACAATTTGGGCGCTAATGTCACTTACGGCTTCCTGGTGCTGAATGGCTCCGACAATTCGGTCATCGGCTGGAGCACCAATACGGGAACTACTGCAGCAGGGATTAATCTGACGTTCAGTTTTTCTTCCCTGGATGGTTCTCCCCTGCTTCTTGACGCGGCATTGACATACCGCTTCCTGGCCGTGAGCCAGTCCGTGATGGACTTGATGCAGGATACGTCTAAAACGTATTTATATGCTGCGGGGGGAATAGCCGCCCCTACTGCTAACACGGAAGGAGATACCGTAACGATCAGCGGCGGATTGACTGCTCCCGGCATCCGCGGCCATTATGACGCCGAGGGAACGCCTGGTGATTCTGTTGTTATTACGGGAGCCAACGGAACCAATACTTTCAGCTTATTATCTCCGATTTTCACGGAAATCCGAGGGAAATGGTGCCGGAACCAGCCACGGTTTCCCTGGGCCTGCTGGGACTGGCCGCGCTGATGATGCGCCGCCGCAGGGGCTTGAGCTTCCTGATGGCGAAAAATCGGCGGATGAGAGCTGTTCTTGCGGAACAGCTCTTGTTTTTTATATCCAGAGAGGAAGAATTACTCATCCGCATGCGGGATTCATGCCCTCCGGAAGGTACGGGATTTCCGGGGGCAGGGGGCCGTATCCGGTTTTCTCCGCATGGCGGCAATTTGCTGGAAACGTTTTTGAGACGCAATACCGGAAAGCTTTTTCTTTACCGGAAAATGCCGGTCAAATTCGGCAGCGCGCTTTTCGTCCATATGGTACACGGCAGCTTCCACATAGCGGCCTTTCAGGCCGGATAGGGAACCCCTTTGCAGCGCACAGACCTGGAGGGCCGCCGCATACCTATTATCCGCCGTTCTGATGCCCAGCGTTTCCGCGGGAACGAATCCACAGTGTGAAGAGTAGTCCGGGTCGCCGTACAGGAAAATGGCACGGAAGCCCATTTCACGCGCCCGGTTCCTGGTGTAGCCGATCATCCGCCGTCCTATTCCCCGGCGCTGGTATTCCGGAAGAACGGCAATGGGCCCCATGCCCAGCACTTCATATTCTTTTCCATCGTCTGCCCTGATGACGGACGTTGCATCAACGATGTTTCCCGACGATGCGGCTGCCGTGGATGGCGACTGCATCCTGCTCCGGGATGAAGGAAGGACTGACGCGCATGATATGGAGCAGGTAATGTTCATTGCAGCCGGGGACGAAATAGTTCCAGAACGCTTCTCTCGTGACATGTTCCGTTTCGGCATGGTCTGAGGATTGTTCCGTTCTTAATGCAATGGTCATGAAAGATTGTTCTTTACGGCTCCCCTTGGAGAAATTCCCAGAGGCGGTGCATCGTCATAATGTCCGGAATGTTCATGGGGCGCACCACGCGGAACCCGATCATGCCTCCGTCCGTCAGGTACCAGATGCTTTTAGGGTTTTGAGGATCCTGACGGTTCCAGGCGGGGGTGCTGGCGCGGCGCGCAGCGCTTCTCAGGCTGTCCGGGTCGTCTTCCCACGAACCGCCGCGAACGATGTGAGGGGCGCCGGGGATGATGACCAGGGGGTCTTTCGTGGGCAAGCCGCTCCGTTTGCCGTAGGCATCCGGAACGTAAGAGTCCAAAACCCATTCCGCCACATTTCCGTGCATGTCCCGGAGTCCCCCACTTATTTGGTTTTTTAGAGCCTGTTTTCTGGTAGCGGTCATTGGAGTTGTTCCAGTACCAGGCGTACTGGTCCAGAGAGGCTTCCCCGTTTCCGTAAGAATAGGCGCCGGGGGAGCCGGCCCGGCAGGCGTATTCCCATTCCGCCTCCGTGGGCAGGCGGTAGTAATGCCCGGTCTGGGCGCTCAGCCATTCGCAGAATTTGCTGGCGGCGTGGTGGGACATGGAGATGGCGGGCAGGCCGTGTTCATAGCCGTGGCCCATGCCCAGGTTCATGGCGGCGTAGGGGGCGGTAGGCTGCGTGACGGAGTCCCACAGTTCGTCATCCGGCTGTTCCTCCAGAAGCTGGCCGTCCTTGGCGCGCGGACGCCCGTTTTCCATGAAGGCCGTATAAAGTTCCCAGGGGATTTCCGTTTCCGAGATCCAGAAGGGAGATGCTCACTTTATGCTGCGGACCTTCGTCCGGTTTCCGGTGCGGCTCTTCCGCGGGACTCCCCATGAGGAACGTTCCTCCCGGTATGGCGACCATGCGCAGGGAAGCTCCCGCCGCGGGAACCGTTTCCGTGTAGGATTCAAAACGTGCCGGATTTCCGGAAGCTTCAATGAGCTGATGGATTTGGCGCGTCGTGCCGACCAGCTCCCGGGACGGCAGGTCATCCGGAATGGGAAGGGCAGGACCGGCAGCGCGGTCCAGTTCCCGTTTTTGCAGCGCGGATCGGCTTTCTCCCCACTGGCGTGCGCTGGTAATGCGCGCGGCATCTTCCGTGGCCGGGCGGGGGGGAATTATTTTCTTCCCGGCACCCGGCCAGCAGGGCGCTTCCTCCCAGAAAGCAGGAAACAAGGAAAATGCCGCGCATGGAATGGTGAAAACCGGAATGCCCTACATCGTCATGCCTCCGTCGCAGGCAATGACCTGCCCGGTGATGTAACGGGCATCGTCAGAGGCAAGGAAGGCCGTCAGGGCGGCGATATCTTCCACGGAACCTTGTTCTTTCAAAGGTATTTTCTTGACGATTTCTTCCTTGAGATTGTCGGGAATGGCATTGGACATTTCCGTGGAGATGAAGCCGGGAGCAATGGCGTTGCACGTGACTTTGCGCGGAGCGAATTCAGGGCCAGTGATTTGGTGAAGCCGATGAGGCCCGCCTTGGAAGCGGCGTAATTGGCCTGGCCGATGTTGCCGACGAGACCGATGACGGAGCTCATGTTGATGATGCGCCCGGCCGGGGATTTCATGAGAACACGCTGGAGGGCCTTGACCGTATTGAACGCGCTTTTCAGGTTGGTGTCCAGAACGGCATCCCAGTCTTCCTCCTTCATGCGGAGCATCAGGGAGTCCCGCGTGATGCCGGCGTTGTTCACCAGGATGTCAATCTGCAGGAAGTCTTTCAAAATGGCGGCCATGGTTTCCTGAACGGCCGCGTAATCCGCTACGTCGCAGGGGTAGGCCTTGCAGGAATCCGGAAATTCCTTGTTGATTTCTTCTGCGGCTCCCCGCAGCTGGATGGACTGCGGCTGATCAGGATGACCCTGGCTCCTTCCGAAGCGAAGCGGCGCGCGACGGCATTGCCGATTCCGCGACCCGCGCCGGTAACGATGGCTGTTTTACCTGCTAACTTTTGCATGCTGCCCACAGTAAACCCGTTTTTCACGGTTCCGGCAAGCTTGAAATGGACCTGGCCGCGCAGGACCCCATATGGGGAAAGGGCGGGCCGGGAATGAAAAAAAAGGGGGAGAAACGGGGTGAGGGGGAGGCTACTGTCCGGCCTCTTCATTTTCCCGGATTGCATTGGGGGCGCCCCGTCTTCATCCGGTTCTACCAGGCCGCTGAATTCATCCGAATTTTCCAAAATGTCCTTTAAGGCGGCGGAACCGTAATAACGGGCCTCAAACGGGCGTTTGCCTTCCTGCCTGCAGCGGTTGTCCAGCATTTCCATTCGTTTTTTCATTTTTTCTATCAAGGCGTCTTCTTTCTCCTTTTCCGCATCGTTCAATTTATCCTGAAGCTGGAGGAAATGCCGGATGTCCTTCTGAATGTCCTGCAGCGTTTTGACGGCGTTGTCCGCGCTTTCCTTGTCCTGAACGCCTGCCAACGTCTGCTGGATATTGATGGCAAAGGAAAAGGCCTGGTTGATCAGGGATTCCGCGGAAGGAATTTTTTCCGCCGGAGCCGCTGCTGTGGGGAAGCCGTTCCGGCGGCCGTTTCACCAAATGCAAGAGAGGCTCCGGACAGAAGCGCAGAATATAAGAGAGGAACAAGAAAAAGCCTTCATCCTGTTCTTTTGAGGCAGGATGAAATCCACGGCAAGGAAAAAGGGGAAACTGAAAAAAGAGCCTTATTCCGCCGTGATGCCGCCTTTTTCATCGTCCAGAATGCCTGACTTTTCCAGATAGTAGTCATATCCGCCTGCGTAGGCGGTGATGGTCCCCGGTTCACATGCAGGGTTTTTGTGCCAGGGAGCGGATGAAGTGCACGTCGTGGGAGATGAAGACCAGGGTCCCCTCATAATGTTTCAGGGCCTGCACCAGGGCTTCCACGGACAGGAGGTCCAGGTGGGTGGTCGGCTCGTCCATCAGCAGGAGGTTGGGCGGATCCACTAGAATTTGGCCAAGCTGAGCCGCGATTTTTCCCCGCCGGAAAGAACGCTGACGCGTTTTTCCACATCCAGCCTCCGGAACAGGAAGGAACCCAGGATGGAACGCGCTTCTTCCTCCCGGATTTCAGCGCTGCATTTCATGATTTCCTCCAGCACGGTATTTTCCGGATTCAGGTTTTCCGTTCGCGCCTGGGAGAAGTAGCCGATGCGCGTCGTGGTACCGGGAGTGCGTTGTCCGGAGTCAATGGGGATGATGCCCGCCAGGATTTTGAGAAGAGTGGATTTGCCCGCGCCGTTCGGACCTACAAGAACAGTGCGCTCCCCGCGTTCCACCAGCAGGTCCAGGTTTTCATAAACCCTGCGGTCGCCATAGGATTGGCAGACTTTTTCCAGCTCAATGACCTTCTGGGTGCTGCGCGGAGGCTGGGGAAGTTGAATTTAACACCTTCCTGCGGGCCACGGGTTTTTGGATGAGCTTCATCTTTTCCAGTTGCTTGATGCGGCTCTGGACTTGCCCGGCTTTGGAATTGATGGAGCGGAAACGGTCAATAAATTCCTGAATGTGCGCTATTTCCTTCTGCTGGTTGCGGTAGGCCGCCTGAAGCTGCTCGAAGCGCACGTCCTTTTGTTGGAGGAAGTCCGAGTAATTGCCTCGGTATTCCACCAGTTCTTCGTTGTCGATGTCGTACACGCTTTCCACCAGCTCATCCATGAAATCCCGGTCGTGGGAAATCATCAGGATGGCTCCGGGGTAGTTTTTCAGGTATCGCTGGAGCCACAGCAGGGACAGGAGGTCCAGGTGGTTGGTAGGTTCGTCCAGCATCAGGAGGTCCGGCTCCAGGACAAGGAGCTTGGCCAGGTACGCGCGCATGATCCAGCCGCCGGACATTTCCCGGGCGGGGCGGTGGAAGTCGCTTTCCCGAAAGGCCAGCCCTTTGAGAATTTTCTTGGCTTTGGGCTCCAGCTGGTAACCGTTGGCGGCGTTGAAGGTGTCAATGGCTTCCGCGTATTCCGGCGTATCCGTTTTGTTGGCGTTTTCCGCCGTCCGGATGGTGTGGATGGCCTGTTCCATTTCCGGCGTGATGCCCAGGGCGATTTCCAGGACGGTTTCATCCTTCGGTTCGCTGGCTTCCTGGGGAAGATAGCCCACGATGGCGTATTCATCCATGCTGATGGAGCCTTCGTCCGGCGTGTCTTCTCCCAGAATCATGCGGAACAGGGTGGATTTGCCTGCTCCGTTGGGGCCGACCAGAGCCACCCGTTCCCCCAGTTAATGGTCATTTCCGTTTCCCTGAACAAGGTCCGTCCGGCGTGGGATTTTGTGAGATTTTTGATCGTCAGCATGGTGAAGAGAGGATGTATTCTACCGGGATGGAAAGGGGAAGGCAAGAGCCGTCAGGGCGGAGGCAGGCATTTTTGAAAGCTTTACTGGATTTTTACGCGTAGTCTGCTAGCCTTGGCGCGCCATGCCGACCACGCAGACATTCAGGCTTTTGCTTGCTGCCGCCCTTTTTGTGCGGATGGAGTTCCTGCTGTACTCCTCCGGCGGAGGATTATATACAACAACCTTACGTGCAGCAGCAAATGTCCGGGCTGGCTAATGCCTTCCTGGCGCTGCTGCCGCCGGATCAGGCCTCTCTTCCCGCTGCCGGAGCGGAGGCCAGGTGGCTGGCGGACACGGCCGTGGTCCAGTCCGCAGCGATTGCCCGGGGACAACAGGACTGTGCTGTTTGGCTGGCTGAACAATATTCTGGTCAATTCCAACCTGCGCGACAGGGGCTGTGCTGGCAGGTCCAGCAGGATTTGTACCGGGACCTGCGCCGCCGCCCCGTGAAGTATTTCCGCATAGGGCTGACGATTCGAGACCGTGGAACGGGCAGGGAGCACAGTTGCGTGTATGTCAATGCCGCGGGAAGGGATTGCAGGGGCTCCATTGTTCTGGATGCCTGGAAGAACTGCGGGCATCTGGTGACGCTGACCCAGAAGGACCGGGAAGGCGGCAAATGGGAGGAGGACTGGCGGGAACCATTTGTTTCCAAGGCCTTTCCGGAGGGCCATTCCTACGGCATGGAACATCACCTGGTCTGGCCCGGTGGGCCAGGAAACGCCCCATGCTGGTTCAGCGGATATTTCAGTCCGATCAGCAGAATGAGGCGAAGGCGGCCGCTGAATAAAGGGGAAGCCTGATCCGGCAAGAACCGGCACACGGTGCTGCGCCGCGGCGGTTTGCGGTATCCGCCGTTTTTAAGGAAAAATCCCGGCGAATCGGCAAATGGCGGAGGGAATCCGGACTCAGGGCAAATAAAAACGCACTCAGTGCGTACACCGAGTGCGGATTAATTGGATAATTTGCTAGTGTTGCAGGGCAAAACCCCGCTGCAAACTTATTTTCTTGCCCTTGGCCTGCACAACCGGAGCGGGAGCAGGAGCGGTGGTTTGCTGTTGCTGCTGCTGCTGGGAGCAAGAAGCGACCAGGCAAGCGGCGCCGGCGATGGCGAGGATAGCGATGTTCTTCATAATTCGAATTAAATACAGTGTTTGTTAACTACTGGAACCTCCGCATCCACGGAGGTTTGCTGGCACCAATGTAAATGGTGGCAAGTAGAAATCAAGAGATTTTCTTGTTCCATGTCACGGCATTACAGAAAAGAGCAGGACCCCGGTTTCTGAAGTCCTGCTCTTTTTGATGCGTTATGGAAAACGGATTGTTTCAAAACCGTTTTTGCGCTTACAGGCTGCTCCCAAGCTCAATGATGGAGTAGTCCCCGTCCGGCCTCCGGTACACGATCTGAGCACGTCTCGCCGCGCATTTCTGTAGAGTACGAATGGCTTATCGGAAAGTTCCAGTTCCATGATGGCTTCTTCCTTGTAAAGCTTTTTGAGATTGTAGCTTTCTCTGTGAATGAGCAGGGGTTCCGGGTCTTCCGGGGAATCTCCTGGGTAATCCAGCACGGAATCGTCATATACCGTTTCATCCAGCTTGCGGATGGTTTCCTGTGATGGGGACGGAAATTCTTCATCAGGCGCGTTTTGTGCTTGCGCATGCGGCGCATGATTTTGGTGATCGTTTCATCAATGCAGGCGTACATGTCCGTCCCTTCCGTGGACGCGTCAATGGTGATATGATCCGAGCAGAACAGGATTACCTGGGAAATCTTGCGGTCGCGTTGCACATCAAGCAGTACTTTAACCTCCATAATGCGCGGGAAATCCAGGCGGATCCCTCAATTTTTTCGTTACGAATTCCCCGAATCGCGTCTGTGACTTCCACGTGGCGCCCCGTGATCGTAATGGGTGTGTTTACGTTTACCTTTTGCATTGTCGTACCTCTTTCTAGTTGATGTTAATGCGCGGACCCCGTCCGCACCTTTCAAGATATACAGATTTGACAATGCTTGTCGAGGAATCCTTTCTTTTTTCGCGTGCGGGGAAAGGCGCTTTTCCTTTTCCGTTTCCATATGCCGGACCTGGGCGGCTCTCCTACCTGTTGTGAGCCAATCAATCGGGGAGCGGCCGTTTCCGTTTATCGCTTTCCGTCGTCTTCGGAATACGTTTGAACGTCTTTGTCATACAATTGCGGGTATAAAAAATTATTTGAAAGTACTTGACATGCTGCGGAAATGCCTTATAACAGTTGCGCACTCCTCTACAGATGCTCTCTAAATCGCGGGATGGAGCAGCCAGGTAGCTCGTCAGGCTCATAACCTGAAGGTCGCAGGTTCAAATCCTGCTCCCGTAACCATTTGAAAACCCTGCAAGTTCATTGCTTGCAGGGTTTTTCGTTACGGATGGAAAAGCATCCGGCGAGTATTGGGAGTCTGTTGTTTCTGGGAGTTTTTGTATTCGGGGAACTGGTGCCCAAGAGGGTTGGAATGTGTGCTCCGGAAGTAATTTCAAACTGGCGGCTGTGCCGATGAAAGCCTTTTCTGTGCCGCAGCTCCTTTGTATGGGTGCTTTCCAAAAGCACAGTTTTCGCATGCAATTTGCTGGGAGTCAGGAATACGACTGACAGGGTGACGGAAGAGGAAATCCGCCTGATGATTCAGGAAAATGCCCGGGATGGGGATATACAGGATGTGGAATGTATATTTAATCTCGGTGACCGAATTTGGAGTCCATCATAACTTCGCGGGGGATATTGCATGGCTGGATGCCAAGATGACGGAACAGCCGTGCGGTCAGGGTCAGAGGTCCGTTATCCGTTTTAGACCTTATTATAAACGGATAACATGAGAAACGTCGCCACCAATGTGGCTGGTCGTTTTTTTCATGTTGTTTTGTGCTTATGATCTACGGTGTTTCCCTTTTGATGCTGCGTTGATTTCAGTAAGCTTCATTTTGTGCTTTGCCTGCCGTTTTCGATTGTCTGAGAGGTTTTCTCTTTTGAATCATGCGGTTTCAACGGACCGTAGAAATAGGAGGCGGTGGCTCCCCGTCAATCAGGAAGTCCGCGCCGGTGATGAAAGCCCCTTGCCGCCCATCAGTAATTCCGCTACATGGGCTATTTCATCCGCCGTACCGGGTCTTCTTGCAGGGCACTTCGCAAACATGTTTCTGTAAAAATCACCTCTGGGCCCGTTGAATTCATCGATTGCCAGAGGGGTGACTATAATGCCCGGGGAAATGGAGTTGATGCGTGCGCCTTTGGCACCCCATTTGACGGCTTCCGCCATGACACGCTTGACGTTGCAGCGTTTCGCCATCTGGTAGGCATGCAGAGTGTCCTTGATATTCCCGGGTTGGAGGAGTTCGAGGTTCAGCAATTCCTCTGTTGGAGTCATGGCCAGTTGTTCGTCCTGTTCGGCAGTCAGAGCGGGCATGCGGTGACCGGATTGGCTGGAGATAGTTACTCCCGAGCCGCCGGGGCAAATAACTTTCCCCCACCTCTTCCAGCAATACGGCGGTTCCGTAGAGATCCACTTTAAGAATGGTTTCAACGGATGCCTGGCTGGGGGAAACCCCGCTGCATTGACGAGCATGGAAATATTGCCGTACCTCTGTGCTTCTGCAATCAAATGCAGGATGGAGTCCCGGGAAGAGAGATCCATCTCTAAGGGGATGGTGTCAAATCCGGCCTGATTCATCGTCCGGGCAATGGCATGCGCGTTCCCGATATTTTGTCGCCAATGACGATTTTCATGCCGCTTCCTATTCTGCGGGCAATGGCCATGCCGATTTGCCCGGCTCCCGTCAATATCATGACTTTTTGGATAGACGTTGTTCCATGGGCTATGAAATCAGTTGAAATGACCGGTTTTATTCCTAGCCATATGTTATGTTCCTCTAGCCGGACGGTATGGCCCTCCCGCAAAAAGGGCAATGCAAAAAAACGGCCATAGGTGATGGTATTGCAAAATGGGTCATATGGATTGAAAAACTGAGGGGGGATGAAAGAACCCAGGCAAAAGTCATGGCAGCATGCCGATTCTTTTCAGCCATGTTTTGACGCCTGCGGCATTGCCCGGCATGTCAATCCCCTCATCATCGGCACGTCCGGGGTTGTAATATCTCCTGGGTCAAGGTCTTCTGGAAGAGTTGACGGAATGTGCCGGGAATGGGGCGTAAGCCTGTAAATTTGTTGCATGGATTCGTTTAAATAAGTAGTCGCGTCATAAGTAAAGAAGGGAATGAGCGTTTTTCCCTTTCAGGTCAAATGCCTCTAAAGGTGCAAATCACCATGGCAGGCTGATGCCACCAGATTGGAGAGCCGACGAAGATAGTATCATATTTCCCCATCAGGGAGGCTTCAGGCAAGTTGGCGACCTTTGGGCGCAGGTTCTCATAAAAGCTTCTTTTTTGACACGGTCGCTGTCGCGGTAAGGGTCGGCATTGTAGGCCTCGGCGGCTTCAATCCGGTAGAGATCCGCTCCGGTCAGTTTCGCAATTTGTTCCGCCACCGCTTTGGTATTGCCCGTTGCGGAGAAATAAACAACCAGCGGTTTTCCCGCATCTTGTCCGGTTCTGCGGACAACAGGCAGCCCTTTTGCCTGCAACAGCGTGTTCAGCTCTTTCCGGACTGCGTCTGCTTCCCCGGGGCCGATGTTCCTGGACACGATATCAAGCAGCTGGTGCAGCTGTGCGGGTGTTATGCCCAGATTCAGGCAGATGCCCATGTGAGAGCGGGCCATTGGTTCCACACCGCCTATGGCCGCGAGGATGGATACGGTAGCCAATTCGCGTTCATCATAGGTCAGAACGTCCCGTTCAAAAATATCTGCAAAAAGGTGTTCTTTCAGGAAACGTTTCATGACCGGGGCAAATTCGGCATAGGCAGCTTTCGGTGCATTGACGGGAATGCCGGAGATTTCCGCAAAGAATGGCGCACCCGCGATCGTAGCGGCTGCGTTTGTCCTTTGGGGGCAGGCATCTTGTCCCGGGGCATCGGCTATGCCTCGGGACTTTCTTTATCCAGCACGGAGATGAATGTCTGCAATCCCCTCAGGCTTCGTGGAAACCCGCAATAGGCGTAGGAATGCACTAAAACTTCCCGGATTTCATTTATCGTCAATCCACTGTCCAAGGCGGCATTCAGGGCCGGCTGCAGCTGATGCAAATCCCTCTGCCGGTATAGGCGGCAATCGCGATGATGTGTTTCTGCCTGGAGGTCAATTCCTGGCTGGAAAGGGCGGAATTTGCCGCCAGAGCCAGCACGCACGACATCAGGCAGAACAGGACAGACGATAAAAGATTCATGAACCTGGGAGAGCAGTTTTACAGGTTTTTCCCGAAAGAATTCCGCCAGCTTTCCGACAGCCTGATCCACGTATTCCGGCACGTAGTAGGTCTTGATATGCGTGGCGCCCGGAATGAGGAACAATTCCTTGTTGAGGGTTCCCGTGGCGCGGCTGTAGCATTGTTCCGTCATGTAGAAGGTGTCGGCTCTGCTGCCCGCCATCATCAGCAGGGGCTGGTTAATCAGGTGCATACCTTCGCTCGCGTCAAAGGCGAAGAGGTCCATAAGGCTGCTCTTGGTATAGCGGAAGGTGGAATTGGGGTGGGCGTGGCTTTGCAGATAATAGTCGTAGCCGTCCTGGTAGAGGTCAAAGGGCAGTTGGGCCGCCTGTTCCGGCGTTACTCCTTTCATGTCTCCACCTATTCCGGCTGACCGCCTTCTGCTTCGCGCTGGCGGGCGGCGCAGGCGTCGGCAAGGCGTTCCTGCACGCTGTTGATCTGCGAGTCGAGAAACCCGTTGCGCCGGACCAGGCCGGTGTTGAACATGCTGAGCGTGGCAACTGCCTTGAAACGCTTGTCCGTCTGTGCGGTTTTCAGGGTGTAGCCTCCTCCGCCGCAAATGCCCAGGATGCCCAGACGGGAGGCGTCCACTCCGGGATATTGCAGCAGGATGTCTGCGGCGCGGCGGATGTCTTCCATGCGGTTGGCGGGTTTGTCCGTATTGCGGGGAGTCCCTCCGCTGGCCCCCTGGTAGGCCGCGTCAAATGCCAGGCAGATGTAGCCCTGTTCCGCCATGCGCTGGCTGTAAAGTCCGGCCACCTGCTCCTTCACGCCGCCGTTGGGATGCGCCACGACAAGGGCGGGGTATTTTTCGAGGCATCATATCCGGCGGGCGTATAAACATGGGCGGCAATTTGCAGTCCGTTCAGCGTATAGGTGATTGGATGGATGTTGACGCGGCCTCCCATGTTTTCCGTGACGGCTCCCCGGTAAAACCAGCCCCCAGGGATTGGCGTTGTGGCTTTTAATGCTTTTTGCTTCCGTAAATTGGGTTTGGCGGGCTGGGGCTGTTGAAACGGCCGGAGAATCATTTGTGTTCATTTGCTGCGCATTTAACTGGCGGTTGAAGGAAATCAGGGAAAGGGCTATTGAAATAATGGCGTTTGTTTTCATGGCATGTACTTTGCTTCCTCAAACAGTTCCCATTCTATCATGAAAGGCTCTCTTCCCGTCGATAGACGGATTACAGGTTTTGCTACCATGATTACAGATGGCGGACGCAGAAAGTAAATGTGCGGGGAGTGTGCCTGTCACCTGTCAAGTTTGTTCTGCCGGAGCCAGGCGGCCATATGGTCGGCAATGATGTTATTGTTTTTATCGGACATCAGAAAATGCGTATTTCCCCGGATGCCGATTTTGGGCAGTTCCACCAGAGCAGCATGGCCGCCATGCCTGTTGACGGCCTCCACAAATTTGCGTCCCATTTGCAGACGTACGCGCCAGTTTTCCTCTCCAAGCTTATCGGTGACGTTTTCAGGAATATAATCTCCGAAGTAGAGGATGATGGGGATTTGGGTGAGCTTGTTGAATTCCTCCGGCGGAACGGCGATTCCTTCATCGTGCCGGTGAGGCTGGGCATGTCTTCGGGAACCTCCCTTCCGGGAAGACGTAGGTGCCCGGTTCCAGGGAAATGATGCCGCGCACTTCCGGGCTGCGGATGGCCGTCAGCCAGCCGGGGAATCCCCCTGCGGAGTGAGTAACCAGGATGCCCTTGCCCACGCGCTTGAAGAGGGCGCTCAGGGCATCGAGTTCTTTGTCATATCGTGCGTGCCGATATCGGGTGTCATTTGTCGGAAAAACTGGTCCAGGGAATCCTTGTCCGTAGGGAACTGTACTCCCGGGTTGAATGCGGGCCATTCGCCGATCCGGAAGATGTCGAACCAGAACTGCTCGTCGGCAAGTGGCCTGATGGCGGTTTCCGCCGTCGTTCTGCCCGCCCGTCCCCGTCCTGGGAGGTCAACCAGGTAGGTGGCGTATCTTTTGCGCAGGAACATGTCATTAAAGCCCTCCCGTCCGTCCGGTGTTGTCTGCCAGCACCGGGCGGACTGTCCATAGCCATGAATGAAGATTAGAGGAAGCATGCGGGCATCGGCCGGTATCTGGAAGTCCACGGCGGCGTGGTCGGCATGGTAACTCTGGCCGGCTTCAACTGCTTGCCCCCAGCCGGGAAAACGGCTGTTGTCATATGTTCCCGGGCGTTGCAGAATGTTTCCCGCCCACGGCAAAACTGCCCTGCCTTGCAATAAGCAGGGGGCTTGTTCCGCAGCTGAACAGGGGATGCCTCCCGCCTGAATCATGGCCGGAGGCGTGAATATCGATAAGAAAAAGGCAGGGAGGATTAACCGTTTTTTTTCATCATTTCATGAAGGAGACTGAGTTGTCATGCTTTTGCAAGGGAGGAAAAGCGTGATTTGTTGATTAATGGGTTGATGATTTTTCTGTGATGGGGCTTCCTCCAAACACGTCGGACATGTTCATGAAGGAGAGAGCTGCGTCGATCTGCCGGACTTCATCCGCGGATAGTATTACATGGGCTGCCTCTGCGTTTTCTTTCAGTCTGAGAACTTTCGTGTCCCCGGAATGGGAACGATCCAGGGCTTTTGCAGAGCATCCACGCCAGGGAAATTTGTGCCGGAGTGGCCTGTTTTTCTTCCGCCAGATTGCGGAGCAGGAGGAAGAGATCCTTGTTGGCGTCAAAGCTTTCCGGTCTGAACTGAGGCATGGAGCTGCGGTAGTCCGTCCCCGGCTCAAACGTGGAATTTAGGTTGTAGCGGCCGGAGAGCAGGCCGTTGGCCAGGGGAGAACGCTACAAAGCCTATTCCCAGTTCTTCCAGTACGGGAAGAAGGGATTCATGATAGCGCGCCATCATGGAATAACGGTTCTGGATGGCGGTGACCGGACATGTTACGTGTGCGCGCCGTATGGCTTCCTCCGTTGCTTCGGAAATACCCCAATGCGCGATTTTGCCTTCACGGATCAACTCCTGCATGACGCCCGCCACTTCCTCCGGCGGTACGGAATCATCCATGCGGTGCTGGTAATACAGGCCGATGCGTTCTACTCCCAGCCTTTTAAGGGGAACTTTCCACGGATTGGCGGATTGTGCCGGGGCGGGAATCGGTGATCAGCGGGTATGGTCCGGGGCCTGCCGTGCCGCTGAAACGGATTCCGAATTTGGTCGCAATAACGATCCTGTCCCGGTAGGGCGCCAGCGCTTTCCCCAGCAGTTCTTCGTTGTCGTGGGGTGTCCGGGCGTTCCGTACACTTCCGCCGTATCAAAGAATGTATATCCCATATCCACGGCCCGGGAAAGGAGGGCCGCCATTTCCTTTTTGTCTGCGGGCGCTCCGTAGGCATGGCTCATTCCCATGCAGCCCAGGCCTATGGCTGAAACCTTCAGACCGCTTTTGCCCAGCTCCCTGCATGTCATGTTTTGCCCGTTAATTGTTTTCATGCCTGCAAAACTACCATAGGATTTCTATTTTTTCCGATAGACGGATTACAGGTTTTGCTACCATGATTACAGGTTCCCGGAATGAGCTGGATAGCCGGCTCCCTTCCTGCTATGCTCCGGTAAAAGCAGAGAAAGGGCATGGGCATTATTCTGAACATGGATTCCGTAGGGGACTACAACTCCTTTTTGGGGCAGGAAACGCTGCACCCTCTGGTCAGCGTCGTTGATTTTTCCAGGGTCCCGCCGCTGCGGCATGTCCGCAAGGCTTACGGGTTCTATGCCGTTTTCCTGAAGGACCTGAAATGCGGAGACCTGCGGTACGGAAGGCATTATTATGATTACCAGGAGGGAACTCTTGTCTTCGTATCTCCCGGCCAGGTGCTGGGCAATGATGACAACGGGGAATATTTCCGGGTAGAGGGCTATGCCCTCCTGTTCCATCCCGATTTGCTCCGCGGCACCTCCCTGGGACGCAGGATGAAGGACTATACCTTTTTTTTCTATGACGCTTCCGAGTCCCTCCATATGTCGTAGAGGGAAAGGAATTTATTCCTGAACGGCCTGACGGAGATCCGGGAGGAACTGGAACGGGGCGTTGACCGGCATACCAAGTCCATCGTGACGGCCAACATCGAAGTTCTCCTGAACCACTGCATGCGTTTTTACGACCGCCAGTTCATTACCCGCGAGAATGTGAACAGGGATGTGCTGACGGAGTTCGAACGCCTGCTGGATTCCTACTTCGAGGAGACAAGCCTCAGGAATGGGGTCTGCCCTATGTGCAGTATTTCGCGGATGAACTGCATCTCTCCGCCAACTATTTCGGTGATCTCGTCAAGAAAGAGACGGGAAAAAACTCCCCAGGAGCATATCCATATCAAGCTGGTGGACAAAGCCAAGGAGCTCCTTTGCGCCACCAATAAATCCGTTAGTGAAATCGCCTATGAACTGGGGTTCAAGTATCCCCATCACCTGAGCCGCATGTTCAAGAAGAATACGGGATATTCCCCGAACGAGTTCAGGTTGTCGGCGTGACGCCCGTTCCCTGTCGCCGGACGGCCTGCGGCATTCTGTCCGGAGCGGAACGGTTCGTTCCGATTGATTGCCGGGCCGGGAATACAGAAAAATAATCTTCTGTTCCGAACGGCAATAAACAGGAATGCATCTTTTTTCAGCTGTTCTGTTGTCCGCGGTATTCCTATTGGCGCATGCGGGCAGTTTCCGGCGCCGGGGAATGTATTGCCGGGGGTACAATAATGGCTTCAGCCTGCCGGATTCATATTACGGTTTTCTGCCGTGGAGAAGAAATAACGTCATCCTGGAAAGGCAACCTTTTATGAACAGGTATTTTATGAACGTGTGGAGCGATTGTGTGCCATTACTGCCGTCTTTGGCCTTGTTACGGTTGCGGACAAAGGGTATGGTGCGGCAAGATAACCGCGATATTGGACGGCATGATGAATGAAAGCGGTCTGCCGCCCGCCAGGAGACGACCGTTTGCATCCTTCCCGCAACGCCGTTCCGCTGAATAATATAAAACACTACAATAATGGGAAACTCAATAGACCATGGCATGTTCCGGAAGTCCGTCCTGCTGGCTTTCGGATTGTCTATTCCTTCTCGGGCTTCGCGCTTGCCGCATCGGAAGAACCGGTTCCGGAGCAACAGGCCCAGGCCGTTGAAGGCGCCAGAAAAATCAATCCTGCCGCCGTGGAAGTGTTGCTTGACAACAACCGCCGGATGACGCTCGATTTTTACGGAGACAATGTTTTCCGGATTTTCCGGGATGACAGAGGCGGTATTATCCGAGATCCCAAGGCGGAACCGGAAGCCCGCATTCTGGCGGACAGTCCCCGGAGGCCGGTTTCCCGGCTGGATGTGGACCAGCAGGGCGATGCGGTTGTCATCACTACGGGGAAGGTCAGGATTGAGATAAATAAAAGACCTCTCTTTTCAAGGTGATCAATCTGAAGGATCATTCCGTGGTGGTGGAGCAGGCGTCCCCCGTCCTTTTTGGAAAGGGCAAAACCAGCTTTTCCCTGAAGGCGAAGCCGGACGAATATTTTTACGGCGGCGGCGTACAGAACGGCCGTTTTTCCCACAAGGGAAAGGTCATTTCCATAGAAAATCAGAATAGCTGGACGGATGGCGGCGTGGCTTCCCCCACTCCCTTTTACTGGTCCACCGGCGGGTACGGCGTCATGTGGCATACCTTCAAGAAAGGGCAGTATGATTTCGGCTCCAGGGAAGAGAATCTGGTGAACCTCTCGCATGATGAAAATTATCTGGATGTCTTTTTCATGGTCAGCGACGGGCCGGTCAGCCTTTTGAGGGATTTCTACCAGCTTACTGGCGCTCCCGTTCTGCTGCCCAAGTTCGCCTTTTTACCAGGGCCATCTGAACGCCTATAACCGGGATTACTGGAAGGAAGATGAAAAAGGCATCCTGTTTGAGGACGGAAACGGTACAAGGAAAGCCAGAAGGATAACGGAGGCATTGAGGAATCCCTGAACGGGGAATTGAATAATTACCAGTTTTCCGGCCGCGCCGTCGTGGACCGTTACAAGGCCCATGACATGCCGCTGGGATGGCTTCTGCCGAACGACGGCTACGGAGCCGGGTACGGCCAGACGGATACCCTGGACGGCAATATTGCAATTTGAAGAGCCTGGCGGACTACGCCAGGAAAAACGGCGTGGAAATCGGTTTGTGGACCCAGTCCGACCTGCATCCCAAGCCGGAAATCAGCGCTTTGCTCCAGCGCGATATCGTGAAGGAAGTGCGGGACGCCGGAGTGCGCGTGCTGAAGACGGACGTCGCCTGGGTAGGCTCAGGCTATTCCTTCGGTCTGAACGGTATTACGGACGTAGCCCAGATCATGACTTACTACGGGAATAACAGCCGCCCGTTCATTATTTCCCTGGACGGCTGGGCCGGAACCCAGCGGTATGCCGGCATTTGGTCGGGCGACCAGACGGGCGGCGTCTGGGAGTATATCCGTTTCCATATTCCCACCTACATCGGCTCCGGCCTTTCCGGGCAGCCCAATATCTGTTCGGACATGGACGGCATTTTCGGCGGAAAGAACCCGTTGGTGAACGTCCGCGATTTCCAGTGGAAAACGTTCACCCCCATGGAACTGAACATGGACGGCTGGGGAGCCAATGGGAAGTATCCCCATGCCTTCGGGGAACCTTACACCTCCATCAACCGATGGTACCTCAAGCTCAAGTCGGAACTGCTTCCGTACGCTTACAGCATTGCGGAGGAATCAGTTTCCGGCCTGCCCATGATCCGGGCCATGTTCCTGGAATATCCCAATCCCTACACGCTGGGGAAAGCGACGCAGTACCAGTTCCTCTACGGCCCTTACTTCCTGGTGGCGCCGTTTACCAGGAAACCAGGGCGGATAAGGAGGGGAATGACGTCCGCCATGGCATTTACCTGCCGGAAGGGCAGTGGATTGATTATTTCACCGGGGATTTGTATGAGGGGCGGCAAGATTTACAATGATGTTGACGCTCCTTTGTGGAAGCTGCCCGTGTTCGTTAAAAACGGCGCGATCATCCCTATGGCGAACCCGAGCAACAATGTCTCGGAAATCAATCCCAATCTGCGCATTTACGAACTTTATCCGCACGGCAGCACCTCCTTTGCCACGTATGACGACGATGGCGTGACGGAGGAATACAGAACCGGCAGGGGCGTCCGCACTCTGGTGGAGTCCAGGGTGGACGGCAAAAACAACGTGACCGTCACTATTCATCCGGCGGTGGGGGATTTCGACGGTTTCCAGAAAAAGAAGGCCACAGGAATTCCGCATCAATGTGACGCAGAAGCCGTCCGGGGTTTCCGCCAAAATCGGGGAAAACAGCATCAACCTGGCGGAAGCGAATTCCTGGAGGATTTCAAATCCAGGAGAATGTTTATTTTTATGACCGGGCTCCCAACCTGAACAGGTTCGCAACGAAAGGCAGCGATTTTGAAAAAAAGGTGATCGCCGGGAATCCGCAATTGCTGGTGAAGCTGGCCGCAGCAGATATCACGGCGGCCCCTACGGTGCTTTCCGTGGAAGGGTTCCGGTTTGAACCGGCTGAAAAGTACCGCCTTTCTTCCGGAGCCCTGACCGCTCCCGCCAATGCTGCGGTGACGGAGGAAAATGCGGCGGCCTATACCCTGAAGCCCACGTGGGACGCCGTCCCGAACGCCGATTTTTATGAAATCGAGTTTGGAGGAATGCTGTACACCACCATCAAGGGAACGGAATTCCTGTTTGAGGATTTGGAGGCCGAGACTCCTTATTCCTTCAAGGTGCGGGCCGCCAACCGGGACGGCCATTCCGCGTGGCCGGCCGTCAGCGCGAAGACGAAAGCCAATCCGCTTGAGTTCGCCATTCCGGGAATCGAAGGTGAAACGAGCGTGGAAAACCAGGGCAGCTCCCTGGCGAAGCTGTTTGATTTCAAGGAAAAGGATGTGTGGCACACGAAGCATGATGCGAAGGCTGTTCCGTTTGACCTGGTCATGGACCTGAAAACGATTAACAGGCTTGAAGTTTCATTACGTTCCCCGCGAGGACGGCGGCAACGGAACGCTGCTGAAAGGCGCTGTTTATTACGGCATGGACCGGGAGAACTGGACGAAGGCAGGAACGTTCCAGTGGGATAAAAATGGAGACGTGAAGATATTCGGCTTCAAGGATGCTCCCACGGCGCGCTATATCAAGCTTCATGTCACGGAAAGCGCGGGTGATTACGGCTCCGGCAGGAAATCTACGTTTTCAAGGTTCCGGGTACGGAAAGCTATTTGCCGGGCGATATCAACAACGACGGCAAGATTGACCGGAATGACCTGACTTCCTACATCAACTATACGGGCCTGCGGAAAGGCGATTCCGACTTTGAAGGCTACATCAGTAACGGGGACATCAACAAGAATGGCCTTATTGACGCTTACGATATTTCCGTGGTAGCCACCCAGCTGGAAGACGAAGCCGACCAGCCGCAGGAAGAAGCCGACAAGAAAGATGAGGAAGAGGATAAGGCGGGAGGGACGACGAGAAGAAAAATCCGCCGAGGAGGCAAAGAAGAAAGTCCGCGTGGACGGAACGCTTTTGCTTAGTGCGGATAAGAAAAAGGTATTCCAGGGGAGATGCCGTCAAGGTGTCCGTGAAGGGCCGGAACCTCCGGCTGGTGAATGCCCTGAGCTTCGCTCTTCCGTATGACCCCAAGGATTTGGAATTCGTGGGCGTGGAGGTGAAGAACATGAAGAACATGGAGAACCTGACGAACGACAGGCTTCATACGAACGGGACCAAGGCCCTGTACCCCACCTTCGTCAACATCGGAGACAAAGAGCCTGTGGAAGGAACCTCCGAACTGTTTGTGCTGAAATTCAAGGCTCGTCGCGATATGAAGTTCCAGCCGAAGCTCACGGACGGCATGGTGGTGGATAAAAAGCTGAACACCAAAAATTGTAATTTAACATCTGATACGGCTCCATGCCCGGCCAAATGGCGGCCGCGCATGGAGCCTGCCGTTCCGGCGGAGTATTTCCGCAGTATTCATCGCTGTGGGAGCGGTGTTCTTCCGCGTGTTTTGGAGAATCCGGACGGAGCGGCGACGCGGAAATATTTTCCTGCCTCGCGTTTCCGGCGGAGCGTGACGCAATGGGGCTCTCTTAACAGGCGGATGAACCGTTTTTTCTGGCGCGACCGGTCTTTTCCCCTTATGTTGGGGGGCGCCAGACAGGCCCCACGATGCTGGGCGACCGGCCCCGGACTCATCTCCTTGTTCTGCTTTTTAATGACGGCCGCCTATTTTTTGCGCGGCGGGATGTGCGGGCGCCGTTTTGTGCATGGGCCTGGCGTTTTTTTCATTTTCCTGTCGCGGCTGGCTTCGCAGGAGCGTCACGTTTCTGCTGCAGGCTTCCCTGCTTTTCTGGGGCGGAAGCCTGGCGTCTGGCCAGGCTGTGGATGATGGAAGGGGGCCTTTCCTGCTCTGGACTTCCATTCCGGCTGCTGCGCTGTTGCTTCATGCGGCGGCCATTCTATGGCGGGAGGCGCGGAGAAAAAGAATTTGCCCGTTCCGGAGCTGGCCCGCAGCCGCGTATTTTCCGTTTCCGTATTGCTTCTGTTTTGCTGGATGCGCTGGTTCCTTTCCGTTTGCTGATGGGGGAGCGCATCTTGCCGTGGCAGGGGGTCAATGGGCGGGCGATTCTTCTCCTGGCCTGGTGGGGCGGCTATTGCGCGGAAGGTTTGTTGAATCCGCAGACGTCTCCACGCAGGCGGCAGGTGATGTGGACCGTGTTTGCCTCCGCTTTTTTCTCCAGTTTCTGCTGGGAGTGACGGTGGCTCCCTCCCCTGTTGATGACGGGGAAGCTCCATATTCCCGTGCCGTTTATGATGATTTCCGGCCCGGTTTATCGGGAAGAAGGGTTTTTCATGCTGGCATTGTTCAGCGTATCCGTCCTTATGGCCGGGAGTTCCTGGTGCAGCCATTTGTGCTACTTCGGGGTGTGGGGACTGCCTGGCCGCCGCTTCTTTCCGCAGGAAGGGGCATCCGGTGCCGGGTGGGAAAAAGCCTGTGACTGGAGGTGGTTTTTCCCTTGCCGCGGCGGTGGGGATTCCCCTCCTTTTGTCCGTGTGGGGCGTTCCGCTGGGGTATGCCCTGGCGGCGGCGTTCGCCGTAGCTTTCACGGCTCCATTTGCCTGGAAGAAAAGTTCCGAAAACGGTGTGCGGGAATATTGCAGCAAGTTCTGCCCCATGGGGCTGACCGCCAGTTTGCTGGGCAGGCTGTCCCCGTGGCGCATGCGCGTCAGGGACGACATGCACCGGGTGCATGCGGTGCGCCTCCGCCTGCCGTGATCTCGCCATCTCGCGCGGGGGCGGGGCCTGCCGCATTTCCCGGCGCTGCACCTTGTGCCGCGACTGTATTTCCCGGTGTCCGCATGGCGCTTTGAGCCTCGGCATGGCCGGCCCCTTTCCTCTGTGCCGTCCGTGCGGGCGGATATGTATTTTGTAACGCTGGTTTCCGTCATGCATGTGGTCTTCCTGGCCACGGCTCGAATCTGATTTTATGTTGCCATGAAAGATTTCTGCTCCCTGGGTATCCGTTTTGCGGAGGATGGATGGCATCTGTCCATTAGGAGGCTTTTTCAGGGCTGCCGTCAGAGGGATTCAGGCAGCGGTGCAGGAGGGGGACGGCCCTGAATTCATGGAACGGCATGGTTCCCTCTTCCCATCCGAAAAAGAGTGGATTTTGGTTTCAGAAGGTCATTTTGTTATTCATTGAGAGATTTATTGATGATTTAAAGTTTTTGTTATGATTTTTGAATGACCGTTCAATTTATTAAAGTCACTAAAAAGATAGGGTCTGCTATGCTCCGGTGCCGGAGCCGTTGGAAGAAGGGGGATAAGCTGGAAATCATGGAAATGAAGGATGAAGCCCTTTTTCCCGCCGGCAGGGAAAACGCAAGGATTTCCCTATCCAGGAATCCCATGGTATTCGTGAAAATGAATGACGGATTCCAGCGCATCCTGATGAAGAATATCCTGTATGTGGAGGCGGGCGGAAGTTATTGCACGCTGCACGTGCACGGCATGCCGGCTATCCTGGTATCCGCTCCGCTGGCGCGGGTATCCGAGCATCTGGATGGGGAATATTTTATCCGCGTGCACCGTTCCTACCTGGTTAACAAGCTGCATATAGAATCCATTGCGGGCAACTTCCTCCAGGTGGGCGTCGTTGCCATTCCCATCAGCAAATTCATGAAGAAAAAAAGTGCTGGGCAGTTTGAACATGCTGTCGTTTTCCAAATAAGTTCCGGCCTGCCGCACGGGCTCCTGCGGCGTTCCGGGAAAGCGAAATGGAACGGCCGGAAAGGCGGGATGGAAGCAGAAACGGAATGGCCGCATCATTCACGACGTCGCCGGAAGGCGGCATATCAATGAATCTAAACCAGAAATAGAAATTAAATATATGGCAATTGACAGATCAGCAGCAGAAGCGGCGACTTCCTCCCTGCAGTCGCTGCCTTTCGGCAACATCATCGGCGGTCCCCTGGTCGCCTGTGTGGAAGACACAGGCCCAGGCGGCCCGGACTTCCTGGGAATTCATCCAGAACGTGGGCCTGTACGCGGATGGGGAAGAGAAGAAGACGGTGAACGTTTCCTTCCAGTTCATCAAGGACGGCCGCATGGCTCAGATTACGGTTCCCCTTCTGACCATCGTCCCCATTCCCTATATCGCCATTAACTCCATCGACATTAATTTCAAGGCGAATATCAGCGCGTCCGCCGCCAGTACGGAGACGGAAAAATTCCTCCAGTTCCGTAGATACCAGCGTTTCCGCCTCTGCAAGGTGCTTTTTGGGCGCGCGGCAGCATGAATGCCAGCTATTCCAGCAAAAAGGACTCCTCTGCGACCAGGGATTCCAAATACAGCGTGGAATATACCATGGACGTAGCCGTCCATGCCGGACAGGACAGTATGCCTGCCGGGATGGCCAAAGGTGCTGGAGATGCTGAACAATAGCATTTCCGTCGTTTCTCCGGAAGGGTTCCTGGACGTGCAGCATGCCATCCAGGACGACGGAACCGTGAAATTGATAACCTCCTACAAAAACAGGGAGGGGCTGTTTGACCCGGAAGCCATCACCCTGCGGATAGGCGAAGCGACGGAAATATTTGAAAACGGTGCGGGGAATGAAGCCAGGATTGTGAAAACGGATTCCGGCAAGGAATACACACTTTCCAGGAAGACGCCAGAAACTGCACGGTGAGCGCTGGAGAACTCAAGAGGAAGGTGGCTGTAGGCGCCTGATAACCGAACCATAGCGATTTCTCCTCCATTCCAGAGCCATGTCCCGTCTTAATCTCATCGTGGAATCCCTGCTGAAGGACATGATTGAAGCGCAGCATGCGGCAAACTGCCACGCGGCATCACTGGCGCGCCAGTATGGGAAGAAGAGGCCGTGCGTGCGGTTTCCCGCTGCCCAGCGCCCAGATAGGCTCCCTGGAATTCGATTTGAAATATGCGGTGACGGGAACTTCCGGGATGGAGGAGAAACAGGTTGCGGACACGGAGCAGTGGAGCCTGTTCCGGCAGGAACTGGAAGAGCGCGTACCAGCGTTTGCCATCCGTTCCATTGTGATGGCCGTAGTGCATTCCAGCCTTCCGGACGACGAAGCGAGAAGCGACTTCTCAAGCCTGCTGGCCAGGGAGGAACAGTGGAAAAAAATTTCTGCTCCTACCTGGGAAGAAAATTTCCGCAGCCGTTTCCGCTCATGAGGGTGCGCTCCTGAAGGCGGAACCCGGGCTGGACAGGGGATTGCTGCTGGAGCTTCTGGCAGGCGTCGCGGAAAGGGAGTTCATGGATAATCCGGAGCTGGAGGATCTGTTCCAGGAACCCGGGGAGACCCCTCAGGCAGGAATGCCGCGCCAATCTCCGGGAAGGCCTTTCCTCTTTCTTGGCCGCTCTGGCGGAAAAGTACGTCCTCACCAGGCAGGAAAGCAGTGTGGTGGTGGATGTGGAAGTAGAGGCGGACAAGCTGAAAAAAGATGCCGGAGGAAGCCGTGCAGACCCTGCGCCTGAATATATCCCCTGCTTCCATTCCCTCCGTTCTGGCGAAGCAGAATGATGTTTCCGGTTTGTCCGCGCAATAGTGATAGATGATGAGTGATTCTACAAATAATAACAAGGTGAGCGGGCACATTATGAGCCTGCAGCAGCTGATTTCGGCGCCGCTGGTCGCAACGATTGACGCGGATGCGATGTCCGCGGAACGCTACATGAAGCATTTCATGTCCCTGGCCTTTGAGTCCTACAATCCCGTGGACGGTTCCACCGGGGCGTTGAGGTTGATCAGCTTCAATTTTACGGACAGCGACGCTTCCGGCGGCGCGGAAAAGAAGGTCAGCGTGCCGCTCGTCAGCCTGGTGACGCTGCCGCTGCTGCAAATCAAGCAGGCGGATTTTGATTTTGACATCAATATCATTGACGCCGTAGCCGCCGCGCCGAATGAACATTTTTCCCTGAACAGGGGAGAGGTGGAGTCCCCCGCGGAAAAGAGCGGGATGAAGGGCTGAATTTTCGGGCTTCCCTGGCTCCGCAGTCCGGGAGAGGGGCTTCTTCCTCCCTGCAGGCGAACATGAAAATCCATGTCTCCATGCAGCAGGCGGACATGCCTTCCGGCCTGTCCCAATTTCTCCAGCTGGCCTCCAGGCCGCATTATGAGGATGTCCCTTCCCGGGAAAAGAATGATTAATAGAAAGAAATAACATGGACCAGAAAACAACTTATTCCTACCAGCGCACTCCGGGGCTTGACTGCCCCAAATGCGGAGTATATTTCCCTTACGACCATTCCGGACTTGCTGTCCGGTTCCATCAGGTGCCCTTATTGCGGCCTGACGCTTTCCATTGACCGGAAAGCATCATGCCATGCCATGCTGGCCCTGGAAAAGTTCCAGAACGCATTAGACAAGCAGCTTCCCTCCGCCTCCCTGTCATGAAGAAACTGTTGATTACCCTGTCCGCCGTGCTGTGCATGGTTCTGCCGTCCTTGTCCCCGGCGGAGATGCGGCAGCGGGAACCCCGCCAGCTTGCCGCCGCCTGGCAGGAAGTCAAGAAGCAGATGGCAGACGACGGGAAAACCATCCGTGTGAGGGACGGCATTCAAGCGCTTGAACTCCTGGCGGAACTGGGGATCTTTTCCGTTCCGGCGGACGGCGTCAGGCTGTCCTGCGGCAGCCTGACCATTGTGGTCACGCCAGGGAAGAAAGAGGACGGGGTTTTTACGTGCTGGCTGTTAAGGAAGAAGGGGGCGTAAGCCTGGAAGTGAAGATGGTTCCTTCTTCCTGATTTGCCGGAGGGGCATTTCTGCAGCGGAGGAAGGTCATTCATTTTCAAAATCCCACACGCGGCGGCGGGCGTTTTTTCGTCCGCCCGCCGTTGGCTTTCGGAAGGGGTCAAAAAGAGTCCAGTCCGTTCCCTTTCAGCAGCAGGCACTGTTCCATCAGACGGCCCAGTTTTCCTTTCAGGGAACCCTTTGGCCTGGAACCAGGCCAGATATTCCTGGGGACGTCCATCAGCGGACATCCCTTGGGCGGGTATTTGGCAGGACCGTACATGCCGAAAGGGATGTGGGTCTGCGCGATTTCCTCCACCAGTTTTCTCAAATCTTCCGCATCCGGTATTTCAGGATCGTTCATAGGTTTTGCAGAATAAATGGTTGCAGGCATTCCGCCAGCCTTTCCGGCGTTTCCAGGGAAGCCGGTGGCCGGCATGAGGGATGATGACAGCTTGTTCTCCCGCCATGCGCCGCGCCAGGGTGCTGAATTTGGCATCGCGCTGCCCGGCAATCCACAGCTGGGGAACAGGGATTGCTTCAAAAGCGGAGCCAGGTTTTCCTGTGCGCCCACAGACCAGTCAATAAAAAGGCGCGGGAGATGGATTTGCGCCACGGTTTCAGGGAAGAACGGTCCGGAGGCGGCGGACTGCCTTTAAATACGCCCTGGGCATCCCATTCCTTCAAAAAGCTTTCCCAGGAAGCGGAAAGGCATTGGATGGCCCATTCCGCATCCTTTCGCCCGCCGCGCCGCCCGTTCCTCTTCATGTTCCAGGCCGGGATTGGCGCTGACGAATATGGCCCTTTCCAGAGAGGGGTGGGCCAAAACGGCCTGCATGGCCAACCTGCCTCCCAGGGAATAGCCGCAGAGGAGGGGTGGCGATCCTGGGAGGCTATTTCGGAACACAGCACGCGACCCATATCCTTCAGGCTTTTTTTGGGCAGCATTCCAGATACCTCCAGAGGTTCAGGGCGCGAGCCTCCACTCCTCCGGCACGAAGAAATTCCATGACGGGTTTCCAATCCGCCGGAGAACCCAGATTGCCGTGCAGAAGCCAAAGCATGGTCGGAACCGCCTTTCTATTTGACGCCGTAGCCGGCGAGGCCGTTCATAAACATCTGGACGGAAATCATGATGAGCACCATGCCCATCATCCGTTCCAGGGCGATTGTCCCTTTTTCTCCCAGCAGACGCAGGAACTTCTGGGCGATGAAAAGCACCATTCCGGAGAGGAACCAGGCGGTCACAATGGCTCCGGCATAAGTCATCTGGGAAATGCTGTCCGGAGTCTGGGAGGCGTGCAGCATAATGATGGACAGGGAAGAGGGGCCCGGCCATCAGGGGCATGGCGATGGGAACAATGAAGGGTTCGTCTTTTCCGTTCGCCCGTCCGGAGGAAGAAAGCATATCCTTGGCGGGGGAAGACCATGCCCAGCGCTACGAGAAACAGCAGGATGCCTCCGGAAATGCTCAGGGTGGAAGGTTCCAGCCCCAGCAGGTTCAGCAGGGAATTTTTCCGGAAAAGAAGAAAAGGAGCAACAGGCTCAACGCAAATACAAGCTCCCGCGTCAGAATAGCCTTCTGCTGAGCGGGCGAGTATTTTTTCAGCATTCCCTGAATCATGGGCGCCAGACCCACCGGGTCGATGACGATGAACAGAAGAATAACAGTGGAAAGGAAGTCCTGCATGGGATATGCCCCGTTGTAAACGATACGGGCGTGTACGTCAAAGGGAACCGTCAGCAGCGTCAATTTTTCCCGTCCGTCCGTTTGTCCCGCCGGCTTTGGAATAGGATGAAAGGTCCGGTCCCAGGTAGAGGGATAACGGGCTATGATCGGGGAAAGATAGGAAGGCCCCGATCTGTCTGGAGACGGGAGCCGCGCCTGGCGTCCGGCTGGTTCCAGCGTCCCCGGTTCCTGATTATAGAAGAAGATCCTGAATATTATCTGAGGAAATGACTCCCGTTTCCGTGGAAGACAGTACGCAGAGAGCGTCCACCAGGTTTTCCTGCCCCAGAGCCAGCCCGGCTTCCTCCACCAGCACATCGTCAATATTCAAGGTGGCGATGGAAAGGGGCGCCGTTTCCGGCGCAGAAGGTTCCATCAGGGCTGCAATGCCGATGACGGCAGCCACCAGGGCCGCCGCCGCAGCTCCCCAAATGCGGAAGGAATGCCGCTTGAAGTGATGAATGGATTCCACCGGAACGGCGGGAGCGCATTCTTCCCCTTTCAATACGCATCATGACCTTGCGGGCAAAATCGTCCCCCGGCGCAGGTTGGGAGGCATGGCCCAGAATCTGCCAGAGTTTTGTATCGTCCTGTTCGTTCATGGTTGTGGTTCCGCTGAGGGTTCTATGAAGAAAAACACCGGAAGATGGGTCCGGTTTCTTGCCGGTGTCATTTTTCCCGTTCTGCCGCCTGTCTGATGACGGGGGCCAGTACGGCGGCGATGCGTGCGTAACCGGCCGCAGAAGGGTGCAGTCCGTCGCTGGAAAGCTCTTCCGGGACGTATCCGTCGCTATTAGCCATGACGCGTCCCGGTTCCGTATAAATGAAATTTTCTTCCGTGGCCAGGCGATTCAGGAGGAGATTGATGCCGGCAATGCGTTCCGCCGTACCTTCCCGGGCGCTGTTGCGCGGGTAAAAATCCCTGGAGGATGATGACGGCTTTTGCCAGTTTGCCGGTGATTTCCCGGCAGACGGCACGAATGCCTTCCAGGATTTCCCCGTCCGTGTTTTCCGCAAGGTTGTTCGTGCCTAGGAGCACCACGCAAACGGCATTGTCTTTCGCACCGTCCAGTTCACCGTGGCGGAGCCGCCACAGGGCGTTTTCCACCCGGTCGTAGCCGAACCCCAGATTGACCGCCCGCATTCCCGCCGTGCACAGGTTCCATGTTTCCGGGGATTTCTGCAAAATGTCCCGGTGCGGTTCGTCCACGGGCGCACCTCCCCAGAAATGCGTGATGGAGTCTCCGATGAAGAGGAGGTTCGGGTGTGTTTCGCGCACGATGCGGCACGCGGCTTCATGCCGGGACGCCCAGTCGTAAATCATGAAGTCCCGGTCCTGGGTGCAGGGAATCAGCGTGGAGGGTACGGCCCGGGCGGGAGGAGGTCCGGGCATGATGAAGGTTTCCGGGGCTGTAATGCCGCGCTTTCCCCGGAACAGGCGGAAGCGGATGCGTGCGCGCCGGGCGGGGCCTGCACCGGAGCCAGATAGCGGCCCTGCGTGCAGAGCATGCGGGAGAGTCCGCATTCACGTCCATTCGGATGACGGCTTCCGGCGGAGCGTTCACCGCGGTAAGTACCAGTTCTCCCGCCTCATTCAGGGAGGCGCGGATTCCGGGGGGTGGGGATGATTCTGTCATGAGACGTCGCGCATGTGCTGGCGCATTTGCCTGCGTCCGATGGAGTTCGGCCCGCGGCTGTCCTGCATGCAGTAGTTCACGGGGCGGCTCTGGGACGCTCCGTGGGGGGCGCCCAGGCGCTTGTCCGGCTCTGACGGCAGCAGATGCACCACTCTCTTGTTTTTCCAGACCAGCCAGAGCACCACTACGGCCGCCAGTACGGAGATGTGCAGGATGATGCCGGCTACATTGGCCAGGGCGAAGGTCATCCAGGCTTTCATCATGGCATGGAGGGAGGATTCCTGCGCTTCCTCCGGTTCCTGGATGGTGATGTTGGCTTCCGGATGCTGGCAGGGTTGTCAGGCTCCAGCGCGGGAAGGGTGGGCCTGGGGGCGGATGCCATGTCCGCCTCCGTTCTTCTGGCCAGGGAAATCATGGCCTCAATGAGTTCGTCCTGCGGATTGGTGAATCGGGAAGCGTCCTGCTTCACCTGGTACAGGAGATCCCTCCGTCCCGCATCCCCAAGCTGGGAACTCAGCTCCGGATCCAGTGCGATCTGGGCGCTTTTAATATCCCCCATGTGGAAATGGAGCAGCAGGTTGCGCTCCTTGTTCCTGAATATCTGGCGGGCGATGGTGGGAGCATTGACGGAAGGGGGGACTTTCTGCCCGGCCGCGAAGATGCTGACGAACAGGTTGACGTTGTAGCGGGATTTGATGAGCTTGATAAGTTCGATGACGTCATTGCTTTCCACTTCCGCGAGAAGCTTCTGGGGGTCAATCAGGCCTGTGGAGGTGCGGATGTAGTCCGGCAGGAAATATTCATTGACGTCCGTAAAGTCCTCCGGAATGGGATCCACGGCGGGGAGTCTGCATTGGCGGCGGGTTCCGGCATGGGGAGGAGGGAACGGCTGCCGCATCCACAGGGGGCAGCAAGGGAGGGTTGGCATTCCACCACGCGCCTCTCATCAGGGATTGCTGGTCGCGGTTGGTCCATTTCAGGGCGGGTAATTCCTGGGCGGGAGCCGGAAAGATGGCCGCCGCCAGCAGGCATGGGAACAAAGGGTTTCATGCGCCTCCTCCTTTCCGATCCTCGGGGGTGGGAGGCGTTAATCCGTAGCGCATGGGATGCCTGACTTTGGAGCGCGCTTTCCTGGCTACGAGCTGGACGGCGTTTTTCATGATGGACCCCGCGGCCTGGAGCAGCATGCTTTCCCGCAGGCGAATGCGGGCTTTCATGATGGATTTGTTGATCAGGTCCGGCTCTACATAAGGGTCCAGTTCATAGCCCCACATGAAGCAGGCCGTGTCCGTGCGCACGTCCAGCACCAGAATCAGGAGCCACTGGGGATCCAGCGGTCCCTGGTGGTTGGGGGAAGCCGGCCTCATCCACCGTCAGGTGGTTCATCGTCCAGAAACTGTGCGAATGAGGGAAAAGGGCTCCAGGATGTTGGGGAAATAGACGGACAGGAGAACGGGGGATGCGGCGTTCCAGTTTCTCCAGCAGGGCGTTCAGCTTCATGCGGTCCTGCTGCCGGAGAGCGCCGGCGTTGTCGCATACGCGGCGGTAGGGTATGGCGTCTTTGCCGTATTTTTTTGTCCAGGTTTTCCAGGGAAAAACCGCAGTGAGGGCACAATGATTCCGCCCCGCGGTGGAAATTATGTAAACACTTCGGACAAGTCGGCACAAGGAAAGTTTAAGCACGAAGTTCGTTGCCGAAAAGACTAATTGTCAGAAAGAAATCATGTATGTCTCAATCTTCCAGATTTTCTTTCGTGACACGGTAAATGGCGGCGCATCTGGGGCACGTGACTTCCAACTCCTCTTCTCCCTGGAACAGGTCTTCCTTGTTGTCCTGAAGGGTCTTGAGCGTGGGCAGGATGCGGTCCAGCGTGCAGCCGCAGTAAAAGCGGAACCGGCGCGTTTCCAGCACTCGGGTATTTTCATCTTCTTCCAGATGGGCCATTTTCTCCCGGGTGAGGGAAGCAAGCCATTCTTCATCCGCGTCAGGCTGGGCCGTCACCATGGTGTAGCATTCATCCGGGAGCTCAATGCAGCGGGCGTTTCTCTGTTCGCTTTGCCTGTAGAATTCCTCCACCCACCGGGCCGGAGACGTTCCCGGAATGGGTACGACGGAGTATTGCGGTTCAAACCCCTTGCGGAGCAGGGTGGAATACAGCGTGTTTTCTTCAGGTTCCTTAATGTCCTGTGAAGACGCGCCCCACGACGGATCCCGTCAGGGAAGAACCGGTGACAAACAGATTGGCGACGGCAGGCGTCCGGAGATTGACTGTCCAGGCATGCTGCTCCGCCCAGGCCGTGCGACCATATAGAGGGTGAAATAGGCCATGAGTTCTTTCAGCAGGCTGTCGCAGAGTTCTTCGTTGCGCAGGCCGTACTGCATGAGGTGAAGGTAGTAGTCCGTAAACAGGGGAGAAAATTTTGACCTGAGCGCCAGGCAATTGCGTCCGCGGACAAAGATGGATTCAACCGTAATGAATTCTTCTACCAGTTCTTCGCTCATGTCATTCAAATTCGGTCTTCCTTTGTGGAAAATCAACCGTTCCTCCTGTCATTAGGAACCATCATGACAGGCAGGTGCGGCAGTATTCTTTTTCCCGGCAGGGAAAGGTGCGGCGGAGAAACGGGCGGGAAATAACGGAGGGGCCCGGAGACTGTACGCAATAAGCCTTTACCATGCCTTTTTGCGCGTTTAACATGCACCCATGGCAACTGACAAGAATATCACCATCCATACTTCCAAAGGGCGACATCAGGCTGACGGTGTTTGCTTCCAAGACGCCCGTGACGGCGGCTTCCTTTCTGAATCTGGCGTCTAGGGGTTTTATGACGGGCTCAAGTTTCACCGCGTGATTCCGGATTTCATGATTCAGGGCGGCGACCCCACCGGTACAGGCATGGGGGGCCCTGGCTACAGGTTTGAGGACGAGTGCCGCCCGGACCTCAGGCATGACGGCCCCGGCGTTCTTTCCATGGCGAACGCGGGCCCCGGCACCAACGGTTCCCAATTCTTCATCACCCATGTGCCCACCGACTGGCTGAATGGTAAGCACACCGTCTTCGGCAAGGTGACGGAAGGCCAGAGCGTGGTGGATTCCATTAAGCAGGGAGACACCATCTCCGGCATTACGATTGAAGATAATGCGGATGATCTGTTTGCGGAACAGGCCGACCGCATTGCCGCGTGGAACAAGGCGCTTGGTAAATAACCTCATTCCGGCATTCATTCAGCGGAGCGCGGCACGGGGCTGTTCGTTCCGCTGTTTTCTTCTCTCTGCTTTTTCAGTACATGGTTCTGGCTGTTCAAAACCTGCGCGTGCAGTATGGCGCACGCGTCCTGTTCAATGACCTTTCCTTTACAGTGGAGGATGGGGAAAGGGATTGCCCTGGCGGGCCATAACGGCGCGGGAAAATCCACGCTGATGAAGTGCATTGCCGGTTTGAATGAACCGGATTCCGGCTCCATTATCAAATCCAGGCATTCCCAGGTGGGTTACCTGCCCCAGGAAGGAATTCATATCCGCGGGCGCAGATTGATTGATGAAGCCATGTCCGCCTTTGCGGACCTGATGGATCTTCAGGAGCGCATTGATGCCCTGACGCGGGAAATGGCGGGGCTGGATCCCCGTTCCGCCGCCTACTCTGAAGTTCTCAATGAAATCGGGGAATTGGAACTGGTGCTGCATGCCCATAATTCCGCCCGGCTGCGTCCCCGGACGGAATCCATCCTGCGCGGCCTGGGATTCAAAGACAGGGATTTTGACCGGGATTGCGGAGATTTTCCGGCGGCTGGCAAATGCGCATCGCATTAGCCAAACTGCTGCTCCGGGAGCCTGAAGTGCTGCTTCTGGACGAACCTACCAACCATTTGGACATCCAGTCCCAACGGTGGATGGAACAATATCTGCGTTCCTACCGGGGTGCTATCATCCTTATTTCCCATGATGTGGCGCTTCTGGATGCCCTGGTTTCCCGTACGATTGCTTTTTACCACGGCCGGGCGGAGGAGTACGCGGGCAATTTTTCCTATTTCCTGAAGGAAAGCGTGCTGCGGAAGGAAAATTCTGCTGCGCCAGAAAAGGCTCAGGAACGGGAGATTGCCAAAACGAAGGAATTATCGACCGTTTCCGTTATAAAGCCACCAAGGCTTCCCTGGTGCAGTCCCGCATCAAGCAGCTGGAAAAAGTGGAACTGATTGAGGTGGAAGAGGATGACGCCGTCATGAACTTTCACTTTCCTGCTCCTCCCGCTGGCGCCCATTCTGTGGTCAGGCTGGAAAAGGTTTCCAAACATTATGGTTCCGTTTCCGTTTTTGAGAATGTGGATTTTGAAATTGTCAAAGGGAGACCGCATTGCCATTGTAGGAGTAAACGGGGCGGGGAAATCCACATTTTTCCCGCCTTATTTCCGGCGGAGAGGCCCCCAGTTCCGGCAGCGTGACCATGGGACGCCATACGCAGGTAGCTTTTTCTCCCAGACGCATGCTGATGATCTGGATCCGGATAAAACGATTCTGGAATGCGTGGAAGCTGCCGCCACGCGGGAATCTGCGCCCATGGTCCGGAATCTGCTTGGCGGTTTCCTGTTCCGGGGGATGACGTACGCAAGCGCGTGGGCGTGCTTTGCGGAGGCGAGCGTTCCCGTGTGGCGCTGGTGTGCATGCTGTTGCATCCGGCCAATTTCCTGATTCTGGATGAACCGACCAATCATCTGGATATCCAGTCTCAGCAGGTGCTTCAACAGGCTCTGTCCGAATATCCGGGTTCCTACTGCATCGTTTCCCACAACCGCAGTTTCCTGGATCCCATCGTGACGAAAGTACTGGAATTCGTCCCGGGAGAAAAACCGCGCGTTTACCTGGGCAATGTTTCTGATTATTTGGAAAAGGAGGAGAGGAACCAGGCCCTGGCTGCCGCAGCCGCCTTACCCCCTCCGGGCGGCGGAACCGGGCGCCGGGCTGGACCGCAAGGCACGCAGGCGCATGGAGGCGGAAATCCGCCAGAAGAAGACGCGCCTGCTGCGTCCGCTTCAGGAGAAACTGGAGCTGCTGGAAGAAGAAATAGCACGGCTGGAAACGGAAAAGACGGAAATACTTCTCAATGGAACGTCCGGACGTGGCGGCTGATACGGAAGCCGTCATGGAGCTTACCTCCGTTTTCAGCAGACGGACCGGCAGCTGGAAACCTGTTTTACACAATGGGCTGACCTTTCGGAAAAGATTGAAGAGACGGAAGCCCGATTCAAGAAGAGGCGGAAAGAAACGTTTCCGGAAGCTGAGAGGATTTTTTCAAAAAACTTTGTTGTTGCCGGATATCTAATCCAGAGACAGGTTTTTCCGCAACGTGATAAATGAATGTCTGTCCGTTGCGGGAAATCATCGGCCTGACATGTTCTGGAAGCGGTTTCTGTCCATCTCCATGCAAGGGGGAAAAATATAGAGAACCGGGCGGGAGAAATCGGATTTTTCTCAGGATGGCCTTTTCTTTCCGCTTTTCCGTGTTTTTTCTATACTCTGAAATCGTGACGCCGCACAGGGTGAGCAGGATCCCCGCCAGGGATATCCAGGTCAGGCGTTCCCCCAGAATGATGGCTGAGGCCACCACGGTTACGACCGGTATCATGTAAATGTAAACGCTGGATTTGACGGCTCCCAAATTTCCACCACGCGGTTCCAGGTCAGGAAACAAAGTGCGGAAGCGAACAGGCCCAGATACAGCAGATTAAAGGCATTGACGGGTTTTACCATCAGATGCCAGTCCATGTTTGCCGGAAGGAGCCACAGGGCGGGAATCATCAGTGCAATGCCATAGAAGAAAATGCGGCGCGTGCAGATGATCATGTTGGATGTGTTGACGCCGATTTTTTTCATCAGGATGGAATACGCCGCCCAGACGAAGGCCGCGCCCAGTGCCAGGATATCCCCCGCCGGATTCAGTTCCAGAACGAAGGCTCCGTTTGCCATGATGAGGAAGATACCCGTAAAGGCGGCGGCAAAACCCAGGAAGAAACGGCGGGAAAAGCCTTCCCCCTTCAGCAGGAAATGAGCCAGAAGGGCTGTGAAGAAAGGAACCACTGCCACGATAATCCCCACATTGGAGGCAAAGGTATGGGTCAGGGCGATGTTTTCCAGCAGGAAGTACAGGGTAACCCCGGTCAATCCCGCTCCGGCGAACAGGAATTCCTTTTTCCAACCGGAGAATGGAAGAAACCGCGGTTTCAGGCACCAGAGAAAAGCATATCCTATTACAAAGCGGGTGAAGAGTACCGTGACGGGTGTGAAATCCCGCAAAAGCACCTTGGTGGAGACGAAAGTCGTTCCCCAGATGAGAATGGTCATGAGGGCGGCTGCATGGCCCAGGGTACGCTGGCGGGAACTCATTGCATCATGGTGCGGGTGAAGGGGCGTTTCCAGCGTCAGGCCCAAATTTCCGCCGGTTCCTGATTTTTGTTCCAGACGGCGTGCAGAACGCCGCCGGGAACGAGCTGGGATTCGTACTCGTGAACCGTTCTTTCTTTTCCGTCAAGCATGACAGAGACCGTTCCACGGGTGACAATGAATAAATGAGCGTGGGCATGGCGGTGCGGGGAAAGGGGGCCGCCGCCGCCGGGGGCTATTTTGGCGAAAGCTCCGCCTTTCAGGATTTGCTGCCCGTCCGCAAACAGGTTCCTGGCCTTGAAGCCCGTATGATCGGGAATGGGAGAAAAGGCGTCCATTCGTTTATTTGCGTGCCAGGTCGTATCCGTCCTTGCGGTCTTTGATAACCCAGCCCAGCGCTGCCACTTCCGCCCTCAGGCGGTCGGCTTCCGTCCAGTCCCGGTTCTGCTTGGCCTGCCAGCGCTGATCCGCCAGGGTGCGGACTTCTTCCGGGGCTTCCTCCTGTCCCTCCTCCGGCAGAATAATGCCGAAGGCGGCCAGAATAAAGTGGAAGGCATTCCGCAGGCGGGTCGCCTCCTCCGGTGAAAGGGAGGGATATCCGCCTTCTTGATGGCGCTGAAAACATGGCCCAGGGCTTCCGGAGTGTTCAGGTCATCGTTCAGGCTGTCCCATGCCGGCTGGAAAATTCCCAATTCCGGGAATGCCGCGCAAATTCCTCATAGGAGGGAACGGAATCCGTTCCGGAGGCGTTCCTGAGCTGTATATCAAAATTTGGACAGGCGGTTCAGCGCGGCTTTAGCGTCTTCCAGAGAGGAAAGAGTGAAATTCAACGGACGGCGGTAATAGCCCCCCGCCAGCACGTACCGGACCGCAGACGGTTTGTGGCCCAGTTTGTCCAAATCCGCCAGCGTGTACATGTTGCCCAGGGATTTGGACATCTTGCCGCCGTCCACCAGCAGGTGTGTGATGTGGAACCACAGGCGCGCGAAGCCTCCGCCGCAGGCGCAGCGGGACTGGGCCACTTCGTTTTCATGGTGGGGAATACCAGATCCACGCCTCCGGGTGGAGATCAAAGTCATTGCCGAAGTATTTATGGATCATGGCGGAGCATTCCAGGTGCCATCCGGGGCGGCCTTCTCCCCAGGGAGAGGGCCAGAAGTTGTCGCCGTCTTCCGGTCTGCGGCTCTTCCACAGCACGAAGTCTGCCACGGAATCCTTTTCATATTCGTCCGCGTTGGACCGGGTATTGGCGGTTTTCCTAAATCCAGTTCACGTTCGTCCAGGTGGGAAAGCCTTCCGTATTCCGGGAAGGAAGAAATTCTGAAATACACGGAACCATCTTCCGAGACATAGGCATGCCCCTTTTCCACCAATGTTTGGACCATCCGTATCTGTTCGGGAATATGGCCCACGGCGGAGGGTTCCGCATGGGGTGGCAGGCAATTAAGTGCGGCGCAGTCCCGGTGGAACAGAGCCGTCCAGCCTGCGGTGAATTCCGCCAGGGAAACGCCGGCCTTTTGAGAATCCCGGATAGTTTTGTCATCCACATCCGTCAGATTGCGGATATGCGTGGTGGGAACCCCTCCCAGTTCCAGGACGCGGCGGAAGACGTCCTGCATCACGAAAGTGCGGAAATTGCCGATGTGGGCAGGGCCGTACACCGTGGGTCCGCAACAGTAAAAGCGCAGTGTTTTTCCATCCATGGGAGAAATGGCCTGGGCCGTTCTGGTGCGGGTATCGTAAAGGTGTAACATGGCGGAACGATTAGAAGGGAAGAGGGCTTCCCGGTCAAGCGGGAAAAGAAAGCCGGGGATCCGCGGTTGCCCGCGTCCCCGGCTTTGAAGAAATCAGAGGATGGTAAGAGGAAAGGAAACGCTATTTGTCCGCGTTTTGCTGGCCCTTTTTATAATTTTCGTTAATACGTTCGATTTCCTCCTGGGTGATGAATTTTTTCCCGGTAGGGTTTGTTTTTTTCCACCGTGCGTTCCAGAGTATAGCCGAAACGCTTCTGGAAATGTTTCTTGTGAGTTTCCATCTTCTTTTCAAACTCTTCCAGGCTTGGACGGTTCTTGTGGCTGCCCCACGCGGTTTCGGAAACAGCCATGGCGCGAGGGTAGGTCATGTACATCAGCAATTCGCCGGAGGGAATCCATTCCGCCCACATGCAGAGGTTGATTCCTTTGATGTGCTTGACGTCATTCTTGTCCCGTCCGTTGCGGGGATCAAAGTTGTAGCAGTCCTTCAGCAGGATGGGAGCTCCGCCGGGCCGGGCGCGCACGTCGTCCGCCGGGAATTTCATCTGGGTACGCGCCAGGTAGTACTTGAACTGGGGGGTGACGATGAGGTCGATGCCCTGTTCCTTCGTCTTATCAATGCAACGCGGGAATTCTCCCGGCAGCCAGGACATGACGGTTTCCCCCTTGTGGTAATAGCTCTTGTTGATGTCATACCAAAGGATGGGCTTTTTCCGGTGCTTGGAGAGCATGGCCGTCAGGCTTTTCGTGAAATCGCTCATCTGGACTTCCACATTATCCCCCTGGCCCTTTTTGGCTCGGGCGGCCTGGCAGTCCGGGCATTTCTTCCAGTCTCCCATGGGGCATTCGTCACCGCCGATGTGGATGTACGGGAAAGGGAATATCTGCTGGACGGTATTGAAGGTATCCTTAAGAAACTTTTTGGTGGCCGGTTTCTGCGGGCAAATCAGCTTGGAGGAAACGCCGCCGTGCGTCCATACCTGGGCCCGTTTGGTGTTGCAGCAGAATTCTGGGATAGGACGCGGCCAGGGCCATATTGTGGCCCGGCATTTCCACTTCCGGCAGCACCTGGATACCGCGCGCTTTGCAGTAGGCTACCAGGTCCTGGAGTTCCTTTTTGGTATACATGCCTTCATTGGCCAGCAGGGAATTGTTCTGGTTTTCCGGAGCGGAAGGGCGGACGGCGCCGATGGTGCGGAGCTTGTCGTAGCCCGGCACGGGGAGACGCCAGCCCTGGTCTTCCGTCAGATGGAGATGCAGGACGTTGTATTTGTAATAATGCATGGCGTCCACAAAATTGTAGATCTCCTTCATGGGATAGTGGTAGCGGCCTACGTCTACCATCATGCCGCGCCAGCCGAAGTCGGGGGAATCCTGGATGCTGCCGCAGGGAAGGCCCTCAGGAGTATCCGAAAGCTGGTCCTGGAGCTGGAACAGGGTCGCCATGGCCATGGCCTTCCCGTTGGGCGTGGTATAACGGAGTTCCACGCCGCCGGGCGTCAGTTTCATGGCATACCCTTCATTGCCCAGTCCGGCGACTTTTTGCTCATGGATGATTTTGAGGTTTTTGGTAGTTCCGGAAGTTGTCGTCACGTTGACGGGCTCCGGAATAATGTTGTAGGGATTGGTTCCGGCCCAGCAGAGGGAACCCAGGAACGCTGCGGCTAGCAAAATTGATTTCATGCGGCGCCGTATGGTAATGGTTGTTGTTTGTGTGAGGATTTAAACCCTGTCCCTCCGTCGTCAATGGCGTGTTCCGGACAACCGTGTTTCGGGAGGAACGGTGAATGGCGGCGTCAATCTCTGGAGGGAGCGCAGTCCCACTGCGGCTTGACGGCCAGTTTGCCGGTGGCCCCGGGGAAGCCTTCCGGTACCTGGTAGTCTTTGCGGAGCTTGCCGTACAGGGTTTTGAGTTCTTTCACGGTTTCCGCATATTCCGGTTTGTTGATGACGTTGTGCATTTGGGCCGGGTCCTTCTGGTTGTCAAAGAGCATCCATTCGTCGCTGGTCCAGATATAGGACAGCGTGTAGCGGTCCGTGCGCAGGCCGTCATGGCGCGGAGCGTTGTGTTCACCCGGATTTTCGTAAAAAGCGTAGTAAAGAGAACGGTTTTTGAAATCCTGATGTTCTCCGGTCTTGAACAGGGGAGTGAGGCTGCGGCCCTGGAAGGTATTCATATTTTCCTTGGTATTTACCCCGGCCACGTCGCAGAAAGTGGGAGCATAATCCAGTTCCTGCACCATGGCGGAGGAGCGCACGCCCGGCCTGATGTGGCCAGGCCATCTCATGATGAGGGGCATGCGGAAGGATTCTTCAAAAATCCAGCGCTTGTCGTACAGGCCGTGTTCGCCCATGTAGAATCCCTGGTCTCCGCAGTAGAGCACCAGCGTATTCCTGTCCAGGCCGTTCTGTTTCAGATAGTCCATGATCTGGCCGATGCTTTCGTCCACGGAAAGAACGGTGCCCAGATAGTCTTCCATATAATGGCGCCAGCGGCGCAGCAAAATGTCGCGCTGCGTTTTGATTTTCCCGTTTTTAATATCTTTGACAAGCTGTACAGTACGGGCCTTGTGGTAGTTGTACCAGGCTTCCTTCTGCTGCGGGTCCATGCGCACCCATTCCGGCATTTCCCAGTCATACTGAGTATGCAGGGTCTTGGATTCCGGGCAGGAAAGCATTTTCTGGATGTCTTCCGGGACCACCTCCTTGATCAGGTGCTCGTCAGACCATACGTTGAAATGGTTGAGCAGGGTTTGTTCCGTCATTTTCAGGAATTCCGGGCGGTCTGCAAAATCGTCTTCCAGATTGGCGGGCGGGTCAATGGCGTCCGCATACTGTTTGGCGCGGCCCAGATTCTGAATGGAGGGGCACCAGCAACGGTGGGGTGCCTTGTGGCCCACGACGAGCATGAAGGGTTTGTCCTTGTCCCTCTGGTCCAGCCATTTGAGGCTTTTTTGCGTGACCAGTTCCGTGGCATAGCCGGGTTCCGTTTTCACCACGCGTTTGCCGTCCTTGCCGGGAGTGATGAAATCCGGATTGAAATAGTTGCCCTGGCCGGGGAAAATTTTTCCAGTAATCGAATCCGGTGGGGTCGGATTCATATTTGGACGTATCTCCCTTGGCGCCCGGCGGGATGGCTTCCAGGTGCCACTTGCCGACAATGGCCGTCTGGTAACCGGCCTTTTGGAGCATTTTCGGGAAAGTGGGCTGGGAACCGTCAAAGGGAGCCGCATGTTCGTTGAAGAGGTACCCGTTCATATGGGAGTGGCGGCCAGTGTAGATACAAGCCCGCGAAGGTCCGCACAGGGAGTTGGCGCAGTAGCTCCGGTCAAAGACCATGCCTTCGTCCGCCAGTTTGCGGAAGTTTGGATAAGGCATGGGAGAATCCTTTTCACAGGTGCCCAGGGTCTGGTAGGAATGGTCGTCGGTGACAATGACCACGATGTTGGGGCGCTGGTCCGGCGTCTGCTTTTGAGGCTGGTCCGCGGAAGCGGACAGGGGACAGGCCGCAAGCATCAGGGCGGTGGCGGCATGACGGTTCATTGTTAAAATCATGAATTAAACAGGCAATGGTTGGAGAGGGGGAAGCGGCGGAATTTGTCCGCAAGGGCATTCCTGCCGGTACGGAAAAGACCACATCCCCGAAAGAAAAAATGCTGGAAGAGAGTTTTAGGAAAAATAAAACATCAGTTTCATATTTCAATACAAAAATGGGGATGGAGCGGAAGCCCATGAATAAACCGTTCCGCAGCCGGACGGCAGGGGAAAAGCCGTTCAGGTGCCACGTGGGCCGGAGCGCTTGTTCCGGCCGTTGTTTTCATGGGATTCTTTCTGTTCCAGGAGCCATGTTCTATCTTCAAGGCTGAGCTTTTTCAGGGATGTTCTGCTCTGGTGTCCGTCCAGCTCCTGAAGCCAGAGGGTCTGGGTCTTTTCCGAATAACGGGAAAGTTTGGCGAAGACGGTATTTCCGTTGACTCCTGTCCAGACCCGGTAGCCTTTGGGAATCAGCGTTTTTTAAACTCTTCATATTGCTGCTTCGCCAGTTTGACGCTGTTCTTGATCTGGTCAAAATAAAGGGCGTTTTGTCCGGTATAATAACCGCGCAACGTATCCACTTTGGAGCCGTCCGGAGACATGACCAGAAGCACGGGCGTTCCTCTCACGCCAAACAGGGAGGGAGCCTTTTTCACATACTCCAGCATCTTCTGGCGCTTCCTGTAAACAGGTTCGCTTTCAAATTTTTCCGCCTGGTCGTAACAGACGCGGACGACATTCCTTTTCGCCCAGTCTTCAAATCCCTTCGTATGGAGGAGTTCTGCCCCCAGCTTTTTGCTGGGAGGGCTGCCCACGGAATGGTGGAACCAGATGAGAATGGGTTTTCCGGTACTCTGGGCTTCCCGGAGGGCGGTGGGATAGCTTTGGATCCAGCGTTCGTTTTCCTTACGCTGGGCGAAAGCTTCTTCCAGCCCGGGGATGGGGGCGTCCGGGTCATGAGCGTCCGTGTAATAGACGGCCCCGCTGTCTGCCCTGGTCATTTCCTCCTGTGTGGTGGCGGTAAGATGGGTGGCCTGTTGCTGATTCGGGGTAGTGCTCAACAGCCCCGTCGGCACATTGGCGATGGAATTGGTCTTGTTATCCTGCATGTATTCCGAAAGGCTTTTTTTTTACCTTCGGTTCTTCCTGTTCCGGAGAGGTTCCCACGCAGGAACAGAGAGCCGCGGACGCAAACAGGAACATGGACAGCCGGGGCAGACTCATGACTGACCTGATAGCATAACAGGGAAAAATACGCAACCGGGAATTGTTCAACGGTCGCAGCGGTTTCAGTATTTCTTGGCTTCCTGTTCCTTCTGCTTCCGGTCCCGTATGGCGATATCCTGGGGGTGCATGTAGCGGTCGTTGATGTGGCTCGCCCTGCCGGTGCGCAGCTTCTTTTCGTACCGTTTGCCCCGGTTTCTCCTGAACAGGAATTCGGACTCCGGAACGCGGCCCACGGTCCGGTAGATCAGCTCGTCGATTTCCTCCTTTTCCCGGTAGCCGGCAGCCTGATGTAGCATTCCTCCTCCCGGGAATGGTTGGGGAAGTAGTGCAGGAAGTGTCTCATGGTCCATTTTCATCCATTGAATCCTGATGGAAAGGCTGTTTCTGGCGCTTTTGAACGAATGTTTGCTACGGAAGAAGGACCACGTGAAGTGGCTCATTTAGCCGGGGCATGAATGCTCACCAAAACGCAGGCCGCGAGAACCCGGGAAAACAGAAACAGTTCCTTGTTATACTCTCTATCATCAGAGTAATGGGAAGGAAATCTGCCGATTAAAACGCGAGTAATACCCTGTTTTCCAAAATAGCCAATATATTCTCCCTGCAAATAAACTGTTTTCCCCATATTCACACGGAAAAACGATATAAAGCCGGGAAGAAAATGGGTTAATCCCCCGTTTTCAGCACCTTGATGAACGCTTCCTGCGGAATGTTGATTTTTCCGATGGCCTTCATGCGCTTTTTGCCTTCCTTCTGCTTTTCCAGAAGTTTGCGCTTGCGGGTGACGTCCCCGCCGTAGCATTTGGCCGTCACGTCCTTGCGCATGGGGAGATGCTTTCCCGGGCAATGATTTTTCCGCCAATGCAGGCCTGAATGGCGACGGTGAAGAGCTGGCGGGGAATGACGTTTTTCAGGCGTTCCGCCAGTTCCCTGCCGCGGGAGGCTGCCTTGTCCTGGTGAACAATCATGGAGAAGGCATCCACCGGTTCCCCGGCGATGAGCATGTCCATTTTAATGAGCTTGGCGGCCTGATAGCCGGCGTATTCATAATCCATGGAGCCGTAGCCTCGCGTCATGGATTTGAGCTTGTCGTTGAAATCCACCAGAATTTCCGCCAGAGGGACGGTGCAGGTGAGCATTACGCGCATATCGTCAATGGTCTCCGTATTGTCCACGCTGCCGCGTTTTTCCAGGACAAGTTGCATGATATCCCCGATGTATTCCCCAGGAAGCATAATGAACACCTTGACGATAGGTTCCCGGATTTCCTGAATTTCCTGCGGTTCCGGGAGCAGGCTGGGATTGTCCACATTGATTTCCTCTCCATTGGTCTTGGTGACCTCATAAATCACGGAGGGGTAGGTGGAGATGATATCCATGTTGAATTCCCGGCGCAGACGCTCCTGGATGATTTCCATATGGAGCAGGCCAAGGAAGCCGCAACGGAACCCGAAGCCCAGAGCTACGGAAGATTCCGCCTGGAAGGAGAAAGCGGCGTCATTAATCTGAAGCTTCGCCATGGCCGCTTTCAGGGCTTCAAAATCGGAGGAATCCACCGGATAAATGCCGGAAAAGACCATGGGGCGGATTTCCTTGAAACCGGGCAGGGGGATGGGCAGGGGCGCATGTAATCCGTATACGTGTCCCCGATTTTGACATCCGCCGCGGATTTCATGTTGGCGATGATGTAGCCTTACGTCGCCGGCTTCCAGGGAATCCGTTCGGGTCATTTTGGGGGTGAAGATACCCACTTCCTTCACTTCATACACTTCGTCCGTTGCGAAAAGTTTGACTTTCATGCCGCGGTGCACGCTGCCGGAAATGACGCGCACATAGGAGACTACGCCGCGGTAGGCGTCGTAAACGGAATCGAACACCAGGGCGCGCAGAAGGCCGTCCTGCTCCGTTTCAGGCGGAGGGATGCGCTGAACAACGGCTTCCAGAATATCGTCAATGCCGATGCCCATCTTGGCGGAGGCATGGATGGCTTCCTCATGGGGGATGCAGACGATGTCCTCCAGCTGGCGGTATACTTTGGGCAGGTTGGCACTGGGAAGGTCAATCTTATTGATGACGGGGATAATGGCCAGGTTCAGATCCATGGCCAGGTGCATGTTGGCAAGTGTCTGGGCTTCCACTCCCTGGGCCGCGTCCACAATAAGAAGGGCTCCCTCGCATGCCGCCAGGGAACGGGACACTTCATAGGAGAAATCCACATGGCCCGGCGTATCCAGCAGATTGAGCTTGTAAGTCTTTCCGTCCCCGGCCTTGTAGAAAATGGTAACGGGTGGGACTTGATGGTGATGCCCTTTTCCCGCTCCAGGTCCATGGCATCCAGAAGCTGATCCTGCTTCTCCCGTTCGGAAATGGTATTCGTCTTTTCCAGCAGCCGGTCGGAAAGGGTGGTCTTTCCGTGGTCGATGTGAGCGATAATGGAGAAATTGCGAGTCAGTTCAATGGACATGGTGGTCTCTACCCTTCTAACATGAGTGCCCTGTGCGCGGGGAGGGTAACATAGCCCATGCGGCGGTCAAGACTTGAACATGACTGCCTCCCGTTCCCTGCCGCGCCGGCTTCATTCGCTCCGGGAAAACCGTCATTCATGACAGGGGCTGCGCCGGGAGATTGAACGTGAGGGAAGAAGGAAGGCTCTCAACCGGTACAGGCACGTGAACCTTTTCCCGTGCGGTCATTTCTTACCCAGCCAGCATATGAAATCTTTTTTAGCAGCCATTTTAAGCCTATTTATTCCCGGTCTCGGCCAGTTGTACAAGGGCCACTTTGTCCAGGCCATCATCTGGTTCCTGGTGGTGGGTGCGGCTTACGGCCTCCTGTATTGGTTCATCTTTGCACTCGTTCCTATTGTCCTGCATATCATTTGTATTTTGCAGGCCTACTTCATGGACAATGAATGATGACTGCCGTTTCGGCTTCACAGCCAGGATGGCTGAAAGGGCAGCGCATCCTGCGGATTGGCAGCGGCATTCATTCCCAGGGTTGCAGAAGGAATGCGCCGTTCATAGCGGCATCATTCTTCCTCATACCGGTATTTTCAATGTTTACGGGGTTCCATTTGTTGACTGCGGAAACGTAAACACAACTTTTGACTTTGAATTAATTAATATTTTCAGGAAGCGGGCCAGGGAATCATCCTCCGATAAACAAAACCCAGAGCCGTTCCGGGAGTTGTTCCGGAGCGGCTCTGGAGGGTCAGGAGGGAAGGCTTTTCGGGGGTGGGTGGGGTGCCTTCTCCTTGGGTTTTCTTTCTTGTTAGAAGTCGTAGCGGTAGCCGACGCTTCCGTTCAGCGCGCTGGACCCGTCACGGATGTCCGCGTTCCCGTTCACGTAGATGGTTCCCTTCGTTCCTACAGGCACGCTCAGTCCGGCTCCCAGCTGCAGCGCCGTCGTTCCCGTTTTCGCTCCCCTCACGCTTTGCGCAAAGCCTGGGTTGCCCAGCAGAGAGACGTTCGTTTCCCCTCTCCGGTCTCCCAGGTCCTGCGCCGCGTTTACGCGGATTTCCGCCAGCGCTTCTCGTCCGAAGATGTTGCTGCCTACCAGGCCCATCCACCGGCCGCCCAGCGCCAGCGTCCCCGTCGTCCAGTCCTGTCTGCCGACGTTCAGGCCCGCGTTGCCCGCACCCGTTTCCTCATAGCCGTCCATCCGCGTCGTCACCACCGAGGCGTTGAACAGCGGCTGCAGCACGCTGCTGCGGTTTTCGTTGAGGTATACGTCGTAGGTGAGTTCATACATCGCTCCAAAGCCCCACCCGCTGGTGCTTCCCTGCGTCCCGTAGCTTCCTTCCCCATAGTTGACCGTACGGTTGAGTTTCGCGTCGTTCCACCCTCCCGTCAGGATGAGCGTGTGCGCCCAGCGCCTGTCCTGGTAGCGGCCGAAGAGGCTGGCGTAGTAGCTGTCCAGGTGCCCGTCGGCGCTGTCCGCCGCGCCGGCCGTCAGGTCGCCGTAGCCGGCCGTGAAGGCCGCTCCCACCGTGAGGCGGTCGCTGAGGTCCGCGTCCACGCCTACCGTGCCTCCCCAGGTGGTGAGCTGGTAGCCGCTTTCATCCCCGCGGGTGTCCAGTTTGGCGTAGGAGCCCGTGCCTTCCATCCACATGTGGAAGCGGGGGAGGTCGTCGTTGACGTAGGCCGGGTTGACGCCCATGAGGGTGGTCCGGTTCCTGATCCAGCCCATCTGGTCGCGCAGGGCGTCCCTCTGCGCCGTCCCAAGCGCGTTGACCGTGCTCCCAGCCGCCGCCGCCATGGCGCGGGAGGCTCCGGAGAGGTTGCCGTCATTGATCATGGTGCTGACGCCGTTCATGAATTGGGCCAGCTGGGAGTCGGGGTCCAGGTTTTTGCGGGCTTCCCAGAGCAGGCCGGCTCCGGCGGCGGAGTTCCACGTGTCGGCCGCGGAGGCGAAGAGGTTTTCCTGCCGGAGTGTGGCATTGAGCAGGATGTCGTTTCCGTCGCGGCTCAGTGTGGCGTCCTGGTAGTAGACGGCGAAGAGGCCGGATATCCGGGCGGCGAGGCTCTGCCCGTCTTCCAGGCCGCTGATGCTGCCGGTAGCGCTCATCAGGACGACGTCATGGAGGTCGCTCCCCGCGTTCATGGCGGCGTTTCCTTTCATGTTGGAGAGGAGGAAGCCGGCTCCGTCCTGCACGGTGATGGTGCCCGCCGTCAGCATGGGGGCGCCAAAGGGGGCGTCCTGGTTGAAGTTGTAGATCAGTTCCGTCGTGGAGCCGTTCTGGAAGGTGATGTTTTCCACGTTGAGCGTGGTGTTGGCGCTGCCCTGGGCGTCCCCGGTGGCTTCAATACGCAGGGTGCCGTTGTTTCCGGCGGTGATGCTGTTGTAGTTCAGCGTGGGGGCGTCCGCGGTGCCTTTCAGGACCAGGACGCCTCCGTCACGGACGGCGAGGTCGTAGTCCTTATTGCCGGTTTGCAGGTATTGGGTGGCTTGCCCGGAGATGTCCAGGGTGCCGCTGCCTGCCAGCGTGCCGGAGAAGGTTCCGGAGGAGGTTGTTGCCGAGGAGATGGAGAGGCTGCCTCCGTTCATGGACAGGGCGCCGCTTCCGGAGAGGCCGCTGATGGCGCCGGATTCCGTTCCGGTGAGGGTCAGCGTGCCGTCGGCGGTGACTGAGGTTCCGTCCAGCCGGGCTTCTCCGCCCAGGGCCAGTTCCGCTCCTTCCCGGATGCGGAGGGAGCCGGTTCCGGTGATGGCTCCGTTGTTGATGCTGCTTGTTCCGGTCAGGTCAAGAGTTCCCTGAATGGCCAGGGTTCCTCCGGCTTCCGTGCCGGTGATGGTTTCGATTTCGGCGTTGCCGCTGATGGTCAGGCCTCCTCCTTCCAGCGTGAGGGTGTCCAGGGAGTTTTCCGTGCCGTTGAGGATGATGTTTCCTTCTCGCAGGGCGAGGGTTTCCACGTCCATCGTTCCTCCGACCGTCAGCGTCCCGGTTCCTTCCTTGATGAAGGTGACGTTGCTGCCGCCCGTGATGCTGCCGCCCATGACGGTGTCCTGGCCGGCCGGGTCGATGTCGTCTTCTCCCGTCGTCATTTGTTTGTTGTTGAGGATGACGACGGCCGTGCCGTCTCCGGTGTTGTTGACGGCCAGGCTGCTGCCCGTGGCTCCCATCAGGTTGTTGATTTTAGCTCCCTGTCCGTCGGCTTCGCCCGGGGCTCCGGCCAGGTTGACCGTCAGGGTCTGGCCGCCGCCGATGACGACGCCGGCGTAGCCGGAGAGCGTTTGATAGGAGTTGACTTCATGGGCGTTTCCTCCTTCCTCCTGCACGCGGTAGAGGCCGGTGGCCGCTCCGCTGAGCACCAGGCTGCCTCCGTTCGTTCCGGTGACCCGGATGCCGTAGTTGGACAGAAGGTCGGTAGTGAAGGCGATGTCGCCCAGGTCGCCGACGGTCAGCGTTCCGCTGGTCAGGGTCAGGTAGCTGGAGGAGTCGTCGGTTTTGTGGTCCAGCAGGAGGTTGACGACGGCGTCGTTGCTCAGGTCCAGCGTCAGCCCTTCCCCTTGATGGACAGGTTCGGGTCGCTTCCCGTTCCGCTGCCGTTGCTGATGACGGCGCCAGACGCCTGCGTGTCCTGGCCGATGTTTTCCGTTCCCAGGGCAATGGACAGACTGTCCAGACCGTTTTCCCCACCCACGGTTACGGTTCCGCTGACTCCGGTGAGACGGGAGCCGGAGGCGATGTTCCACGTTCCTTTCATATGGCTGCCGCCGGCGCCGGAGAGGTTCAGGCTGCCTTCCGTGATGGTGATTCCTTCCGTGGTTCCGTCAAGGATGGTTTCCGCTCCTGCCGCGTCTGCCCCCAGCGTCAGGGTTCCCGCTCCCGTTTTGGTCAGGGACGGGCTGTCGGTCAGCGCCCAGATGGTGGCCGAGGATCCTTCCTGCGCGATATTGATTTCATCAAACCGGGTGAAGGTGACGTTTTGGAAGTCCCCGTTTCCAAAGGTTCCCTTGAGCTCCAGCGTCCTGTTTCCTTCGACCGCCGCTCCGGCGCTTCCGCCGACGGTGATGCCTCCGTCTTGTCCTTCCGCCCCGAAGACGCTTCCTCCCGTCAGGGAGACGAGGACGTCGCCTCCTGCCGTGCCTTTATTTCCTGCTCCATAAATGTTTCCCCGGTAGGTGCCTGTTCCGAGTTCTACCGTGATATTGCCTGCAGTGGTCATGGTGCTGCCTGTGTTTCCTGGCACTTTGGAGTAGGAGCCACCGTAGATGTTGCCGGTGAAGGTGGAGCCTCCGCTAATGGAGATGGAGGAATTTCCTCCAATCGTGTATTGGGCCTGGCCTGAATTTTCAAAGGAACCCCCAATGATGTCCCCGTGAAGGTGATTCCTTCCCTGCCGATGATGGAAACGGAGGTGTCTCCGTTGATGTTGTTGACCGTTCCGGCGTTGTTTACATTGCCATAACTGCCGCCAATGATTGTTTTGACGAAGCTGTTGTGTTCCTCTGTTCCGGAAAGCGTGATTCCGTTCAGGTTGATTGTAGCCGACGTGCCGCCTTGAATCGTTGTTCCGGAAGTGGTATTGCTTGACCAGGAGCTTCCTCCGATGATGTATGAGTTGGAGAGTCCCCCATCCAGGTTCTGGGCCGTGTTGGAATATTGGACATTGGTTACCAGCACGCTCGTGTTGCCCGTGATGGTGGTGACGGCGTTGTGGGCGGAGGTGCTCCGCCGATGATGGCTCCCGCCACGATGGCGTTATCCTTGACGGTAACGTTGGTGTTTCCCGTTAATGTTGTAGACGCTCCCTTGTTGTTCCCGCCGATGACGTGTTCCGCCGTGGCGTTTCCGGAAAGCTGCACATGGGTGTCCCCAGTCAGCGTGCTGGTCTGGAGATTGGTGCTCCATTCATTGGTGACACCTCCGGAGATGATGCCGAATGCTCCTCCGTTGATGTCCATCCAGATGTCCCCCGGTAGTTGAGGTTGCCGGACGGCAGCGTTGCCCCTCTGTTGTATACCCCGTTCAGGTTGATTTTGGTTCCGTCGGTGTTGGTGATTTGATAGACTTTGTCCCCGCTCGTCGTCAGCGTACCGTTCAGATAGCCCAGGCTGACGTTGGCCGCACTTCCCTCCCCAAGAGCCAGCGTAAAGGCATTCTTGACCGTTTCTTCCAATGCCCCTCCCGCTCCCGCAGATACCCACGTCACACGGGATATCGCCCCGTCTTTTATCGTCAGCACGCTGCCTTCTATTCTATATTGCCCTGTCTCTAAGCCCAATACGGTAAAATTCGTACCAAGGTTGTTCCCTAAATCAAACGTGTATCCCTGCTCTCCCTCTACCAGGCTGTCAAGCGCGCCGCCGATGTCAATGGTGCCTGAAGTGAAAGTTACATTTTCCTTGGTAAAGGAGGAACCGGATTCCGTATAGGTTAGCTTGGCTCCGTCAATTGCTGCGTTTTTCAATATGCCGGTGCCGTTCATGTTCAGAACGGAATTTGCCCCCAGAGTGGCGGAGGTGAAATCCAGCGTTCCTCCCGCCATGGTGATTATTCCGGAATAGGCCAGGGAAGAATTGTTGATTTTCAAGGCGCCACCTTGGGACGTAATATTCGCGTTGATGACGGTTCCCGTCAGGTTTTGCGTGCCTGTTCCGGCCATAATCAGATTTATTCCTCCCGTGGGAGTAGTGTTGCCGTTTACTCCGGAATGCTGCGTGGTTGCCCCGATATTTCCCCCATACGTGTAATTTCCGTTGCCCGTCAGGGTAAGATTCGCTCTGGAGGAATTAGCCGACTGGACGCGCCCCTTATGTGTTCCGTTGAAGCCGTCGGCATCATTTAAACCGGCCAGAGAGGCGGCATTGAAATTTGCAACGTCAGGGCGCTGGAACTTTGATTGATTGAGCCTGACAAATCTACCGTTGCGTTGGCGAGAGCCGTTCCCGTAATCTGGAGAATGGCGCCGCCGGGCTGCGTCCCCTTCTGGGAAAGGATAATGTTCCCGGAAAAACTGCTTTCCTGGGAACCAAGCACAAACTTGGAGGCATAGCCGGCATTGCCGTTAGCCGCTACCAGCGTTAGATTTCCTTCTCCGGCAAATGCCCCGTTCAAATTGATGGTACAGCCGCCGTTCGCATTCTGATTAATGGTAAACGAGGAGCCTGCTCCGATATAAAGTCCTGTGGAATAATTGTTGTTTCCTGAATTTACATCAAGGTTGACGGATTGGCTCCCAGTAACTGAATACTCATTGGCGGGCTCATTGTTATTAAAGGTGGAGTCCGCTCCCCATGCGGGGGATTCAGATGTTGGGACGGCCAGGGAAACACTGGTGTAACAAGCCAGAACAGCCGCCAGCAGGGTAATAGGCAGATGGAGACGCATTGCAAAAATATTAGATGTTAATTTTTTATGTATATAACGGATTGAAAATTCGATGTCAAGTTGAAAATACCAGTTCCCGGATTCTCATACTTTTACTGTAAGTGCATTATGATTTTTTAAATTTCTAAAATGGGATTTTCACCTTTTCATTAACCTCCCCCTTGAAGCAAGGGAGGCATACTATAAGACTTTCATTTTGAATATAAAATATCAAATTTTATATTGCATGGGCCAATATTGGAATCATCGCCAGATTTTTTTCAATCCGCTTTTCCTCTTTTCGTGAAATAACGCGGAGAAGACATAAAAAGACCGCCCCCCGGAAACGGGGAGCGGCCCTGAAGTGTGGGTGGAGAGAACAGGTTAGCGTTCGTTGTCGAAGTTGATGGTATCGTTCAACATGTTTTCGGCAAGTTCCGCCGCTTCCTCTTCTTCGCTGGCCGACGCGATTTCTTCTGCGCCCTCTGCGGGTTCCACTTCAATCTTGCTGTAACGGGAGAATCCGGTGCCGGCGGGAATGAGGTGGCCCATGATGACGTTTTCCTTGAAGCCTTCCAGCGTATCGGTCTTGCCGAGGGTGGATGCTTCCGTCAGAACGCGCGTGGTATCCTGGAAGGATGCCGCGGAAATGAAGGATTCCGTTTCCAGGGAGGCCTTCGTGATGCCGAGCAGAACGGGCTTGGCTGCGGCCGGTTGGCCTCCCTGGGCTACGGTTTGTTCATTGATGCGGTCGAACGTAGTCTTGTCCACCTGGTCTCCCCCACAGGAATTCGGTATTGCCGGGTTCCGTGATGACTACCTTTGCGAAGCATCTGGCGCACGATGATTTCCACATGCTTGTCGTTGATTTCCACACCCTGGAGGCGGTACACTTCCTGAACTTCGTTGACGAGGTGTTCCTGAAGGCGTTCCTTGCCGCAGACATCCAGAATTTCTTCCGGAGAGACGGGGCCTTCCGTAAGCTGGTCGCCCAGATGCACATGGTCGTCTTCATGAACGATGACGTGCTTGTTCATCGGGACCAGATGGTCCACCAGTTCGCCCGTGGGTGTTTCAATGGTAATGACCTTCTTGCCGCGGGAGGTATTCTTGCTGCTGAGGCGCACAATGCCTTCCACGCGTGCAATGGTGCAGGCGTCCTTGGGCTTGCGGGCTTCGAACAATTCCGCCACGCGGGGCAGACCGCCGGTGATGTCCTTCGTCTTGGCTACCTTGCGGGGCGTCTTGGCCACCATTGTGCCGGCGGAGATGGTTTCTCCGTCCTTCACGGTGAGGTTGGCGCCTGCGGAATGGCATGATGAGCCAGAACTTCACGGGTCTTGGCATCGCGGATGACCACCTGCGGGTGAAGTTCCTGCTTGTGTTCCATCACGACAAGAGAGGAGGCGCCGAGTTTCCCGGTCCGTTTCCTTGGAAACGGTGATGCCGACGATCATATCCTTGAATCGACGATGCCGCCCTTTTCTGCAATCACGGGCACATTGTACGGATCCCAGGTGGCGAGGGTTTCATCCTTCTTGATAGCGCCGCCGTTGGGCACGTACAGGATGGTGCCGATGACGGGCTGGTAGGATTCCAGTTCGCGGCCCTGTTCGTTTTCGATGCGGACGGAGCAGTTTTTATTCAGGACGACGAAGTTGCCGTCTGCGTTTTCCACCGTGCGGAGATCTTCCGTGTAGATGACGCGGCCGTCGTTCTTGGCTTTCACAATGGGCTGCTTGAACGCCGTGGTGGCCGTTCCGCCCACGTGGAACGTACGCATGGTGAGCTGCGTGCCGGGTTCGCCGATGGACTGGGCGGCAATAATGCCGACCGCTTCCCCGATCTTCACTTCCTGTCCGGTGGCCAGGTTCAGGCCGTAGCACTTGGCGCAGCAGCCTTTCTTGAGTTCGCAGGTGAGCACGGAACGGATTTTCAGCCGTTCAATGCCGATTTTTTCCAGTTGTTCCGCCTGCTTTTCGTTAATGAGGTCGTTGATGTCCACGATAACCTCGCCGCTGACGGGGTCAACGATGCGTTCGCAGGAAGTCCGGCCGTAGATACGGGAGGCAAGGGACGCCACTTCTTCGTCGCCGTCATAAATGGCGTGAACGGTGATGCCGTTGCTGGTGCCGCAGTCTTCCGCATGGACGATGACATCCTGGGCCACGTCCACGAGTTTGCGGGTCATGTAGCCGGAGTCCGCCGTTTTCAGGGCGGTATCCGCCAGACCCTTGCGAGCGCCGTGGGTGGAGATGAAGTATTCCAGCACGGAAAGGCCTTCACGGAAGTTGGCCGTGATGGGGCGTTCGATAATTTCGCCGCTGGGTTTCGCCATCAAACCGCGCATGCCGGAGAGCTGCTTGATCTGCGCCTTGTTGCCTCGGGCGCCGGAGTCCACCATCATGAAGAGCGGGCTGGCCATCTTGGAGCCTTCGTTGTGTTCCAGCTTGCGGTACAGAGCCGCCTGGATGACATCCGTAGTCTGAGTCCAGATGTCCACCACCTTCTGATAGCGTTCCCCATCCGTGATGATACCGTTCTTATACTGGCGGGTCACCTTGTCCAGTTCTGCATAGGCTTTTTCAATTTCCGTCTTTTTCTGGGAGGGAACCACCATGTCCACGATGCCGATGGAGCAGCCGGAACGGGTTGCTTCCTTGAAGCCCAGGTTTTTTCAGGGCGTCCAGGGTCTGCACGGTACGTTCCTTGCCGACGGTCTGGTAGCAGCGCCAGATAATGTCGCCCATCTGTTTCTTGCCTACGTTACGGTTAATGTAACCGAGTTCCCGGGGCCAGATTTCATTGAAACGCACGCGTCCGGCAGTAGTGATGATAACCTTCTTGGTGACATCCCCATACACCACTTCGGAAGGCTTCTTGCCGTAGTCCGGGTTGTGCAGGCGGATCCAGTCATGGTAGCCGATCTTGCGGGCGGCAATGGCGTATTCCACCTCGTCGATGGATTCGAAGAGGGGAAGATGGTGATGATTATCCTGATTGTTCTGTACTTCCGCAGCACGGGTGTGTGTCAGGAAGTACGCGCCCAGAATGATGTCCTGCGTGGGTGTGGCAATGGGCTTGCCGGAGGCAGGCGAGAAAATATTATTGGGCGCCAGCATGAGCTGGCGGGCTTCCATCTGCGCTTCCACGGACAGAGGCACGTGCACAGCCATCTGGTCGCCGTCGAAGTCCGCGTTGTACGCATTACAGACGAGCGGGTGCAGACGGATGGCGGAGCCTTCAATCAGAACCGGTTCAAAAGCCTGGATGGAGAGGCGGTGCAGGGTGGGCGCGCGGTTGAGCATGACCGGGTGGCCCTTGGTCACTTCTTCCAGGATATCCCACACCTCCGGCGTCTTGCGGTCAATGAGCTTCTTGGCGGAGCGCACCGTGTGCACGTAGCCCAGCTCTTTCAGACGGTGGATGATGAAGGGCTCAAACAGAATGAGCGCCATCTTCTTGGGAAGACCGCACTGGTTGAGTTTCAATTCCGGACCGATGACGATAACGGAGCGGCCGGAGTAGTCCACGCGCTTGCCGAGCAGGTTCTGGCGGAAACGGCCTCCCTTGCCCTTCAGCATGTCGGAGAGGGATTTGAGGGGGCGGTTGCCGGCGCCGGTGACGGCACGGCCGTGGCGGCCGTTGTCAAACAGGGCATCCACGGCTTCCTGAAGCATGCGTTTTTCATTACGGATGATGACTTCCGGAGTTTTGAGGCTCAGGAGGGTTTTCAGGCGGTTGTTGCGGTTGATGACGCGGCGGTACAGGTCATTCAGGTCGGACGTTGCGAAACGGCCGCCTTCCCAGAGGAACCAGCGGGCGCAGGTCCGGAGGAATGACGGGCAGAACGTTCAAAATCATCCATTCCGGGCGTGTGTTGGACTGAAGGAACCCCTGGGCCAGTTTCAGACGCTTGGCAATCTTGCGTTTGTTCTGTTTGGAGTTGGTATTGTCCAGCTGTTCCTGAAGATCCGCGACGAGGGTGGGCAGATCAATGGCCGCCAGCATTTTCTGGATGGCTTCCGCGCCCATGCCGGCTTCAAAGCTGTCATAGCCGTATTCGTCTTCCGCATTGCGGAATTCTTCTTCCGTCAGGATGGCCCCCTTTTCCAGAGGGGTACTGCCGGGATCTACCACGATGTAGTCTTCATAGTAAATCACGCGTTCCAAATGGCGGGCTGTCATGTCCAGCATAAGGCCAATGCGGCTGGGCATGCATTTGTAAAACCAGATATGGGAAACCGGAACGGCCAGTTCAATATGGCCCATTCGTTCGCGGCGCACGCGCGCGTTGGTTACTTCCACGCCGCAGCGGTCGCAGGTGATGCCCTTATGCTTGATGCGCTTGTACTTGCCGCAGGCGCATTCCATGTCTCGGGTGGGCCCGAAGATGCGTTCGCAGAACAGGCCGCCTTTTTCCGGCTTGAACGTGCGGTAGTTGATGGTTTCCGGGTTGACGACTTCACCGAATGACCAGCTGCGGATGGTATCCGGATCCGCCACGGTGATGGCAACCTGGTCAAAGGTCCGGGGCTTGTCGCTCAGGCCGTGCATTTCCCTGATGGTGGGGGTGTCAGACATATATTGAAAGTTTAAAGGATGTTTGGTGCCCGCCCCGCGTTTTGCGGCACGGGGGCGGAATGCGGTGGATATTAGAATTTGAGGTCGGAGAAGTCGACGTCCGCCAGGCCGGCCATGTCGTCGCTGTCAAAGCCTTCCGTCATGCCGTCCACGGGAGTGAGATCCGTGCCGCCGAGTTGCAGGGAGGGTTGTTCATCCTTGCTGCCGGGGCGTACGTTCAGCCCCAGGGACTGCATTTCCTTCATCAGAACGTTGAAAGATTCCGGAGTTCCGGCTTCCAGGGTATTATCCCCCTTCACGATGGATTCGTAAATGCGGGTACGGCCCTGAACGTCGTCGGACTTGACGGTGAGAAGTTCCTGGAGGGTATAGGCGGCGCCATAGGCTTCCAGCGCCCACACTTCCATTTCCCCCGAAACGCTGACCGCCGTATTGGGCCTTTGCCGCCCAGAGGCTGCTGCGTGACCAGGCTGTACGGACCCACGGCGCGGGCGTGAATCTTGTCCGCCACCAGGTGGTTCAGTTTGAGCATGTAGGTCTGGCCTACCACCACCGGGTTATGGAAAGGTTCGCCGGTCAGGCCGTCATAAAGGGTACTCTTCCCTCCCACGGTGCCGTCCTTGCCGTCACCGATCCAGGTGAAACCGTCCACCTTCTTGGCTTCGGACATGTAATTCCAGATGGTTTCTTCACTGATCCCGTCGAACACCGGGGTAGCCACCTTGAAGCCAAGGGCCCTGGCAGCGATGCCGAGGTGGGCTTCAAGCACCTGCCCCACATTCATTCGGGAAGGCACGCCCAAGGGGTTCAGAACGATATCCACCGGAGTACCGTCCGCGAGGAAGGGCATATCCTGTTCCGGGACGATTTTGGCAACGACGCCTTTGTTGCCGTGGCGACCGGCCATCTTGTCACCCACGCCGAGCTTGCGCTTGGCGGCGATATATACTTTAACTTCCTTCAGTCCGCCGGGTTCGGATTCGTCCCCGGATTCCATCTGATCCAGCCTGTGTTCCCGTTCGTCATCCAGTTCCGTAAAGCGGCCTTCAAACGAAGTGATGATTTCCAGAATCTTGTTGCGAATCGGGCTGGGTTCGATTTCGATGTGGTCGTGAACCAGGGCCAGTTTACGCAACAGGGTCTTGGTGATTTTCCTGTTGGCCGGGATGATGATTTCACCGGTCTGTTCATTGACGACGTCCAGCGGGATTTTTTCACCCAGAAGAATATCGGAGAGCTTCTTGGTCAACTGGTCAATGAGCTGCTCCTTCTTCTTTTTATGTTCGTCGTTGATTTTCTTGAACTGCTTTTTTCTTTTCCGCGCTGTCTACGACGAGGTCGCCGCGGTGGTGGCCGGAGCCTGTGGAAGAAATGCGCACATCCATCACGATGCCGGTGCAGCCGGAGGGGACACAGGAGTGAGGTATCTTTCACTTCCGCAGCCTTTTCACCGAAGATGGCGCGCAGGAGGCGTTCTTCCGAGCCAGTTCCGTTTCCGACTTGGGAGTGATTTTACCGACGAGGATGTCGCCGGGCTTCACTTCCGCGCCGATGCGGATGACGCCGTCATGATCCAGGTTTTCAGGGCTTCATCACCGGCGTTCGGAATGTCGCGGGTGATTTCTTCCGGGCCCAGCTTGGTGTCGCGGGCCTGCACTTCAAACTCGGAGATATGGATGGAGGTGAAGGTGTCTTCCTTCACGGTTTTTTCGGAGATGACAATAGCGTCTTCGAAGTTGTAACCGTTCCACGGCATATAGGCCACCAGAACATTGCGGCCGAGAGCCAGTTCGCCCTGGTCCGTGTTCAGGCCGTCCGCCAGCACGTCGCCGGTTTTGATTTTGTCGCCGCGGCGCACGATCGGACGCTGGTTGATGCAGGTTCCGGCATTGGAACGCATGAACTTGCGCAGGGGATAGACGTAAACGCCATTGTCGCGGTCCGTGCGCACACTGTCGGGATCGGACAGGAATACTTCCGGACGCACGGGCAGTTCCCCGTCTTTCGTGGTGATAATGACTTCAGCCGTGGCGGAGGCCACGATGCCGTCCGCTTCCGCCAGAACGACGGAACGGGAGTCCCTGGCGCACTTTCCTTCGATGCCGGTTCCCACGTATGGAGATTCCGCTACCATCAGAGGCACGCCCTGGCGCTGCATGTTGGAGCCCATCAGGGCGCGGCTGGCATCGTCATGTTCCAGGAAGGGGATAAGACCGGCGGCGATGGAAACGAGCTGCTTGGGAGAAACGTCCATGTAATGCACGTCTGCCGGATCCACTTCGATGAATTCGCCTTTTTCACGGGCGGTTACGCGGGAGGTCGTGAAGTTGCCCTGTTCGTCCAGCGGGTTATTGGCCTGGGCGATGAGATAGCCTTCTTCCTGATCGGCGGTGACGTATTCGATGGTATTGGTGACCCTGCCATTTTCCACCTTGCGGTAAGGCGTTTCAATGAATCCGAATTCATTGATGCGGGCGTAGGTACACATGGAGTTGATCAGGCCGATGTTGGGACCTTCCGGCGTTTCAATGGGGCAAATGCGCCCGTAGTGGGAGGGGTGTACGTCCCGGACTTCGAATCCGGCCCGGTCACGGTTCAGGCCGCCGGGCCCCAGGGCGGAAAGACGGCGCTTGTGCGTCAATTCCGCGAGGGGGTTGATCTGGTCCATGAATTGGGAGAGCTGGGAGCGGCCGAAGAAGTCGCGCACGACGGCGCTGAGGGCCTTCGGATTGATGAGTTTGCTGGGCGTGACGCCTTCAATGTTCTGGTCAATGAGGGTCATGCGTTCCTTGACCAAGCGCTCGGTGCGGGCGAGACCTACGCGGCACTGATTGGCCATGAGTTCGCCTACGGCACGTACGCGGCGGCTGCCCAGGTGGTCGATGTCGTCCACCATGCCTTCGCCCTTCTTGAGGCGCAGGAGGTATTTGAGGGCGGCCAGGAAATCTTCCGCCGTCATCAGGCGCTGGTCCAAGCTGGTGTCCAGACCGAGTTTTCTGGTTGATTTTGTAGCGCCCCACGCGGGTGAGGTCGTATTTCTTGGGATCGTCAAAAGCCTCTTAAGCAGGGTGCGTGCCTGAGCGGCAGTAGCGGGATCTCCGGGACGCAGGCGTTTGTAGATTTCCTTGAGGGCGGATTCTTCGTCGTGAGCGGGATCCTTCTTCAGGGGTTTTGATCAGCACGTCGTCCTCGCTCTGGTCAATGACGTCGATTTTCTTGATGCCGAACTGGAGGAGCTGGCGAACCACACCCATATTGAGCTGTTCGAAAGCCTTGGCAAGAACCAGGTCCTTGTCCTTGATCGTGTCCACAGCCACAAGGTTGTGCAGATCTTCTTCCGTCATGTCTTCGCTCAGGGGAAGCGTGCGGATGTTGTAGAACTGGCTGACGATGTCACGGTCCGTTTTGAAGCCCAGGTAGCGCATAAACGTCGTCGCAAGGGAATTTGCGGCGGCGGCGGCGGCGGTCAAGGTAAACGTAAAGCAGGTCGTTGGTGTCAAACTGGACCTCCAGCCAGGAGCCCCGGTCCGGGATGATGCGGAAGGAGTGGAGCAGTTTTCCGTTCAGATGCTGGGCGCTTTCAAAGCAAATGCCCGGGGAACGGTGCAGCTGGGACACAATGACGCGTTCGGCGCCGTTGATGACAAAGGTGCCGCGGTTGGTCATCATGGGGCGTTCTCCCATATAGACCGTTTCTTCCTTGGACTCGTTGTCGGATTTGAGCTTGAAGGTGACTTGAAGGGCGGCGCTGTAGGTTTCCCCCGCGCGGATGGCCTCGTAATCGCTCATCTTCGGCTGTTCAATGTCATAGGAGACGAAGTCGAGCTCAAAGTTTTCGCCATAGCTCTTGATAGGAAAGATTTCCTTCAGAACGCCTTGTAACCCGATGTTTTTCCTGGCCGCGGCCGGCGTGTCCTGTTGTAGAAAATCGAAGTATGATTGAAGTTGAATCTCAATAAGGTTCGGAGGTTCGATGACTTCCTTGATATTCCCGAAGTAGAGTCGCTTTGACATGGGCTGCTGTGGCGGAGATGTTATGGTTTGCATCCTGAAAAACCCGGATGCCGGGTTGGGCGGTTCTTTCCCTGGGGGACGGAACCGACTGGAAGCGTTTTACGAAATAAAAGGCCTCTAGTCGGTCACGCGGGATGTGAAGACGAGGAAGCGCAACAGGAGAAAAACGGTTTTTCTCCTGTTGCGCGGGAAGTAAAAAGCTTACTTGACGTCTACCTTGGCGCCAGCTTCTTCCAGCTTGGCCTTGGCGGCGTTAGCTTCGTCCTTGGAGACAGCTTCCAGGATGACGGCGGAGTGCCTTCAACCAGTTTCTTGGCGTCCACCAGGCCGAGGCCGGCCTTCACTTCGCGGACGGCTTTAATTACGGCGATCTTGTTGGCGCCGGCTTCCGTCAGGACGACGTTGAATCGGTCTTTTCTTCTTCAGCTTCGGCAGGAGCGGCGGCAGCGCCGGCGGCAGCTACGGGAGCAGCGGCGGAAACGCCCCACTTTTCTTCCAGAAGCTTGACGAGGTCGGCAGCTTCCAGGATGGTAAGGGTGCCGAGTTCTTCAGCGATTTTGTTAATATCAGCCATTGTATTGTTTTCTAGTTTGGTTTCGAGTCGCGCCAAGAGCCAACTTGGCATTTCAGTTCTCCGGCCGGAGTTCCGACAAGGAACCTGTAGGAGAGTCGGGTCCGATTTTCACACATTTGGCTAGAGTGCAACCGGACCGTCCGGTCAAGGGGTTGGTATTAGGCGGCGGGTTCTTCGCTGCCGCCGTTTTCTTTGTCCACATATGCCTGAATAACTCGGGCAAGAGCGGAACCGGCCGCGTTGATAGTGCCAAGGAGTTTGGCAAGCAACTGGTCGCGGGGAGGCAGTTCGCCGATGGCGCGGATTTCATCCGCGGAAAGAATGGCTCCATCCAGGATCGCCACCTTGTATTCGGCTTTCTTGGAAGCCTTGGCAAAGGTGTTGATGGCCTTGGCGGCGCCTGCTACGTCGGATGCGCCGGTCACGAAAGCGGTCTGGCCGACGAGGTGTTCCCCAATGTCGGGAAGGCCGGCATCCGTCAGAGCCGTGCGCATGAAGTTGTTCTTGGCTACGTGGCACTGAGCGCCGCAGGCGGCCAGGGCGGAACGCAGATTGGTGAACTCAGGCACGGTGATCGAGGTGTAGTCCACGACGATCAGGAACGGGGAGGCGGTGACGCGAGCGGTCAGGTCGTCAATGATGATACGCTTGTCAGGATTCATGGTGTGCTAAATCGGTTCGGGTTACAGTTTGGCGATGGAAGCAGTGTCAACCGGCAGACCGGGGCACATGGCGCATGAAACGGTGACAGATTCGATGTAGGCGCCCTTGGCGGAAGCCGGGCGGGCCTTGACGACGGAATCAATCAGGGCAGCGATGTTTTCGGCGATGCTTTCGTTGGAGAAAGACAGCTTGCCTACAGCAGCGGAGATATTGGCGTTCTTGTCAACCTTGTAGTCAACGCGGCCGGCCTTTACTTCCTTCACAGCCTTGGCCGTATCGTCCGTGACGGTGCCGGTTTTCGGGTTGGGCATCAGGCCGCGCGGACCCAGTACACGGGCAACCTTGCGAACCTCCGTCATGGCGTCGGGGGTGGCAATGGCCGTATCAAAGTCAACAAATCCTCCCTGGACTTTCTTGATGAGATCTTCAAACCCCACGAATTCGGCTCCGGCTTCCTGGGCGGCCTTGGCGGCATCGCCCTGAGCAAAGACGAGGACGCGGACGTTTTTACCCGTGCCGTTAGGCAGGGAAACGCTGCCGCGAACCATCTGGTCGGATTTGCGGGGGTCCACAGTCAGGTGGAAGGAGACGGTGACGGTCGGGTCGAATTTCGGTGCCGGGAAGGATTTCATGGTTTCCACGGCTTCCGTGATGCTGTAGTTCTTGTTAGGGATAACAAGCTTGGCTGCTTCTTGATATCGCTTGCTGCGTTTGGTAGACATGTGTGTATTTGGCAGTGCGTTCGGACTGGTTTAATCCTCCTGCGGTGAGTGTTACATACCTTCAACTTCAATGCCCATCTGGCGAGCCTGGCCGGCAAGAATGCGGGCGGCGCGTTCAGGGTCTTTCGTGTTGAGGTCAGGGAGTTTGGTGTTGACAACTTCCATCAGCTTGGCCTTGGAAAGGGTGGCGACTTTCTTTTTGTTCGGTTCGCCGGAGCCGGAGGCGATGCCTGCGGCTTTCTTGAGAAGCACGCTGCCCGGGGGCTGCTTGGTGATGAAAGAAAATGACTTGTCCTTGTAAACCGTGATGACGGTCGGCAGGAGATCGCCGGCCTGCTTTTGCGTGGCGGCGTTGAACTCCTTGCAGAATGCCATCATGTTTACACCGGCCTGACCAAGTGCCGGACCCACGGGCGGGGAGGGGTTAGCGGCTCCGGCATTGATCTGGAGCTTGATGATTTTGGTTATTTCTTTTTGCCATGGTTTTGCTTTGTTAGCGGAAAAAATAAACGGGAAGGGGCTGATGGGGGGAGACGCAAAGAAGATTCAGGCTTTTTCCACCTGCCAGTATTCCAAGTCCACAGGCGTGGCACGGCCAAAAATGGAGACGCTGACACGCAGCTTGCCCTTTTCCGGGTCGATTTCTTCGATGGTGCCTTCCTGGCTCTGGAACGGGCCTTCGCACACGCGCACAGGGTCGCCGACGGCGAATTCCACCTTGGGACGGGCGGCGACGGCTTCCGCATCCAACAGGGGCAGAAGGTCTTCCACCTCGCGCTTGCGCATGGGGAGGGGGAGTTGCGGGAGCCGGCAATGCTGATGACACCGTCAATTTGCTGGATAAAGTACCAAAGGTCCTTGTTCAGGGTGCCGTCCGCTTCCAGCAGGTACATGTTGGCATAAACATACCCGGGAAAGAGTTTGCTGTGACGTTCCGTTTTTTTGCCGTTGCGCACTTCGGAAATAAGTTCCGTGGGGACTTCCACCCGGTAAATGAAGTCGGAAAGCTCGGCGTCTTTCGCCTTGCGGATGATGCGGTCACGAACGCTGTTTTCCCTGTCCGGAGAGGACGTGAAGGACATACCATTGTTCGTGAGGCTCTGGGGGTACTGGGCATGATCGGAGAAAGAAGTGGGGAGAGTAAAACTAGATTGCCAACTGGATGAGATAGTTGACCACGCTGTGAAGAAAGATGTCGAACGATGCAACAAACGCGCCAAGGAATACCATGGCAATCAGTACGACGAGAGTGGAACCCCAGAGTTCGCGGAATTTTTTGAAACCTTTCACCTTGGGGTCGCTTTCCCAGGGCCAGGTCGTCTTCTTAAGTTCGCCCTTAACTTCGGCGATGAATTGAGAAAGCTTGCGAAACATGCTTCAAGGTGGGGTGGTGTATTTGGAAAGAAGTGGCAGGTCAGGAGGGACGCGAACCCCCAACTTTTGGTTTTGGAGACCAACGCTCTACCAATTGAACTACTGACCTGTTGGAGTCTCTTCTTTCGTGGGGAAATGAGGGGCCTGCGGGGAGGCCCCCTCATTAAACCTGATGTAGATTCCTCTACAAGTTCCTGAGGAACTTAGTCAAGGATTTCGCTGATACGACCAGCACCCACGGTGCGGCCGCCTTCGCGGATAGCGAATCGCATGGCTTTTTCCATGGCGATCGGAGTGATGAGCTGGACTTCCAGGTTGACGTTGTCGCCGGGCATCACCATTTCCACACCTTCGGGAAGGGTGCAGCAACCGGTCACGTCCGTTGTACGGAAGTAGAACTGCGGGCGGTAGTTGTTGAAGAACGGTGTGTGACGGCCGCCTTCTTCCTTAGTCAGAACGTAAACTTCAGCCTTGAAGTTTCTTGTGGGGGCTTCACGGTGCCGGGCTTGATGATTACCTGGCCGCGTTCGATGTCTTCCTTCTTCAGGCCGCGGAGAAGCAGACCAACGTTGTCGCCGGCCTGGCCTTCGTCAAGCAGCTTACGGAACATTTCGATGTCCGTAACGGCGGTTTTTCTGGGTGTCCTTGATGCCGATGATTTCCACTTCTTCCATCTTCTTGATGACGCCGCGTTCAACACGGCCGGTAACAACGGTACCGCGGCCGGAGATGGAGAATACGTCTTCCACAGGCATGAGGAAGGGCTGGTCCACAGGGCGTTCGGGCTGCGGGATGTAGGAGTCAACGGCGGCCATAAGTTCCATGATGGAATCTTCGGCAGCGGCGTCACCTTCCAGAGCCTTAACGGCGGAACCCTTGATAATGGGGGTGTCGTCGCCCGGGAATGTATTCGTTGAGAAGTTCGCGGATTTCCATTTCCACGAGTTCAAGAAGGTCGGGATCGTCAACCAGGTCGCACTTGTTCATGAATACGACGATGTAAGGAACGCCTACCTGGCGGGCAAGGAGGATGTGTTCGCGGGTCTGCGGCATCGGACCGTCGGAGGCGGCAACCACAAGGATGGCACCGTCCATCTGGGCAGCACCGGTGATCATGTTTTTCACATAGTCGGCGTGTCCGGGGCAGTCAACGTGGGCATAGTGGCGGTTTTCCGTTTCGTATTCAACGTGGGCCGTGGAGATGGTGATGCCGCGTTCGCGCGTTCTTCGGGGCGGCGTCAATCTGATCATAGCCGCGTGCTTCGGCGAAACCCTTCTTAGCGAGCACTGAAGTAATGGCGGCGGTAAGGAGGTTTTGCCGTGGTCAACGTGACCGATGGTGCCCACGTTCACGTGGGGCTTGTTGCGCTGGAATTGCTCTTTAGCCATAATATTATGTTTAGGTTTGGGCTGCTATGGGTCTAGCTTGAAGATGGAGCTTCTGGCGGGAATTGAACCCGCGACCTCATCCTTACCAAGGATGCGCTCTACCCCTGAGCTACAGAAGCATAGACTTCTTCCGCCTTTCGCTGCTCCTAGAGAAGTCGTAAATCCGCCCAAACCTGCGGTTCTAGCGGATAAATAGCATCCTCCCGTGTTGCCTGACGAAAAGCGGACGCTATGTTACGTTTTTAGATGCGGGATGTCAATGAAAACATGAACATTTTTTCAGCTTTATGCCGCAAATACAGGGAGTCCATTTATAATATATTTATCAGGAATGTGTTGAATGTTTGGATCTGTTTAAATCCTCCGTCAATTTAAGATTGGGGTCAACGTCTTCATCCAGAGAGTGGAACAGTCCTCTGCGGGCTTTGAGACAGGTGACATAAGCGATCATGGCGGCATTATCCGTCGTCAGGTCGAAGTCCGGGAGAACCAGTTCCACTTTTTCACGGTCACAGGCGGTTTTCAGGCGGGAACGCAGCTCCCTGTTGCAGGAGACGCCCCCGGAGATGGAAAGGGTGCGGTGACCGGAGGCGCGCAAGGCTTTCAGCGCTTTGGAATCAGGACGTCCGTCACGGCCCGCTGGAAAGAAGCGCAGAGGTCGCGCAGAGTTTGCCGGGGCAGGCCGTGAGGATCGCCGTTTTTCGTAATTTTGGGCAGTGTATAGAGAACGGCCGTTTTCAGGCCGGAGAAAGATACGTTGGCTGTATGCTCTTTCATCAGGGCACGGGGAAAGAAAAGGCTTCCGGGTCGCCTTCCGCCGCCAAGCGGTCGATTTCCGGCCCTCCGGGATAGGGAAGGCCTAGCATTTTGCCTACCTTGTCAAAGGCTTCCCCTGCTGCGTCGTCCAGAGAGCGGCCCAGCAGGCGGTAGTTCCCTACGCCGCGCACATCCACAAAAAAGGGTGTGGCCTCCGGAAACGACCATGCCCAGATGGGGAACGGGACCGCCGGGGCGTTTGAGGAAGGGGAAAGCAGATGGCCTTCCAGATGATTGACGGAGACGAAGGGCCTGCCCGCTGCCAGAGCCAGAGCCTTGGCCGTGCTGTTGCCTACCAGAAGCGCAGCTACCAGGCCGGGGCCTCCCGTAGCGCCGAAGACGTCAATGTCCGCAGGAGCTGTTCCGGCTTCGCGGCACGCGGTCCGGATGATTCCGGGAAGATCCGCTGAATGGTTGCGGGAAGCCAGTTCCGGCACTACGCCGCCGTGCTGGCGGTGAATGGCAATTTGGGAGGAGATGACGGAGGAGAGTATTTCCGGAGCTTTTTTCCTCTCCGGCAGAACGCAGGATGGCGACTGCCGTTTCATCACAGGAGGATTCTATTCCCAGAACGGTAAGGGATTCCGGCATGGAGGAAGAACAGGGAGGGAGGTTAGGATGCCTGGTGGATTTGGGCCGGCTTGTTGCCGGTAACCGTTTCCTGGTAATGGTAACGGTGTCCGCATTTTTCATGCTGGGCACTGTGTACATGACGTCCAGCATGAGGGTTTCAAAGATGGAACGCAGAGCGCGGGCTCCCGTGCCGCGTTTCATGGCTTCGGCGGCCATGGCTTTCAGGGCGTCCGGCAGCACGTCCAGTTTGGCGCCGTACATGGCGAGCAGTTTGGAATATTGCTTGACCAGGGCATTTTTGGGTTCCGTAAGAAGGCGGACGAGCTGGCTTTCATCCAGCTTGGAGAGCGGACAGAAGATGGGCAGGCGTCCCACGAATTCCCGGAATCATGCCGAAGGAGAAGAGGTCTTCCGGCATGGCCTGTGCCAGTATTTCCTCTTCCGAGTATTCCTTGCGGTCACGTTGTTCCGTGATGGCTCCGAATCCCATCTGGGTGGCGCCGAGGCGTTTGCGGATGATGTCTTCCAGCCCGACGAAAGCGCCGCCCACAATGAAGAGGATTTTTTCCGTATTGACGCGGATGTATTCCTGTTGCGGGTGCTTGCGCCCTCCGGTGGGAGGAACATTGCAGATGGTGCCTTCAATGATTTTCAGCAGAGCCTGCTGCACGCCTTCCCCGGAGACGTCCCTCGTGACGGAGACATTCTGTGTTTTGCGTCCGATTTTGTCGATTTCATCTACGTAGATGATGCCTTGTTCCGCTTTCGCTACGTCAAAGTTGGCAGCCTGGAGCAGGCGCAGGATGATGTTTTCCACATCTTCCCCTACGTAACCGGCTTCCGTCAGCGTGGTGGCGTCCACAATGCAGAATGGGACGTTGAGCATTTTTCGCCAGCGTTTTCGCCAGCAGGGTTTTTCCTGAGCCGGTGGGGCCGGCCAGCAGAATGTTGGATTTTTCAATTTCCACATCGTCCAGGGACTTGTCGTCCAGCATGACAGCACTTTGGCGCAGGCGCATGTAGTGGTTGTACACGGCTACGGAAAGCACTTTTTGGCGTAGTCCTGACCGATGACATACTGGTTGAGCGTAGCGCACATTTCTTCCGGTGTGGGCAGCGGGCCTTCATAGGAGGCCGGGCCGGCCGCCGTTTCCCTGAGCATGTCCGCGGCTGCCGCTTTGCGGGCCTCCGCCTGGCACATGGCGTAGGCGGAGGGTTCCATGTTCAGGATGCCGCGGATGAAGCGGGTCGCCATCGGAAGGCCTGTGTCCTTCACAATCATGTTGACGCAAATTTCAACGCAATTGTTGCAGATGTAAAAAGTCTTCCGCAATCTGGATGAGTTTGTCCACCTTGTTCCCGGGCTTGCCGCAGCAGGAACAGGCAGGAAGATGAGGGGTGGAACCGGACATGGTTTTTCAGGTAGAGAGAAAATGGCGGAGGGAAAGGGTCAGGCCTTGGTTTTTTCTTGTCGCCCTGGTCATCAGAGTGATGCGCCAGAACTTTATCCACCAGGCCGTAGGCCACGGCTTCCTCGGCAGTCATGTAGTTGTCGCGGTCAGCATCCTTTTCAATTTGCTTTTCCGTTTTACCGGTATGTTTGGCCAGAATGCCGTTGAGGCGTTTTTGAGGTTGAACATGAAGCCGATGGTGCGTTCCACATCTGAAGCGGTTCCCTGGGCACCTCCGGAAACCTGGTGAATCATTACGTGGGAGTTCGGCAGGCAGAAGCGTTTGCCGGGAGTTCCCGCAGCCAGAAGGACGGAACCCATGGAGGCCGCTATGCCCAGGCAATATGTATTTACGTCACAAGAGACGAATTGCATCGTATCGTAAATCGCGAGACCCGCCGTGACGGATCCTCCGGGGAGTTGATGTAGACGTGGATGTCTTTTTTCGGGTCAGCCATCTGAAGGAACAGAAGCTGGGCAATGACGGAATTCGCCACATCGTCGTCAATAGCGGAGCCGATGAAGATAACGCGGTCTTTCAGGAGACGGGAGTAAATGTCAAAGGCACGTTCGCCGCGGCCGTCCTGCTCCACTACCATGGGCACATAGTAGGAGTTTGCGGGGGTTGATTTGGAAGATTGGTCTTGAAACATGTTTATGGAAGATTGGATGTTGTTTTTCAATGTACGTTACCCGTCCAAAAGATGCAAAACGGGGGAGTCGGGCATGTGTGCGCCGACTCCCCCTGGTAAGGTGTTTTGTGCAGAGGAGGGGTTACTGCTCGTCTACCGTTACTTTGGCCTCTTTTGTCAGGAAGTCCAGAACCTTGGCTGTCAGCAGGCTCATTCTGATGCCATGCACGCGGCCTTCGCGCTGGAGTTCGCGAATGTAGGATTTGAGGTTCTTTTCTGCTGGCGGGCCTGGCGGGCCACTTCGTTGTAAAGCTCCATTTCCGTGACGGCAATTTTTTCCACCTGCGCCACTTCCTGAAGCATGAAGAAGACCTTAAGGTTGCGCTTGGCCTCCTGTTTGGCTTCTTCCCGGGCTTCCTCCACAAACTTATCCATGTCCGCCGGGGGCGTTTCCGCTGTACATGGCCTGCTGCATTTTCTGCCGGAGGATGCCGTACACTTCACGTTCTACGACAGCTTCCGGAAGGTTGAAGTCAAGCATGTCCGCCAGCTTTTCCGTGATCTGATCGGCCTTGGCCTCATCAATTTGCATGGCTTTGCGCTGGGCCAGGTTTTCCTTCAGGGCGGTTTTCAATTCTTCCAGGTTTTTGCCGGGAAGAACTTTTTCCGCAAAAGCATCATCCATGGCCGGAAGCTGTTTTTCCCGTACTTCTTTCACAGTGGCATGGAATACGAGTTCCTTGCCGCGCAGTTCCGTAATTGGGAAGGTATCCGGAATGGTGACGGTGATATCCTTGCTGTCACCGGCATTCAGGCCTTCCAGGGCGGAGGCGAAGCCGGGCAGGAATTGATCGTCTTCCACCTTCATCCACTGGCCGTCACGGCCTTCCAGGAAGCCTACGGGTTTGCCTACGGCTTCCGCTACGGGCTTGCCGTCAACGTGGTTTTGAAGTCGATAATCGCCACGTCGTCTTTTTGGGCGGCGCGGTCCACAGGGGTGAATTCCGCGATTTGTTCAGCCAGGGAGTTCAGAGCTTCCTCTACGTCTGCTTCCGTTACCTCGGAAGAGGGAACCTTGACTTCGATGCCTTTGTATTCCGGTAATTCAAATTCGGGAACTACGGTCATCGTGCTGGTGGCGGTGTAATTTCCCTGGTCGTCGAGGGATTGTTCCGGCTTGCCGAAGTTGAGCACTTTCAATTTGGGGGTTTTCTTCCAGAGCGGCGGAGCAGGCCGTTTCAAAAAAGAGTGTCCAGCAGTTCTTCTTCAATTTCCTTCTTGAAGCGTTTTTCAATGATGGACTTGGGCGTTTTGCCGGGGCGGAAGCCGGGCAGCTTGGCTTTGCCGGCGTAGGAATCCACAATAGAGGCGCGGCGCGCGGCCGTGGTTTCTGCAGGGATGGAAGCTTTCAGCGTGGCTGTGCAGTCCGGTTGAATATCAACGTTGATTTCCATAAATAATACGGTCAGTGTTAATTGAAAGTGGTTCTGTTTCAGCTCCGGGATGGCGGCAGCGGTCAAAACACGAGCGGCGATAACTTTAATGAGAGGGTATCTGGAGTGCAAGCTATTGCACAGGAATGACACAATTGTCCTCCTAAGCGCGCACGCGCACGCGATGTAATAGAATACGGGGCAACTGTGTTCTACGCGGAATCACGTCTTGACTATGCAAGAGGAAAAGTCCTTTATATCCCAAGCATTAAGTTCAGCGCTCATGATTCGTCCCGTTTTTTGTGTGTTTCCTTTCCCTTGATAGCATGTTCGGCTGTTTTGGCCCAGGATGAAACTTCCCTTAACAGAGGCGCCTATGGTTCCGTGATGACTCCGGAACAGGTAATGCGGGAACTGGGGCCGGGCACGGGGCTTCTTCCCGGTGACCAGGCGTATGAGGGGCGGCCTGTGAAGAGCGTTTCCGTGCGGTACAGAAGCACCGGCAAGACCGTGTCCGAAGACCGTCTGAAAAATTTGCTGGCTACGCAGCCGGGCACCAGTTATTCCCCGGAAGTGGTCAACAAGGACTTGGAACGGTTGTTGGAAAGCGGTCTGGTAGGCGGCAATACAACAGTAGCCGTGGAGCCTTCCGGGCGACGGCGTGGCGGTGGTGTTTGAAATGGCGGCCCAGAATCTGCTGGGCGGCGTGGGGTTCCGCGGCAATACCGCGTTCGACAACAGGGACCTCTCCGAGGAATGCGGGCTGAAGGGGGGGGAAGCTCTCAGCGACAAGGCCCTGAGCAGCGCTATTGCCAAGTTGCGCACTTATTACCAGGAAGCTCGGTATCCGGATGTACGTGTTTCCTATTTTTACCAGAAAACGGAACGGCCCGGCTTTGTGGATGTGGTCTTCGACATTAACGAAGGAAAAAGGCCAATATTATCAAGATTGACTTTGTGGGCAATGAACACATCAGCGCCAAGGATCTCCGACAGGTGATGAAAACCAAGGAGAAGGGCTGGTTGACCTGGATTACCAAATCCGGACGCATTGACCGTGAACAAGTGGAGGACGATCTGGCGGAATTGGTGACTTATTACCGTAATAAAGGTTATCTGCGCGTCAAGCTGGACAAGGTGGAATATTTTGACGCCGGCAAAGGCAATGAGCAGAAGCTGACGATGAGAATTACCCTTACCGAGGGGCGCCGCTACAAGGTCAACCAGGTTGCCTTCGGCCCCACCAAAGGTGTTTACGGCCCAGGAACTGATTCCCGGCCTGAGCATGTACAACGGGGATACCTATTCCGCCCAGAAAGTGGCCGACGACGTGACGATGATCCGCCGTTATTACGGTTCCCGGGGGTATGCGGACGCCTCCGTGCGTCCGGACATTCAGGAAGTGGGCGTTGATCCCAAGACAGGTTACGGACAAATCAACATCGTGTACCATGTGACGGAAGGCAATCCCTACCGCGTAGGCAATATCCGCCTGACCGGGAATAACCGCACGAAGGATTACGTCATCCGCCAGGAACTTCCCCTCCAGTCCAATGACCCCATGAACGCCGTGGATTTGGATACCGCCCAGAAGCGCCTCCAGAACCTGAACTATTTTGACATGGTGGACGTAGCCCAGGTGGGATCCACGCGGCCCGGCTACCGTGATATCAATATCTAGGTGGCGGAAAAACGGACGGGGTCCCTGAATATCGGCGTGGCATTTTCCTCTATTGAAAGCGTTTACCTGTTCGCAGGCATCACCCAGTCCAATTTTTGACATGTATGACTGGTCCTCTTTCGTGGGCGGCGGCCAGCGTTTCGCGATTAACGCCCGTGTCGGTTTTGAAACGCAGGATGCCAGTATTTCCTGGGTGGATCCGTGGTTCCTGCACCGCAAGCTGGCCTTCGGGACGGAAATCTTCTACAGCAATTCCACATATTTTTCCGATTATTACGACCAGCAGAACTATGGCTTTGCCATTTCTCTCCGCAAGCCGATCGGGGAACTGGATTACGTGAAACTGGAATACCGCCTGGAACAGTACCGTATTGACGCCGAAGGAACGCCCCTATCTTCTTCTGGCAACAGGACGGAGACTACCTGCGCAGCCATGTGGAACTTTCCTACACCATTGATACCCGCGACGCGCAGATTTTTTCCCCGCAAGGGAGGCAAATTGAAGTGCTGGCCGGTTATTCCGGCCTGGGCGGCGATGTGCATACATACAATTTCGGCGTGAATGGCTCCTATTACTGGGAATTTGCGCGGAGACACCATTTTCAGCATCAATGCCGGTGCGGCTACCGTGGATTCCTATGGCAACCACGATGTGCCCATTTTTGAGCGCCTCTACCTCGGCGGGCCATACAACATGCGCGGTTTCCGTTTCCGGGACGTGGCGCCGTACAATCCCGCCCTGAGCGGTGATGAGACGATGGGCGGCCGTTCCTCCTTCTTCTGCCAGTTTGAATATTCCATTCCTGTGATTGAAGAAGTGCGCGTCGCGGTGTTTTATGACATCGGTTTTGTCAACGGAGATTCTTTTGACTTCAGCACGTCCAAAATAGTTTCCGACTACGGGATCGGCCTGCGCCTGAACCTGCCCATCGGTCCGCTGGCAGTGGACTATGCCATTCCGATTCAGAAGAACAACGCCATTGACCGCGGAGGACAATTCCAGTTCTATCTCAATTATTCCTATTAATTACGTTTGATAATTTCTCTACCGTTTGACGACATGAGTAATTTCCGCATTCTTATCCTGGCGTTTCTGGTGGTGGTGCTGGCTGTTCTGGGAATGATTTATGTGAATATTTCTTCAAGAATGGATGTGATTCAGCAACAGCAGCAGATGGCCTCCACTCCGGCACCTGTCCATCCCTCCCCGTATCTTCCGATGCCCACGCAGGCTCCTGCTTCCGCCGTTCAGCCGGTGGTGGTGGCGGATCCTGTAGTGAGCGAGGAACTGGCTCATGTTTCGGCGGAGCTGGAACGGATGAAGAAGGAGAATGAAGAACTGAAGAAGCGCCATGCCCTAGCGGAGGAAGAACGCGATCTGTTGGAACGCCAGAATATGGAAAAAGGGAGATCCCCGGCTGCAATGGCTTAATGAAATCAAGGATGCGGAGCAGGTGGGCCGTGTGACGGAATACTACCGTGACGCCAACCTGGTCCTGTTCCAGTCCATCGGCCAGCCTGACTTGAAAGTGGGGCAGGAACTGGGAATCCGCAGACGCGGGAGCATTTTTGTATCCCTGATTATCGACGGAGTTGACCCGGACGGGAAGGTGTTCCAGTCTTACGTGAAGCGTAATACGCTTTTTGATAATAATGACAAGGAACCCATCAAGCCGGGGATGAAGTCATTGTTCCGCCTGCGAGCTGGCAGGAAAACATGACGGAAGAAGACAAGTCCGGTATGGCTTCTCCCTCCACCCCCGTCCCCGTGGAAGCTCCCAAACCGGTGATGATTCCCATGGAGCCGTGATGCGGATCCGTATTTAGCCAAGCCAAGTAAAGAGAAGTGCACCTGAGAGAAAGATTGCAATCGGGCGCCGGTCCCAGCCTGTCCTTTGAATTTTTCCCCGCCCAAAAACGAGCAGGCAGCATCGGCCTTGTACCAGACTATCCGTGAACTGGAGCCTTACCGCCCCAGTTTCGTCAGCGTGACGTATGGTGCAGGGGGCTCCACCCGCGAGCTTACCCGCGAAGTGGTGTTGCGCATCCAGCATGAATCCGTATTCCTACGGTGCCCCACCTTACTTGCGTAGGGCATAGCCGGGAGGAGGTATGGAATATCCTGGACCAATACGCCCGGGCTGGAGTGCGGGCCGTTCTTGCACTTTCGGGGAGATCCTCCCGGGAGCGAAGGATTACAACCGCGATGCGGATGTTTTCGCCATGCGGCGGATCTGGTGACGTTTATCCGTGAATATAATGAATCCGGCCGTCACCCGGATCCGGATGGATTCGCCATAGGCGTGGCCGGCTTCCCGGAAGGTCATCCGGCCACTCCCAACCGTCTGCGCGAGATGGATTTCCTGAAAGCCAAGGTGGATGCCGGCGCGGATTATATCTGCACCCAGCTGTTTTTTGACAATCATTCTTTTTTTTGGATTACCGGGAACGCTGTCTGCTGGCCGGCATCAAGGTGCCTATCCTGGCGGGAATCATGCCTGTGACCAGCCTGTCCGGCATGAACCGCATGGCAGAGCTTTCCGGAGGCACCTGTTTTCCGGCCAGGCTGCTTAAGGCGCTGAAGCGTGCGGGTTCCAATCCGGACGCTATTCAGGAGGTAGGCATCCAATACGCCTCCAGCCAGTGCGCCGAACTGTTGGATTCCGATGTGGACGGCATTCATTTTATACGCTTAACCAGAGCCGGGCAACGCGGGAAATTTACAGGAATCTGGGACTGAAGGATTCCCTGCAGCTTTTGGAACATGGCGAAGATAAGTAAAAAGCTGATTGATTTGGTTGGGGACAACACGGTAGAACCCTCTTCAACATATTATGGATATCAAGGATATTAAACGGGCCATGGACAATATGCCGATGGGCGACGGAAGTGCGTTTGCGGAAATTTCCGTCGGCCCGGCCAAGCATGAACAGTTTTTGGATGAACATTACGGCAAGGTTGCGCTGGTTGTGTTGCTATGCATCCTTGGGGCTGCCGGATGGATTATTTATAATGGCGTGCAGGATTCCATGGAAAGAAAGGCAGGCGCCCGCTCTGGTGGCCGCTATGCCGGAATCCCCGGCAACCGGGGAAATTTCCCTGGACGAACAGGGGCTTCAGCAGGTAGTGGCTGACTTTGACAGTTCCCGCGCCGCCGTCACCGCCTCTTACCTTCAGGCCATTGCCTTGTGGAACGCCGGCAAGGAGGATGAAGGCGTGGCCAAAATGAAAGCTTTTATTGATTCCGCTCCCACGGAGGAATGGAAAGCCCAGGCTTCCGTTACCCTGGCCTGCCGTCTGATGAACCGGGGAAAGCGGATGAGGCGGAAGGGTTGTTCCGTTCCGTGGTGGATGCGGAGATCCTACTTTTCCGGTTTTGCCACCATGTGCCTGGGGGGACATTGCCCGGGCTAAGAAAGACAATGCCGCCGCAGGCGCCTTTTTACCGTGAACTGGCGGAGAAATTTTCCGTCCAGTGCATTTGCCTTGCAGAGCGGAGGCTACCTGCTGCGCAAGAGCCTGTTTGATATTCAGAGTCCCGTTCGTATTGAGCCCGCAGTAGAACAGAAATAATCCATGCGGGCGTTTCCAAGTTTTCCGGAAGATGAACGCTTTTTTTCCATCCGCATGTCTGTTTTTTACAGTGCATGCGGATTTCCCGTATTCAGGAACGCCGGAACAGGGGGTAATGAAAAGCCTGCTGCGCGCGTAGCTGTTATGATTCCGGGGAATTCCGTTCAGGACTGTGACATATTTAAACAAATCATCAAAGGGATTCCGCGCTTACCGGATGTAACCGGGCTGCCGGTGTTAATCCTTATTTTTATCTCATGAACAGGCATATTAAATCATTCTGGCTTCTTCCCCTGGCGGGAATGACGCTTTCTTTCATGCCGTCCTGCACGACGGACAGCTACGGGAACAGTTCCGTAACGCCCGGCGGAGCCGCCGCCATCGGTGTGGGGCGCTGGCTGCCGGCGCCGCTATTGGGGCGGCCGTCCAGCATGACCGCGACAAGGACAGGTACCGCAATGACTGGCGTCACCATAATCCTCCTCCTCCGCCTCCCCGTCCGCCTCCCATCGACCCCAATGGCGGAGGTAAGAAGGCGTGCGTGTAAGGGCGGCGATATTTTGGTTCGGCAGGGGGCCGGGAGGCGACGCGTTTTCCGGTCTGCCCCTTTGCTGAAATCTCAGACCCGCCGTATGCCGCGGAGCGCCCAGGTCATGCGTTGTCTGGCGCTTTCCGGATCATTGAGGATAGAACCCAGCAAGTCGAGAACGGGCCGAGCTGCTTTGGGGTCGTGCACTTGGAGCTGTCCGGAAAGGATAAAGGGGGCTCCCCCGCAGCAGACAAGGTAAATGAGGATGTTCATGGGGTCTCCCATGAGCACGGATCCTTCCTGCTGGGCTTCCCGTATGGTTTCCAGCAGCACAAGGGGATGGCGCGTATGGATTCCTGAAATGAAACGGATGGCCGCCTGTTCCCCTGCCAGGGCGTCCAGAACCAGCTGGGCAATGAATTGGCCGTGACGCAGCAGGAACTCCATGACGTCTCCCAGGATGGCTTCCAGTTTTTCAAAGGCCGGAAGATGAATGTTGGCATGGGTCCTGATGCCGGTGAACAGAGGTTCGTACCAGCGTTCCAGAAGCTCGGTCAGAAAAAGCTTCCCGGTTGCCGAAGTGATAGACAAAGCTCCCTGTATTGGTGCCGGCCCGCAGGGACAGGCCGCGAACGGTAAGGGCGCGCAGCCCGGATTCCCCGACAATCATGGCACCCGTATTGAGCAGGTGCTCTCTGGTGGATTTCCGTTTGGGCATGAAGGTGAAAGCTTGAACCTCCATGTGTGCCTTATCGGCCTGCAAGGCAAGGACTCGTTATGTCTGTTGCTGTAAAAAGCGGAACCGGGGCTCATCCTCTCCCCGGTTCCGCCGCCGGAGTCCTGAATGAATCAGGAGGTTGCTTTCAATTCCTTCCGCCGGGAGGCAATCCAGCGGGAGAAGAGTTTGGCCGTGGCCGGAATGATAAGCAGGTTCAGGATGGTGGCTGTCACCAGCCCGCCGAACTGGACGATGGCCAGGGGCCGAGCAGTTCGCCTCCGGGCTGGTCAATGGCCCAGATCAGCGGGAGCAGCCCCAGCACGGTAGTCAGGGAAGTCATGATGATGGGGACCACGCGTTCCAGAGAACCCTCCCGTATGGCTTCCGCGGGTTCCATCCCCGATGTTCCAGGGCCCGGTACCTGTTGAGCAGAATCAGGCCGCTGCGGATGGCGAAGCCGATGACGGTCACGAATCCCACAATGGAAGCCACGGAAAGAATGGGAGGAATGTAAGTTCCTCCAAACAGGGAGGACAGCGTACCGGGGAGGCAAGGAAGACGGCTACGATGCCGCCCACCAGGCACAGCGGTATGTTCACCAGGGTCAGCATGGCGCGCCGGACGCTTCCCAGTGCGGAGGAAAGGAGCAGCACGATGAGCACCATGACGATGGCGCCCAGGACGTAAAGCCGTTGTGATGCGGATTCCCGTGCTTTGATAGTGCCGTCATAGTCCACGGTACAGCCCATGGCGTTCATTACCGGGTCCAATTGTTCCCGACAGGCTTTCGCAAGGTCTCCCAGGTTGGAATTGGGGGAGGGATTGCAGGAAATCATGGCTTTCCGCATGGTGTTGTCCCTCAGGATGAGGTTGGAAACTTCCTCCCGGTATACCTGTGCCACGTCGTCCAGGCGCACGGTTTTTTTATTGGGGAAATGAGTTCCAGGTTTTTGACATCTTCCATGGACGTTTTAAGTCTGGGGTCAATGCGCAGGACAATGTTCCAATGGTCCTGGTTTTTGATGACTTCTCCCAGTTTTTGTCCGTTCATGGCCGTGGAAACCTGTTCCGCAGCATTCGCCATGGTCAGGCCGTAGGAAGCCAGGGCTTCCTGATTGTATTTGCACGCGAATGGTATCCACCATAATTTCCCGGTTGGCGCGTGCATCCGCCACTTCCGGCATGTTCTCCAGAATTTCCTTTGGCTTTCCGGGCCGCCAGGCGGAGCTGGGGCAGCTCTGTGCCGTAAATGTTGATGGCGATTTCCGAGTTGGAGCCGGACAGAGCGGAACTGATGCGATGGGCCAGCGGATAGCCGATCATGGAGCTGGTGCCGGGGATGCCGTCAATGCATTTCTTGATGGCGGCGCGCAATTCTTTCTGGTCTTTCTTCAGATCCACGCGCACGAGCAGCTCGGAGGCGCTGACGGGTTCTGCGTGTTCGTCGTTTTCCGCGCGTCCCGTGCGCTGGGTGACACTGAGAACCCCGGAATCTGTTCAATATCTTTCATCACTTTCCGGGAGATGCGCTCCGTTTCATCCAGGAAGTTCCCGGCACCGTGCTGACGAAGACTGTGTAGCAATCCTCGTTGAACGGCGGCAGGAAACTGGTTCCGAACGTGGAACCCAGCCACAGGGCCAGCAGCGTAATGGCCGTCATGATGGCGCAGACCGTTTTGGAAAAGCGCAGGCAGAATTCCCAGGATGGGGGCATAAATGCGTTTAATGAGGCGGGAGCTGAAGGAATCCCCCGCTTTCCAGAGTAGCGGCGTTTTTGCTTTTCTTGAACCATATGTAACAGAGAACCGGAGTAATGGTGACAGCTACAATAAGAGAAGAAAGCAGGGCCAGCATGTAGGAGATCCCCAGGGGCCGGAAAAACTGGCCTTCCAGACCGGAGAGGAAGAGCACCGGAGTGAATACCAGCAGGATGATGACGGAGGAGAAGGAAATGGAGCCTACGATTTCGCTCTTGGCTTTCATCAGAACCTCATACTTGCTCTTGCGCTTATCTTTCGGCAGGGCGGCGTTCCTGTTCAGGTGCCTCCAGGCTATTTCCACGAAGATAATGGCGTTGTCCACCACGTCTCCCACGGCTACGGCAAGGCCGCCCAGGGTCATGATGTTGATGGCCAGCCCGAAGGCGGGGAACATCATCATCCCGAACAGGATGGACAGGGGCATGGAAATCAGCGTGATGATGGCCGTGCGAAGGTTCAGCAGCGTCAGGAAGATGACGATCATGACCACCGCTCCGGCAATGAGGAGGGTTTCCGTGCCGTTATCCAGGGACATTTCAATAAAATCCGCCTGCCGATAGGCTGCGGTGTGCAGTTTCATTCCCTTGGGAAGCTGGCTTCTGACTGAATTCCCTGACGGCTGCATCCACGGCCTGTGTCAGGGCCAGAGTATTGGCTCCCGGCACCTTCTGCACGGAAAGCACTACGGCGTCTTCCCCCATAAATCCGGCATCTCCCCGCCGCGGCGCACCGTCTATCTTGACTTCCGTCACATCCTGGAGCCGGAGTATTCCGGAGGCATGGTCCGGAACCAGGGCGCGGTTGAGCTGTTCAATATTGGCGGTGCGGGTATCCTGCTGGATGGGGAGTTCCTGCCCGGCTACATCCTCCAGATACCCTGCGGGGACGGAAGATTGGGATTCCTGAATAGCCGTTTTCAGGCTGGAAAGGTCCACCCCGGCCAGTTTGAGTTTGTTGGGATCATAAATCACCTGGTATTCCGGCAGACGCCCGCCCAGCACCGTGACCTGCCCCACCCGGAATGGCCAGCAGGCGCGTGCGCAGCTTGTATTCCGCCAGTTGCCTCATGTCCAGCTGGGAGGTATCCTTGTCTCCAGTCAGGGCGATGAGCATGATTTCCCCGTTATGGAGACGATGGGGGGCCAGCTCCGGGGATGTCCCTTCCGGCAGGGATTCCCGGACTGCTCCAAGACGTTCCGTTACAATCTGCCGGGCCTGGTAGATATCTTTGTTCCAGTCGAAATCCACCCATACGAAGGAAAGCCCGCTGCCGGAGGAGGAGCGGACGCCTTTGACTCCGGCGGTTCCGTTCATGGCGGACTCAATGGGAATGGTGATGTATTGTTCCACTTCTTCCGCAGTAAGGCCGGGGGCTTCCGTCTGGATGGTGACACGCGGGACCTTCAGTTCCGGGAATACGTCCACGGGAATGTTCTTCACCACGAAAATGCTGATGATGGCCAGCGCAATCGTCAGCAGGATCACAGTAATCCTGTTGTTCAGGCAGAATGAAATGAGAAAGTTCATGGATTCTGATTGCTGAATACCTAAGATTCAAGGGTTTATTCCAAAGGAATTCGGGGTATTTGTGCCTTAATCTTTTATTTTGTACATCGTTTAGTGTTCTCCTTCGTGGAACTGGCCGTCCGCGTGGAAGTGCCCGGCTGCTTTTTTGCTTCCGGCCTCTCCGGTGGGCAGGATGTATTTCAATTCATACCCGCCCTTGGTGACGATGGTCTATCCCGGCATCAACCCCTTGACGGGCGTTTTTCCCTGCCGGGAAGGCAGTGTTTCCACCTTTTTCATGACAAATGTGTCGTTTCCCGCCTTGATGAAAACCACGTCGTTCACCCCTACCTTAACGACGGCACTATTGGGGACGGGAATGAAGCCCTCCGCAGCGGCGTCATGGGAGTACAGGTCCAGCCGGGCCAGCTGGCCGGCATGCGTCCCTTCCGGTATGCGGTCCGGGGTAAAATACAGGGCCCGGGACTGGGTGGCGGGATCTACCTGTTCGGCCACCCTCAGGGAGCCGTTCAGCAGTTCCGTGTTTTTACCGCTGGTCAGGGCCAGCCGGGCTTTTGCATAATGGACGGGATCCGTCCCATAAATGGTCGTGGTAAATTCAGATCCCCTTTATTGGTCATGACGAGGGCAGGCGCGCCCTGTTCTCCCCAGGCGCCCTGGGTCATGTTCACGGACTGAACGGAACCATCCGCCGCTGCGTATATGTAAAGAAGGTTATTTTTCAATACGCCGGACTCCATCACCAGTTTCAATTTATTGTTGCTGGCGTTCAGGGGCAGCCCGGAGGCTGTGGATTTCCGCCTCTTTGAATTGGATGGAAGTATTCAGTTCGCTGTTGCGGGTACCGATTTTTTCCAACTGGGCCCGGCGTTCCCTGAGGGTTCCGAGTTCTGCTGCGGCGCGGTCCAGCGCGGCCCTGGCCTGGGAAGCGTTTCCTTCCATTTCCACAATATCCGGGGATGCCAGTGTATACAGCAGTTCTCCTTTTGCGCACTTGTTGTGCGGATTTGACGTTGAATGTCACGCGCCCCTGCGGCGGGAAGGGCGTATGTGGTTACCGCATGGGGAGGAATGACCATCTGCCCGTGAAGGGTTTTCGCCGCTCCGTGGGATGTTTCCTCCACTTTCTCAAAGCGCATGTCCAGAGAATGGCGCGCTTTTTCATCCACATGCACGGGAATCATGTCTCCCGGTTGGCCGGAATTTTTTCCGCAGACTCCTCGCGTTCATGGTTGCCCGTGCAGGCTTCCCCTTCCGCGTGCTGGTGACCTTCCAGTTCATGGTCGCCTGTGCAGACGGCCCCGTCCGCATGCCTGTGTTCTTCATGGGCGTGGCCCTGAGTACAGGTTTCCCCAGCCTTGTGCTGATGGTCGTCATGGCCGTGGTCCGCCGTGCAGGCGGAACCGTCCTCGTGTTTGTGTTCCGCAGGGGCAGGCTGTTCTCCGCGTGCGGAATGGAGACAGAAAGCAGGAGCCAGTCCCAGCATGATGGAAAAATAATGATGTTTCATATTCATTAAAGATGGTGGAGGGTTGATGTGGGTTAAAGGTTGGCGTGGGTGAGGTAGCGGAGCTGGGCCTGAACGGCCAGAAGCTTGTCCAGATTGTCCAGGAAAGCCAGGCGGCTTTCGTAAAGCTGGTGGCGGTTTTCCGCCAGTTCCAGCAGGATGCTTCCCCAATGCCGTGCAGCTTTTCCATGGTCCGGACGGAGGCGGCGAAGGATTCCATGCGCTGGAGTTCCGTGCGGCAGTGGCGGAGTGCCATCTGCTGGCTGGCGTCAAGCTGGCGGGCGTTGAATAATTCCGTTTTCCAAAGCTGGATGGTTTCCTGTCTGGACAAGTCCCGTGTGCCTCGGGCTTCCGCAATGGCCTTGCGATTGCGGTTCCAAAGGGGAAGACTGAACCCTATTTCTCCGCCTACTTCCTTTTTCTCCTTCGTCGCGGGTGAAGGAGGGGCCGAGCTCCAGTTCCGGGTACTGCCGGCGGATTTCCGTTTTGAATAATGTCTCCGTGGTGGCGTAGGTCGCCAGTTGTGCCTTGATTTTTGGAGAGGCGGTCAAGGCTGAAGGGCCGGGAGCCGGTACGGCGGCGGGAAGCTGGAAATTCTGTTTCGTCAGGAAACCGAGTTTCCGTACCGCAGAAGGATGCAGGCCCATCAGCTTGACGAGTTCCATTTTTTGCTCCAATTCCGTTTCCGTCACGGTTTGGAGTTCCCGGATAGCGTCATTCATCCGCTGGGAGGCTACCTGCCGAGAGGAAAATCCACTTCCCCGCGCCGATAAGCTGTTCAATCATGCCGTTTTCCCGCCGGATGGCATTCAGCCGTTCCCGGATGACCGTCTTGCGGCGCTGGGTAACGGCCAGTTTGCTCCATGCCTGGTCCAGGGAACTGAGAAAATCCAGTTCAGCCTGGCGGAGGGTCCAGAAGTCGGCCTCCTTGTATTGTTCCGCCACCTTTTTTTTCCAGGGCGGGGAGGCCGGTTACGGGAATGGTGAAGCCCAGGCTGCCGGACATGTTGACCGTATTTTCCTGGAGGACTTGTTCAATATCCCAGGAAAAGGAGGGATCGTTCCACCAGCCCGATTGCCTGGCTACTTCATTGCTGGAAGCCAGTTTCAGCCGGGCTTTGTTCAGATCCGGATTCATGACCAGGCCGATCTGGCGAGCCTGGTTCTGAGTGATTGAGGTAGGGGAATCTACGCTGGACGCCTCTTTCCAGGAGGCTTCCTCCGCGTTCAGGTCGATAGGCGCGCTGTGGTAGACGCTGCATGAGCTGAGCAGGGCTGCCAGGCCTATTCCGGCGAAGAATGGTGTGGATTTCATGATGGAAAAAGATAATAAAAACAGTTCGGTCCAATCAGGTTTGGACAATGCGGCGAATAATTCCGCGGGAAACAAATAAAAAGCGGCCGCCGTATTAAAGACAGCGTACCGCAGGAAACGCCCTTAAGGACGTTTCTAAAAGAGCCGTTAAATCAGCAGGGAAGTTGAAAGCCTTCATGCGTCGGGCCGGTATTCCTGAAGGGGTCAGGGGAACCGGTGTTGCGGAATCCGATGTTTGGCTTATTAAAAGAAGAGGCCGGGCCAGATGGTGGAAATCCGGCAATGTTTGCCAGATGACGTAAGGCTGGGGCAGAGGTGCATGAGGAACGGGAACCGTCAGATCATTAATCTCCAGCTGCCGGTGTTCGCAGAGGTGCCCGGCCAGAGGGCTGGAAGAGCCGGTGCGGGGCACATCGTCCCCGTGGCATTCGCAGGGGCGGCATCCTGATGGCAGGAACAGGAAAAAATGAAAATTTCTTCATGACACGGGCACACGGAAACCATACCCGTTCCGCCTACGACGACCAGCAGAAGGGTGAGCAGCATGATGCCGGTGCGCAATGCTCTAACCATGGTATGCCGCGAATCCTAGAAAGGAGCCGTGAAAGCGTCAAGAGCAAAAAGTGGCGGATGTCTGAACCCTGAAGGAAAGGCCGTTATTTTCCGCCGCTTTGCGGAGCAGGTCCACGGTGTGTTCAAAAGCCACGCCGCGGACATCAATGATCCGGGAGTTTTCCGCGATTGCTCCGGTGATTTCCTCCCGGAATTTTCCGGACTGTTCTTCCGTGAGCAGGTTTTTGGAACTCAGGGAGCGCGTGATGAGCTGGAGGACGTACCCTGTTTCCACGAAAGACTGGCGTCCCACGGCTTTTCATGGCTTCCATGAATTCGGGGCGTGTTCGGGCGGCAGGCCGGCCACGGCCTTTTCATAAGCGCGGATGAAGGAATCCACCGGGGCTTTGGAAACTTCCGTCTTAGTGAGGTCAAAGCTGGATTGATAAGCGAGAGCTCCTTCTTCCGCCAGTTGAAGGGCGTTTTTCCCGAATTTGTTGACGGCAGTCATATCCGCTCCTTTTTCCAGCAGCAGGGCCGCCACCTGGAAATTACCGCGCATGGCTGCCAGCATGAGGGGCGTAAAGCCGTTGCCCTCCCGGTTGTTGATGTCTGCTTTCCTTTCAATCAGCATGTCGGACAGGCGGTCCAGCCCGCTCCAGGAAGCCCAGTGCAGCGCGGTCCACCGTCCTTGTCCTTTCGGTCGATTTCCACGCGGGGGTCTTCCAGAAGCCGGTCCAGATAGGGGCCCGAGTGGCTTCCAGCTTCAGCGTGGTCTCAATGTTGTTGTAGTTGGCGTAGCATACCCACATGACAGGAGTTCTGCCATGGGGATCCGTCATGTTGACAAAAGCCTTTCCTTCTGCCGCAGCCAGTTCTTCCCCTTCCTTCAGGGTTTTGTTCGAGATTCCTTCATCCCCTTGACTCGGGCTTCCTTCTCCTCCTGTTCGGAGGAAGCGTTGACTTCTTTGGCCTCCGCTTTCTTCATTACGGTGATAAGGTCAGGGCCGGGTTGGGATCTCGGAGAAAGATTTGGAGACCAACAGGCTGAGACCGCCGAGGAGGGGCTGAAAGCTACCAGGATGAGGAATCCACAATGATGTTGCGCGTGTGCTGGTTCATGGTCTCGTAAGTTCAGGAGTTGGCTTCCGTAAAATTCTTCCGCCGTCAGGGCGGGATCCGTTTCCGCTTCAATGGCGCTGATGGGTGGCGCTGCCGCGTCTTCCTCGGGATGGTCCGAGGTGATGGTCCTGCGGGTCATGATAATGGCGATGGGGCTGATTACGGCCATGGCCAGGTAAATGGTCCACATGAATTCCGGGGAGTCCCAGAAGCCGATGTGCCCGGTATCCATCTTGGCGCAGATGCCGTCATAGCAGAGGTAGGCGACGAGCAGGCCGCCGATGATGCCATTGATAGGTTTGGCGATGAACATGGGAAGCGCCGCCAGAGACATGTAGGGAGGCCACTTTGTCTTTCGGAGCTACCCGCGCCACATATTCGGAGAAGCGGGGGAGAAGAGCAGTTCCCCGAATGCGAATACCAGGATCTGCGCCACAATGGCTACCAGATACGCCTGAGAGCGCGTTTCAATGCCGGGCACCAGGTAGTACCATTCAATGGGAATGGCCATGAAAACGAGAGAAAGCGGAGATGGACATGCCCGCAATCATGAGGCCAACGGTAGAGAAGCGGCCCAGCACCGGAATGAGCAGGATGAGGCCGGAGACGATGATGGCCGGGTTGACGGCATTGATGGAGCCTATGGCAAAGTCGTCATATAGCGTACGCACGTAGTATTTGGGCATCACCAGGAATTGCAGCGTGAAAACGATGCGCACGCCCATGGTCAGCACAAGGAAGAGGATAAGTTTGCGGAAGGCGGATTCCTTCCACACCTCCATGAAGAGCTGGAGAGGTCTGCGGAGGGGGCATTGATGTTCGCCTCCCGTTCGCTGGGTTCAGTAGTTGTCTTCATTAATAAAACGGGTGGTGATGCAGCCCAGCAGCACCATCAGCGTTCCGAAGTTGATAATCCAGTATCCGCCGTCCACGGCGCCGAAGTGCTGCGGAAAAAATTCAATCAGGAACACGTTCGCGATGACGGCGGAAATGTTCATCAGCAGGTAGTAGATATTGAAGCCCGTGGAACGCGCTTTCAGCGGAGTGAAGCGCCGGATGGAAGTCTGGATGACGGGGGACATGAACGCCGTGCCGAAGGACATAATCAGAATGCCCGTCATGACGGCCAGCCTTCCGGAGTCCACGGTTGGGCTGAGGTCGGACCGAAGCCCATGATAAGGCGCCCGGCAATGAGGATGATGAAGCCGATTAGGTAAGTGCGCCGTATGCCGATGATGTCGCAGATGGAACCCACCGCGAAGACGAAGGCGGAGATGAAAAGGGTGTACAGGCCTACCCAGAGGCGGCGTCCGCATCGTTGAAGCTGCAATAGTCCGTCAGGTAGAGAACGAATACCGTAATCATGGAAAAATAGGCCATTCCGTCGAAGAACTGGACGACGTTGGTAAACCAGAAATCCTTGGATACGGTTTTCAGGATCTTGAATTCGAAAAATATTTGAGGATGGGGTTTGCGGACTCATTCATGGAGAGATGGAAACGGTAAGGAAAAAGTTGACGACGATGAAAGAGTGGGTTACACGCATCCCCGTTTCAAGATTTTTGGGACCTACATACTTGACTAACCATCATATTTCCCAAAAAATTATAAATATTCTATATGGAAGAACAAAGACCCCTACACAAAATATAACAAAAAGAAGAATATGATGAACTTTGTGCCATGAAATCACCGCATCATATTCCACAATGGAAACGTATATTGGTGTATTACATTCACAAAATTCTCAATGTAAATTATACGCCAATAACACCATCTCGTCTAAATGCGAAAGGACATTATTGGCATATAAAAAATGGGCAATGTATAAAATTATGATTTAAGGAAATCAGTTAATTTCGTTTTATAAACTGTATTATCCTTAATCCTGTCAACTTTTGTGAGTGATCCATTATCATATTGAAATAATAGTATTTCATCTGAATTTAATAATCGACAATTTTTAATAATATCATTACCCAAATCTACTACATTTTTTGTGCTTTGAAAATAAACAAGTGATGTAGTAGATTCTTCTACAAATAAATTTTGTTTTCTAAAATATGACATTAACAATTCATATCGTTCGTTATATGAAAGCTCCCCAAAAAGCAGAGGTGTCGCCTAGTCTGAATGATGCTACATATTTTGACATATTTTTTATTTTTTGTTTCTATGGTTTGTATGTTTGAGTCTAAAGAGATCATCGCAATATCTACCACCATCTCCTTCAACTCCCTACAACATCTTATGCAAATGGCATGCCAAAAATATCTATCCATTAATATTTGTTAAAAACAATTAATTATCAATAATAATAACAAATATCTAACAATTTATCTAATGAGATACCATATTATCATTGAGACATTTTGACACATTTTTATGGGACAATTTGTCTCATATAGACATTCTGTCGCACTGTTTAACCTCCGTTAATTTTTATATCATTAAATTCTGAGAACAATTTTCTACTCGCCCAATATGGGTAAGAAAATTGTAATAC
>VOFG01004373.1_pt1:170000-201126 | contig 201126 bp, 298 predicted proteins | sample 5384171 | NCBI WGS metagenome assembly VOFG01 (sample SAMN12384726, study PRJNA508395) | human gut metagenome | isolation source: healthy gut F | host: Homo sapiens | reverse complement strand
CCAATGATAAAATGGTCAATAGAGATTTTTTCTGTTTCTGGAAAAGCAGATTTTCGCTAAATATACAGGCGTAATACGATGTCTTTTGTGAGTGCGGTAATTTACAATTCCCACTGGATTTTCAGGGCGGAAATTGAGAAGTATTCGCTGCAATTTTTGCTGGTTTACGAACACTAATATAAACAAGCAGTATTCCAAAAAGGCATGCGCCACATAGAGAAACAATAAATGCAAATACTGACCAGCCTTTTGATTGCAGACAATAGCTGATGATCGTTCCCATGATACTACCAATTAAAATCCCCGAACTGCAAGCATATAACCCTGTTTAAGAACTATTTTATAAATTTGTATCATAGCAACGGCTACAATAATTGCCGAAAGGCAAAATAAGTTTTTCTTCTTATCAAAACGCACACTTTTTCGTGCTAATTTTTAATTACTGCACTGGTATCATTTTCAAAAGGATAATTCATAATTCCCACCTCCTTTAACCTACAATTTTGCCATCCTCAATCCGCACAATGCGGTCTGCGAGTTGAGCGATCTCGTTGTTGTGAGTAATCATTACAATGGTCTGATTAAATTCTCCGCTGGTACGCTTCAAAAGCCCTAACACATCTGCACTGGTCTTGCTATCAAGATTTCCGGTCGGTTCATCAGCATGTTTTAACCAGTGCTTGGAACAGAAAATCTAGTTTATCAGTCTGACTGCGTATGCCTTGCAAAAAGTCCATCCGTTCTTCTTCTGAAACAGGCTTTGTTAAAAGTGTGTCCGTTACCATTTGCAAATTGCTGACAGGCGTTTTGACTTGATGCGAAATATCAGAAATCAGCATTTGAAGCTCCTGTCGTTCCATGTCTATCTTGTGTCGGTTTTTCTGCATAATCTCATACAACCGGATTAAGCGGTGGTTGATACGGGCAAAAAGAGTTTCACTATCATTTGACTTTTGTAATTCCTCGTTTCCATCAATCATGTTGTCCAGCGTCCGGCACAAATTAGAAGTAAAATGAGAAAGGCGTTTTCCAAAAGACAGCACCAATAGAAAAATCCAGAAAAATGCACAGAGTGTCAATGTTCCACCCGCTATGATTTCCCATATTAAGGTTCATGGAAAATGTAACACAAGGGAAAGAGTAAGGGAAAGTTCACTTGCTACAAACTTAGTATTTTCAAGGGTTTGCGAAGAATTTGATAATCAAATATAACAGTTATTAAATTTCCTAAAATATGTGAAATATCAACTGGAAGTTATAGTGCAATCTTTTTTCCATTTTCTAATCTTGGTTCTAAAGGTTCCGAACGGAGCAACTGTATTAACATGTATGAATTTGTATACTTCCCAGACAGCTGTTTTAGTTGCTTCGTCAGCCCATTTTCTCATATGTGGTTTAAATAATTCTTCCTCACTCAGAGAATCAATCATTGCATAAATAGAATCAATGTTCTCATTCAACATGTCTTTCAACTCTTGCAGTGACAGGTGTGCATATGTATCTGTGAACCATTGATATAATTCACCAAGCTGATTCCACTTAAAATTATCCGAAGGAGTTTTGACAGGAATACCCTTTCTTTCGTCTGATTCCCATTTAATAACAAGAGTTGTCCAGCCAACCTGATAAGCAAGATTTTCTGCCGGAGTTCGATCAACCTCATCAATCCTCTTATCTTTTAAATGTTCCGGAATATCATTAAATTCTGATATATACTTTGCAAAGCTTTTATTTATCTCGTTTTTAAGTTCATCCTTATTCTCATATGTTCTCAATAGTCTATCTCCTCAGCTTCCGATTTTCCAGTTTCAAAAAAGGATTTTTCAAATTAGTCTTTGCAAATAACCTTTGAACCTTCACCATCAATTACAATTCCCTGATGGTTGTTAATAGGGCATAGATTCAAATCCGAAAACTCAGTCATTATTTTCTCGGTAACTTTCTTAAATGGTGCTGTAAGATAATGCGGAAGAACATAGAAATCAATCAAATCAAGCCCTGCATCATCTTCTTGTGAGTAGTCCTCCGGCTTTTCATCCATTTGCTCGATATATTGTATGCTTGGAGCGCATATAATTGCGCCTGCCGACTCGCCGATCATCAATTTTCCATTTGCCAATTCCTTTTTCAGCAACCCATCAGTTCTTGTTTTACGGAGTTGGTCCATAAGAAAGAAAGAATTTCCGCCGGTAAAATATATCACATCTGCATCTTCAAAAACAGACTGTATCGTTGAATAAGCCTCCGTTGAAATATCAATTTCAGTTACGATTGTTCCCAACTTTTGAATAATTTTCGAGCCGAGCCGACATAACCGGCGTAGCCTTCACGCAACGAAGCTGTTGGAATAAATGCGACTTTCTTATTTTCAATTTCTTCTTTTATCAGACTTCCTACACTTGAAAAGTGCGAACATAAAAATAGTTTCATCAATATTCTCCTTTATAAATACCGATTTGCACTTCAAATCGTTTTCTTCATTCTATCACAGCATCTATTATTCTGCCATCAATCTTTCGAACCAGGTATCCATGACAATAATAAACTGGCTTGCCCCTTTCCATTCTTGCAGCATTTCATCCAGAGTTTTGTGCTTCACATATTTCTGTACATACACCCAGGTGGCAACACTGCTGGCCTGAGAAATAATTCCTGCTATAATTTTACGCATAGTTTCTTCAAATTCCGCGATTTCCTCTTTAGGAACAATGTCATAAAGGTCGGGAATCTGGAAATCTTCTTTCCCACAATTCTCATGTACATCAATTAAATCTGCCTTAACTCTCTTTCTGGATTCCTCAGGTAATTTCAAATATTGCCAGATCATTGAGACCACTTCGGACGGTGTGTCTTTTTTTAGTGGTGGTAACTGAATATAATCATTGTTTTCACTCATTTTCATATTCTTCTCACGATAAAATAAAGTCAATAATACATTCTCTTGTCATGTCCAGTACAGTATCTACAACCACTCCTGCAAACAGAATCAGATACAGAATAGTGCTCAGCACAAACAGGAATGCAACCTGAACCCAGTCATGGTAACAGTATGCAGTCGCTATAATCAACAATGTGAATATAAACCCAAGGATTCCTCTGACAACCGCATAAGTCTGTACTGTCATTTTTACTGCCAAACCGATCACAAAAAGGATCAGCCATACCGGCAGTAATAATATCTTTCCAACAAGTTTTAAAATAAACATGTGTACCTCCTATCTTACCAGTCCTGGCATATCATGGTTCACCTCTGCCTGATAATATCCGTTCATCGTTGACGGTGCATTAAACAAGGCTGCTAACAAATATTTCTTGATATTCTTCACCTTTGTGGTGTTACCACTCATACAGTGTAATACATACTCGATATGTGAATAGGTCAGCATCAGAAATTTTTTCTTCACCAGTGATGCCGGATACCAGTTGCTGGCAATCAAGATCTTGTCATTTTTACACATCACAGTCTCTACAATCAGGTTCACGATTTCATCTACCTGTCGCATATCGTCATGATGGGTTACTTCCAGTGATTCATAATCAATGGTCTCTTTGACAAGGTTTTCATAAGCCTGATAATCATCAGAGCGGTTATCGCCATCGGATCGATTCTCATCTGCAGATACGATTTGATTAGATTTATTATCATTCATTTCAGTATCACTAAGATTAGTATTATTAGGGTTTGAAATGTAAACTTCTTGAAGTTTGTTTTCGGGACTTCTAGAAGTTTGATTTTGGGACTTCATGAAGTTTGAAATGTAAACTTCTGTAGATTCCTCATTTTCCACAGAAGTTTGTTTTTAAACTTCTTTAATTCCTCTTCAAATTTTTTTCTCATCTGCTTTCTCAGGCATAAAGGTTTTCACGTAGATAACGTTCACCTTTCCAAATCCCTGTCTGCGTTTCTCAATCAGACCAATTCCTGTTTCGTCATCCAGTTCTCTCATGGATTTGATGGCTTTATTTCTGCCACAGTTCAGTAATTCCATGATATCTTCGATGGAAAAGTAGATATATGCTCTGTTTTTGTCATCAAACCATTGATTTTTAATAGACAGGGACATACGATCCAGCATCAGTCCATATAAAATTTTAGCATCGCTTGATAAATCTTTAAAGTAACTATCTGTAAATAATGCTTTTGGTATGCGGTAGAAGCTGAACTGATCAGCTTCGGTACCGTAAAAATAATTAAATGTCATTTTTTTCTCCATAGTTTCCTCCTTTCATTTTCTGCTAAGAAGTCCTCTTTTTAAACTTCTTTGACTTTGTTTTCTTAGCATTTTCTATCCTTAACAGGACTGTTCCTGCATCCATTTTTCTAATAATGATTCAATCACCTGCTCCATATCTTTGGCTGTATAATCATCCGGAAAGTACTTTGTCAGTTTCTTTTCCGAGAATGTGAGAGACCGGGATACTTTCTTTGCCATCACACAGTTATTGAAAATTGATAACATCTGGATCTGGTTGATTGGTCCATCATTCAGCTGATTTCTGAGTGCTGCAATCTGTTTTGGCTTAATAAATCCGGTGTCGCTGATATATTCGTAAATCCATTCCTGTACTTCCTTATCGATATAGGAGATATTAACAGCAACCGTGAACTGAAGCTTTTTGTTATCTACCAGATCAAGAAGTTCTGGTATTAACTCTGTCAGTCGGATGTAACGCTGAATCTGCTTAGAACTTTCACCTGTCCCATCCGCAATTGCTTCCGTTGTTCTTTTGAACTTTGGGACATTTTGTCCCAAAGTCAAGTCTGTCCGAGAACCTTGGTGTTTCATGGCCTCTTGTTTCATTTTGTAAGCAAAAGCTTTTTCACTCGGCAACAGTTCCTCTCGCTGAATGTTAGCGTCCACCATAGCCACAATGGCATCATCATCCGATAATTCTCTTACGATTGCCGGAATAGTCGTAAGTCCTGCAAGCTGTGCTGCATGCATTCTTCTATGACCGGATACCATTTCATATTCTTCATTATCATCCATTCGAAGCAGTACCGGTGTCAGTACTCCATTGATCCTTACACTTTCAACCAGATCCTGCATCTTTTCATCATCCAGCACCTTGAACGGATGATTTTTAAACGGATGGATCTTACTGATCTCTCTCCATTGCAGATTCTTCATTTACCACACCAAGCAGTTCATCAATGCTTGCCAGTTTAATCTTTTCGCCACTTCTATTTTTCATTTTTCAAAACCTCCTGTGTTAAGTTCTTATATGCTTCGGCAACTTTTCCTTTCGGGCAGTGCATGTAGATACTTTTTCCCTCTGCACTGGTCTCAGCTGCTTTTACGGACATCGGAATCACATTTTCAAATACTTCTATCTGGCTTCCGTATGTTGTATGTACTCTCGATGCAATGTCCCTTGCGTAATTGGTTCTGAAATCTACCATAGTCAACAGAATGCCCTCTATCGCCAGTTTCCGGTTCAGTCTTTTCTTTACTGTAAGAATGGTCTTGATCAGCTGCTGAAGTCCTTTAACAGGCAGATATGCGGCCTGCACAGGTATCAGAACAGAATCAGAAGAGACCAGTGCATTGATTGTCATCATACCAAGGCTCGGCATACAGTCGATCAGGATATAATCGTATCGTGATCTTATCGCATCGATATATTCCTTCATGATCATTTCCCTGCTCATAACATTTCCCATCGTTACTTCCAGGGCAGAAAGCTCAATATTTGCCGGAAGAAGATCTACATTTTCCTGGTGATGTAAGATCCCATCTTCTAAAGAGATTTCTTCTTCGTTGATGACATCCATCATGATCGTTGCCAGTGTGATGCGAAGATCATCCGGTTCCTCATACCCAAGACTTGCTGTTAAACTTCCCTGTGGATCCGCGTCGATCAGCAACACTTTCTTTCCTTCTCTTGCCAGTCCAATGCCTACATTTACGGTTGTGGTGGTCTTTCCGACGCCACCTTTCTGGTTTACTACGGATATAACTTTACACATAATTTCTTCCTCCTTTAACTTTCCCATGATTCTTTTTTCCATAATTTCAACAGTGCCAGTATTTCCCGTTTCATCATTGCCGGTGTATAAGAATTTGGAAAATACTTGTGTAACTGCTCATTGGTAAATGCTACTCTGGTGATCTCACCCTTTTTCACTTCACACATAATTTCTTCCATCTTTTCCAGCGATAACTGTTTTTCTTTACTCAGCTGCCGGATCCTCTGGGCCTGTGAGAGTGACGGGATCGCCTGTACATAATCCCTTGCTTTAAGCAGTTCTCTTTGTTCATTTTCTTTCAGTGCTGCTATCTCCACGGCCGGACAAAAAGAAATAATCTCATCATCCAGTTTCTGCAGCATTTCCGGTATAAGCTTTGTCAGTGAGATATAACGCTGCACTTGTTTTGGGCTATCTCCACAATCCTCACTGATGATTTCTATTGCCCGCTTTCTTGGTGTTTTGTGGTCAACTTGGCTCTTTTTTCGACCACTTTTTCTTTTTAATACGTCATTCTTCAGTTTGTAAGCAAATGCTTTTTCACTGTAGCTGATCCGTTCTCTGTGAAGATTGGAATCTACCATGCTTAAAATGGAATCATCTTCACTTAATACCCGGATGATCACCGGTACTTTACGGTATCCAAGTTTCTCCGCAGCATGTTTTCTTCTGTGACCGGATATGATCTCATAGTAGCCATCCGGTACCGGTCTGACGATCAGCGGATTTAATATGCCATACTTCTCAATGCTTTCCTGTAGAAGAAATATTTCCTTATCATCTTTTACTTGAAGCGGATGCTCCTTGAATGGACGGAGACGCTCAATCTCTATTTCTATGATTCTTTCTTCGTTTTCTTCTGATTGTCTGTTAGGTTCAGTCATCTTGACTCCTTTCCTCCAGGATTCAGGAACTAAAAAATGCCTGCCTGGAACTTTTATAGATAGTAAAGTTCCAAACAGACATTGCTGTTTGACCATTAGCTGTAGCTAATAGAATCGAATACTGTTTCAGCTAGTTCATGTTTGCAAGTTTGAGAGAGATTGTTTCTTTTCCCGGCTTTTCTCTGATTTACATCCACGAATAAGGGGTGACAACGGAGCGGAACCCAAATGTTAGCTGGACTTCTTAAAACCCATGTTTGCAAAACCGGTAAATTTTGATTAGCTGTCAGCTAACAAAAATCGGATTGCGTTAGCTGGAAATTGATCATTTTGAATGGAATTTCATGTCACAAACGTGATTAGAAAATAACAAAAGCGTTCGCTGTCAGCTAATCCAGCTAACATTTTCGAACGCTTTGAAGCCCGTCGCCAAGAGGATTTGAACCTCCGACCCCTCGCTTAGGAGGCGAGTGCTCTATCCAGCTGAGCTATATGGACACATGCCGCAACCCCTTGATTTTACTGGGTTTCTGGGATTTTTCCCCTTCGGCCATATATAAGATTATCAACTCTTTTTCGAGTTGTCAATCTACAGATTTTTTGATTTGGTAACATTAGAACGTTCCCCAATTTGGGGAATGCTTTGTTGTCACCCTTAGCATTTTTCAGAATAGATTCTAACTGAAAGTTGTTTTTCATTTTTTCCCTTTGGGGAATGCCTCGGCTTTCTCTTAGGAGGCACTTGTTATATCCATAACTATGGGAACAAAGTAATCTATAGAACTCAATATTGGCAGCTTAGTTCATATAGCGGATGCATCCCTGCATCCAAATATTCCCTTTGAACCTTCTTCCAATCTGAGGCTCTCCAAATAAATCTTCTTTATTAATACAAACATCATAAACCAGACCATTTGTATCAATCTTCATAATGTAAATTTCTTCTTCTGTTATTTTATTCACAGTCTTTTTTTTGTAATCAAGGATTTCTCCTATTACGGAATACTGGTCACTCTCTACACCATATGGCATAAAACAGGTGTCCACGATAGACAGAACATCTTCATAAGCGATCCGGCGTGATAACATGGAATAAGTATCCATATCTTCTAAAGTCAGATTTTCGATTGCATCCTCATCCCCATCTCTTGCTGCTGCAATCAGGTGGTTCCGGTTCTGCATATTTTTTTCTGGATCGTTTTTTCTGCTTTTCATTTTTCATCATCGGAAGAATAATCTTACCGCTGATGGACAATGCAGAAAGTGTAACACTTCTTCCGACGATTCTTGGAAAATGTTCCTCGTTTAAATACTCCGCTACATTTTGCAGATAAAAGATCAGGGACACACCTAAACGAACCTCATCACAGATTCCGGCATAAGATTCTTTTTCTGCATGCTTTTGTACTTCTGTCTGTTCCTGTGAAGTAATTCCATGTCCGTAAAAATACGGAATGTAATATTCAATTCTGAAATTGTCGTGGTCAGTAAATTCTCCACGAACTATAATTCCCATGGAATCCGCAAATTCTTTTGTGAATTCTGCGTACTCGTTTCCTTCCGAATCTCTCGCTGACATATAGTTTGTCGGAGAGGATACGATGCTCTGGAGAAGTTCGTCTAACTCTTTTTGATCTTTTATATTTTTAAATCCAACTGCTCTTAAAAAAATCATGCATAGAACTCCTCCTCACTTCTTTTGAAATTAATCTTATTATATTATATGTTATTACTTTTTTCTAGGTATAGATTGTAATTTTTATTTTTAATTAGAATTTAATGCCATGTCCAATGCTTCCTGCTCTTCCTCGGAAAGAGTGATCACAGAATTTCCATCAATAATTTCTTTGATGTATGTATAGCATCCTTCACGGCTATGCATTGCATTGATGATAAATCCATCGTTGGTCTGACTTAAGAGTGCAAGTGAAAAACTCAGCTTTCCTCCCATTTCGTTAAAAGCATCGTATTTTACAAGTCCCACTTTTTGAAGGTATATTTCATGTTTGAAAAAATACGGTTGATGTTTTTCTCATTTTTCTCATTGGAGTCCATCAGCTGCTCTACCTGATCCAGTCTTTTTTAAAATGGTGTCCTCTAAATTTTTCGCATCTTTTCCTGTCATAAAATTGTTGTAGGCTTTTTTCAGGGAATGCATTTTTGCTGCATTCACGATCATTACGATGATCAGTATCAGTACAAGTGCTGCCAATCCGATCACGATATAATCAGAATCAATTCCTAAGTATTCAGATATCATATTTTCTCCTTCCAGAACGTTTGTTCTATTTTAATATCATGTCAATTAATCGGTCTAAATCTTCTTTATTATAATACTCGATCTCGATTTTTCCCTTATTTTCATCTTTTGCATTGATGGATACTTTTGTTCCCAGAATCTGTTTCATTTTTTCTTCCAGATCCTGATATACGATTTCAAGCTGCTTATCCATCTTTGTTTTTTCTACTTCTTCTTTTTTCCTTCTGTACCTTCTTGACCAGCTTCTCTGTTTCTCTTACGGAGAGTTTTTCATCGAAGACTTTCTGTGCCATCATGTACTGTTTTTCTAAGTCTTCTATTCCAAGAAGTGCTCTTGCATGTCCGGTCTGTATCATATCATCAATAACCATCTGTTGAACTTTTTCATTTAATTTTAAAAGACGTATGGAGTTCGTTACTGCGGTACGGCTCTTGGATACACGCTCTGCTACCTCATCCTGTTTCAGATTAAATTCTTCTAACAATCTCTTATAAGCAAATGCTTCTTCAATTGATTTAAGTTTTCACGCTGGATATTTTCAATAAGTGAAATTTCTACAACTTCCTGTTCCGTATAGTTCTTTATGATAACAGGTATCTTTTTCAAACCTGCTTGCTTTGCAGCTCTCCATCTTCTTTCTCCTGCAATGATCTCATAATAACTATTTCGATCCTGAACTACGATTGGCTGGATAATTCCCATCTGTTTAATGGATTCGGATAATTCCAAAAGTGCATCCTCATCAAAATTTTTTCTTGGCTGTTCCTTATTTGGCTCTACCTTATTAATAGGAACCATAACTGCCTGATCCTCTGTTGGTGTAAGTGAAGTATCTTTTGCAGCTCCCGGTTTATTCACTTTGTCTGTAATCAGAGAATCCAGACCTTTGCCAAGTCCTCCTTTTTTTTGCTGCCATCTCTTACACATCCTTTCTATTGATTACTTCTCTTGCAAGATCACGATAGCTTTCTGCTCCTGCTGATTTTGAATCATATAATGTAATTGGAAGTCCGTGTGATGGAGCTTCTGCAAGACGAATGTTTCTCGGAATAATTGTCTGGTAAATGGTTGTGTCTAAATTATTTTTTACATTTTCTACAACCTGAGTTGAAAGATTGGTGCGGGCATCATACATCGTAAAGACTACTCCCTCCATCTCTAGATTTGGATTCAATCTTTCCTGTACCAGATGAATCGTATGCATTAATTGGCTCAAACCTTCCAACGCATAATACTCACATTGAATTGGAACTAAGATTGTATTTGCTGTTGTCATGGAGTTGATCGTCAGCATATTCAAGGATGGTGGGCAGTCAATAATAATAAAATCAAAATCGTCCTGGATATAATCTACAGAATTTTTCAATACATATTCCTTTTCTTTTACATCCAGTAACTCTATTTCTGCTCCTGCTAAATTTACATTTGCCGGTATGATTGTCAGATTTTCTATATCTGTTTTCTTCATACTTTCCTTAATGCTGCATTCATCCAACATTAATTCATATACTGTATTTTCTAATTCATCTTTATCAATTCCCAGTCCACTTGTTGTATTTCCCTGCGGATCCAAATCAATCGTAAGAACTTTCTTTCCGGCTTCCGCAAGACAGGCTGACAGATTAATTGCCGTTGTCGTCTTCCCTACACCGCCTTTTTGATTAGCGATTGCTATAATTCTTCCCATGTTTTTTCCTTTCTACTATACACTTATCCTCTGTACTTTTCCTGTAAATCTATGTAATTTTGGTACTTTGTACAGATATAATTCTACATTTTTCAGTAATATAGAATACCTAGAACATTATAACATTTATTCTTTTTATTTCTATAGTAAAAAATGTTTCACGTGAAACATTATTGCTGATTTGCTTTAAAAATCACAATTTATAGATGTTACTATATTTTTTTTAATACAATATCTTGTAAAAATTTTATAAAAAAATAGAAAATGTTTCACGTGAAACATTTTCTATTTCATACTTTTTATCTTATGTGATGTAGTAAGTGCAAACGAGTTAACATCTTACATGATTAATAGGTAATAAGCGTTTATTATGTAATGGTTTTGTACATAACACAATGAGTGCGAGTGAGTTAATATGCTCGCATAATTAACAAGCGACAAACGTTGATCATATGCTGGTTTTGCGTATAATCTAATAATTAAAAATATATCAGAGAGAAATTTCTTATTCTTGACGAACAGTGAAATTATTAAGTAAGTGATACTTATGATATAGTGAATGCAAGCGACTTAATATACTTACATACTTGCATAATTAACGGGTGACATATATTGAGCATATGCTGGTTTTTGCACATAATAATAAATACTTTATTTACAGAGAATTTGCATAACCGCCAGTAAGCAAAGTAGAACAAAACCGGGAGTACTTTTGTGACTTTGGAAGAAAATTAGTAACCCCAACTCAGGCAGACTTAGATTTTCTTATTTTCGTACAACGGAACAAAATAGACCCGGCTTTGTATATTACCAATCAAAAAAGTTCAAAACTTCATTACATAAATTTATCATAATATTTATTTCAAAAACTCAATCTATAACAACCCAATAACATTATAAAGACAATCCAATGCAGACTTCATTTCTTTCTTGCACTGCATATTACTACTACCCTTTTCTTTTTCTTCATCCATTAATCTCACACATTTATCTATCAACTGAATAGTATTGTTCAGTTCAGAAATAACCATATCATAAGTATCTTTTGGAATCGATACCTGATCTGTACTCTCACTCTGCTCCACAATTTTTATAATATCTGATATCTGTGTCAAACGATAATTTACATCTTCTAATTCTACTTCGACCTTTTTTTTGTTCATCCAACAGATTCTTTTGTTCTAATTTTAAATCTGATATTCTTTCCTTATGATGTGGATAGATTGTTCTGGGTGTAAACGGTTCACAATCATTTTCATCTTCTTTTTCTAAATACAAAATAAATTGTGTTGTCTCACGGATTCGGATATGTAATTCATCCTGCTTATTTTGCAGCATTTTTTTTTCTTTGCTTCCTGCTCACTTTGATAATTTTTTAAAAACTCTTTTAACATAATAACCTCAAGAACATATGTTTGTAATTTATTTATTATCTTTATTTTATACTAATTTTTTGCAAAAAGAAAAGGCAGATCTTTTTCTTTAAATTTGAATTGTATAAAAATAGAATTTCGTCTATAATAAACTTAGATAATAAAACAAGGGGGTCATTATATATGAAGAAAAACATCAAACATTTTCTGTTTCTTGCAGCAGCAGCCGGAACAGGAATTCATCTTATGAACCGAACTGTCAACAGAACTGCATGTATGAAAGAAATTCTTTCTTCTCATCCGGGTCATTACTATGATTGGAAACATGGAAGAATTTACTATACCAAGACAGGAAGTGGTGCACCGCTTTTACTGATCCATGACCTTCATCCGGCAAGCTCTTCTTATGAATGGTCTAGAATGATGAAGAAACTCGAAAAAACAAATACGGTCTATACCATTGACCTTCTTGGATGTGGACGAAGTGATAAACCAAATATTACCTATACCAATTATCTGTATGTACAGTTAATTGATAATTTTATCAAAGATGTTATTAAAGAAAAGACAGATGTTGTAGCAACCGGAAGTTCTGTTTCTTTTACTGTGATGGCATGTAATATGGAAAAGAATCTTTTCAAAAAAATCATTTTGATCAATCCAGAAAAAATGAGTGTATTAAACAGAACTCCTGATAAGAAGAAAAATGTTGCAAAGTTCCTGCTTGATTTTCCTGTCATCGGAACCTTCTTATATAATACAACGGTACACGAATTAAAGATCAACCGGATGTTCCGTGAAAAATATTATTATAAGAAACAACTGATTTCTACCAAGGCACAGGATGTCTATTTTGAAGCTGCACATTTAGGTGAAGGTGCCGGCAGATATCTCTATGCAAGTATCATCAGTGACTATACAAACATCAGTATTACTCATGCTTTAAAAAATATTGAAAATAAGATTTGCATTATCGGAAGCAGAGAACGTCCTCACTCCGTAGAGATTTTAGACGAGTATACAGAATGTAATCACAATATTGAAACAGCTTACTTATCCAATTCCAAGTATCTGCCTCAGTTAGAGACACCGGATAAAGTAAATGAGATTCTTCAGGTTTTCTTAAATAACCAGTAATCTCTTAACTTAAAAATACCGACCTCTGATTGTTAGATCTATTCTAACTTTCAAGGTCGGTATTCTTATCTTATTATTTTCATTATCATAAAGGTTTCTTCGATGGTGTTCCTGCTTTTCTTGGATAAGTTGCAGGTGTCCTTTTTTTTTCTTTTCGATAATAACAAATGCACGGTTCATCTCTGAATCAGGTAATTGAAATTTCTGGATATCCACACATGCCCCACCTAACACTTCTAAAGCATGTTCTGCCTGCTTTGTCTCTTCTTCCACTTCATTTGCCTTATAGGAGATAAACTTTCCACCTACTTTTACAAACGGCAGACAGTATTCTGACAGTGGACAGATTGGCAACTGCTCTCGATACACAAATATCAAATTGCCCTGATTCCTTTTTGTCTGGCAAAATCCTCTGCCCTGCCATGAACTGCTTCAATATTTTTAATTCTCAGTTTCTTCTATGACTTCATTTAAAAAAGAACTCTTTTATTCAAAGAATCTAATAAACAATTTTAATTGAGGAAAAGCTATCTTAAGAGGAATACCGGGAAAACCAGCTCCGGTTCCGACATCAATGATACTTTTTTCCGGTTTAAATTTTCTAATATGTGGCATAAAAACAAGCTATCCAAAGTGTTTCTCTATTACCTCGTCGAAATCTGTAATAGCAGTAAGGTTCATAACCTTGTTTTTTTCGATAAGCATGTCATAATATAGCTCAAATTGCTCTAATTGTGAATTATTTAATGTACATTTAATTTTTGATAATTCATCAGTGAAGTGTGTGAAATCATATTTCATATTTTATTCTCCATTATTATTGTTCAACGCTTGCATTATCTGGGTTTAATCTAGAAAATAAATCAGGATTTGAGTATTTTAATTGTTCCAGAAATACCAGTAAAACCGATATATCAGCCGGTGTGACACCTGAAATTCTGGATGCCTGACCTATACTAAGCGGCTGAAATTCATTCAGCTTCTGCTGTGCTTCAATTCTCAGACCCGAAATAGTATTATAATCAAAATCAGTAGGTAACAGTTTTTTCTCAAGCTTCTTAAAATGAGAGACCTGCTTGATCTGTCTTGAAATATACCCTGCATACTTAATAAGAATATTAATCTGTTCTCTTGTGTCATCAGATAGCTTAGGTCTGTCGGGATCTATCGGAGCGAGCTTGTCATAATCCAGCTCAGGTCTTCTGATAAGCTCCTCAAGTGTGGTTCCGTTGCTCAGCTCTATACTGTTGTATTTCTTCAGAATCTCCTGTACATCAGCCCTTGCGCCGATATTTACATGCGACACTCTCTCTATTTCCTTATCAATAAGCTCTTTCTTTTTACATACATAGTCATATCTTTCCTTTGAAATCAGACCAACCTCGTATCCCTTCTCGGTGAGACGCAAATCTGCATTGTCCTGTCTTAAAAGGAGACGATATTCCGCTCTTGAAGTCATCATGCGGTAAGGTTCTCTATTTTCTTAGTGACCAGATCATCTATCAACACACCTATGTACGCTTCTGACCTGTCAAGTATCAATGGCTTTTTGCCAAGTATCTTCATTGCTGCATTAATTCCGGCGATAAGTCCCTGACAGGCTGCCTCCTCATATCCGGACGAACCGTTGAACTGTCCACCACTGAACAGACCATGTATTTTCTTAAACTCGAGCGATGCATATAGCTGGTTTGCATTGATACAGTCGTACTCTATGGCATAAGCATCTCTTACTATCTTTACGTTTTCAAGTCCCGGAAGAGTGCGGTACATCTCATACTGCACATCCTCAGGCATAGACGAAGACATACCTCCGACATACATCTCGTTTGTGTTTAAGTCCCTCAGGCTCAATAAATATCTGATGTCTTTCCTTTTCAGCAAACTTAACCACCTTATCCTCTATTGAAGGACAATACCTAGGACCTGTTCCCTCTATGATTCCTGCATAAATCGGTGAACGGTCGAGATTGTTTCTGATAATCTCATGGGTCTTATTATTCGTATATGTAAGCCAGCATGAAACCTGATCAATCTGCACACTTTCAGGATCAGTTGTAAATGAAAACGGCACTACCCTCTCGTCACCGAACTGTTCCTCCATCTTGGAAAAATCAAGACTTCTCTTATCTACACGCGCTGGAGTTCCTGTTTTGAATCTGCGCATCTCAATTCCGTGATCTATGAGCGACTGAGTCAGATGATTGGCTGCCAAAAGTCCATTCGGACCTGTATGAGTGATCATCTCGCCGGTTAAGACACCTGGCTCTTAAATATGTACCGGTACACAGCACAATCGCCTTACAATGATATAAAGCTCACCGAAGTAGTTTTTGCACAGACTATATTATTATTCTCATCGGTAAAATCTCAGAAACCTCACCCTGTCTGATGGTCAGATGGTCGGTATTTTGAAGGGTTTTTCTCATTTCCATACTATATTCCGCTTTATCTGCCTGCGCGCGGAGAGAATGAACAGCAGGTCCCTTCGATTTATTTAAGCATCTTTGACTGGATAAAGGTCTTGTCAATGTTTTTCCCATCTCGCCGCCAAGTGCATCAATCTCCCTGACGAGATGCCCTTCGAACTTCCTCCAATATTCGGATTACATGGCATCATGAGCGCAATACTGTCCACGCTGACCGTAAAAATAATTGTTTCCAGTCCAAGTCTGGCACACGCAAGTGCTGCCTCACATCCCGCATGTCCTGCACCAACTACAACAACATCATAATTTTCTTCAACAAACTTACTGCACATAACTGCCTACTTTCCCATACAAAATTTACTGAATATCTCATCCATCAGATCATCCTCAACCGATTCTCCGATTATGAGTCCAAGTTCTCATACGCACTCATCAAATCAATCGAATAAAAATCCTCCGGCATATCATCATCAATACTGTGCAGTATCAATAATATTAAGAGTGATCCCATTCAGGTTCATCTGCTCTTCTAAGACATCTCTCGTTGTTCCGGCAATATCCGTAACAATTGCCCTCTCTTTTTCAAAAAGAACATTCATCAAAGAAGATGACTTTCCTGCATTCGGCTTTCCTACAATGACCGTATCAATTCCTTCTTTTAAAATTTTTCCATTGTCGGCGGTATCTAGGAGATGTTCAATTCTTTCTTTACACTCTTCTGCTACTGTTTTTTTAATTTCTGCCCATACCCATCAATATTGATATGTTCAGGATCATCCAAAGCAGATTCAATAAAAGCAATCTCATAAATGATCTTTTCCCGCAGCTCTTTGATCTCTTTTTGCAAAGAACCCTGAAGCTGGGAAATTGAACTCTTTAATGCAAAATTCATTTTTAGAAGAAATGACATCCATAACTGATTCCGCCTGTGTCAGATCAATCCTTCCATTTAAAAATGCACGTTTTGTAAACTCTCCCGGTTCAGGTCTTGCTCCATGGCAAACCACAGTATCTAAGATTTTTTCATAACAAGTACGCCGCCATGACAGTCAATCTCAACCGTATCTTCCTGGTATAAGTATTTGGGGCACGCATGATCAAAACCATTACTTCATCAATGATCTTATTTTCCTTTGTATCATCCACAATATAGCCATAATGCACGGTATGGCTTTTTTCTTCTGATAACTTTTTTTTCTTACCATTCTTCGACTGATAGATCCTGTCAATCACCGTAAAAGCATCTTCACCACTGATCCTGATAATACCGATCCCTGAATTTGTCATTGCTGTGGCAATTGCTGCAATTGTATCTGTTTTCATAATTTCATACTCCTTTAAACGCTTTGTGTCATAACATAAAAACAAAAATTTTTATCCTTAGGTTATCATACAAATCAATTAGACAAAAGAGAGTGTTCTTTAGAACACTTATGTATCATCGTTATTTTTTCAAAGTAACAACTACATGTCTGTAAGGTTCTTCCCCTTCACTGTGTGTTGTTAACAAATCTGTCATTCTGAAAGCAGAATGAATAACTCTTCTCTCAAAAGGATTCATTGGCTCTAAAGAAACCGGATGTTTTGTTCTCTTTACTTTATAAGCAATATTCTTTGCTAAGTTTTCAAGAGTTTCTTTTCTACGCTTTCTGTAATCCTCTGTATCCATCTTTACACGATAGTAAACATCAGATTTTTTATTTACTGCAAGATTTGTAAGCTGCTGTAAAGAATCCAGTGTCTGTCCGCGTTTTCCGATCAAAATTCCCATGTCATCGCCCTTTAATTCAATCTCGATCACACGGTCGGAATCATTGACTTTGATCAATATCTCCACTTCTAATTTCATTGCCGCAAATACATTATTTAAGAATTCTCTTGCATAATCTTCTACAGAACATTTTTTACGCCTTTTAGCCTGAATCACTGCCGGCTTGCTTCCAATTCCAAGAAAACCGCTGGTTCCTTTTTCAAGGACTTCATATTCAATTTCATCGGTTGTAGCACCGAGAGCAATCTTTGCTTCTGTAAGAGCATCTTCCTCTGTTTTTCCTGTAAATTTCATAAATTCCATGAATCCTGCCCCTATTTTTCCTGCCTTTTACCTTCGTTAAATTCGCGAACTAAATTTGCTTTCGCTGCCATACTGTCTGCTTTTACATGTTTCTTCTTCTCATCAGCTTCTTTTAACTTCTCTTCTTTTTCTTTTGAAGAAGCCTCATAACTGATATTCTTTGTTTTGATCTTAGCAGCTTTCTTCATGTCTTCCTCAGAAATTCCGAGTTTTTCACGTTTCTTCTTCATCTTTTCCTGATTCTTGGCAATAATGTCATTTAAATCAATTTTTTCCATATGTTTATTGATGAAGAACTGCTGTACTGCACGAAATACTGCGGCTGAAATCCAGTAAATACCAAGACCTACAGGAACCGTAAAACACATAACAAATGAGAACAACGGCATAATGATATTCATTGTTTTCATCTGAGCTGCCATTGCATCGGTACTAGAATCACCTGTCTGTGTCTGCTGTGGCTGAGGCATCATCTTAATGTTAATCACCTGTGTTACATAAGAGATAATCGGGATCAATAAAGCTCCGATCAACATCAGCCATGAATGGGATGCAAAACTGGACTTAATTGTGGATAATGGTGAATCCGCAATATTTAAACCTAAAAAGGTAACCATTGGCTCTACCTGATCATGTGTTGTCTGGATCAGATCTGTTAAAGAACCGAATTTGTCCTGTAAAAAGTTCCATCCGTCAGAAGGCATTTTATAAAGAACATCTACGATATTATTCTTTACAGCCGTTGTGTCCTTTGCAGAAAAATCAACCATCTTGGATGTAAGATTGTTAATTTTTCCGGCATCCACATAATCTGTTAAAATTTTATCAAATCCATCCGTCGTATAAATTGCATTGACCAGATTTGAAAATACACCTTTTACACCGTTTACATAAGCCGGTACGTTAATGATTACACGATATAATGCTAACAGGATCGGGAATGTAATGAATAACTGTAAACAGGTTCCCGAAGGTGATACTCCGTATTTGTTATACACTTCCTGAGTCTCTTCACCCATCTTCTGTCTTGAAACAGCATCTGTTTTATTCTTATACTTCTTCTGAATTGCCTGAAGCTCCGGCTGCATCTTCTGTGACAGCTTTGAAAATTTCTGCTGCTTGATCGTCAGCGGAAGCATACACAGGTAAATGATCATTGTCAAAATGATGATCGTCTGACCAATATCCTGGATTCCTATTTTATCCAGCACGATATAAATACCGTTCATTACCCAGCCTAACAGCTTTGCGATTGGTCCGAGGATTGCACCTGAATATTGTGTTAAAATAATATCCATGAAAAACCTCCTACGCTATGGAACAGGATCATATCCACCTTTTGAAAAAGGATTACATCTCAATATTCGCCATGCCGCTAAAGCACCGCCCTTAAAAGCTCCGTACTTTCCACTGCTTCTAAACCATAAGTAGAACAGGTCGGATAATACGGACATTTTGTTTTCTTTAACGGAGATAAATATTTTCTATAAAATTTAATTAAAGTAATTAAAATTTTTTTTCAAAATGATTCCATCTTCTTTTTCGTTATTTTGTGAAGACCTCCAAGATGCATCAAAGCACTCTCTATCTGATGAAACCCAACCTCTTTTGCCGATGCCCTTGCGATGATTACAATGTCCCAACCACTATGGAACATGTCTTCCTGCAATCTGTAACTTTCTCTGATTAATCTTGTTAAATGATGTCTTATAACACTATTTCCTACTTTTTACTAACTGATATTCCAATACGGTTTCTTTCTGTATGATTTTCTAAAATGTACATGACCAGGTATTTGTTTGCATAAGACTTACCCAGCCTGTACACCTTTTGAAAATCTCTGTTTTTTTTCAATGACTCTGAAAATTGCATTGTCACATATCCTCTTAAAATAATTAAAATAAGAAGAAAGACCACGAAGCGTGGCCTATGCTGATAATTTTTTTCTTCCTTTTAATCTTCTTGCAGCCAATACTTTTCTTCCGCCTGCTGTGCTCATTCTTTTCTAAAACCATGCACTTTAGATCTCTGTCTCTTTTTTGGTTGATAAGTCATCTTCATAAGTATCCACCTCCTCTACGTTAAAAAACATCTCTTCAATTATAACAAAAATGTGCTCTAAGTCAAGCTATTACGGCATTTTTTATAATTAGAAATTTTTACCTACTATATATATAAGGAAGAAACTCATACCCACAAGATATAGTTATTCACTTTTTATCCAATGAATATCCACATGTTGAAAACCTGTCTATAAAATGTGGATATAAACTGTATAAGACGTTTATAACGTTCCCTGCTATCCCCTATACGCCTCCATTTTTTCATTGATTATTTAGGCGATATAGTTTATTATAGTAAGTGTGGATTTTTTAGGACAGACTTATTTCCTATTATATAAATAATAAAATCCACAGACTAAAAAGTTATTGGAGATTTATATGGAACAAATAGAACAGATTATTGAAAAATGGGATGAAATCTTAAATACGGTAAAAGAAGAACATGAGATTTCCGAAGTTTCTTTCAATACATGGTTAAAACCTCTCTCTGTCTTTGCTGTAGAGAATAACAAATTATATATCTTAGTACCAGACGAGCAGATTGGACTTAGTTATATCACCAAGAAATTCCTGCTCCCGATTCGTGTGTCGGTTGCAGAGATTACCGGAACCGATTATGAGATTGAGTTTATTCTTCCGGAACAGACAAAGAAAATCAAACCTTATAAAGCAAAAAAATATCGGGATGACAGAAAGTGGAGGAACCGGTTCTGCCTTAAATCCAAATTATACTTTTGATACATTTGTCGTTGGAAATAACAATAAGTTAGCATATGCAGCATCTTTAGCTGTAGCAGAATCTCCGGGCGAGGTGTACAACCCTCTCTTCTTATATGGAGGAGTCGGACTTGGCAAGACCCACCTGATGCATTCCATTGCTCACTTTATCCAGACGAACAATCCGAGCATGAAGGTTCTTTATGTATCTTCTGAGATATTTACAAATGAATTGATCGACTCTATTCGTAACGGAAACAATTACTCGATGAATAAGTTCCGTGATAAATACAGAAATATCGACGTACTGTTGATCGACGATATCCAGTTTATTATAGGTAAGGAAAGTACACAGGAAGAGTTTTTCCACACTTTCAACGAGCTTCATATGGCAAAAAAGGCAATTATCATATCTTCCGATAAGCCACCGAAGGATATGGAAACACTCGAAGAACGTATCCGCTCTCGTTTTGAATGGGGACTGATCACCGATATCGGTTCTCCGGACTATGAGACGAGAATGGCTATTTTAAGAAGAAAAAAAGATATGGATGACTTTGAATCGGATGATGAAATCTTAGATTACATTGCAACCAATATCAAATCCAATATCCGTGAGCTGGAAGGTGCCTTAAATAAATTACTGGCATACTCTAACTTAGAACACAAGCAGATTACCATGGAAGTTGCAATTGAAGAATTACAAAACATCATTTCACCGGATAAGCCAAAGGAGATCACACCACAGCTTATCATTGATGTTGTCTGCGAACATTTTGGAATTACCTTAGACCAGATCAAATCCAAAAGCAGAAGTAACGATATTGCAAAGCCAAGACAGATTGCCATGTACCTGTCTAAGAATATGACGGATGCATCCTTAGATAGTATCGGTTCTCTTTTTAGGAGGCAGAGACCACTCTACCATTATCCATGGAATTAATAAGATTACGGATGAGTACGAATCGAACGAAAATATCCACAATTCCATCGATACCATAAAGAAAAAGATCAACCCGAATTAAGTTATTCACAAATCATCCGGTTGGAATCTACAGAGTTTTCACAGGGTTATGAAGTTCATAATTTTCTTTAAGCCCTTGATTTTTCAAGCCTTAGAGAGTTATTCACTTATTAACACCCTCTACGAAGAAGACTTTTAATTATTAAATTATATTATATATTTATAGGCAGGAAGGAGTTATTCACAAAATGAAATTAATCTGTTCCAAATCGAATTTATTGTATGGTGTTAATACTGTATCAAAAGCAGTTCCTACCAGAACTACGATGGCAATATTAGAATGCATTTTAATAGATGCTTCTTCAAATGAAATTAAATTAACTGCAAATGATATGGAACTTGGAATTGAGACTGTAATAGACGGTACTATAGAAGAAAACGGAATCATTGCGTTAGATGCAAAGATCTTTTCCGATATCGTAAGAAAACTTCCGGATAATGATGTTGTGATCGAAACGGACGACAGCTTTAAGACAACCATTACCTGTGAGAAAGCAAAGTTTAACATTGTTGGAAAATCAGGTGATGATTTTTCCTATATTCCATTTATTGAAAGAAAAGAACCGATCACTATGTCTCAGTTTACCTTAAAAAGAAGTGATTCGTCAGACAATCTTCTCAATTGCTGACAATGACAACAATAAACTGATGACCGGAGAATTGTTTGAGATCAATGAAAACCAGCTTAAGGTGGTATCCTTAGACGGACACCGTGTGTCTATCAGAAATATACAGTTAAACAGCAGCTACGATTATAAAAAAAGTCGTTGTACCGGGAAAGACTTTACAGGAGATCAGCAAGATTATCCCTGGAACAACCGATGAAAATGTGGATATCTTCCTGACAGGCAACCACATTGTGTTTGAATTTAACCGGACAACCGTAGTATCGAGACTGATCGAAGGTGAATATTTAAGAATTGAGCAGATGCTCTCTTCCGATTATGAGACAAAGATCAAGATCAATAAAAGAGAATTATTAAGCTGTATCGACCGTGCAACCCTTTTAGTAAAAGAGGGAGATAAAAAACCGATCATCATGAATGTAACGGAAGGAAATATGGAATTAAAGATCCAGTCCTTTATCGGTTCCATGAATGAAGATATTGATATCGAAAAAGAAAGGAAAAGACATTCTGATCGGATTTAATCCAAAATTCTTCATAGATGCACTTCGTGTAATTGACGATGAGGAAGTGACACTTTACATGGTAAATCCGAAAGCACCTTGCTTTATCAAAGATGACCAGGGAAGTTATATTTATCTGATTCTTCCAGTCAACTTTAACAATGTTGCAAATTAAGGAGCCTGTGAACAGATGGAAACAATAAGAATAAAAGATGAATATATAAGACTCGGACAGGCGTTGAAGTTAGCAGGTCTGGTGGGTTCCGGCGTTGATGCAAAGATGGTCATACAGGACGGGCTTGTAAAAGTCAACGGTGAGACCGAGTATCAGCGTGGAAAAAACTCCACGACAAAGATGTAGTAACTTACGAAGGAGAATCTTTTCAAGTAGAGACATGTTTATAAAATCCATAGAGTTGAACCAGTTTCGCAATTATGAGAATCTTAATCTTCAGTTTGACAATGGAACCAATATTTTATATGGCGACAATGCACAGGGAAAAACAAATGTCTTAGAAGCAGTCTGTGTCAGCGGGACAACAAAGTCACACAGAGGAAGCAAAGACAAAGAGATGATCCGGTTTGGGATGGAGGAATCCCATATTAAGACAGTTGTGGAAAAGAAAAATATGGAGTATCAGATAGACATCCATATGAAACGCCATAAGACAAAGGGGATTGCCGTAAATAAGATTCCTTTGAAAAAGGCAAGCGAACTGTTTGGAATATTAAACATTGTACTTTTTTCACCGGAGGACTTAAACATCATCAAAAACGGTCCTTCCGAGCGTAGAAGATTCTTAGATTCCGAACTTTGTCAGTTAGATAAAATATATCTTTCTGATTTAGCAAAATATAATAAGATCTTAAATCAGAGGAACAAACTTCTAAAAGACATGATCTATCGTCCTGACTTAAAAGAGACACTTCCTATCTGGGATGAACAGTTACTGGAATACGGCAGGCGGATGATCTGACGAAGAAAGACATTTATAGACGAGTTAAACGAAATCGTCTATGAACTTCATAGAAATATTTCAGGAAGTAAAGAAACATTAATACTAAAATACGAACCAAATATAGATGATGCATTTTTTCAGGACGAGCTGAACCGTGCAAAAGAAAAAGACCTGCGTTACTGCCAGACTTCGGTAGGACCACATCGGGATGATATGTTATTTGATGTATCGGGAATAGATATCCGTAAATATGGTTCCCAGGGGCAGCAGAGAACGAGTGCGCTTTCTTTAAAATTAGCAGAGATAGAGCTTGTGAAAAAAAGTATTCATGAGACACCGGTTCTTTTACTGGATGATGTATTATCAGAACTTGACAGCAACAGACAGAATTATCTGCTGAACAGCATCCATGACATCCAGACAATTATAACTTGTACAGGACTGGATGAATTTATTCGTAACCGATTTGAAATAAACAAGGTATTTAAAGTAATAGATGGCAGTATTTTTGCATGTGAACAGGAGGATTTCAATGAGCACTGAATACGGAGCAGACCAAATACAAATTTTAGAGGGACTCGAAGCAGTCCGCAAAAGACCGGGTATGTACATTGGAAGTACCTCGTCCAGAGGACTTCATCATTTAGTGTATGAGATTGTAGATAATGCGGTCGATGAAGCCTTAGCAGGATACTGTGACAAAATAGAAGTAACGATCAACGAAGATAATTCCATTACAGTCGAAGATGATGGTAGGGGAATACCGGTAGATATCAATCACAAAGCAGGAAAATCAGCACTTGAAGTCGTATATACCGTATTACATGCCGGAGGAAAATTCGGCGGCGGAGGATACAAAGTATCCGGAGGACTTCATGGAGTAGGTGCATCGGTAGTAAATGCGTTATCCACAACGCTCTGTGTAGAAGTTTATAAAGAGGGAAAAATTTACTTCCAGAGTTATCATATCGGAAAACCGGATGAAGACGTAAAAGTGATCGGAACCTGTGAAGAAGATAAGCATGGAACAAAAGTTACATTCCATCCGGACCCGGATATCTTTGAAGAAACAGTTTATGATTATGATACCTTAAAACAGCGACTTCGCGAGACGGCATTTTTAACAAAGGGACTTCGTATCATCCTAAAAGATTTAAGAGAAGATCCTGTCAGGGAACATGATTTCCACTATGCCGGAGGAATCAAAGAATTTGTAACTTATCTGAATAAGAGTAAAGAATCACTTTATCCTGAGGTCATCTATTGTGAGGGAACAAAGGATAACGTCTATGTAGAAGTGGCAATGCAGCATAATGACTCCTACAACGATGCTTCTTACAGTTTTGTAAATAACATCATTACGCCGGAAGGTGGTACACATCTGACCGGATTCCGTAATGCTTTAACAAAAACCTTTAATGCTTATGCAAGAGATAATAAGATCTTAAAGGACAGTGATGCACAGCTTTCAGGAGATGATATCCGCGAAGGTTTAACAGCAATCATCAGTATCAAGATAGAAGAACCGCAGTTTGAAGGACAGACCAAACAGAAACTCGGAAACAGCGAAGCAAGAGGAGCTGTAGACAGTATCGTCAGCGAGCAGCTTACTTATTTCTTAGAGCAGAATCCGGCAATTGCCAAAACAATCTGTGAAAAATCGCTGCTGGCCCAGCGTGCCAGAGAGGCAGCCCGGAAAGCACGTGATCTGACAAGAAGAAAGACAGCATTAGAAGGCATGTCACTTCCGGGAAAAAACTTGCCGACTGCTCAGACAAAGATCCAAAGAATTGCGAAATCTATATCGTAGAGGAGATTCCGCCGGTGGTTCAGCAAAGACAGCCAGAAGCCGTTCAACACAGGCAATCCTTCCGCTTCGCGGTAAGATCTTAAACGTAGAAAAAGCAAGATTAGATAAAATATACGGAAATGCAGAAATCAAAGCCATGATCACAGCATTCGGAACAGGAATCCATGAAGATTTTGATATATCAAAACTGAGATATCACAAGATCATCATCATGACGGATGCCGATGTCGACGGAGCACATATCAGTACGCTTCTTTTGACATTCCTGTATCGTTTTATGCCGGATTTGATCAAAGAGGGATATGTCTATTTAGCACAGCCGCCTCTTTATAAGATCGAGAAAAATAAAAAAGTCTGGTATGCATACAGTGACGAGCAGTTAAACAATATCCTCACGGAAATCGGACGTGACGGCAACAATAAAATCCAGCGTTATAAAGGATTAGGAGAAATGGATGCAGAACAGTTATGGGAAACAACCATGGATCCGGAGCGGAGAATCTTAAAGAGAGTCATCATGGATGATGAGACATCTTCCGAAATAGACTTAACCTTTACCACTCTGATGGGAGATAAAGTAGAGCCGAGACGTGAATTTATCGAGGCAAATGCAAAATATGTAAAGAATCTTGATGTATAGATAACAAGAGGAGTTATTAGAAAATGGATGATAAGATATTTGATCAGGTTCATGATATAGACCTGAAAAAAACAATGGAAACCTCTTATATTGACTATGCCATGAGCGTTATCGCTTCCAGAGCACTGCCTGATGTAAGAGACGGTTTGAAACCGGTACAGAGAAGAGTTCTGTATTCCATGATCGAATTAAATAACGGACCGGACAAGCCGCATCGTAAATGTGCGCGTATTGTCGGTGATACAATGGGTAAATATCATCCACATGGGGACAGCTCCATTTACGGGGCATTGGTCAACATGGCACAGGATTGGTCTACAAGATATCCGCTTGTTGATGGTCATGGTAACTTTGGTTCTGTGGATGGCGACGGTGCTGCAGCAATGCGTTATACCGAAGCACGTTTGAGTAAAATTTCCATGGAGATGCTTGCGGATATCAATAAAGATACCGTAGACTTCATGCCGAACTTTGATGAGACAGAAAAAAAGAACCTGTAGTGCTTCCATCCCGTTATCCGAATCTGTTAGTCAACGGAACCACCGGAATTGCTGTAGGAATGGCAACAAACATTCCGCCGCACAACTTAAAAAGAAGTCATTGCAGCAGTTGTAAAAATTATCGACAATCAGATATTAGAAGACAGAGAAACAGAATTAGAAGAAATATTAAATATCGTAAAAGGTCCTGATTTTCCAACCGGAGGAATGATCCTTGGAACCACCGGAGTGGAACAGGCATACCGGACAGGACGTGGAAAAGTCCGCGTGCGTGCCGTGACAAATATCGAGCCTATGGCAAACGGAAAGAACAGGATCGTAGTCACAGAGCTTCCATATATGGTAAATAAGGCAAGACTCATAGAAAAGATTGCTGAAATGGTACGCGATAAGCGGATCGATGGAATCACGGATTTAAGAGATGAGTCCAACCGTCAGGGAATGAGAATCTGTATTGAGCTGCGTCGTGATGTCAATGCAAACGTAGTATTAAACCAGTTGTTCAAGCATACCCAGTTACAGGATACTTTTGGAGTCATCATGTTAGCACTTGTCAACAATGAACCAAAAGTCTTAAATCTGAGTGAAATGCTCAACTATTACCTTCTTCATCAGAAGGATGTAGTGACAAGAAGAACAAAATATGAATTAAATAAAGCCGAAGAACGTGCACATATCTTACAGGGATTGCTGATCGCACTTGATAACATCGATGAAGTCATTCAGATCATCCGCTCCAGCCGTACCACACAGGAGGCAAAAGAGCGTTTAGTCGAAAGATTCGGGCTGACCGATGTACAGGCACAGGCAATCGTAGATATGCGTCTGCGTGCACTGACAGGCTTAGAAAGAGAAAAATTAGAGACAGAGTATAAAGAACTCATGGAAAAAATTGCAGAATTAAAGGCAATTTTAGCAGATGAGAAAAAATTACTCCGAGTCATCAGAGAAGAAATCATGATTATTTCCGATAAATACGGAGATGAGAGAAGAACCAGCATCGGATTTGATGAATATGATATTTCCATGGAAGATTTAATTCCATTAGAAAATACCGTAGTAACCATGACAAACCTTGGTTACATCAAGCGAATGAGTGTCAACAACTTCAAGAGCCAGAATCGCGGTGGAAGAGGAATCAAAGGTATGGATACCATAGATGATGATTACATCGAAGATCTGTTTATGACAACGACACATCATTACCTGATGTTTTTTACCAATACCGGAAAAGTATATCGTATCAAAACATATGAGATACCGGAAGCAAGCCGGACATCGAGAGGAACAGCAATCATCAACATCCTTCAGCTCCAGCCGGGTGAAAAAATATCAGCGGTGATTCCGATAAAAGAATACAAAGAAGACGAATATCTCTTCATGGCAACCAAGAACGGAATCGTAAAAAAGACTTCCATCGTAGAATATGCAAATGTCAGAAAGACAGGACTTGCTGCAATCAATCTGCGTGAAGAAGATGAATTGATAGAAGTTAAGATCACGGATAACCGAAAAGATATCCTGATGGTTACAAAATATGGACAGTGTATCCGTTTCCATGAGACAGATGTCAGAAAAACGGGACGTACCTCCATGGGCGTGATCGGAATGAACTTAACAGCCGGAGATGAAGTAGTAGCAATGCAGCTTCATACACAGGGAGATTCTTTGATGATCGTTTCTGAAAAAGGTCTTGGAAAATGTACACTAATCTCCGAATTTACGGCACAAAATCGTGGTGGAAAAGGTGTAAAATGTTACAAGATCACAGATAAAACAGGAAATATTATCGGAGCAAAAGCAGTAAACAAAGACAATGAAGTTCTCCTGATCACAACAGAGGGAATCATCATTCGTATTTCCGTAGAAGGCACAGCACTTCTTGGAAGAGTTACTTCCGGTGTAAAACTGATGAATCTGGATGAAGGTGTTACGGTTGCAAGTATGGCAAAAGTAAGAGAAGATAAATCCATAATAGAGAATCAGAATGAAGAAGAGTCCGCAGAAGAGGAATCTTCAGAAGAAAATAAGGAAGTTTCCGAGGAAGTTCCAAAGGAAGAGTAACATAAAAAAAGTTCCTGCGTGAAAAGCGGGAACTTTTTGAATTTAAAAGAAATATATTTTTTTATAAAAATTTATAAAAAGGAGAAATTATGCCACAGACAATCTATGAAGTATTATGGATATTTATCGTATATGCAGTGATCGGCTGGTGTTCCGAAGTAGCATATGCTGCATTAGATACCGGAAAATTTGTAAACCGCGGATTTTTAAATGGACCATATTGTCCAATTTACGGATTTGGAATCTCATTGGTCATCGTAGTATTAACACCACTAAAAGACAACCTGTTAATCCTGTATCTCGGTTCCGTGATATTGACATCCGTCATTGAATACATCACAGGATATTTATTAGAAAAAGTATTCCACAACAAATGGTGGGACTATTCCGATAAACCATACAACATCAAAGGGTACATATGTTTAAAATTTTCACTGTTCTGGGGATTTGCCTGTACTTTTATTGTGTTAATCCTTCATCCTATTATCTATGGAATCATAAAAATCGTTCCGTTTCTGATAGGAGTCATCATATTGGCAGTAGTGCTGGTATTTTTTGCAATAGACTGCGGAATCACCGTTGCAACCATAATGAAATTCAATGAGCGGTTAAAACGAATGAATGAAATAGCTCAGAAAATACATCATCTGTCCGATGAGGTTGGCGAAAATATCTACGAAAACGTAACAGAAGCCCTTGAGAAAAAAGAAAAATTCGAGGAAGAGCATGAAGAGCAGATCGTAAAGATAGCGGAAAAGAAAGAAAATATCAGATTAGGAGCAGAAGTCCGCAAGATCGAAGGCAGAATGGAAATAGAGCGTCTGAAAGAACAGTACCGGAATATGTTAGAAGAAAAAATCAATGGACATAACCGTTTGATGAAGGCATTCCCGAAAATGACCTCCGATAGCCACAACGAGACACTTCAAAGATTAAAAACATATATAGAAAAAAAAGAGGAAAATCAGATGATAAGAGAAATTAATGTAAAAGAAATCACCAGAAACATCAAAGAAATGTGTATCGAAGCAAACTATACCCTGTCCCCGGATATGGACAAAGCCATGAAAAAAGCAGCAGGAGAAGAAAAATCCGAACTTGGAACAAAAATACTGAACCAGCTTCAGGAAAACTTAGTGATAGCAGACAGTGAAAAAATACCGATCTGTCAGGATACCGGAATGGCAGTTGTATTTGTGGCTATCGGACAGGAAATTCATTTCACGGGTGGACAACTGGAAGAAGCAATCCACGAAGGGGTGCGTCAGGGGTATACAGAAGGATATCTTAGGAAATCCGTTGTAAAAGATCCGTTCGAACGTGAGAACACAAAAGACAACACCCCTGCAATCATCCATTATAACATTGTTCCGGGAGATAAAGTCAAAATCACCGTAGCGCCAAAAGGATTTGGAAGTGAAAATATGAGTAATATCATCATGTTAAAACCTGCGGATGGAATAGACGGAGTAAAAATGCGATTCTTACTGCCGTAAAAGATGCAGGACCAAACGCGTGTCCTCCAATGGTAGTTGGTGTTGGAGTCGGCGGAACATTTGAAAAATGTGCAATTCTGGCCAAAAAAGCTCTTACCAGAAATTTAGAAGAGCCTTCCGAAATTCCATATGTCAGAGAATTAGAAAAAGAAATGTTAGAAAAGATCAACAGTCTTGGAATCGGACCGGGTGGACTGGGAGGAACAACAACCGCTTTAGCTGTCAACATCAATACCTATCCGACACATATTGCAGGACTGCCGGTAGCTGTAAATATCTGCTGTCATGTAAACCGTCATATTGTAAGAGAAATCTAACAAATCTGAGAATCCAGTTTAGTATATATTATAGAAGAAAAATAATCAGAGAAGAGGTTGAAGATGGATAAAAGAATAACAACACCGATCACAGAAGAAATAACAAAAGATTTAAAAGCAGGAGATTATGTATACATCACCGGAACCATCTATGTTGCAAGAGATGCAGCACATAAAAGGATGATAGAAGCCTTAGACCGGGGGAGCAGCTTCCTATCGAAATAGAAAACGCTACCATATACTATATGGGACCATCACCTGCAAGAGAGGGACGGCCAATCGGTTCTGCCGGACCGACAACAGCAAGCAGGATGGACAAATATGCACCGACGCTTTTAGACCTTGGACAAAAAGCAATGATAGGAAAAGGAAAGAGAACCAAAGAAGTCATAGAAGCCATGAAAAGAAATCATGCAGTCTACTTTGCGGCAATCGGTGGGGCAGGAGCACTTTTGTCCAAATGTATCACAGAGTCAGAGATCGTCTGCTATGAAGATTTAGGGGCAGAGGCAATCCGAAAACTGCAGGTCAAAGATTTTCCGGTGATCGTAGTAATAGATTCAGACGGAAATAATCTGTACGAAACAGCTA
>VOFG01004373.1_pt1:57500-165000 | contig 201126 bp, 298 predicted proteins | sample 5384171 | NCBI WGS metagenome assembly VOFG01 (sample SAMN12384726, study PRJNA508395) | human gut metagenome | isolation source: healthy gut F | host: Homo sapiens | reverse complement strand
GGCTTATCACTCCCAAGAGTTCACATCGACGGAGTGGTTTGGCACCTCGATGTCGGCTCATCGCATCCTGGGGCTGGAGTAGGTCCCAAGGGTTGGGCTGTTCGCCCATTAAAGCGGTACGCGAGCTGGGTTCAGAACGTCGTGAGACAGTTCGGTCCCTATCCGGCGCGGGCGTAGGATATCTGAAAGGAGCTGGCCTTAGTACGAGAGGACCGGGCTGGACGGACCACTGGTGTATCTGTTGTCGACCAACGGCATGGCAGAGTAGCCAAGTCCGGAAGGGATAAACGCTGAAGGCATCTAAGCGTGAAGCCCCCCAAGATGAGATATCCCATCCATAAGGAAGTAAGACCCCTGAGAGACGATCAGGTAGATAGGGCAGGGATGGAAGTGCAGCGATGCATTGAGTTGACTGTTACTAATCGGTCGAGGGCTTGACCAAAAGGGAAGAAGTTCAAGGAATCTGTATGAAGTTTTGAAGGTATGTAAATATCAAGAATGATAATCCTCGATAGCTCAATGGTAGAGCACACGGCTGTTAACCGATATGTTGTAGGTTCGAGCCCTACTGGGGGAGCTCTTTTTATCTGGAAGAAAACCCGGGGAAAAGAGACAGCGATTAGCCGTACAGAGAAAAAGAAATAAGGCGGCTTGGTCAAGCGGTTAAGACATCGCCCTTTCACGGCGGTAACACGGGTTCGATTCCCGTAGGAGTCATTTAAAAAGAAAGTATTGCATAATATAGAATATGGCGACATGGCCAAGTGGTAAGGCAAAGGTCTGCAACACCTATATCACCAGTTCGAATCTGGTTGTCGCCTCTGAAAAAACTCAGAAGATTTATTCTTCTGAGTTTTTAATTACAAAAATATAAATATTGTGAAACGATTTATAATGTATTTTTTATTATAGTAGCATCATAGAATTTTCTTCTTTGCTCATTTCCCGAAATAATTTTTCACGTTCCCAAGATTTCATATAATAAATGCCAACCTCCTTACGCTTTTTGATATCTGCCACCATTTCATGGATAGAAGCGATATCTGGATTAAAAAATATTTTCCTGCCTGCTATGTTCTATATTTTTAACATATCCCGTAGTGCCTGACTAGGATTTCCTTCGGTTCCTTTGGTATATATAAGAAATCTTTGAAAACCGGTATAGGAGAAGAAATAAATTATAGAAAAAACAAATATAAAAATAAAGTAGATCTGCAAGGTAATTGCAAATTTAGCATATAAAAAAATAAATAAAATATAGAAAGAAAAATAAAATTGAGTATAAATGATATAAAAGAAAAAATTTCTTGACGAAAACGCGGTGCTTTGTTAAAATCATGTTTAGATGAAAAGTACAGTGTTTCATCTGGGCCATGGAATATGGCGACATAGCCAAGTGGTAAGGCACGGGTCTGCAACACCCTTATCACCAGTTCAAATCTGGTTGTCGCCTTGAAAGAAAGAACAGATTCACACATAGGAGTGTAATCTGTTCTTTGTGTTTTTAGAAAAAATATAAGGAGTGGATTATACATTCTGATAGAACAAACCATGTTGATTGCAGTACCAGAGAAGTCTGTCATGTGCAAAGACAGGGATGCAAGAAAACGGAAACGAAGAAATTGTTGAAAAAAGCGGAAATACAAGGAAAACAGATACTGACAATCCACGAAAAATTCGCTATAATACAGACAGAATATAGAGAATCAGTAGATAGAAAAGAGGATAAACATGGATTTACAGATGATTGCTGCTCCGGTTATTGGAGGTATTATTGGTCTAATCACAAACGGACTTGCAATTAAGATGCTTTTTCGCCCACACAAAGAGATTTATATTGGAAAGTTCAGGCTTCCGTTTACGCCGGGATTGATTCCAAAGGAAAAAATCGAATTGCAGCAGCAATAGGTAAAATTATCGGAAATGAACTTTTAAACAGTGAAACATTAGGAAAAGCACTTTGCTCCGATGAGATGCAGAATGCGTTTTACCGCAAATACGAAAACATCGCAGAGCAGTTGAAGGAAAATGATAAACTGTTAAAGGATGTTTTAGAAGAAAAAGGTTTTTCGGATAGCATTGAGGGGTAAAGGGAAATATTACACAAAAGGCGGGCGTTTCCATCGCAAATAAACTGATCGAGCAGAACGTCAGCATGACAATTTTAGATTATGGCGTGGAGGAAGTGTTAAAGAACCTGAATCCGATGCTGCGAGGAATGGCATCAGGTGCAATAGAGGCAGCAAAGATGCCGTTATCGGTAAAAATTGATAATCTGATCTTGGAAAAATGCCCGGAATATGTAGAAGAATATTTGGGTTCCGGATATGAAGAGTGGATGGACAAGCCTGTTTCCGAGGTGACAAAACAGTTAGAAGAGAAGTTTCCAAGACTTAAATATCAGATATGGATCGTGTATGAAACCTTTATGGATAAAAAATCGGAGAATTTTATTCAGGAGTTGAATATTCCAAAGGTTGTCGAAGAGAAGATCAATGAATTTGATATGGCGGAGTTAGAAAAAATGATCATGGAGATCGCCAAGAAGGAGTTAAATGCATTAGTCTGGCTCGGAGGACTTCTTGGAATGTTGATGGGATTTGTAAATCTTTTGTTTTAATCGAAAGTCCATAATTAAGAGTTCATAATTGAGGAGGAATCCGCATGAAAAGAACGTGGTGGCATGACAAGGTTGCATATCAGATCTATCCAAAGAGTATTTATGATACGAACGATGACGGAATTGGGGATATCCGCGGTATTATAGAAAAATTGGACTATCTGAAAATGCTTGGAATCGATATTATCTGGGTATCGCCGATTTATCAGTCTCCGTTCGTAGATCAGGGGTATGATATTTCCGATTACTATGCGATCGATCCTGCATTTGGAACGATGAATGATTTAGAGGAACTTTTAGAGGAAACGAAAAAAAGAGACATGTATCTCATTATGGATCTGGTCGTAAATCATTGTTCCAATCAACATGAGTGGTTCCAAAAGGCATTGAAGGATCCGGAAGGAGAATACGGACAGTATTTTTATCTTCGAAAGGGAAAAGAAGGACATCCTCCTTCCGGTAATTACCGTTCCTATTTTGGAGGAAGCGTCTGGGAACCGATAGAAGGAACAGAGTACTATTATTTTCATGCATTTGCAAAGGAACAACCCGACTTAAACTGGACGAATCCAAAGGTTAGAAAAGAGATTTATCGTATGATCAACTGGTGGCTGGAAAAAGGGGTCGCCGGATTCCGTATAGATGCCATCATTAATATTAAAAAGATCTGGATTTTCCGGATATGGAACCGGATGGAAAAGACGGATTGGTTTCTTATACAAAGTTCGTCGAATCGGTGGAAGGCGTGGAAGAAATGCTACAGGAGTTAAAGCAGCAGACCTTTGCAAAATATGATGCTTTTACAATAGCGGAATTATTTAACGAGCAGAAGGCTGTCAAAGAATATATCGGAGCAGAAGGCTGTTTTTCTACGATTTTTGACTTTGGACCACATTTGTTGACCTTGGGCGAGCATGGCTGGTATGATGCAAAGCCTGTAGATTTCAAAGAATGGAGAAAGACAATTTTTGAAGGACAGCTAAAATGTGGCGATATTGGATTTGAAGCGAATATTATTGAAAATCATGATGAGCCGCGTGGTGTAAATACTTATCTTCCGCCTCATGCACAGAATGATGCGGGGAAGAAAATGTTAGCGACGGTGGCGATAATGCTTCGGGGACTGCCGTTTTTGTACCAGGGGCAGGAAATCGGCATGGAGAACTGCCGAATGGAATCGGTAGAGGAATATAACGATATTAATACGAAGGATCAGTATCAGTTGGCAAGATCCATGGGATTGTCCGAAGAGGAGGCATTGTTGTGCTGTTACCGCTTAAGCCGCGACAACGCACGGACTCCGATGCAGTGGAGTGAGGAAAAAAAATGCGGGATTTACCAAAGGCGTACCATGGTTGAGAGTAAATCCAAATTATCATCGTATTAATATAGAAAGTCAGATCCGCAGCGAGGATTCCCTTTTTTCTTATTATAAGGAATTGATCGCACTGCGAAAATCTGCGAAATATCAAGAGGTTTTGACCTACGGGGAGATTGTACCGGAAGCTTTGAAGGATACAGAGCTTTTAGAAGATCATTCAGACAGGGATGTCATCGCATTTTCCAGAAGAGGCGATGGAAAGAAGATTCTGATCGCAGCAAATTTTGGAACGGACGAGGTGTGCCTGTCGTTGAAAAAAATATACAAAAGATTACTGTGCTTGTTTCTAATATGAAGGAAGTTTTTTATCAGGGAGGAGAACTTCGTCTTAGAAGCTGTGAAGCCGTTGTTTTAGAGATCATATAGAAACAAGTCTGTTTTCATAGGAGGAATTTTGGTATGAAAATCAGGATTGGTATTTGTGATGACTCAGATCATGACAGGCATTATTTAAAAAGTATTATCAAAAATTATTTTAAGGGGCGTGAGATTGAGCCTGAAATAGTGGAATATGGTTCCGGAGAAGAGTTTTTTAGAAAGCCGGATGTGGAGATTCTGTTTTTAGACATTGAAATGAATGCCTTAGACGGAATCATGGTGAAAAATGAATTACAAAAACTTCAGGCAGAGACAAGGATTGTGTTTACCACCAGTCATAATGATCTGATGAGAGATGCTTTTGGAAAGCAGGTATTTGGATTTTTAGTAAAACGCGTTTCACCGAAAGAAGTGGAAAAGTATTTAAACGCAATTCTAAAAGATTTAGAAGAAGAGAATTGTGTTCTGATCAAAGGTGCAGAAAAAGAAACTTTTGTCAAAGAGAAGCAGATTTTATACATAAAAGCAGAAACAAAATATTGTGATATTATTCTGGAAAATCAGGATTCCATGTTCTCTGATAAGAGTATTGGGGAGTGGGCAGAGGAATTAGAGGAAAGAGGATTCTTTCTCTGTCACAGGAGTTATCTTGTAAATCTTTATCATCTAAAGAAAATCGAGGATGACATTCTTTTAAGTAACGGGGAGAAAATACCGGTGAGCAGAAGGCTCAAAACGAAGGTAAAAGAAGCGTATAGAGAATACATTAGGAAAAAAAGTAAGATAAGGAAGTGGCAGGATGGAACAACTAAACGACTTATTAGGATATGTCAGTGTCTTTTTATGGGCATTTGGAATTTGCCAGGTAAAAGCGACAAGGGATAAAAAGAGATGGGTATTGTCGGGGATTTTTGGAATAGGAGCAGTTCTGATAATATTTTGTATTTCAAAAATGAATTATTGTATTGGATAAAATGGTTACTGTTTTTTTTACTGTTTATGTTTTTGATAGAAGAAAAATGGAAACGAAAAGTTGTCTTATTGTTGTTTTCCATAGGATATATAGATGTTATATCTACTCCTATCCGGACAGTGATGGTTATAATAGAATTTATAAGGAAAAAAGAGTTGAATAGTATTTTAGGAACTATTCTTGAATTTCTATGTATTTTAGGACTTACCTATTATATCAAGAAGCATGATAAAATTGCAGAATGGTTGAAAAACTTCCTACAAGTTACTATTTTGTGGGATTTTTATGTTCTTTATGGCTACAGGAGCTAGCACTTATGTAGAAATGGATTTGGAAAATAAAAGCTATAATGAACGAATTATGATAAGTATCCTAATGATGGTTACAGTGGAATTGCTCTACATCATGTGTATTGGTGCAGCAGTGATTGCTACTTTTTGTAAAAATTATAAAGAAGAAAGTCTGTTAAAGGATGAGTATCTGAGACTTTCGAAACAGCATTATGAAACTCTTTTAAAAGAATACACAGGAAATACGGAGCCTGCGGCATGATATGCAGTCTCATGTAAATGCACTGTCCTATTTTTCTAAAGAAAAAGACTGGGAAAAATTACAGGCATATATTGAAGAAGTCAATGAGAATGCCCAAAAAGTAAGACCTTATACCGTCAATGTGAATCATGGATTTATCAATGCTATCTTAGAGGATAGTCTTTCTAAAGAGCCGGAAATTGCATTTTCCTGTGATGGTAAGATTCCGGCAGATATCCAGATTGATGATTTTGATCTGTGTACAATATTTTCCAATTTGATCCGTAATGCAGTAGAAGCCTGCAACAGACTTCCGGAGGATGCAAAAAAATGGATCCATCTGGATCTTTATATGCTTCAGGACAATCTCTATATCCGTATGGAGAATCCGGTAATCTCAGAGATTAATGTACAAAAGTTAGAGGGAAGCACCTCTAAAGAAGATAAAAAAAGAACCATGGATTTGGTATTTATAATTTAAAAAATGCAGTCGAAAAATATCAGGGTGAGGTGTCCTTTGACTGTGAAGATCAGAAATTTATAGCAGAAATTGTACTCTGGAATGTCTGAAAATGAACGTTTATTCCTAAAAATGACCATTCATTCCCTTTCTGTTGAGAAGACAGAAATCCGTATTTTTTATAATATGGACAAAGGAGGGATGGAGATGTCATTCTATAGTGCAGGAAGAGATATTTGGAGACATATTTTTTCCTATATATTTAAATAATAAATAGAATTGACACGAAAGAACATGGTAAAAACGCAAGAGAAAACAATGAATGTATTATGAACGAAAACGGTAATGCGAGCAGTATGTAGTTGTGAAGGGAGAAGTCTTGTAATAGTACGAAGACGATAATAAAAAATGCTTTGACGGTACGTTGTCAAAGCATTTTTTATTTCATAGAAAAGACTGCGTCACATTAATGTGCGAAAGTAGAAACTTTCCTATGAAATAAAAACGCTCCGCGAGGATGCACAGCTCGCGGTAAGGAAAATATCGCTTTGCGAACCGCGAGCGCGCGGAACAAAAAGCTGTGCTATTAAAGTATTTGAAAATCGCGGAGTGTGCGAAGCAGACTTTTGTTCTTAATTTATGATTTTGGAGGTATTATGGATAAGTATAAGAAAAAAAAAGGATAGTTATAATTTAGTTTTTGCTATTTTATGGGGATTATTATTTGTATATTGGTTCACCACTGCTATATATAATGTAAGCATGAAGTCTTACATAACGACTTTAAATAAGGCAATAGAATACACGGATATGATAAAACCGAAAGAATTGGAGTTTAAGAAAATAAAAAATCCAAATGAATTTAATGAGAATTTTGTAATCGATGAGAAAGATAATATGTTTTCCTTTGATGCGGATACTTTAGTTTCAACGGCAATAAAATTTTATGATACTACCGGTTGCCAGTTATATTATGTAAATGTGGATTTAGAAAAAGCAGGAAAAGAAATTAAAAATGATAAAGATGCAGAAGAATGGGCTGAGAAATATGTAAAAGATTTAATTGATGATGATTATGCAGTGATATATTATGAAGCAGACTCGGTTGAAATATCTAACCCGGACAATTCAGATGGATTGAAATATGTGGGAGTCTCTGATAGTATCACATATGGTTATAAGGTATCATCATTATTTAATTCAAAAGCAAGGATTATTGTAAATGAAATAATAAAACATAAATGGACTTATGAGGAATATTATGATACAGCATGGAATGATACTCAGTATATACCTTTGGAAATCGCAAGACAGTTATTTCCGAATAGCTTTAGCGAGCGAAAAATAATTGTTAATAATTCGCACCATGGTGAATATTTACTTTTAGATATAGAGCAGGCAGATAAGTTGATTAAGAAATATGAGTTAAGAATTAATATCTTCAGAATAAGCTGGATCGTTCTCTTTGTTCTTAATATGATATTTTCAATTATAATCACGAGAAAGAAAGCAAATGCAGTGAGAATGAGTGAGGAATTTCCAAAATATGAATACACTCAGGATGAATATACCAAAAACGAATATACTCAAAGTGAATACGTACAGGATGAATACATTCAATATGAATATGATAGAGAACAATATAAAAAGGATTTAATGGATAAGTACAATTAACGTTATTTTTATTAATTTTTATAGCTCTGTTTCTTAATGTTCCTTAAGATTTGTAGTCAGTTATCATACAGTATGCTATAATAGCACCATGTAATAAGCAGAATGTAACGACAGATTAGAATTGAAGAGGCACGAATATGCAGCGAAATAAGATATTATGCTTTTTTGCTACAATTATGATAGCAGCAGTGACAATCTATGCAGTTTTTCGCGGCGGAGGGGTATCTTTTGGGCAGCTTGCAGAGAGTATTAAAGAAGCATCCGTCCCGGGGATCATACTTTCCTGTATCAGTATGTTTGGCTTTATCTTTTTTTGAAGGTGAGGCACTGCGGGAGATTGTTTTTCATATGGGATATCCGACAAAGCATAAGGATGCTTTTGTATATTCCGCAGCGGATATCTATTTTTCTGCGATCACACCATCGGCATCGGGCGGACAGCCTGCCAGTGCTTTTTTATGATAAAAGACGGAATTCCGGCGACCACAGTTATGGCAGCGTTGTTAGTAAATCTGATCATGTATACGTTAGCGGTGATTTCCATTGGTGTGTTTGCAATTCTGGCATTTCCAAAGATATTTTTGAATTTCAGCGTAGTATGTAAGATCTTTATTGTAAGTGGGATTATTGTCTTAAGTGTTCTTGCGATCATATTTTACTTATTGTTAAGAAAACAGGAAATTTTGAAAAAATTAGCAGTCTGGCTGGAGGCATTTTTAAGGAAGATTCACTGCGTTTATGCTGCTGACAGAGTACAGAATAAAATGGAAGCTGCATTAAAGGACTATGCAAATTGTGTGGAGCTGATCTTTCATAAGAAAAGGGTTTTGTGGAAAGCATTTCTTTTGAATTTACTTCAGAGAATGTCACAGATTATGGTAACACTGTTTACTTTTTTTTGCAATCCACGGGGATTTATCAAAGATATGGGAATTGTTTGCAACACAGATTTATGTTGTTTTAGGTTCTAACTGCGTACCGATCCCGGGCGCGATCGGAGTTGCCGATTATCTGATGTTGAGTGGATATAAAGAGTTAATGAGTAAAAGCGATGCCTATCATTTAGAGATTTTAAGCAGAGGGCTATCCTTTTTACGGCTGTATGATGATCAGTATGATCACAGTGCTTGTCGGTTACATATGTTTAAGAAAAAAAAAGAAATACGGAGAGATAAATAAAATGATTGGATTTTACGATTACACGGTAATATTGACATATTTATCCATTTTATCCGGTACCACAGGAATTATATTGTGTTTAAACGGTGTGGGACATCCTTATCTTGGCATGTTTTTCCTGCTGTTTTCAGGATTGTGTGATACCTTTGATGGAAAAGTAGCAAGGTCGAAAAAAGACCGCACGGAGCAGATGAAAAAATTTGGTATCCAGATCGATTCCCTTTCCGATCTGATCGCATTTGGTGTATTGCCGGCATGCATCGGGATCGCAATGATAAGACGTGGTTTAGAGGGTACAACGCTGCCGAACTTCCGTTTTGTCAGTGTAGGAAGAGAAACAATTGTTTATCAGGTCATTTCTATTATGATTGCAATCTTTTATGTGCTGGTTGCAATGATCCGTTTAGCATACTTTAATGTGTTAGAAGAAGAGGATGAGAACAGGGATGAAAGCGGACAGAAGGTATATACCGGAATGCCGGTAACAAGTGCAGCACTGGTGTTTCCTGCGGTATTGCTGATACATATTTTTGTAAAAGCAGATTTAACGCTTTTATATTTTGGCGTTATGATCGTTATGGGATTTTTATTTATCTCTAAAATCCAGATCAGGAAGCCGGAAAACCGGCAGATTGCGTTGATGATCCTGTTAGGAGTTGTAGAATTTGCGGCTTTAGCGATCGTGCTGGCATGTGTCAGGAGGTAAACGTGGAATCATTGCATTTTTTATATAGGACGGGACCGGGAAGAATGGTATTGAAGGTTCTGACGCAGCCATCTGTTTCAGAGATCTGTGGACGGTTTTTAGATTCTTCCTTGTCAAAATGCCTGATATGTCCGTTTGTAAAAAAGAATCAGATCGATCTGTCGGAATATGAGTTAGAGCAGATTGGAAGTTTTAATGATTTTTTCTCAAGAAAAATAAAAGAGGATCGTCGTTCGATCGACAGGGATCCGGAGCATCTGATCGCACCATGCGATGGATTGCTTTCTGTCTGGAAGATCGAAGAAGGGACAGTGCTTCCCATCAAACAGAGTCATTATACGGTATCTTCTTTGCTGCGGAATGAGAAGATAGCAAAGCATTATCAGGATGGTTATTGTCTGGTATTTCGCCTGTGCGTCAATCACTATCACAGATATTGTTATGTGGATTCCGGAAAGAAGAGCAGAAATATTCATCTGCCGGGAATTTTTCATACGGTAAGGCCGGTGGCATTAGATCAGCTTCCGGTGTATACGGAAAACAGCAGGGAGTACACGGTTATTAAGACAGACACATTCGGGCCGGTTGTGCAGATGGAAGTAGGTGCAATGCTGGTAGGAAGAATTGTGAATTATAAAGAAGCGGGAATGGTTTTTCGCGGCGAAGAAAAAGGGATGTTTCAGTATGGCGGTTCTACGATCGTTCTTTTGGTAAAAAAGACAGAGTAAAGATCCGTCAGGATGTGTTGGAGCGTTCCAGGCACGGAATAGAGACACCTGTAAGAATGGGAGAAGTAATAGGACATGCGTAAATGGATTGAAAAGATTTTACCCGGATATTCGGTTCTGCCTTTGATCCTGGCGGTCAGTATCAATATGCTGGTTTATTTTGGAACGTCACAGTTGCGGGATTATCTGACGTTTCATACGATCACAACGGCACTGGATGAATGGATTCCTTTTGTAGCGCCGTTCATTCTGTTTTATGTACTGGCATATATTCAGTGGATCGCAAATTATCTGCTGGTTGCCCGGGAAGGAAAAGAGTTCTGTTACCGGATCGTTTACGGAGATGTGGCAGCAAAAGTGATCTGTCTGTTGTTCTTTTTATTTTTTCCAACGACACTGGCAAGACCGGAGGTGACAGGAAGCGGATTCTGCAATGACCTGGTCAGATTTATCTATCGCATGGATGCACCGGTAAACCTCTTTCCATCTATTCACTGTTTGGAAAGCTGGTGTTGTATCCATGCAGCATTTGCCATGAAAAAACCTCCGAAGTGGTATCGCTATGCGACTACAGTGATGGCACTTGGCGTATTTGCATCGACACTTTTTGTAAAGCAGCATGTGTTGGTGGATGTATTTGGCGGAATCATTGTCTATGAAATCGGTTATTATATAGCGGGAAAAACCATAACATTTTTAAATAAGAAGAAAGAATTGCAAAAAGAATAAATACATACAAAAAATAAAACCGCCACATCCGTGACGGTTCTATTTGTACATGTACATATTACTCGGACTCGATAGCTCCTGTAGGACAGGCACCAGCACATGTTCCACAATCAACGCAAGAAGAAGCGTCGATTTCATATTTGCTGTCTCCTGCAGAGATAGCTCCTACTGGACACTCACCTTCACAAGTTCCACAGTTTACGCAAGAATCTGTAATTACGTATGCCATAATGTTGTTCCTCCTTAATATATAAAAAGTTTACTTTTCGCAGATAACCTCTGCGCTTAGTCACATTTTATTACAAAAACAGGGCAAATACAAGTGTAAAATACTTCAAATAGAAAATGCATTGAAAAAAATACGAAAAGGTATTATACTACTAATAACCTGTCATGGGACAGGCAGTACAGATTGGAGGTATAACAAGATGGCAAAGGTTACGAAATCAACCATGATCGGAGAATTACTCCGTATTGATGAGAATATTGCACCACTTCTTTTAGGAATCGGAATGCACTGCCTTGGATGTCCTTCTTCCAAGATGGAGACGATCGAAGAAGCAGCAATGGTTCATGGTGTAGATCCGGACGGACTTGTAGAAGATATCAATAATTTCTTAGAGCAGCAGGGTTAAGAAAGAAAAATGAAAGCCGCGGCAGTAAATGTCGCGGCTTTTTTTTGATACGTTTTATATATTCTCTATCATACGGCTTACAGTTCCGCTAAAACTTCAAGTGCATTAGAAGAAACGATCACATTATAATGTTCTTCAAAGTATGCGGCTAAAGCATCGGTATAGCGTTCCTGATGTGCATATTCAGAAAGAATATTGCAGACCTTGTTGAAATCTTCCGGTGTGTGTTTTCCTTTATGGATAACAAGATAAAATTTCTTATTCGCCGGATTTTTATATAAGTCGTTCTGATCATGGTAAAAACCATTGAGAACGTGAGCAAGTCTGGTAACGTTGTCTAAATTCTGGAAAACAAATAATTTGGTAATGTCGGTAAAGACATCTACCGGTTCCTTCTTCGCATCATTTTTTTCAGGTACTTCCTGTTCCTTGTTAGAAAATGTTGCTTCTAATGGAACAAAATCTGCACTCTGCTTTAACTCCTGTTCTGCTTTCTGACGCTCTTCCTGCATTTTTCTGTAAAGACCTAAAATATCGTCAGCGCCCTCTAAAGCAACACCGGAACCATCCTCCTGCAGTAGGAATCAAAATCACTTTCATCTCCCTCTGAAAATTTAGAAAAACGAGTATCAATCTCTTCCGGATATTCCACTTTGGTAATGATCAGGATAATGGTATCAGCAGATAAAGGAATTGCTTCGATCATCAGAGGAATATCTTCCGCCTCGAAACCAAACTCATAGGCTGCCTGCTGCATCATATCGCGAAACAGGACTTTTGCTTTTTCTGTTCCGTATGCTAATTCACTCAGCTTTAACTGACGGTCAGCAAGATCTTCTTTTGTCAGTGTGCAGCGAATCTGGTTATCATTTACTTTCTCTATTTTCATAAAATCACTTCCTTTTCAAGAAACTCAAGTAATTGGTACTATTATTATAATCAAATAATCAGAATATGTAAATGTAATTTTAAGGAAAGAGATTATAAAAAAGCATAAAGATTCAAAAAAATGTAAAAATGGGTTGTCTTTCTGTTACCCGTATGATATAAAAAGATATGAGATACCTTTCTGAAATATTCTAAAGAAGAAAGACCATCTATAGATTACAGAAAGTCATGCCGTTCATTATATATTCAAAATGATTCATCGGCATCTGTAGTTTAGATCTGAAAAACAGGTTCAATCCTGTTTGTCAATTAGTTTTCCAAGTAAGTGAAAAATGAAAAGGGATAATTTTATATTTTTTTAACAGAAAGGGATGCTCTAATAACGTCCGTTCGGATGAAGAAGAGAGGTGAGGCCGGCTGACAGGCTGGAAGGAATTTGTGAAAGTACAGGGATATGGTGATGATGGGATAAAAAGATAAGAAAAAAAAGCAACCCGAGACACTGTAGCAGATTTCTCTGTCTGTCAGCATATCTGGTAGGATCAACGATAATATATCACAACATAGCTTAAAAAGATAAAGAACGGAACAGAGAAGATCCTTTTGGGTTCGGGAGAAATGAGGAATGAGATGGTACCAGACAAAGAAGAAGTCAAGTTATTTATGGAATTAAAAACGTTAGAGGAACGCGGAGTCGGCATCTGGATGGAAGGGCATGCAAGTGATTCCAAAAAGTGATGGAAACCATGTCCGTGAATGAGGATTCCACTTATATGCGTGATTATATTTTTCAGAAAGGGGTGTTGAAAGAGATACATTTTGACAAAATAACAGATCGATAATAAAAAGCATTGAAGGAGACGGATATGCCTGCGAAAAACGGAGGGGAGAACGTCTTCCCTCCAAATTATGAAAATTCTGCTCTTAGGGTGGATTGAAAGCGACAAGATATGCTATAATACCAAAAGACATCATAAGGGAGGTAACACATGAAGAAAAAAAATCGCCTGTCCTTGCGGTCGTGCTTTTGATTGTAGTAGTAGTCCTCATGTTAACAGGAAAAGCAGTCATAGAAAAATACGTTCCGTCTAAGGAAAAGGCTGATTTAAAAGAATACTATCAGTTAAAGGAAGCTGACGATACGGCAGTGATCGTAGACAATGTAAAGCAGGATACCACGGCAAAGTTAGTGGCAGGAAAGATTTATATTGAATACCGTTTTTTGCATGATACGTTAAATCAGAGATTTTATTGGGATGGAAATGAGAACAAACTTCTGTATACAACACCTTCGGAAGTCACTTCCGTAGCAGCGGGCAGCAGTGAATATCAGACAGCAAAAGAAAAGCATACGGAGAATTATACCATCGTATATGCCGATGCGGATAAAACATATGTGGCACTGGATTTTGTAGAAAAATATACAAATATTAAATACAAAATGTACAAAGACCCGAATCGTATCACCGTAACAAAGACATGGGGAACCATCGAGCAGTCTTCTATTAAAAAGGATGCGGAGCTTCGTGTAAAAGGCGGCATCAAGAGTCCTATTTTACGGACAGTAGAAAAGGATGAAGCAGTTACCATTGTAGAGTCAGGTGAAAAATGGACAAAAAGTCTGCACCAAAGACGGATACATCGGTTATGTGAAGAACCGCCAGCTTGATAAGGCAGAAAAGAAAGAATTAAAAAGTGATTTTAAGGAACCAGAGATCACACATAATCTGAAAAAAGAAAAGATCAACATGGCATGGCATCAGGTAACGGAGCAGGCAGCCAACAGTACACTTGCAAACGTACTTTCTGCGACAAAGGGTGTCAATGTCATCTCTCCGACATGGTTTTATCTGAACGATAATAACGGAGGGATCAAAACTTTAGCAAGCAGTGATTATGTGACTTATGCACATCAGCATAATGTAGAAGTCTGGGCATTGGTAAGCAATCTGGAGAATCCGGATGTGGATACGACACAGGTACTGACGCATACCTCTACACGGGAGAATCTGACTAATAATCTGATTTCTGCCGCGATCCAGTATGATTTAGACGGTATCAATGTAGATATGGAAGCATTGAGTACGGATGCCGGAGAAGGATATATACAGTTTATCCGTGAGCTTTCCATAAAGTGTAAGAAAAATGACCTTGTATTATCCATAGATAATTATGTACCATCTTCTTATACCGCATTTTATAATCGGAAAGAGCAGTCCTGCTTTGCAGACTATATTGTCATCATGGGCTATGATGAACATTACAAAGGCTCGGAAGAAGCCGGTTCTGTAGCATCCATTGATTTTGTAAAGAATGGAATAAGAGATACGTTAAAAGAAGTACCGGCAGAGCAGACGATCCTTGCACTTCCGTTCTATACCAGACTCTGGGCAGAGACAACAGGTGAAGATAAAACGGTAACGGTAACCTCTGAAGTAGTGAAGATGAATAACCAGCAGACCGTAGTGAATAACAGCGGAGCTTCACCAAAGTGGTCAGATAAATACGGTCAGTATTATATCGAGTACCAGAAAGATGGAAAGACCTATAAAATGTGGATGGAAGAATCAAAGTCCATTGAGCAGAAATTAAAGGCAGCAAAGAAAGCCAAGATCGCCGGAACATCCGTATGGAAGCTTGGCATGGAAGATCCTACGGTCTGGGATACTATTATTAAATATGTAAATTAAGGTTCTTTGTAGTTTGCACAAATCAGACATTCCAAGTTTCCTTGTGCAAACCATTCCAATGAACCTCTTAAAAAAAAATCGTGCCACCAGCGGGTGACACGATTTTTTGAGTTTCATTTCCATTGCACAAAAAAGAAACTTTCCATATCTGATTTGTGCAAGCGACAAACAATGTGAGTGAAACATAATTTTCATATTTTCACTATACCAGAGGATAAGGAATCCTTTGCACAAGGAAACATATTTAGAACCCGGTTCGCATAGACTACAACAACTTTAATATCTCAGGCAAGATTCGGTATGAAAAAGAAAATAGAACTTATTATGGCAGTCATTCTTCTGGTGTCCGCGGGATTTTTAGCAAAACGCGCTGCAATCTATGTGCAGCAGAGTAAAGTTGCCAAAACACAGACCTGTATTGTCATTGATGCCGGTCACGGTGGAGATGATCCGGGAAAAATCGGTATCAATGGAGAAAAAGAAAAGGAGTTAAACCTTGCCATTGCAAAGAAGCTCCAGAAGATTTTAGAAAAGAAAGATTACAGGATCGTTCTGACCAGAGACAGCAATAAAGGGTTGTATCACAGAACTGCCCACAATAAAAAAGTGGAAGACATGAAAAAACGCTGTGAGATCATTAATAAGGAAAAGCCTGTTTTTACGATCAGTATCCATCAGAATAGTTATCCGGAAGAATATGTGAAGGGAGCACAGGTATTTTATTACGGACAGTCACAGGAAGGAAAAAGAGTTAGCGGAGGTTCTCCAAAAGAGTCTGGTTGCGGAATTAGATAAGGAAAATCATCGGACGGCAAAAGCCAATGAAAGCTATTATCTGCTCAAAAGACAAAAACACCGACGGTTATTGTAGAGTGTGGATTTTGAGTAACCGTCAGGAAGCAGAGCTGCTGTCAGATGCGGAATATCAGCAGAAAGTTGCCGTGGCGATCAGCAAAGGAATTGAAAATTACCTGAATGAAGAAGCTAAGAGTGCGAAAAAACCATAGGCAGAAATATTACAAATGTTGTAAGAATTGTTTCTTTTGTTGCGATATTTTCATAACGTGGTATAATAAAATTATGAAAACAGAAATAGAGAAGCTAAATTTAGAAGCCATAGATGATAAAATCATTGCAAAAGCAGCAGCTATCATTCGTGATGGCGGGCTGGTAGCATTTCCAACCGAGACAGTATACGGGCTCGGAGCAGATGCCATGCAGGCATCCGCAGCAAAGAAGATTTACGAAGCAAAGGGAAGACCATCTGACAACCCTTTGATCGTTCATATAACAGATGTGTCAGCTTTAAGAAATCTGACGGATGAAGTGCCGGGAAAGGCAGTAAAACTTGCGAAAGCATTCTGGCCGGGACCACTGACCATGATCGTAAAAAAGAGTGCAGCAGTTCCATATGAGACAACCGGTGGAATGGACACCGTGGCAGTGCGGATGCCAAACCATCCGATAGCACTGGCATTGATAGCGGCAAGCGGAACTTATATTGCGGCACCAAGTGCCAATACATCCGGCAGACCAAGTCCTACGGCAGCAGAGCATGTCATGACAGATTTAAATGAGAAGATTCCTTTGATCTTAGACGGTGGAAGCGTAGGGATCGGAATTGAATCTACGATCATCGATTTAACGGAAGAGACACCGATGATCCTGCGTCCGGGATATATCACACAGGAGATGTTAGAAGAAGTGATCGGAGAGGTTCATGTAGATCCGGGACTGATCGCATCTGATTCTTTACAGAAACCGAAAGCACCGGGTATGAAGTACAGGCATTATGCACCAAAGGCAGATCTTACCGTTGTTACCGGTGAAAAAAAAAGGATGTTATAGGCACCATTAACTATTTATCACATACAGGGATATCACAGGGGAAAAAGATAGGAATTATAGCGACCGATGAAACAGCCGGAGAATACCGGTGTGGAGATGTCATCAGCATCGGAGCAAGAGAAGACGAAGATGCGATTGCAAGACATCTTTATGGCATACTGCGTAAATTTGATGATCTGGATGTGGATACCATCTACTCTGAGAGCTTTGAATCCGAGGGACTGGGGCAGGCAATTATGAACCGTCTGTTAAAAGCAGCAGGTCACCATGTTTTGCAGGCAGTACAGGAGAAAAAAGATGAAAGCATACGACAGAATTATATTTGCAGAGGACGGTGGGACATGTCGTGCGCCGATGGCGGCAGGTATTTTAGAAGAGCAGGTGTTAAATCGTCCGGTGGAAGTACTTTCCCGTGGACTGGTAGTGCTTTTTCCGGAACCGTGGAACCAAAAGGCAGAGGCGGTCATGATCAGTAACGGTTTAAAGTCGGAAGGTTTTATGTCAGAGCAGATCACCGAAGAGGATATTACAGACAATACATTGATCCTTACTATGAGTGAGGAGAGCCGTCAGAAGATATTTGAGCTTTTTCCGAATGTGGAAAAAAGAAGATGTTGCGGTACTGACAGAGTTTGTAGGGGATGAGTTAGAGATTTTAAATCCATATGGCGGAAACCTTCAGGCATATGGGATCTGTTATGAAACATTGAATAAGTCGATAAAAAATTAGTTAAAATACTTAATGAAGGAGAAGAAAAATGTCAAAAGTAGTAGTTATGGATCACCCGCTGATTCAGCATAAAATCGGATGGATACGAAGAGCAGATACCGGTTCTAAGGATTTCCGTACACTGGTCAGCGAGATTGCAATGCTGATGTGCTACGAGGCAACCAGAGACTTAAAGCTTACGGATGTGGAGATTACCACACCGATCTGTGCTACAACCGTAAAGGAATTAAAAGGAAAGAAATTAGCAGTCGTTCCGATCTTAAGAGCAGGTCTTGGAATGGTAGATGGAATGTTAGCAATGATTCCATCCGCAAAAAGTAGGTCATATCGGATTATACCGAAATGAAGAGACATTAGAGCCGGTAGAATATTACTGCAAGCTGCCAAAAGACTGTGATGAGCGTGAAGTATTCGTAGTAGACCCGATGCTTGCAACCGGAGGTTCTTCCGTTGCTGCGATCCAGATGTTAAAGGACAAGGGTGTAAAGAGAATTCATTTCATGTGCATTATTGCAGCACCGGAAGGTGTAAAACGTATGCAGGAAGCACACCCGGATGTTGATGTGATCGTTGGAGCATTAGATGATCATCTGAATGAGCATGGATATATCGTACCGGGACTTGGAGATGCGGGAGACCGTATTTTCGGTACAAAATAGGAGAAAGAATACAGCGGATTGTCAAATATTTGACAATCCGTTCTTCATATATATTGGAAGGAGGAATACATATGAGTGACAAAAGGGAAGACTATATCAGTTGGGACGAATATTTCATGGGAGTCGCAAAGCTTTCTGCCATGCGCTCAAAAGACCCGAATACACAGGTTGGGGCCTGCATCGTGAGTCAGGATCATAAGATCTTATCCATGGGCTACAACGGATTTCCGTCAGGATGTTCCGATGATGAGTTTCCATGGGCGAGAGAGGGCGAACCGCTGGAGAACAAGTATTTTTACACGACGCACAGTGAATTGAATGCCATTTTGAATTACCGTGGCGGCAGTCTGGAGGGTTCTACGTTATATGTTTCACTTTTTCCGTGTAACGAATGTGCAAAAGCCATTATACAGTCCGGGATCCGCTATATCATCTACGATGAAGATAAATACAAAAACACACCGGGAGTCATTGCGTCTAAGAGAATGTTAGATGCAGCAGGTGTAAAATACCGCAAATATGAACATACGAACCGGGAGATTAAGATGATTTTATAAAATACCCGGAAAACCATAGGAAATCAGTTATAAAACAGGTGGAATATGGAAAAATAAAATGTGTGAAAATTTTGAGAAATACTGTGGACAATTTTAAGAAAAATAGTATAATATGAATCTATATAGTTTGCGGTATGCAAACGGAAAGGAGCTATGTGTGAAGTACAAAAAGAGCGTTTATCAGTCACTTGTTCTGATTACACAATTTGGTATTAACATGATAGTTCCTATTTTTTTATGTACAGGACTTGGTATTTTTATTGATAAAAAGTCAGGTCTCGGCTTTTTATAATTCCATTATTTATTTTAGGAGCTCTTGCCGGGTTCCGAAATTGCTATATCGTAGCAAAAAAAATATACGAAAGTGATGATAAGAAGCATGATAAAGAGACTTAACAAGGCACTTCCGGCTCTTTTGCTTGGGATTGTACTCTATGGTCTGCTGGTGCAGTTCATAGGAGTCTGGTTTGTAAAAAGATAAATTGCTTTATAGCACGGGACTTTGGATTGGCATTGCGATGGCAATGGGAATGGCGATCCATATTGCTGTTGTGATCGAAGATGCGATTGCACTCAATGGCGAGAATCATGCAAAAAATAAGATTGTCGCATGGTCCCTTCTAAGATATATGATAGTAGTGATTATATTTTTTGTCACGTTAAAATTCCGCTTAGGAAATGTACTAATGGAATTTGTCGGAGTTATGGGATTAAAGGCAGCGGCCTATCTGCAGCCTTTTATTCATAGAGTACTGTATGGTAGTGGGGGGGAGGAGAAACCGTCAGAGAACAGTACTGTCATATAACAGTAACTAAGGAGGTGAAATTGTGAATAACGCAATTTTGATGTCTTCTGGTGCCGATAATATTGACTTCATGATACATGGGCTTTTTTCCTATGAATTATTCGGTCATAAAGTATGGATCACGACGACACATGTATGTGTGCTGATCGTAATGCTGGTATTGATCGGATTTGCCTTTGTAATAAACCGTAAGATGAAGCATGCAACGGATGTACCTGATACGTTACAGAATATCGCAGAGCTGATAGTGGAGAAATTAGATGGTATGGTGGAAAATGTAATGGGAGAGAATTCCCGGAAGTTTAAGAACTATATCAGCACCATCTTTTTATTTATTTTATTCAGCAATATATCCGGTCTGTTTGGACTCAGACCACCAACTGCGGATTATGGAACAACGCTGGCAATGGCATTGATTACATTTACCATGATCACATTCTGTAAATTCAAGTATCAGAAGGTAAAAGGTGTGCTCCAGGGTCTTTGTGATCCGTGGCCATTCTGGGCACCGATTAATATTATTGGAGATTTGGCAGTGCCGGTATCCCTGTCTTTGCGTTTATTCGCAAATGTATTATCGGGAACCGTAATCATGGCATTGATTTATGGCCTTTTAGCGAAAATTGCAATCGCATGGCCGGCAGCATTACATGTATACTTTGATTTGTTCTCGGGAGCAATTCAGACATACGTATTCTGTATGCTGACAATGACGTATGTAAATCAGGCAATGGACACAGAATAAGTTATTTTAGGAGGATTATATTATGATTACAGGAAATGATTTAATTTTAGCATGCTCAGCAATCGGTGCAGGTCTTGCGGTTATCGCCGGTATCGGACCTGGTATTGGACAGGGTATCGCAGCAGGACATGCAGCTGCAGCAGTAGGAAGAAACCCGGGTGCAAAATCCGATATCACTTCTACCATGTTATTAGGACAGGCGGTAGCAGAGACAACAGGTCTTTATGGTCTGTTAGTTGCAATGCTCTTACTTTTCGTAAAGCCACTGGCAAAATAATGGCGGATTTTAAGAGTGAGTCATACTCACGATATAAGAATAACGGAAAGGAGGCATACTTCTAAGTTATGACAAGGTTATTTGATCTGGATTTTCAGTTATTGCATGATACCGTGTTAGCGGCGATCGCTGTGTTTGTACTGTTTCTGTTTTTATCTTACCTTTTATTTAATCCGGTCCGTAAGATGTTAGAAGACCGTAAGATGAAGATCAAGACAGACTTAGATACGGCAAAACTCGATAAAGAGGATGCGGCGGCATTAAAAGCAGAATATGATGCAAAGCTGAAAAATATTGAAAAAGAGGCTGAGGAGATTTTAAGCGAAGCCCGCCAGAAAGCATTGAAAAACGAAGCACGGATCGTGGAAGAAGCGAAGGAAGAGGCTTCCCGCATCATCAAACGTGCGAACGAAGAAGCAATACTTGAAAAGAAACGTGCAATGGACGAGATGAAGCAGGAAGTCATTGGTATTGCGTCCATGATGGCACAAAAGGTTGTATCGACTTCCATTGATACAACGATACAGGATACCTTAGTGGAAGAAACATTGAAAGAGATGGGTGATTCAACATGGCAAAATTAGTATCCAAAATATATGGGGACGCTTTATTTGAAACTGCTGTGGAAGAAGACCGTGTAGATGATTTTTTGAGGAGACGGAAGGAATTCGGCGTGTCCTTGAGGAAAATGAAGAATTATCCCGGCTGATGAGTCATCCACAGGTTGTAAAAGAAGAAAAAATGCAGCTCATCGAGAATATCTTCAAAGGAAAGGTGTCAGATGAGATTGTCGGACTGTTAGAACTTTTAGTGGAAAAGGACCATTTTGGAAAAACAAAGGATGTTCTGGTTTACTTCAGAAATGAAGTAAAGGAATATAAGAAGATTGGAACCGTTCATGTAACTTCTGCCATGGAACTGTCCAAAGAGCAGAAAAAGAGCAGGTAGAAAAAAGCTGTTAGAAACGACAAACTATGTGTCTTTTGAGATGCATTATGAAGTGGATACGGCTTTGATCGGAGGAATGGTCATCCGTATGGGCGACAGAGTGGTAGACAGCAGCATCCGTACAAAGTTATACAATCTGTCCAAGGAGCTTTATCATATTCCGATCGGAATGGTAGAGAGTGGACAATAAAAATTTAGTTGAAAGTAGGTGAGGAAGTTCCATGAATTTAAGACCAGAGGAAATCAGTTCCGTTATTAAAGAGCAGATCTTACGTTATGCGGACAAACTGGAAGTGACTGACGTTGGTACAGTTATCCAGGTAGCAGACGGTATCGCTCGTATTCATGGCCTTGAGAATGCAATGCAGGGAGAGCTTTTAGAATTCCCTGGAGAAGTATATGGAATGGTATTAAACCTCGAAGAAGATAATGTTGGTGCCGTATTATTAGGTGACCAGAAGAACATCAACGAGGGAGATACGGTAAAGACAACCGGAAGAGTCGTGGAAGTACCGGTAGGCGATGCAATGATCGGACGTGTAGTAAATGCACTGGGTCAGCCGATTGACGGCAAGGGACCGATTCAGACATCGAAATATCGTCAGATCGAACGTGTGGCATCGGGAGTTATCTCCAGAAAATCCGTAGACACACCGTTACAGACCGGTATCAAGGCAATCGATTCCATGGTGCCGATCGGACGTGGACAGCGTGAGCTGATCATCGGTGACCGTCAGACCGGAAAGACAGCGATTGCGCTGGATACCATCATCAATCAGAAGGGACAGAACGTAAAGTGCATCTATGTTGCCATTGGACAGAAGTCCTCTACGGTAGCATCGATTGTAAATACATTAGAAGAATTTGGTGCAATGAGTTACACCACGGTAGTAGCATCTACAGCAAGTGAGCTTGCACCGTTACAGTATATTGCACCGTACGCCGGATGTGCGATCGGTGAGGAATGGATGGAGAACGGACAGGATGTTCTCGTTGTGTACGATGATTTAAGTAAGCACGCAACAGCATACCGTACACTTTCCTTACTCCTTAGAAGACCACCTGGACGTGAGGCATATCCGGGAGACGTATTCTACTTACATTCCAGATTGTTAGAGCGTGCAGCAAGACTTTCCGACAAATTAGGAGGAGGTTCCCTGACAGCACTGCCGATCATCGAGACTCAGGCAGGAGATGTATCCGCATATATTCCGACCAATGTTATTTCCATTACAGATGGTCAGATCTATCTTGAGACAGAGATGTTTAACTCCGGTTTCCGTCCGGCGATCAATGCGGGTCTTTCGGTATCCCGTGTAGGTGGTTCCGCACAGATCAAGGCTATGAAGAAGATTGCAGCACCGATCCGTGTAGAGTTAGCACAGTACCGTGAGTTAGCAGCATTCTCACAGTTTGGTTCCGAGTTAGATGCGGATACGACTGAGAAGTTAGCACAGGGTGAAAGGATCCGTGAGATCTTAAAACAGCCTCAGTACAAACCACTTCCGGTAGAGTATCAGGTTGCAATTATTTATGCGGCTACGAAGAAGTATCTTTTAGATATTCCGGTAGAGAAAATTCTGGATTTTGAACAGGCATTATTTGAATGTATTGATACAAAATATCCGGAGATTATCACATCGATCCGGGAGACAAAAGAGCTTGCAGAAGAAGAGACAGAGCAGAAATTGATCAAAGCGATTGAAGAAAGCAAGGCAGATTTTAAATAAGAATGGCGGTGAGCAGATATGGCCTCAATGAGAGATATTAAAGAAGAAAAAAAGCAGCATACAGAGTACGCAGCAGATCACAAAAAGCCATGAAGCTTGTATCTACCGTAAAACTGCAGAAGGCAAAAGTCCATGCAGAACAGGCAAATCCATACTTTAATTATATGTATCGGACAGTAACATCAATGCTTGCAAAAACGGGAAATCTGAACCACCCTTATTTAAATAAAAATGATTCCGATAAAAAGCCGTGATCGTCATTACTTCAAACCGTGGACTGGCAGGAGGTTATAATGCCAACGTAGTCAAGATGATTACGGGAGCCGGTTTTCAGAAAGAAGATGTAGAATGTTATACGATCGGAAATAAAGGTAGAGAAGTCTTAGAACGCCGTGGCTATGAGATCAAGGCATCCTATCCGGAGGTGATAGAATCCCCGGAGTACGCAGATGCAGCAGCAATCTGTAACGAGGTGCTCGCGTCTTATCAGCGTGGTGAGATCGGAGAGATCTATCTTGCGTATACGCATTTTAAGAATACGGTTGTTCATGAGCCGAAACTGATGAAACTCCTTCCGGTGGAATTCGATGATCTAGAGATACCGGATGAGGATGAGAGCAACGTGCTTATGAACTATGAACCGAATGAGGAAGATGCTTTGGATATGATTATACCGAAGTATGTGACAAGTCTTTTTTACGGAGCCTTTGTGGAAGCAGTGGCAAGTGAGAATGGTGCAAGAATGCAGGCGATGGATTCTGCGACCAGCAATGCGGAAGATATGATCAGTGATCTGACACTCAAATTCAATAGAGCACGTCAGGGCTCTATTACGCAGGAACTCACGGAGATTATTGCGGGAGCGGAGGCGATTTCCTAGCAGTTGTGTTAGGAAAAAAACAGAAAAGGAGTGATAGGAAAGATGGCAGAAACAAACGTGGGAAAAATCACTCAGATTATTGGTGCCGTTCTGGATGTTAAGTTTATGGAAGGACATCTTCCGGAGATAAATGACGCAATTGAAATTCAGAGAAAAGACGGAGGAAAATTAACCGTCGAGGTATCACAGCATCTGGGTGACGATACGGTACGGTGTATTGCCATGGGTCCTACAGACGGATTAGTGCGTGGAATGGATGCAGTTGCAACCGGAGGACCGATTTCAGTTCCGGTTGGAGAGGCAACTTTAGGACGTATGTTTAATGTCTTAGGTGAACCCATTGATGAAGTTGAAGCACCGAAAGATGTAGAGTATATGCCGATTCACAGAAAGGCACCGGCCTTTGAAGAGCAGGCAACTTCTCAGGAAATGTTAGAGACAGGTATCAAGGTCGTAGACCTGCTCTGCCCATATCAGAAAGGTGGAAAAATCGGTCTGTTCGGTGGAGCAGGTGTAGGTAAAACGGTACTGATCCAGGAGTTGATCCACAATATTGCGACAGAGCATGGTGGTTACTCAGTATTTACCGGAGTTGGTGAGCGTACCAGAGAAGGTAATGACCTTTATTATGAGATGATCGAGTCCGGTGTTATTGACAAGACCACCATGGTGTTCGGACAGATGAACGAGCCGCCGGGAGCGCGTATGCGGGTAGCGCTTACGGGACTTACCATGGCAGAGTATTTCCGTGACAAAGGTGGAAAGGACGTCCTCCTTTTCATCGACAACATTTTCCGTTTTACACAGGCAGGTTCCGAGGTGTCCGCACTCTTAGGACGTATGCCTTCTGCCGTTGGTTATCAGCCGACGTTACAGACGGAGATGGGTGCGTTGCAGGAGCGTATCACTTCGACGAAGAATGGTTCCATTACTTCTGTTCAGGCAGTTTATGTACCGGCGGATGATCTTACCGATCCTGCACCGGCGACTACATTTGCGCATTTGGATGCAACGACGGTTCTGGATCGTTCGATCGTAGAGCTTGGTATTTATCCGGCAGTAGACCCGCTGGCTTCTACCTCAAGAATCCTCGACCCTCGTATCGTAGGTGAGGAGCATTTTGAGGTAGCGCGCGGTGTGCAGGAGATTTTACAGAAGTACAAGGAATTGCAGGACATTATCGCAATCCTGGGTATGGACGAGTTGTCTGAGGACGATAAGCTTGTCGTAAACCGTGCCAGAAAGATTCAGAGATTTTTATCCCAGCCGTTCTCTGTTGCAACACAGTTTACCGGTCTGGATGGAAAATATGTTCCGATTGCAGAGACAATCCGCGGATTCAAGGAGATTCTGGAAGGAAAGCATGATGACATTCCGGAGAGTTACTTCTTAAATGCAGGAACCATTGATGAAGTGCGTGCCCGCATGAAGTAAGGAGTGAGCATATGGCAGACGACAGAATATTTTCGGTAGAGATCATTACGCCGGACCGGATATTTCATCAGGGCGAAGCTGAGATGATCGAGTTCACAACGGTAAATGGAGAAATAGGAGTCTATAAGAACCATATTCCGCTGACAACCGTTTTAGCGCCGGGAATTGTTACGATTACAGGACCGGAAGGAAAGAAAGAAGCAGCAGTGCATTCCGGCTTTGCTGAGATCTTGCAGGACAAAGTAACATTTTTAGCAGAGATCGCAGAGTGGCCGGATGAGATTGACGTGGCTCGTGCCGAGGCGGCAAAAGAGCGTGCCGAGAAGCGGCTGGCTTCCCATCAGGAAGAAGTAGATGTCAAGAGGGCAGAATATGCACTCAGAAGAGCATTGGTGCGGCTGGATATCAAGCGGTAGGTTTTATAGCAGACTTCTTAAAAGAATATTCATAAAAATAGACAAACCTCATAGAATATGTTACTCTATAAAAACAAACACCTGATTTCAAAGGTTCGTCCTGCGAAAAAGGCACAGACAGTAAAAGAAAATCCATCTGAAGGATGTTTTTAAAAGAGTTTTTAGGAGAACAAACAGATGGGGATTTTGCGTAGACGAAACCTGTGCCTTAGGGCACAGGTTTTTTAAATTTGTGCACGTTATTTTATATCATATAAAAATTATAAAGGAGGCAGTATGGAGACCAGACTTGCAAACATTGCAATCATTGTGGAAAAAGAAGAAAGTGTGGAGCGTTTAAACCAGATCCTCCATAAATATGGCAGTTATATCATAGGCAGAATGGGAATACCGCACAAAGAGCGTGGAGTAAATATCATCAGTATCGCAATCGATGCACCGCAAAATGAGATCAGCAGTCTTTCCGGAAAACTCGGAATGTTAGACGGTGTAACGGCGAAGGCCGTCTATTCCAAAGTCTGAAAACTGATTTTAGGAAAATATAGCAGGAGACAAAATAAAAAAGAAAGTATAGAGAGATAAGTATGCATCTGTTAGAAAAATTAGAGCAAAACAGAAATCTTACCTTAGAAGAGTGGCAAGCGCTGATCCGGAAACAGTCAGAATATCAAAAAGAAGCGGAAAATAGAGCAAATATCCTGCGGGAGCAGAATTTTGGCAACCGGATTTATGTACGCGGATTGATCGAATTTACAAATTATTGCAAAAATGACTGTTATTACTGTGGGATACGAAAAAAGCAATCAGAATGCAGAGCGTTATCGTCTGAGTACAGAGCAGATTTTAGAATGTACGGATACCGGATATGAGCTGGGATTTCGCACATTTGTCCTTCAGGGCGGAGAAGATGCGTGGTATACGGATGAGCGGATTTTAGAGCTTGTGTATGCCATCAGGGAGCGTCATCCCGACTGTGCGATCACGCTTTCCCTTGGTGAGAGAAACCGCGACAGCTATGAAGCATTTTTTAAGGCAGGGGCAGACCGCTACCTGCTTCGCCATGAGACTGCCGATAAAGAGCATTATGAGAAACTTCATCCCAAGGAGATGTCTTTTGAACACCGCATGGAGTGTCTGCGAACCTTAAAAGACATCGGCTATCAGGTCGGATGCGGTTTTATGGTGGGAAGTCCTTATCAGACAACACAGACATTGGCAGAGGATCTGTTTTTTATACAGGAATTGCAGCCGCATATGGTCGGCATCGGTCCGTTTGTGCCGCATCACGAGACACCGTTTGGAAAAGAAGCGGGCGGAACCGTGGAACAGACCTTATATCTGCTCAGCCTGATCCGGATCTTAAAACCGGATGTTCTGCTTCCGGCGACCACAGCGTTAGGAACCATTGATCCGTTAGGGCGGGAAAAAGGCGTACAGGCAGGGGCAAACGTAGTGATGCCGAATCTTTCGCCGACCAATGTAAGAAAAAAATATAAATTATATGATAATAAAATCTGTACGGGGGACGAAGCAGCAGAATGCCGTTACTGCCTAAACCGCAGAATGGAAACCATCGGCTGTGAACTTGCAACCGACCGGGGCGATGCACCAGGCTGGAAACACCGTTAGGAAATAGAAGGAGGAAAAATAATGTATAACCCAAAATCAAGCAAAGCAGAGGAATTTATCGCACATGAGGAAGTCTTAGCTTCCTTGGAATATGGAGAAAAAAACAAGAGCAATGTGGAAGAGATTGACCGTATCCTGAATAAGGCACGGGAGAAAAAAGGTATCACACACCGGGAGGCAATGGTGCTTTTAGATTGTGATATTGAAGAAAAAAAAATCAGGAAATCTACGCATTGGCAAAAGAGATCAAAGAGGAATTTTACGGAAACCGTATTGTAATGTTTGCACCGTTATATCTGTCCAATTACTGTATCAACGGTTGTGAATACTGTCCATATCATGCAAGAAATAAACATATCGCAAGAAAGAAACTGTCCCAGGAGGAGATTGTCAAAGAAGTTACGGCACTTCAGGACATGGGACACAAACGTCTTGCATTAGAGGCAGGAGAGGACCCGGTCAACAATCCGATCGAGTATATTCTCGAGTCTATCCAGACAATTTACAGTATCAAGCATAAAAAACGGAGCCATCCGTCGTGTCAATGTCAACATTGCGGCAACAACTGTGGAAAATTACCGCAGATTAAAAGAAGCCGGAATCGGAACCTATATTTTATTCCAGGAAACCTATCACAAAGAAAACTATGAGAAACTTCATCCGACAGGACCGAAACATGACTATGCATATCACACAGAAGCAATGGACCGTGCAATGGATGGAGGTATTGATGATGTCGGCTTAGGCGTGCTGTTCGGACTCAATAACTATCGTTATGATTTTGCAGGGATCATCATGCATGCCGAGCATTTAGAGGCAGCAAAGGGAGTCGGACCACATACCATCAGCGTACCGCGTCTGCGCCGTGCCGATGATATCGATCCGGATGTATTTGACAATGGAATTTCTGACGATCTCTGCAAAAATCGTAGCCTGCATCCGTATTGCCGTTCCATATACAGGCATGATCGTGTCCACCAGAGAAAGTGCCGAGACCAGAAAAAAGTATTACAGCTTGAATTTCCCAGATCAGCGGTGGTTCAAGAACCAGTGTCGGCGGCTATGTAGAAGAAGAGCCGGAAGAAGAAAATTCTGCACAGTTTGACGTAAGCGACAGAAGAACGTTAGATGAAGTAGTCTGTTGGTTGATGGAAATGGGCTTTGTACCGAGTTTTTGTACTGCATGCTACCGTGAGGGAAGAACCGGTGACCGTTTTATGAAGCTGTTAAAGAGCCGCCAGATCGTCAACTGCTGTCATCCGAATGCACTGATGACCTTAAAAGAATACTTAGAGGATTATGCTTCCCCGAAAACAAAAGAAATCGGTGAAGCCCTGATACAGAAAGAATTGAATGTCATCACGAATCCAAAGGTCAAAGAAAAAGCAGCAGAATACATTGCGAATATCCATAATGGACAGCGGGATTTCCGGTTCTAGGAGAATTCTACATCTTGTGTATTCTTTCTTGAAAAGCGTACTATTTTGTGCTATCTTAGAATAAGTAAAATTAAGGCAGTACATAGGGAGAGCAGTAATGAGTGTACAGGACAAAGTAGAGCGGGTTCTTCGTGAATTCTATGTGTTATATTCGAGAAGCGAGCCATATGACAAGAATGCTGAACGGGTGATCGTCAACAAAAAAGAGGCATTGGCATTGCTTGAGCAGTTGAAAAGCTGTATGAATGAAATGATGGAAGAATACGAAATGACTTCAAACAGCAGAGAACGCGGCGAGCGTGAAGCGAGAAGACGCCGGGATGATATCATCTGGGATGCAAATCACAAGGCAGAAGATATTTATGCGGCATCAGTTCTCTATTCTAATGAAGCACTCGGGCATATCCAGACAATTATACAGAATGCAACGGATGAAATGGAAAAGATGTTCCATACTGCAAAGAAAGAAATGATGAAGCAGCAGCAGACCGTCCGTGATAATCAGTTAGAGCTGAAGTCTTCGTTAGAAGATTTGAAGGATACAGATAAATACCGGAAAGTAATCGAGGAACGAAATAAAGAGATCAAGAAAAAGAAAGAACAGGACAGCCAGAAAAAGTAAAAGAAAACACCGGGGCTGGAATGACGGCATTTCCGGCAGGAAAACCGGAAATAAAAGTAAATCCGGCATACTTTGAAAAGATCGGAAGACCTGTTCCGGTACCGGATGTGCCGGAGACAAAGGCAGCACCGGAACTGGATATCAAAGTAAATCTAGATGCGGAATACTTCCGCTGGAGACAGAAGAAAAAAGCAGATGGTTAAAAAACGTGCCCATCAGATATGGAAAGAAACTTTCCATATCTGATGGGCACAATCATTTAGGTAACACATATCCTATAATTTTTATCTTTGAATTTCCCCAAAAACATCTTCAAAATATCTTAAGAAATAATTCCGTGTGAAACCCCATAATTCATGGTAGAATAGGGAAAACAGGAAAGGACGAAGAAAAATGGACAAGGTCAATATTTTAGTGTGTGACGATGATAAAGAAATTGTCGATGCAATAGAGATATATTTACAGCAGGAAGGGTATCATGTGATCAAGGCATATGACGGAGAGCAGGCGATCGAGCAGTTAGAAAAAAAATGATGTACAGCTTCTCATTATGGATGTTATGATGCCAAGACTGGATGGCATTCGGGCAACCTTGAAGATCCGTGAGAACAGCAGTATTCCGATCATCATTCTTTCTGCAAAGACAGAGGATGCAGATAAAATCTTAGGACTCAATATCGGGGCAGATGACTATATCAGCAAACCATTTAATCCACTGGAACTGGTGGCGCGTGTCAAATCACAGCTTCGGCGTTATATGCATCTGGGCAATGTGGCAGATGAGAATATGAGCGTATACCGGGTAGGCGGTCTGGAGATCAACGATGACTTAAAAAGAAGTAAAAGTGGATGGAGAGACGATCCGCCTGACACCGATAGAATATAATATTTTACTTCTCCTTGTAAAAAATGCAGGAAAAGTATTCTCCATTGAGCAGATCTATGAAAGCATCTGGAACGAAGAGGCGGTCGGAGCAGACAATACCGTGGCAGTCCATATCCGTCATATCCGGGAAAAGATAGAGATAAACCCGAAAGAACCACGCTATTTAAAGGTGGTCTGGGGTGTTGGCTATAAAGTAGAAAAAGGAGTATAGCATGAAGAATCACCGTTATTCAACGGCAGGAAAAATAGCAACGGTCATTATACAGCAGTTAATGGCGGTCCTGCTAGTGGTATTCCTGTTATTGTTAGGAAGTCTGTTCAGTAAGAGCATACTGGAATTTCAGGATATCGGAAAAGGCGGATTTTTAGATTCCGGATATTTTACACAGGAATTTAAGAGTACGACCACAGAGGTGCAAAATCTCATTAACCTGCGTAAGAAATTTGAGACAAACGGAGAGTATGACCCGTCAAAAGCCGTGACGGTTACCGGAGATCTCCAGTATCGGCTGGGAGATCTAGAGGCATGGGCAAAAGAGGGATGCAGCTATCAGGCGGCAGGATATTTAAGTCTGGTGGAAGAGACCTATCCGGCAGTCAACGGCGGCGGCTATATTGAGCGGTATCTGAACGGAGAGATCAGTACGCAGGAAGCGACGAATATTTCTAATGCCATTGAGAATATGATGTTCTCTATCACAAAAGACATAGATACCTATAAGAGACTGATCAACAAGTATGATGCAGGAAACTCAAACGTAGCATATTATTACAGGAGTATTAATGGAGCGGTATACACCAACCTGAAATTAGAGGAAGGTGGAAAAGAAGAGGCAAGACAAAAGATCGAAGATCTCGGACAATATCTGTGCTACGATGATGAGGACATACATTTCGATACAAATATCAATAACTTAGAAGAATATTTTTATCAGGATGAGACCTACATTACCGGAAACATGGACACCGATGCCGTATTTATGATGGGAGTGAATGCAAAACTTCCATATAAAGACCATTTTTATAAAAGCAAAAGAGTCCTATAACCGACTGCATCCGTGGATAAAGATCAGTATTATCACAACTTTTGTGAGTATCATAGGCTGGATAGCGGCACTGGTTTACCTGAGTACTGTCACGGGACGAAAATCCCACGAAGATGAGGTGCATCTGAACGGCTTTGATAAGATCAAAACAGAAATCGTCATAGTGGCGGGAATTCTGCTGATCAGTGCAGGAAACATGATGACAGGCAGACTGCGCGCCCATTCATGGGAGATTTCGGGACTTCTGATCATGGGAGGAATCTTAGCGTTTTTAGGAAATGCCTGCTTTTTACTGTTTTATCTGAGTATGATCCGCAGACTCCGCGCAGGAACACTCTGGAATAACAGCGTGTTTTATATGGTCATAGATTTAATACAGACCTATTACAGAGGCGGAAAAGCGACCGGAAGATTTCTGGTACTGTATATTTTAGAAGGAGCCGTGATACTGATCCTTGCTGCATGGGGCTATTATTATTCGCAGCCGTTGTTTTTAGCGGCACTGGCGATCCTGCTTATTGTATTTGGAATTTTTATCTTAAAAGACCGCGTGCAGCGCCAGCAGATTATCGAAGGGATCGAAGAGATCAAATCGGGAAATTTAGAATATAAGATCCGGTCAGAAGAGTTTACCGGGGATAACAAGATACTAAGTGAAGGAATTAACAATCTCGGAGACGGATTGGAAAAAGCGGTAGATGCGAGCATGAAAAATGAACGGATGAAGGCAGATCTGATCACAAATGTATCGCACGACATCAAAACACCGCTGACATCCATTATAAATTATGTAAATTTACTGGAAAATGAAAAGATCGAGAATGAGAAAGTAAATAATTACATCCACATCCTGAAAGAAAAATCATATCGTTTAGAACAGTTGACGGAGGATTTAGTAGAAGCGTCTAAGATCAGCTCCGGCAATATTGTGTTAGAGATGGTCCGGATCAACTTAGTGGAACTGGTTTATCAGACCGCCGGAGAATTCAATGAAAAATTCGAGCAGCGGAATCTGACCATATTTACAAAAATGCCAAAAGAATCGATTGTTGTCATGGCAGACGGAAGGCGGATATGGCGCGTGTTGGAAAACCTTTATAACAATGTCGCAAAATATGCACTGGAAGGCACGCGTGTCTATGTGGAATTGGACAAAAAAGAAGACGAAGCCGTATTTTCTATTAAAAATATCTCTTCAAAACCGCTCAATATCCCATCGGATGAGCTGACAGAGCGTTTTATCCGGGGAGATGTGTCAAGAACAACAGAGGGAAGCGGACTGGGTCTGTCGATCGCGAAAAATCTTACCACATTGATGGGTGGAACTTTCGATATTATTTTAGATGGTGACCTGTTCAAGGTAATGATCACATTTCCACTTGCTTTTTAGTGGGGCTTTTATTATAATTTTTGTGGAAAAGTATGTCGGCGGTGAGCTTTTCACCGCCGATTTTCAGTAAGGAGGATATATCATATGAAGTTACATGAAGGCGGCGTTTACTTAGTAAACGGCACAGAGTTAATTCCGGAGGGACCGGAAGCATCTGTACAGATCTCAGCAAAGACAGGTGCAGCCGTATCAAAGGAAGAGGCAGCAAAGAATACGATTGCCTATGGTATTTTAAAAGACCATAACACATCCGGAAATATGGATAAACTTAAAATTAAGTTTGATAAACTGACATCCCACGATATCACATTCGTAGGAATCATACAGACAGCGCGTGCATCAGGATTGGAAAAGTTCCCGATTCCTTATGTTTTAACCAACTGTCATAACAGTCTTTGTGCAGTTGGCGGTACGATCAACGAAGATGACCATATGTTTGGGCTTACCTGTGCCAAAAAATATGGCGGAGTTTATGTTCCACCGCATCAGGCAGTGATCCATCAGGTTGCAAGAGAAATGCTGGCAGAAGGCGGTAAGATGATTTTAGGTTCCGATTCCCATACACGTTACGGAGCACTTGGAACAATGGCAATGGGAGAGGGCGGACCGGAGTTAGTAAAACAGCTTTTAAGCCAGACCTATGATATCAATATGCCGGGCGTAGTCGGAGTCTATATGACCGGAGAGCCACAGCATGGCGTAGGACCGCAGGATGTGGCACTGGCAATTATTGGAGCAGTATTTGAGAAAGGTTACGTAAACAATAAGGTTATGGAATTTGTCGGACCTGGCGTGTCTAATTTAGTGCAGATTTCAGAATCGGTGTTGATGTTATGACAACAGAGACAACATGTTTATCTTCTATCTGGAGAACCGATGACAAGATCAAAGAATTTTTGACGATATTCACGGAAGAAGTGAGAGTTACAAGGAACTTAATCCTGGAAATGTTGCTTACTATGATGGAATGATCGAGATCAACTTAAGTGAGATTAAACCGATGATCGCAATGCCGTTCCATCCAAGCAATGTCATACGATCGAAGAGTTAAATGAAAATCTCATGGACATTTTAGATGACTGTGAAAAGAGAGCCTTAGTCAGCTTAGACGGAGCCGTAGACTTCACATTAAAAGACAAAGTCAGAAACGGAAAGCTCTATGTTGATCAGGGAATTATTGCCGGCTGTGCCGGCGGTGGATTTGAAAATATCTGTGATGCCGCAGACATTTTAAAAGGTGCAAGCATCGGACCGGATGAGTTTACATTGAGCGTATATCCGGCAAGTACCCCGATTTACATGGAACTTGTAAAAACGGAGCCGTTGCAGATTTACTTGAGACAGGTGCGATCGTTAAGACAGCATTCTGCGGACCATGCTTCGGAGCAGGTGATACCCCAAGCAACAACGGACTTTCCATTCGTCATTCCACCAGAAACTTCCCGAACCGCGAAGGTTCTAAGTTACAGAATGGCCAGATCGCATCCGTAGCATTAATGGATGCACGTTCCATTGCAGCAACAGCAGCAAACAAAGGATATCTGACTTCTGCAGCAGATATGGATACAGAATATACAAAACCGGCATATCACTTTGATAAGACCATCTACGAGAACCGCGTATTTGACAGCAAGGGTGTTGCAGATCCAAGCGTAGAGATCAAGTTTGGTCCAAACATCAAAGACTGGCCGCAGATGAGTGCTTTACCACAGAACATGGTATTAAAAGTAGTATCTGAGATCCATGATCCGGTTACAACAACCGATGAGCTGATCCCATCCGGAGAGACTTCATCCTACCGTTCGAACCCACTTGGATTAGCAGAGTTTACATTATCCAGAAAAGACCCTGCTTATGTTGGAAAAGCAAAAGAAGTACAGAAAGCACAGAAAGCGATTGAAGAAGGCAACTGTCCGTTAGAGGCACTTCCGGAATTAAAACCGGTGATGGATACCGTACGGAAAAATTTTCCCGGATGCAGGCGAAGGCAATCTTGGTGTTGGAAGTACTATATTTGCAGTTAAACCGGGTGATGGTTCTGCACGTGAGCAGGCAGCTTCCTGCCAGAAGGTGCTTGGCGGCTGGGCAAATATTGCAAATGAGTATGCGACAAAGCGTTATCGCTCCAACCTGATTAACTGGGGTATGCTTCCATTCTTAATTGAAGAGGGAGACCTTCCGTTTGCAAATGGAGATTATCTTTTTATTCCGGAGATCAGAAAAGCCGTAGAGGAAAAGGCATCTGATATTACCGCTTATGTCGTAAAAGGAGATCACTTAGAAGAGTTCCACTTAAAGATGGGTGAGCTTACCGATGATGAAAGAGAGATCATCCTGAAGGGCTGCCTGATTAATTATAACCGCGTAAATTAAGGAGAATACATGGAGAATAAGGAGAACAATTCCCCGAACTGAAAAAAAAAATCACACTGGAATATCAGACCTTATCTGGCAATTGCATTAACCGCATTTTTAGTGATCACACTGAGTATCATTTTCTTCTTCCTGATCTACCGCTATAACGGATTTGCGGCAGGATGGAGAAAACTCACTGTCATATTGCAGCCGATCATCATCGGAATCGTGATCGCTTATCTGATCAATCCGATCATGATGTTTTTTGAAAAATATCTGCTGCGCTGGATCGAGCCAAAGATACAGAAAAAAGACAAGGCAAAAAAATTATGCCGAAGTCTTGCGACATTTGGCGCATTAGCGGTTTTCATTATGATCATTGCAATTTTGCTGATACTCTTAATACCACAGCTTGCAGAGAGTATTCAGGGCTTAGTGGTCACATTGCCGGGTGAGGTGCAGGAGTTGATAGACAAGGTCAATGGAATTTTGAAGAACGATTCAGAAATCGCAGACATGTTTGAGAATACGCTGCTGCATGCAACAGATTATTTGCGTAACTGGGCAATGAACGATCTGTTACCAAAGAGCAACCAGTATCTGACCTCTATTACTTCAGGACTGATCAGTATTTTTAAAGTTCTGTTAAATATTGTAGTCGGATTGATCGTATCAGTATATCTGCTGTTCAGTAAAGAGACTTTTATCGGACAGTTTAAAAAGCTGACCTATGCACTGTTTAAACCGAAACGGGCAAACATTATCATAGAGACAGCCAGAAAGAGCAACGAGATCTTTGGCGGATTTATCAGCGGAAAGATATTGGATTCTACCATTATCGGAATTATCTGCTATATCGTTCTTTTGGTCATGAAGATGCCATATGCCGTATTGGTCAGTGTGATCGTCGGTGTTACGAATGTGATTCCGTTCTTTGGACCGTTTATCGGTGCAGTACCGGGATTTATCATTATCGTACTTGCCAATCCGTTGCAGGGACTTTATTTCCTGATCGTTATTTTTATCCTGCAGCAGGTAGACGGAAATATCATCGGACCAACGATCTTAGGAGATTCCACAGGACTTTCTCCGTTCTGGGTAGTCTTTGCGATCATGGTCGGAGGCGGATTGTTCGGATTTGCGGGAATGCTCCTTGGAGTTCCGGTCTTTGCCGTAATTTATTACATTATACAGAGGGTCATCTATCGCTTCCTGCGTAAGAAAAAGCTGCCGGAAGCGACAGAGCAGTATATCGAGCTGGACAAAGTAGATACCCGTACGAATGAACTCTGCTATTTTCAAAAAGAAGAAATTGATGTAAAAAAAGAAGATCAAACAGAGGAAAATACAGAGAATAAAAACTAAGGAAAAGCCGTATTCGACAGGATTTGCCGAATACGGCTTTAAAATAATAAATTTTGACACACAGGGTATCCTATGGTACACTAAAATGGATAAAAATCTGTCTATTATAGGCATATTCAGAGGTGACACAAGTTGGATAAATATGAATATAAATTAAAACTCGATCAGATGAAAAGTGCTTTTGCAGAGAGGAAATTATCACATGGCAGAAGAACTTGCAGATTCCATTAACTGGAAACGTGTTCGCAATGCAAATTCCCTGATAAAAGCAGGAGAAGTCTATGAGACGGCAGAAAGATATGATGATGCAAAAGAAATGTTTCTGCTTGCATATGAACGTTCTCCGATTGGAAGAACGATCGTATACCGTCTTGCAGAACTGGCAATCCATGTAGGCAATTACGATGAAGCAATGGAGTATTATGAGGAGTTTGTAGAGATGGCTCCGAATGATAGTCTCAAATTTGTGTTAAAATATAAGATATACAAAGCAAAGGGAGAATCCCTTGCAGAGCAGATACAGATTCTTGAGGATTTAAAGGAACAGGAATATATTGAAGAGTGGGCATATGAGCTGGCATACCTCTATCATCAGGCAGGAATGAGCGAGAAATGTGTGGAAGCATGTGATGAACTGATTCTATGGTTTGGTGATGGTGCATATGTTGAAAAAAGCGCTCGAATTAAAGATGCTCTATCAACCGTTGACCAAGCAGCAGGAAGAGAAATACCGCCAGTTCCGCCAGAAACGGGACGGAGTGGTTGAGGTGCGTCCGAATGATATGCTCAATTCCGGTGAGATCGTATCCGAAGTTGTGAAGATCCCGCAGGTTACGATGAATGCGAGCCGTTTTAATACGGTAAATCTTCAGAATGAATTGGCAAAAATATGCAGCAGATCATGGATGCGACGGAAAAAGAAGAGGTCAACGATTCCATGGATGCCATTAAGAAAATGGTGGAGGAGATTCCTTATTTACAGCTTCCGCATGAGAGTGAGGAGCAGAAGGAAGAAAAATACGGACATATTGAGACGGATGAAGAGATCGACGGTTCTTTAAAGATCAATTTTAAAGAGATGTTGGCAGAGGATTCGGACGGACAGATCAGTCTGTACGTTCCAAAGGATCCGATGGTAGAAAGACAGATTACCGGTCAGATGAGCATCCAGGAAGTGCTGGAAGAATGGGAAAAGACAAAGCGTGCGGCAGAGGCAGCATTGCAGGAAGCAGAGCAGCGCCGGTTAGAATCTGCAAAAAGCCAGAGCACTTCAGGAAGCAGAAGAGATCATGGAGCGTTTAGTCGATGTAATTCCTCAGTTGAATGCAGGTCTGTCGCCAAAAGAATTATTGGAACAGGAGTATATGCAGAATATGCCGGAAAAAGACGAAAAAGCAGCCAGATTATTTCAGAATGTCAATGACATTCTTACAAGAGAGATCGAGAAATTATCCAAAGAGAATAACAGCATTGATCAGATGATAGAAGAGAATAAACCAGCAGAGGAATCTTTTGGACAGGAGATGGAAAATGAAATGTCAGAAGAGTTATCAGAGGAGATTCCACAGGAACTGCCGCAGGTTTCCACAGATATCGGAGATTTATTAGTAGAAGAACCGATACCGGAGGAAATTGAAGCAGCAAAGAACTGATGCCGGAAGAGCCGGCAAAACAGGAAGAACTTCCGTCTATCCAGATACCGGAAGATGTGATCGAGGATGAAGATGTAACGATGCATCTGACAAAGGCACAAAAAGAGATCTTTTCTTATTTTGTTCCGATCCAGGGAATGGAGCAGCAGCTCTGTCAGGTGTTGACCGGAGTGAAACGGAGACTTGGAAGAAGTACGAACTCTACAGAGGGAAATATCATGATCCAGGGAGGACCGGGCAGTGGTAAGACCGTACTTGCGACGGATCTGATCAAAGTCATTCAGGAGGAAACCGGACTGATCGGAGGAAAGATCGGTAAGATTGAAGCCGCTTCTTTAAATCAAAAGGATATTCCAGAATTGATGAAAAAAAGTCCGCGGAGGCTGCCTGATCATTGAAAAAGCCGGAGAGATTACGCGTGAGACGGCAGTGAAGATGTCTCTTCAGATGTCACAGGACACCGCAGGAATGTTAGTTATTTTAGAGGATACCAAAGAAGGAATCCGTAAGGCACTTGGACGCGATGAAGAATTTGCAAGGAAGTTTACCGAAAAAGTCAATATACCGATCTTTTCCATTGATGAACTGGTAGAATTTGCAAAATCCTATGCACAGGAGTTAGAGTACGAAATTGATGAAATGGGAGTGTTAGCACTCTATAACCGCATCAGCAGTATTGAAAAACTCGATGAAGCAACAACGCTGTTTGAAGTAAAAGACATTGTGGATGAAGCAGTGGCAAAATCCGAAAAGGGCGGATTCAAAAAAGCGTTCAGCGTATTTGCATCCAAACGTCATGGACAAGGCGATAGAAAAGTACTGCAGGAAAAAGATTTTGAGGAATAGTGAAAGAGGTAAAGACTATGGGGAAAGCTATGGGTAACTTTACAGAACTGGATGCGTACCTCTTTGGACAGGGAACGCATTACGACATCTATAAGAAGTTAGGAGCACATCTGTCTGTAGACGGAAAGAAAAAAAGGTGTGCGGTTTGCTGTCTGGGCACCAAATGCAAAGAGAGTATTTGTCATTGGAGAATTCAATGGCTGGGATGAGACAGCGAACGAGATGGAGCGTGTAGAACCGGAGAGTATCGGTGTGTTCGAGACGTTCGTTCCGAATATCGGAACGGGCGTTCTCTACAAATATCTGATAGAGACCGCGGACGGTACCCTGCTGTATAAGGCAGATCCTTATGCAAACGAGGCAGAGCTTCGTCCGGGAACCGCCTCAAAAGTAGCAGATATCGAGCATTTTAAATGGACAGACAGCAAGTGGATGAAAGACCGTGCCGCATGTAAGGATCCATATGAAAAACCGATGGCGATCTATGAAGTACATCCGGGTTCCTGGATGCGTCATCCGGGAAGAGAGGATGAGGGATTTTATACATACCGTCAGCTTGCACATGCGTTAGCGGACTATGTAAAAGAGATGGGATATACGCATGTAGAATTGATGGGAATTTTGGAATATCCGTTTGACGGCTCCTGGGGCTATCAGGTAACCGGCTACTATGCACCAACTTCCCGCTATGGTACACCGGAGGATTTTGCATATTTTGTGGACTATCTGCATAAAAAAGGCATTGGTGTTATCTTAGACTGGGTTCCGGCACATTTTCCAAAAAGACGCGCATGGACTGGCAGACTTCGATGGAACACCAATCTATGAGTATGCAGACCCACGTATGGGAGAACATCCGGATTGGGGAACAAAGATTTTTGACTATGGAAAAAGCGAAGTTAAGAATTTCCTGATCGGAAGCGCACTTCTTTGGATCGAGCACTACCATATTGACGGACTGCGTGTGGACGCGGTAGCTTCCATGCTCTATTTAGATTACGGAAAAAATGACGGAGAATGGATACCGAATAAATACGGCGAGAACAAGAATTTAGAAGCGATCGAATTTTTCCGCCATATCAACACACTGATCTTAGGCAGAAATCCGGGAACCGTGATGATCGCGGAGGAATCTACGGCATGGCCGCAGGTAACCGGCAAGGCGCAGTACGGCGGACTGAATTTTACTTACAAATGGAATATGGGCTGGATGCATGACTTTTTGGATTATATGAAGCTCGACCCGTATTTTAGAAAAGATAACCATCACAAGATGACCTTTGCAATGAGTTACAATGGAAGTGAGCATTATATTTTAGTGCTTTCCCATGACGAAGTGGTACATTTAAAATGCTCTATGATTAACAAGATGCCGGGAGAAGAGGCAGATAAGTTTGCTAATTTAAAAGCAGGCTATGCATTTATGATGGGACATCCGGGAAAGAAACTTTTATTCATGGGACAGGATATCGGGCAGTACCGTGAATGGAGTGAGGAACGGAATTAGACTGGTATGTATTAGAAAATCCACATAACAAAGGGTTGCAGGAATTTGTCAAAGAACTTCTTCATATTTACCGTAAGTATCCGTGTATGTATGAGTTAGACGGCGGCGGAGAAGGCTTTGAGTGGATCAATGCGGACGATGCAGAAAAAAGCATTTATACATTTTTAAGAAAAGGAAAAGACGCAAAGAAACGTCTGCTCTTTGTCTTTAATTTTACCCGGTGGCAAGGGATGATTTCCGTGTCGGTGTACCGGAATTAAAGGATTACAAGCTGATCCTGACAAGTGAGGAAGAGCGTTTTGCGGGCAGCGGCAATGTACCGGCAAAGAAAACCTATAAAGCAGAGAAACGGCCATGGGATAACAGGGAATATTCGATAAGATATCCGCTGCCTCCATATGGTGTCGCAGTATTTGAATATTAGAGGATTCAGAAAAGAGGCATTTGTGAGAATGTCTCTTTTTTGCATTAAGTTTTTGGTTAAATATCCGAAATATATAGCAGAGAATACAAACAGAAGAAACCGGAGGCATCTATGAGAGTTGACTTAGGCAATCTGACAGAGATTACGAAAAAAGTGCAGCAGTCCAGAATAAAGGGACGCAGGCTGTTTTAAATGAAAATATCACAACAAAAGAAACGGATAAGACAGGACATTCTTATACCGTCAAAAGCGTAACATACGAGACTCTGCTTGCAGAAGATAAAAAGAGTGCAGAGGATATCGCGATGCAGGTAAAAGCGGTTGACCCGCAGGCAATGCATGACGAGATGGCAGTTCTTGCGAATACGACTACAGAAGAAGACTATGAAAAATGGAAGAGGACGGATATTCTGTAAATGATACGGAGATACCGGAAATTGTCACCGAAATGGACAAGATCAAGATCCAGCTTGCAAAAGCGGGCGTGGACATCCGTATTTTCGGAGACGATGTGAGCGTCGAGAAAATCGCAGAAGTCTTAGGAAGTGCCGGAGTCGGACAGATCGAAGCGGCACTGCGTATGGCAGATCTTCCGGCAACGGAGCAGAACGTCAGTGAGACGGAAGAAGCACTGGAAATGGCAGAGAATTTAGAGCCGCTTTCGGATGGTGCAAAAAAATACATATTGGACAACGGACTGGATGCTACGATCGACAATCTCTATAAGGCAGAATACAGTGCCGGCGGAACAGGAGAGTCCTATTCCGTGCCGTCCATCGAAGAAAATACAGATTTTTCACAATTAGATGAACAAATTCAAAAAATGCTTCAAGACACCGGATTTGAGATTACGGATGAAAATATCGAGGACAGCCGGTGGCTTTTTAGAAAATGAGATCCCTTTAACAGCCGAGAATTTAGAAAGTTATCAGAGCTTAAAAGATTTACGGCTTCCACAGGATAACGAGGTGGTCTTAAAGGCGATTACGGATGCGATCGCACAGGGAAAACGTCCGAAGGATGCCGTTCTTGCGATCACCAGACAGCGTCAGTTAGAAGAAGTGCGTTTAGAAATGAGTGCAAAAGCAAATTATGCACTTGCCGGAAAAGATTTTTCGATTGATACGGATGCGATCGCAGAGACGATCGAGACTTTAAAAAAAGCGGAAGAAGCATATTACGAGAAATTTTATCACAGGGAGGCGTTGAGCCGACAGAAGAAAATATCAAAATTTACCGGGATATTGAGCAGGTATTTGAAGAGTTAAAAGGCGTTCCGGCATATACACTCGGTGTAGAGGAAGGAAGCATTGAGACACCGCAGGAGCTGCATAAAGCAGGAAAAGTATTGCAGGATACCTTTGAAAAGGCGAATGAATCCTATGAAACACTGATGACAGCCCCAAGGAAGGACATGGGAGATTCGATACAGAAAGCGTTCCGCAATGTCGATGATATTTTAACCGACCTTGGAATGGAAACAAATCCTGCGAATCAGAGAGCAGTCCGTATCCTTGCATATAATCAGATGGAAATTACAAAAGAAGCGGTATTACAGATGAAGGCTGTGGATGAAAAGGTGCAGCAGACATTTGAAAACATGAAGCCGCAGGTTGTCCGTGAAATGATAAAGACCGGCATTAATCCACTGGACATGAATCTGGATGAGTTGAACCGTACAGCGGTAGAAATTAAGGAACAGCTTGGCATCGACAATGAAGATGTGCGTTTTAGCAAATATTTATATAAATTAGAGCAGAACAGCGAAATTGCCGAAGAAGAGCGGAGTGCCTATATCGGAATCTACCGTCTGATCGCCCGTGTGGAACAGACAGACGGAGCGGCGATTGGCATGCTGGCACAGCAGGGAGCGGAAATTACGATGAGAAATCTGTTAACGGCTGTCCGCAGCAGTAAAAAAGAAGGCAGGGAATATGCGGTAGATGATTCTTTCGGAGGACTTGAGGAGCTTGAGACAAGCGGAATCTCCGTAACAGAACAGATCGAAGCCGGATATCAGAATGATTGTATCAAAGATATCATGCGGGAGTTAAGTCCTGAGAAATTAGCAAAGATCCCGGATTGGGAGAACATGACACCGGAGCAGTTCAAACAGGCATTAGAGCAGTTTCCGGAGGATGTAAATCTGCAAAAATCCTATACAGAGCAGGAAATGGCAGAGTACCGGAACAGTGCCGTGGCATCGGAAGAAGTCTATAAGATGTTAGAGCAGTATGATCTGCCAAAAACGGTCAGTACGATCTTAGCGGCACAGGAAATGATCGGAAACCGGAACGGAATGTTCAGAAAGCTGTTTGCAAAAGCGGCAGACACCGAAGATGTGACGCTTGCAGATATTGAGCAGCAGGTCTTAGAGGAATTTGCGGAAGCCGTGAAATCTCCAGAGGATATGGCAAAAGCACAGAAGGTACTTGCCGAGACAGCAGAAAATGTAATGAAGTCCATGAAAAATGAATCCAACGTTACCAGTCTGGATTTAAAAGAGATGCGTATGGTGCAGACGCAGATCGAGTTAGGTACCAAAATGTCCAAAGAGGAGACTTACCAGATCCCGGTATTAGTCGGTGATTCCGTTACAGGCGTGTCATTGAAGATTGTCCGTGGCAAGGAAGAAAAAGGAAGAGTGGACATTTTATTTGAGGGAGACGCTCTTGGAAAGACCGCAGCCCAGATTTCTGTCAAAGGCGATAAGATCGAAGGCTATATTGTATCGGACAGTCAGGCAACGTTAAGTGCCATGCGTGAACAGGAGGAAGCCTTAAGCGGTATGTTAAAGACCGAAGAAGAGCAGGAAGTAGAGATCCGTTATGTTCATGCAAAAGATGTGGATTTAGCAAAATTTTCCGCAAAAACCACAGAGACTTTCGATGAGGAGCAAAGTCAACCACAGACAAAGACACTGTATCATATGGCGGAGAGTTTTCTTAAGACATTACGGAGTCTTGAGATTTCACAGTAATTTTACAAAAAAGGCATACAGAAAATAAAGGTTTTACCGATATATAAAGTAACGGGAGGAAATCCCACAGATGACAGGATGGAGAGCAGCGCACGGAAGCGGAAAAGACAACGAGAAAGAAGAAGAAAAGAGAGGAAACAAGTATGAAGATCAATCACAATATGTCAGCAGTTATCACAAATCATCAGCTGTTGAATAATGAAAATTCACTGTCCGTTTCTATGGAGAAACTCTCTTCAGGACTTAGAATTAATCATGCAAAGGACGATGCGGCAGGAATGGCGATTTCTACAAAGATGCGCGCACAGATCCAGGGTCTGAATCAGGCATCCCGGAATGCATCCGATGGAAACAGTATTTTACAGACCGCAGACGGAGCTTTAAATGAAGTAACGAGCATGATTCAGCGTATGCGTGAGTTAGCTGTTCAGGCGGCAAATGAAACCAATACAGACGATGACAAAGACGCCATTCAGGATGAGATCGAATCCTTAAAAAAAGAAATTGACCGTGTATCCACCGATACAGAGTTTAATACAAAGACATTATTTAACGGAAGTCTCGATACCAGAGTGTATGGGGATCATGTTTCAAGAATTTCCGTATCAGATGCCGTAGCAGCAGGAAAATACAATTTTACGATCGATGAGGCTGCAACACAGGCAGTATACAATGATCCGCTGGGTGCAGCAGTAACAACACCAAGCTATGTCAATGATAATGGAGATACGGCAGCAGATCTGGATGCAATTCCGGACGATGCGGCAGGTGTTGTCGTGATCAATGGCCGTGAGATTAAGATTGAAGCAGGAGATACGGCAACCGAAGTATATGGAAAACTGCGTGAAGGAGCAGAGCTTGGAGAGTGCAGTATCAATCCATTGATCCAGGCAGGCGGTATTTATGTGGAGAAGGATGCCGATTACACATTTGGCGACCCGTTACAGCTTACTTCTGATTTTTATGGAAGCGGTTCACAGGTAAAAATCTCCTGTGATAATGAGAAACTGGCGCAGTTCTTAGGCTTACCGATGAGCAATGCAGATAATATCCCAACCGGAAAGGATGCAAAACTTACAATCGATGCAACCTCTGCATTTGGAAATCACTGTACTTATACAACCGATGGAAATAAGATCACGATCACAAACAGATCCGGCTTTGAGATCAGCTTTTTAGCAGAAGAAGGTTATTCAGATATAACACCGATCCAGTTAGATGTAACAAACATCGGAACACTGACACTGCAGATCGGAGCAAACGAGCATCAGACCATGGATGTACGGATTCCGGAGATCTCTACAGACAGCCTGTATATTGACAATCTGGATGTTACAACCGTTAATGGTGCAGACCGTGCGATCATGCAGTTAGATGATGCATTAGAAAAAGTAAGTTCCGCACGTTCTAAGATCGGTGCATATCAGAACCGTTTAGACCATGCGATCAACAGCTTAGAGCAGGAAGGTCAGGATATGACAGCCGCACTTTCCCGAATCGAAGACGTAGATATGGCGGGCGAGATGACGGAATATACAAAGGATAACGTGCTTACACAGGCAGCAACCAGTGTACTTGCACAGGCAAATGATATCCCGCAGCAGGTACTTCAGCTCTTACAGTAAGCAGGTGAGAAAGTATGGAAAAAGAAAAGATCACAGAGTTTACCAGAAGGATCAGTCAGTGCAACCGAAGCGGGCTGACACTGATCACATATGAAATATGTTTTGTTCACTGTGCAGATGCGAAAAAGGCATATGCACAGAAAGAGCATGAGGTTTTCAAAAAGAGGTACAGAAAGCCTCCGAGTGTGTAAACCGGTTGATGGAAACTTTGAATTTTGAATATGGGATTGCAAAGGAGTTATACCCGGTTTACCGTTTTTGCCGTGATGAACTGGCAATGGCACTGGTGAAAAACGATATCAGCAGGGTAGAGAATGCAGAGAAGATCTTAAAAAATCTCTACGGAGCATTTGAAGAAGTCTCAAAAGAGGATTATTCCGTCCGTTGATGGAAAACAGCGAGAAAGTCATAGCAGGAATGACCTATCAGAAGAATAATTTAACGGAAAACTATGAAATTGGAAATGAGAGCAGAGGATTCTTGGCATAGAATCCTCTGTTTATGCATTTTCAAATTGTTTTACACAGCCTAAAAGGAATTTGTAACGAAGCTGGACAGCGTTCAACTCGTAGATAGAACTGTCGATCAAATCCGGGTCCACAGCATGTTCAAAATTTGCGTAAGCAATATCGAGTTCCTTTTTTGTCTTTCGCAGATCATCTAAAAGTAACATATAATGTGGGTCTTTGTTGCCCGCATCCTTCGTCAGTAGGAACATTCTATCACATCCTTTTGGAATATACATTCCTTTTTAGATTAGGGTGTCAAAAGGCGGTTTCCAGTTTTTTGATTGGCAACTTGCATAAAGCCGAGTCTGTTTTGTTCCGTTGTACGAAAATAAGAAAATCTAAGTCTGCCTGAGTTCGGTTACGATGGAGTGACGTGTACGTCTTAAATACCCCATCCATGGGGCTTAAGACTTTTTGCTGCCGTCCATGGCAGCAAAACACTATACATGAACAGCCAGACTAAGATTTACTAATTTTCTCCCAAAAGTCACAAAAGCAGTCTCAGTTTTGTGCAAGTTGCCAGCCACTAAGTTGTAAGCCGCCCTTTGACACCCTAATCCTTTTTATAAAGTATAATCAAGAAAAATCCAAAATATACAATATTTAGAAATTCTTTTTTTGACATCAAAATGTTGAAAAACAAAGGATTCACAGAATTTTTGTGGAAAATGGCAAAAAAAATATTTGTAAAAAACTATACAATGGACAGTCTGTATGGAATAGGCTAAAATGCAACTACACAAAGGAGGGATGGCTTAGGAAAGTAAAATATATTATATTGCTGGGGATTTTAATTCTGGCAGTATGCTCCGATGTCCGTACTGAAAAGATCAGAAATAAGCTGATTTTAGCAGGACTGGCGACAGGATTTCTGATTCAAATCTATGAAAAGGGAATTTCGTTCATTCCCTTATGGTTCATTCAAATATCAATACCGATATTCTTATTTTATCCGATATTTCGCATAGGCGCTTTAGGTGCTGGCGATATCAAACTTTTTTCCGTAATAGCAGGATTTTGACATTAAAAACGTGGTGGGTCTGCGTGGAAGCTGCCTTTCTTGCAGGAGCAGCAATGGGACTGTTCAAATTACTATTCAAAAACTATGTGAAGGATGCACATATGATTCATTTTTCTGTGCCGATTCTGGCAGGATATCTCTATTATCTGGGGGTGGTGAGATGAAAAAAACAAAAGATCGCAATCTGTGATCAGGATGCGGAATACACAAAACAGCTTGTAAATTATATTGCAGCGAAAGAAAAAGACAGTTTTGAAGTGACAGGATTTTCTGATGAAAATCTTTACCGGAAAAATAACGAAAACTTTGATCTGTTGCTGTATGAGGAGACCTTTTTTCAAAACAAAGAAGAAGCAGGCAGGGCCCAAAAAACCATCTGCTTAAGCAATGGGGAAATTTCCACGGAACAGGAAAATATGCGGGTTCTCTTTAAGTACCAGCCGGCAGACCGAATACTGCGGGAAATACATGCCGGGATAGGAAAAGTGGCAGGGAGCATGGATACAAAGAGTATCTGGAGAGCTGAGAAGCAGATATTTGCCGTGTATTCTCCCTGGAATCATCGGCTCCGTACCACATTTGCACTGACTGCGGCAGAACAGTTGTCGGCAGGAAAAAAGTATTATATTTAAATTTTAGCATATGCAACGGCTTCTGCAAAAGCATGGGGTTAGAGCCGGATGTGGACATGGGAGATTTGTTCTATCTGTTAAGGGAAGATGAGGAAGCACTTTTGGCAAAATTAAAGAGTGGTATTTATCCGCTTGGCAGCTATCAGATAATTCCGCCTCCGTCGAATCCAGAGCATTATATGGAATGGAGAAAGGGCGAGGTGCGGCACTTTCTGGAAATTCTTTTGGAAAAGACGGATTTTGAAGTATTGGTTTTAGATATGGGATGTGTGATGAATGGATTTTTGAAGTGCTGGATCTATGTGGGAGAATTTGGATTTTAAAGGAGCATCGGACAAGCAAGGACTCAGGAATCGAAGAATTACGGGAGCTTTTAGAAAAGTTTAAAGCAGGTCTGGAAGAACGGGTAGAAGAAGTATTCCTGCCGGGAGGACAGGCTTGGAGGGAAGACGGAACGATTCAGGTAGAGGAATTTTACATGGGAGAGGTCGGAAACTGTGTACGCCGCTTATTAGGAGGAGAATATGCATCTTGACACTATGGAACAGATACGAAAACGTGTACTCGAAGATATGGATTTAAGCGAGGAAAATGATGATGCCCGGTTAAGGGAAAAAATAGAGGAAAAGGTGTGGGAGCATGGAAAATGCCATTTGATTTCCTTAGAAGAAGAGCAGAGATATGTTCAGGAAATTTTTTGTTCCCTTAGAAAGCTGGATGTTTTAGAGGAGTTGTTGCAGGATGAATCCGTAACCGAAATTATGGTCAATGGCTATCAGAAGATTTTTTATGAAAAAGCCGGACGATTATATACATGGGACAAGCAGTTTGCGGAAGAGAAAAAACTGGAGGATGTCATACAGAAGATGGTAGGAAAGAATAACCGTGTGGTAAATGAAGCAATGCCGATTGCGGATGCCCGATTGGAGGATGGTTCCAGAGTCCATATCGTATTAGAGCCGACTGCAATAGACGGTTCCTGTATCACTATCCGAAAGTTTCCGAAAGAACCGATGACCATGAAACGGCTGATAGAATTACAGACACTCAGTGAAGAAGCAGCTAGGTTCTTAGATATGCTGGTCAGGGCAGGATATAACATTTTTATTTCCGGGGAACAGGTTCAGGTAAGACAACGTTCTTAAATGCACTTTCCGGTTGTATTCCGACAGGGGAGCGAATCATTACCATTGAAGATTCGGCAGAGTTGCAGCTTCATGGAATAGCGAATCTGATACGTTTAGAGACGAGGTGTGCCAACGTAAAGGGAATGGAAGAAATTACGATCCGGGATTTAATCCGGGCAGCATTACGAATGCGCCCTGACCGCATTATTGTCGGAGAATGTCGTGGAGCAGAAGCCTTAGATATGTTGCAGGCAATTATATGTACTATATAATAATTATATATATAACGTATATAAGGATGGAAAATATAGATTAGAGGGAGAGACATAGGAACGATATGAACATTAAGTATAGGTTATTGTGTAAAAGGTTAATAGAGGAACGGAAGAGAGTAGGTGTCATTCAATATTATAATGTACTGTTCATAATGGAGTTAGTGTCAGATAAAGGACATATGGTCTTTAGAACAGTGGGTGAATGGTATAAATAACATATATATGAAAGATATACATAATTGGTGTAGAATACATTTTGTTAAATATCACACGGTATTTGTTTACAGGAAAGAGTATCCGGTAAAAGCAAATATTTGGAATGGGTATTCATATATAAGGTGGCGGATGGAGCGGATGATGAATTTGGGATAAGATAAAATAGTGCTTGCATGAAAGGGAACCTTAAAGTAGGGTATTCTTTTGAAAGTATGGATAGAACGAAGGATAAGGCTCTGCGCTATTCATTTGGCAGAGCCTGAGCATTGTCCTGATCCGTAGAAAATAAATCTAACTGACCTTCTGGAGTGGAACTTTGATCGGATTCATCTTCAGTTGAGGTTTCTCTTTTTTTGGGTGTTTTATGAGTGTATAATTTTTCAAAAGGAAGTGAATACTTGGATTTTTTATTGTATTCTAGTAAAAGAGCTTCTGCGAATCCTAATGAACCGGCACGACGTTCTCTGGCAGTACGACTGATTTCTCTGACAGAGACACGCCCTACTTTTTCTTTAAATGTGTCATCTTTCATTGTTTCACCATAAGCATTATCCAGACGGGCAATAGCATTAAGCATATTGGAACTAAAGGACATAGGCGCACCTTCCCATGTGGCAACGCAAAGGCGTAAAACACGATCAAGAGTGTGAAAACCATATTTTTCATAGATATTAATTAAAGTGGATACAGCACATATACCTCCGGGGCGGGAGGAAGAAGTAATAGAGAGATCATATGATTCAACAAGGTCACGAATAATAAGTTCTCTATCATTACCAGCTTCAATATTAGCCATGAATATTTCATAAGGTAGTAACGATTTGACATATTTCATCTGATTTGCAAAAATATCTGCTTCTTGGGTGTAAACAAGATCATCATAAACCATACACCAGACAGGAGTTTCTCTTGATCCAGAGATGAGAGCGACAATTTCTATAGTGTGTTGTCCGTTGAACACATAATTTATCCCATCACGTCTACTTACTTTTTACAGGGTTTATCTGATAAAGGTCAAAATTAGCTGCAGCACGCTGAACGTGTTTGATGGAAAGATTACGTTGGTAATCTTGATTTGAACATAAATTTTTAATAGGTATTTGCTCAAAATGCACTTGGGGAACAAACTTTTGTAAATCTTCGGTATTTTCATCCATAATTATATTTCCTCCAATTTTTTTAAAATATTATTTGTGGTTGATATTAGGCACATAAGCTGATATTTAAGCTTATATTTTGCTGTATCAGATGCAATTTTAAAATCTGAAACTTTTAATACTCTTTCTATAGAACTGTTCCACGAGGGAATCGTCAACGTAAGACTTGCAATTTCCGCATCTGGATCAAATTGTGGCAGGTTGCGTATTGAAGGAATAGAAACGGAAGATTCTTTCTTTAACATCGGTTTGGTGTAATTATTCCACAATAATTCCCTTTTCATATCATGATAACTGAGATGTTCTATCTTTTCGGCAAGAAGGTAGTTATTTAGACTTAAAAGCTGCTCTTTTGATAATCCTGAAAGCTCAATAATATTAGCTTGGGAAATCCAGAGCTGACCAGAACGAACTCGTTTGACAAGATCCGGAACTTTTTCATCAATTATATCTAGTGCACTACTGTAAGCAGAATATTTGTAAACGGTAGCCATTGCTACATTACATTCTTCGGATATTTTTTTTGCTGCGATGCTTGCACCGGAAATATGAGATTTATTCGCAGATGAAAGTTGTCTTGAAACTAAAATTTTTTCAGCATCATATTTTTTCCCAATCAGGTATTTTTTATTAATATTGGTTAAATCCTCTCGTTTAAGCTGGTCAGTACATATCCATGAAATTACATCTTCTTTACTGGAAAAATGGAGTCTTTTTATTCGGAAAGGAATACTGTGTTTACGAAATAATTCATATGCTTCTATACCATTAATGACAATACCATTCCATGTGCAGATGGGGGTGTGATAGGAATGACATAATATCTGTTGTTCAAGCTGTTTATAATCTTTTTCACTGAGATATTGATACAAATTGGTGAATTCTAGTTTTGTTTTTAATGTATATATACTATAATTGAGCATACTCATCTCCCATTATTTCTGATTTGAATTCTGTTTGTGGCAGTTTTGTGATGATGTTATCCATGGAAAATAGAGCTATTTTCTTATCTGGGTAAATATTGCCTTCTAAACGGAAAATGTTAAATTTCTCCCAAGAAAGGTTAAGCTGGGAAAGTGAATATAGTAATTCTCGGCTGTATAACTCATAACTGTTACCATTGATGACAAAATAATCCTTAACTTTATGTGCCAATTTATCCTCCGCACAACTAGCCTTTATACCTATCATTTTTTGATCAGGATTAACAAGAAGTTGAATATATTCTGGGTTACCAATTTGACGGAGTGTATTGCGGTGGATTCGTATACGATTCTTTTTAAAGTCAATACATATTAGTGGATGGGAAGAGTGTTTGTTGTTCATAGGATTTTTCCTCACTTTCTGCTGTTGATGTTTTTTTTGCTTTTTCTGTGGATTTATCAGTTACCTTCTTCTTTTCTTGTATGTCAAATACTGCGTAGCCTTCAAATATATTAACTTGCATTGATTTTTGATGTTCTTCCACTGGAATACCGAACTGATTCTTCCATTCTTCAGGATAAGAAGGTGTCCTAGCAGTGGTTACAGTTCCATTGTCTTTTAGTGTACGAGGAAATATTTCAGGTGAAGTTAAATCGAAAATGAACAGTATTTCATTGCCAGAACGAATTAGTTTGCCGAGAATCTTGTACCGATAATTAGGATTCCAGTCCATGAGAGATATCACTTTAGCAAAGAAAATCCGACAAGGTGATTTGTTTTGGCGAACGTTTTTTCCCAGAGGAACACCAACGAAAAGAGTCTTTTTTCTTCTTCTCGACAGGGACGGACAGCCAGTTTTTTTTATGGGATTGACTAATATTTGCACATATTCGACATCGGGTAGTTTTTTTATGCAGGCGGTATTTACAGATACCTTGTAGTTATTAAGCGTAAACGAAGGTTCGTAAATATGAGCAAAGAATTCGCCACGTACAACTTGATAACCGTCATAGCTGAAAGAATCATCGTCAGTGACTTCCATTTGATTTGAGGGGCTGGATGCGACTGTTATTGGCATAGGTGTGTTGATTTTCATCATATCAGAAGGTTCTGTAGTCATATTCCATTGATTTGTAGGTTGCTCGCTCATTGGGTGTCTCCTTTAATTTCTGTAATAATATTCTTTATATTTTGTATAATGGTTTCTTTGGGAGTGGTTTGTAGCTCAGGTTCTTTATAAGGTTTACTTTCTGAAGCAGTCTGCCAGTTTTTGTCCGCTGTAAATTCTGTTAATTCTGGCGCTTGAGATTGAGTATAATAATTATTACCGAAGCTATTCATCCAGTCGGCAGGATAAGCTAACACACTCTTAGAATCAGATATTGTATCAGGCGTATTGTTATTGGGGGAGGATACGTCGTTGGTAGTTGTCGGTATTCGTATTTCTGTATCGTCCATGTTGAAGATAAGGACATTTTCATTGTCTTTTTGGTGTGCAACTCCTAATATTCTATATTTGCATTTTTTGTCCCATTTAAATATCTCGTATAATGTTGGCAAAAATGCAGCGCCGGAAATTGGTTTTGGAATAGGTTGACCATCTTTGAGACGTGACCACTGCACTTTATTTTTGGTTTCCGAGGAACATGGTCGGATAGCAAGTAGTTTTGATCTTGGGTGTATTAGCATTTCGACAAATTTTATGTTTGGAAATTTCCGTATAGCGTCTTTGTTAAAAGAGATCTGTTTATATGAAAAAGAAACAGAAATCCGACCAACCGAGGAGAAAAATTGTCCTCTGGCAACTTCATAGTCTCTTAAATCGAAGGAACCGGCGGAAGCAGTAATTGTATCAGGTGCATTCATATTTTCCGGTTTAAGGACGCTTTGAGATGCTTCAAAGTAGTCTCTGGCTTTAAATCCAGACCATCTTGGATTAATGCTTATAAATCCACTTAGAGAGCCTTCTTGTATCACATGTAATTCTGGTAAAATCTCCTTATTTCCATATTTCGCATTTGTAATTAATTTTTGAACAGCTATGAAATCATCTCTGGAGATAATAGCTTCGTGATGTCCGACTTTTCTGTATTGATTACGGTCTTGATTGTTTTTCCTTGATTTATGGTCAAGATAATTAGGAGTCCATGTTTTTCTCGCCAGAACATCCCCACAATGGCGTTCATTTTGAAGGATTTGTAGTATGGTACTGGATGACCAGACATCATTATTCTTTTTTGTTCTACAACCGAGTTCTGTCAAAGAATCAGCAATTTGTTGAGCACTGCTTCCATTCAGATACATATAAAAAATAAGCTGCACAATTTTAGCTTCATGTGGATTGATTACAAGATCTCCATTTTCGTCTTGGTCATATCCGAGCAGAGGAGGTGTAAGGAATATTCCCCGACGAAAACGCATTTCAATGGAAGAATTCATAATTTCACTTTTGGTATGGCTTTCTTCCTGTGCAAGTGTTGACATGAATGACAGAATCATTTCGCTTTTGGGATCAAGAGTATTTAAATGCTCTGTTTCAAAAAATACACCGACGGGTGGACGGAGTGAAGAAAGCTCTCGTACATATCGTATACAGTCAACAACGTTTCTTGCAAATCGTGATACACTTTTTGTTATGATTAAATCAATTTTTCCAGCTTCACAATCATCAATCATTTTTTGAATGCATCTCTATGTTGAAGCGAGGTGCCGGAAATGCCTTCGTCGGCATATATTTCTACAAGCATCCAATTCGGATTTTTATTTACTACATCCTGATAATGATTTTTCTGTAATTCATATGAGGATGTTTGGCGTGGATCATCCGTAGATACCCTTGCATATACAGCTACTCGTAGTTTTTTCTCTGTTTTAAAAATATCCTCTGGTGGAAGTGCCGGGATTACTTCCAGTTCTTCTGGATCAATACCTTTGTATCTTTGCCGGATTCTGGCTTTTTGTTCATCAATATTACTGCTTCGTTCTTCACTTTCTTTCATCAATAGCGACATCCTTTATAGTTGATATAACTATCATAGAATTTTTGATTGAAAAAGACATAAACCATCAGTTAAGTGATTAACGGATGGTTTATGTAGAAATAGATATTTGATTGTTATTGAATGATTTAATAATCATTCGGGTTATCAGCATCGTAATTGTGTCTTGAGGATAGATGCCAATCATTGATTCGTAAAATGTTTTTGATGGCTGAAAGAACCTCGAATATGTAACGTTTTTCAGTGCTGGTACAATCTGCCATTAATAAATCAATGTCAGTTTGATATTCCGTAGGATTGTATAACAAGTTCCCATAGAGTAATTCATCAATAGTAATTTCAAGTGCGTTGCTAATTTTGATTAAAGATTCTAAACTGGGTTTACGCTTGGCATTTTCTATATAGCTTATATAAACAGTAGAAAGATCAGCGATTTCAGCCAGCTCCTCGGCAGACAATCCTCGTTGTTTGCGGGTTTCTCTTATACGTTTGCCTATAAGTGCATAATTTATTTCCATGTCCTCACCTCCTTTCCATCACAACTTGACTTTTTTGTGTTGTAGATAGAAAAAATGGTGAGCTATACAATAGTAATTGGTTGTATAAAGAGAAGTATATCATATGTATATAGCAAAAAGAAGATTGTCGATTGATGGGAGAAAAAGGCGATAAGTTGTAATTGAACAACAGCGAAAAAAGGGTTATCATTTATGTATTAAAAATTATGTCTGGGAGGAAAATACATGGCAGATAAAGAGGAAATCAAAACATTGGAGGAATTAGAGGAAAAAGGAAGAATACTGCGGGAGTACAAAAGAAAAATTCCGGCAGATGTGCCAAGAAAATAAAATGATAAAGGGTTCGACAGTGCTGAAACTATATGATAAAATTGAAGAGGTACAAAGAGAATATGAGCATTTAGATAATAAGCTGACATTAATGGAATACAACTTTATATAGTTCTATTTTTTTTGTTTTAATACTACTGTTTCCCTTAGTAAATACTTGTAAGATACATCTCTAATATTTTTGCGGATTTCTAGTTACAATTAAGGTAACTACTATCGGAAAGAGGTGTATTTACTTGCGCACAGAGGATTATATTGCGGACAATATTATAGCTTTATGTAAAAAACGTGATATGAGCAAATATCGGCTGTCACAGTTGACTGGTATATCTCAATCTTCGATTGGAAAAATTATTGCTAAAGAAAGTTTACCAACCATGCCTACTGTAGAAAAGATATGTGATGCACTGGGAGTAACAATGGCACAATTCTTTGCCGGAATGGATGTTCCAGTAAGCTTATCAGAATCACAACAAGAGGTTTTGAATATTTGGAATAATCTTGATGAAAAAGAACAGAATGTAGTGATACAAATGCTCCGGGGACTTCAAAAATAAAGGAAACAGTTGTAACGAAAATGTTGACTGTTTCTTTTTTTATGGAGTTGGGAGATTATGGTGATTGAAAAGAAATATTATGATATTGCACAGCGTGAATTGGAAGAAATGCAAAGAGAAATTAATGAAGAAAAAGCGCAAATGTCAGAAGAAGAGATACTAGAGGATAAAAAATGGCATGATGAACAATTGGAAACAATTATTAAAAAGGCAGAAGCTCATATGCGTCGTTTTAAGAAAGTTCCAGATCCTCAAAAAGTAGTGAAATTCACTTTTTACAAAAAGATGCATTGAAATTGCACGAAATATGCAGATGAATATAAAAACTGAGCGTAAAGAAGATGATTTATGGGGACGATAGAAATGTCATTTAATAATATGTGGTTTTTAGATTCGGCTCCTAGTGAATGGAAAGATATTTGGAATAACTTGATGAAAGAAGCTCAGAGAGTGTATATAGAAGCAAAAGATAACATGATCATGTATCAATATTATTATGATTTGACGGTAGAAGTTCCTTGTGTGCAGACACAATACAAATAATGATATATGAATGCTGTTCTGTAATAATTTTATGATATACTGTGGATATGATATGTAAAAATAGTCGGAGAAAGATTTGTGAATGCACGATTATTTAGGAGGAAAAAAGCATGACAGATGCAGAACAAAGAGAGGCTGCCCGTCAATTTGTAAACCGATGGATGGGAAAAGGGAAAGAAGATGAAGATGGACGTTCTTATTGGATTGATTTATTGACGAATGTTTTGGGAATGGATAATGTGACAGAACGTTTGAACTTTGAAAAGAAAGTTGTAATTGATGGAAATACAAAACGTATTGATGTATATATTCCTGAAACGCGAGTGATTATTGAACAGAAGAGTCTTGGAAAAGCCTTGGATCAGAAAATCAGGAATTCAGGAGATGTTGATCTCACTCCATTTGAACAGGCAGACAGATATAATGGAAAGCTAACTTTTGATGAAAGAGCTCGGTGGATTGTTACGTCAAATTTTGCGGAAATTTGGATTTATGATATGAACCAGAAACAGCCAGAACCGACAAAGATTGCTTTAGATGAATTACAAAGCAAATATCCATTGTTGGATTTCTTGGTGGAAAAAGAAGTAAAGACAATATCGCATGAAATGGAAGTATCAATAAAAGCAGGAGATATTGTTGGGCTTATTTATGATGCGTTTTTAAAACAATATCGTATACCGGATATTAAAGAAAAAGATGAAACGTCCGAACAGAAAGAAAAAAGAGAGCATAAATTAAAGAGCCTGAATGCTTTATGTGTACGGATTGTCTTTTTTGCTTATATGCAGAAGATGCTGGAATTTTGGGTAAGAGAAATATGTTTCATGATTGGTTGGTAACATATGAAGTAAGGGATTGTCGAAGAGCATTAATAGAATTATTTAAAGTATTAGATACGCCGATATCAGATCGGGACGAGTATTTGGAGGAAGATCTTGCTCAGTTCCCATATGTAAATGGCGGGTTATTTGCTGATGAAACTATTGAGATACCACCTTTTACAGAGGAAATTAAAGAATTACTTCTTACAAAAGCGTCAGAAGATTTTGATTGGAGTGATATTTCTCCAACTATATTTGGAGCCGTATTTGAATCTACATTAAATCCTGAGACCAGACGTTCTGGAGGAATGCATTATACATCTATCGAAAATATTCATAAAGTCATTGATCCACTTTTTTTGGAAGATTTACAGAAAGAGTTTAATGCAATAAAACAAATTCAGGTAAAGCGGACTAAAGATAAAAAGCTGGACGAATTTCAGAATAAATTAGCAACACTTACATTCCTAGATCCGGCATGTGGTTCTGGAAATTTCCTCACAGAAACGTATTTATCACTTCGACGTTTGGAGAATGAAGTGATACGTGAAAGAGTTGGAGGACAAATGACTTTAGTAGAAGCTCATAACCCAATTAAAGTCTCAATACAGCAATTTTACGGAATAGAAATTAATGATTTTGCAGTAACCGTTGCAAAGACAGCACTATGGATTGCAGAATCGCAGATGTTAGAAGAAACAAAAAGTATTGTTTATGGATTTAATGATGATTTTCTTCCTTTGAAGACATATGTAAATATTACAGAAGGAAATGCTTTAAGATTGGATTGGAATGAGGTCATTCCAGCAACAGGTCTATCTTATATTATGGGAAATCCACCGTTTGTTGGATATTCGTATCAATCAGAAAGCCAAAAGAAAGACATTGAGAATGTATATGTAGACGAAAATGGAAAATCAACTTCAACGGCAGGTAAAATCGACTATGTCGCGGCATGGTATTTTAAGGCTGCAAAAATGATGAAGGGTTCAGAGGTTAGAACGGCATTTGTTTCTACTAATTCCATTACACAGGGAGAGCAGGTGTCTTATGTTTGGACTGAACTATATAAACAGTTTGATATTCATATAGATTTTGCACACAGGACATTTGTATGGGGAAGTGAGGCAAAATTAAAAGCGGCGGTTCATTGCGTTATTATAGGTTTTAGCACATCAATGTCAAAGGGAAAATGTCGTTTGTATGATAATGGAGCGGTTGAAGAAACGGTACAAATTAGTCCGTACCTAATAGATGCTCCGATTACTTTTATTAACAGTCGTACTAATCCATTATGTAATGTCCCTAAGATAACAAATGGAAATAAACCAGTGGATGGGGGATATTTGTTTTTGTCACCAGACGAAAAAGATGAACTCATACAAAATGAGCCAGAATCTAAAAAAGTTCGTTCGCAGGGTTTATGGAGCAGAGGAATTTATAAATTCTAAAGAGAGATATTGCTTATGGCTGAGAGATATTTCTCCAAAAGAATTAAACAAGTTGCCGATGATAAAAAAGCGTGTTCAACAGGTTCGTGAATTTCGATTGAAAAGCACAAAAGCTGTTACTGTAAAAAGTGCGGATTCACCAACATTGTTTCAACAAATTAGACAGCCAGATGAACCATATATAATTGTACCAAAGGGTATCATCGGAAAATAGAAGATATATACCGATGGGATATGAATCGCCAGAAACGATTATAACGGATTCTGTCCAGTGTATTCCAAACGCTGATTTGTATACATTTGGAATTATTACCTCTAACGTACACATGGCATGGACGAGAGTAGTGTGTGGTAGATTAAAGAGTGACTATAGATATTCTGCAAAAATCGTATATAACAATTTTCCATGGCCGGAGCCAACAGAACAGCAGAAACAGAAAATCGAAGAAACAGCACATAGAATTTTGGATGCCAGAGCACTTTTCCCAGACAGTAGTCTCGCAGATATGTATGATCCGTTGACCATGCCAACAGAATTACGTAGAGCGCATATCGCAAATGATAAAGCAGTTATGGCAGCATACGGGTTTGGAACAAAGATGACTGAGGCTGAATGTGTAGCTGAGTTGATGAAACTCTATCAGAGAATGGTAAAAGAAAATTAAGGGGCAGTACAAAATGAAAAATTGTTTTTATTACTGACAAGTGTTCTTTTGATAGGTCTGACTGCTTGTGGAAATAAAGAGCCGGAGTATTCATTGGAATTTATTGAAGGGAAAACAGTGACGATTGAGGATAACGAGTATGTTGGAGCATTCTTCAATTTTACGAATAATGGTGATGCAACTACATATTGTCCAAATGATAATGAAATGAAAATTGGCTTTGAAACATCAAAACTGGTTAATCTGCAATCGAAAGGAATTATTTATTTGTTAGAAAGTAAAATTCGTTCAGACAATAGTTCTACAGCATTGCTTGGATTTGACAATTACAGTTTGGAACATTTAATGCCAAAGAAATGGAGAAATAATTGGGGGGCTTGTGCGACAGAAGATGATGCAAAAAAAGAGATTCTCTATTACTGACATTGGGGAATTTGGCGATTATTCCGCAAACTTTAAATGCATCTATACGTGATGCTGCATGGAATGTAAAAAAGGCGGGAAAGGGACAAAATAAACCAGGTTTACTTTTGTGTGCGAGCGGACTTTATACATTACATGACGTACTTCAAAAAAATGATTGGAACGAACATGAAATAGAAAATCGTGCAGAATGGCTCTTAGCTAATGCACAGAATATTTGGAAAATATAGAATATTTCAAATCCATAAAAGCTGAATGAAAACCAATATGGGAATTTTACAGGTGGTACAAAATTTGTAAAATTTTTATATTGGTTTTTGTGATTTGTAAAAAAATCATAAATTTGGATACTGAGTAAGGTTTTGGATTTTTATTTTTTATGTATTTTTCAATTTTGGATAAGGCTCCGAAATTGGCAATTTTGCGGAAGTGTATCCACACTTCCTGTCCTTGCTGTTTTTAAAATCACATAGTGATTTCACAGGGATATAGAGATATTTAGTCTATTTTATATCCCTGTGTTGTGACCGGAAAAAATTCAGGGGAACCAAGTGTATATTTATGCTGAATGTGAGGGACTGGGGAGCACAATCCTCAGCAAGAATCCTACGTCCGGAAAATATCATATTGCTAAAATAGCGATATGGTATTACCGGGGTGGATCTTGCTCTAATGTGTACAGTAACCTCGGCATAAATAGAAAGAATGGGTTTGGGGAATCCCCAGCAAGATAAAAACCTGATGAAAGAACATTTGTCGGAAAGACAATATTGTTAAACACAGGTGGATCTTGCTCTGGGGTAAGAAAGAAGTATCTTTATATTATCAAAATGATATTTGGAGTTTATGTTGTTGGAAAGTCGTAAGCAGGAAGATAACTTCCAGTTGTCGGTGCAAATATAATGAATAAAAGTGTCCAGTACATTTTTTGTGATGGGTATTTTGGTGGAATCCACTTTTATTTATTTTTGAATAATAAAATTTTGAATCTGCAGCCGATAGAAGCAGATGGTTATAAAAAGCTTTTGATAACTATGAGTGCAAAAACAGATAGCTGCGAAAACTTATTATGAGCTAATAGCAAAATTTGATATTTTGTGATATTGAGGTATGGGGAATCGTAATCTCCATTAAGTTCGTCAGAGAATCATAATCCAGAAATGGGATTTTGAGTTACTCTAGGCGATACTTGCTTTAGAAAATGATTTGCCATAATGAGTTAGAACATGGGAGGAGGAAGCGTTAAAAAAAGAGAGAGTCATAAGCAACTCTCTCTGTGATAAAATTAAAAAGTTATAGTATCAGTGATTCGGTAAGATTACAAAAATCCTTAACAGGAATATTTTCTTTAAGTGGTAAAGCTGTCTCTAAAAAGGTTTCGTCTGCAAATCTTTCGAGTTCAGAATCAAAATGTATAATTGAAGCATTTGTATTTAATTGGTATGGTGGAATTGTAACAAAATAATCATAATCTTCGTAAGAAGGAGTGGCGCAAGAAACTTTAATTTTTCCGTCCAATTTCAATTTTGCAAATTCTCCATAAATGGCAGTTAAGGCTTTTTTTTTTCTTCATCAGAAGTAATTCTATCTACATATCTAATATACCAATAATCTATATTTCCCTCTTTTTAATTCAATTAAATAATCGTATGATCTGGGCGTTCCAGATTTTATTGTCCATTCAACTTTATGCAGACTTGTCATCATGGAAAGTCCACGCATTAAAGTAGAAAAAAACTTTTCATGCACCTGAACAGTAGAGATCCAGAGAAAATCCATTGTCTGCAATTATCTTTTTCGTTCCCGTATTTTCTTAGAAGAATATCCCGTTGCATCATATAATTCTTGGATAAGTTCTGGATCATCAATGGCTTTTGCAATTTTATCAATAGTGCTTTTATATGGTCTTCCAGATCGGGCACCGTTGAGCATTCGTGAAATGGTTGCATTATTTAAGCCTGTTTGTTCAAATAATTCTTTTTGTGTTTTGTTTCTGTAAAATGATTTGAAGTATATTGCTGAATCTTTCCTGATCGTAAACGCTGTCAGGATTTATTAGTGTGCCTGAATTTGATATAAATTCGTTCATTCAAATCTCCTCTTGACTTCTTTTGACTTTGTATAAATTGACTTCTTGTATTTTATCTTATCAATTATATCCCTAAAAATCAATTTAAAACATAAAGAAATCAAAAATGCTTTATTGATATTCTTGCAAAAGTCAAAGAAGTCAAAAACGTAATTGACATTTTGACATCTTTGTGTATAATGTAAATCAAGAAGTCAAAGAAGTCAAATGAATCGAAAAGAAAGGAAGGAGGGCTGTGGATTGAAATATAGGGTTGTTTCGATTTTGAAAGATAATAGACCACGTTTTTTGATTATTTCTGATATTGAAGAAATTGAAATCCTTCCATCAAAGTATTTGAAGCATCTGGATCAGATTAATGCTTCTCCGAATACTGTAAAATCCGCAGCTTTCGCACTTTCATATTATTACAATTTTCTGCAGGAGCAAACGATAGGATTGGATGAGATTACATTGCTATCCTATTCAGAGCAGAATAAACATTTTATTGATTTCTTGTATTGGGTTAAGAGTGGAAAGCATACCGAGCATAACACACAGACGAGCAATAAGACCTGCAATATGTATCTTGGTGCAGTCTTCAGATACTACCAGTTTTTGGCACTGGAAGATGTTTTGCCAATGCTTAAAGTCTTACGAGTAAAAAAGTATCGTATTTTGACAGTATGGGAGTAAATCATCAAAATGCAGTGAATTCGTTTAAAGGTTTCTTCAAAGAAGAAGAACCTAATCTGGAAGAAATAACATCCGAAGAAATACAGGAACTGATAAATGCCTGTACGAATGATAGAGATCGATTGCTGATAGCAATGATGGCAGAAACCGGTCTTAGATTAGGGAAATTCTGGGAATCCATTATACCGAAGATATTGATTTTGAAAGAAGGACGGTTCGGGTAAGGTATCGTGAATTCAATAGCAACTTGGCAAGGGCAAAAATGCAGAATATAGAATGGCTTTGTTAAGTAATACAACTTTTGAGTTCTTGGTTAAGTACATTTCTGATAACCGAAAAAGTTTGATGAACTCGGAGTATCTATTTACAAAATTGACAGGAAAAAACAAAGGAGAGCCATTAGATGCGGATTCTGTGTATAGCATGTTGAAAAGGCTATCCAAAAAACGGATATCAATTCCCATCCGCATCAGCTCCGACACTATTTTGCGGAGGAAAGAAGAAAAGAAGGATGGGATTTGAATGACATTCGTTTTGCCCTGGGGCATAAGAAAGTCGAAACTACCATTAAATACTTGGGTGAAAATAATGAACGATTGATAGAAGCGACAGATCAATACTACTCAAATAATGAAGATTTATACCAAATTGCAGATTTTCTGTAAAAGGAAGGAGGGATTACCTTGGCAGTATTAAAAATTGTTCCGAAGTTATATCAGGAAAAAATATCTGAGAAATTAAAGGAAGAAATATCTTTAGTTACAAATGGAGAAGCAAAATACTATAACCGGTTATACAAATTTTTTCAGTATACCGATATACAGTGTACTGCAGATATTAACTATGAAACGAGAAAAATGTATATGGATTCTCTTGAAAAAGAGGATATTTCAGAAAAATATAAAGCGGAATTACTGAGCTTATTTGATCGTTTAAAAATTGAAAATATGCCGGATGTCTATTCACAAGGAAATCCCTTCTCTGTAGAACAGGAGTTTTTAAGCAAGACAAATTGTTTTTTTGCTGTATGTCCCCAATAAGAAGAAAGCACAATCTTTTCCGTCAGGTGGTTGATAAGAATGATTTGTTATGGGACTTAACGAGGATACATTCATCACTGTTGGTGCGACAGACAAAAATATTGCTGTGTGAAATTCTGAATATGGATAAGGTACAAAGACATCGAAGATATTTTTTAGAACCATTAAAAGCACTTATACGGTTTTGCGATAAGTACAGAATAGATGATATTGAAGAAATGGAACAGACAGACGAAAACAGATTTTATCTGTATTTAAACAAGGAGTCGGAAATTATAAAAAAACAGGCTTCTAAGATTGTTGAGTTTGCGAGAAGAACATTATTTCTAACAGATTCAGAGACAAATTGGCAAGCGTGTATCTGGTATATGGATAGGTTTCAGTTTGATAAATCAAGAATCAATGCCAGTTCACCTGTTAAAAGCCTTTCATTTATTAATATTTACGAAAAAGAAAATCGTTGGTATTTACAATTATACGCAAAATATTTGGTCGGGATATCTGATCTGTCTTTATCAAATATCCGAAATACAATAAGTTTTATTTCACAATTTTTAAAATATCTGGATGGACAGAGTAAGAGAGTAACTGAACTGGAGATACAAGATATAGAGGATTATGTGTCTGTTTTGGATAAGTCTGATATTAAGTATTCTACTTTTGACCGATATATCACACATATGCATACATTTCTACAGTTTCTGAAAATGAAAAATATTGAAGTGTTGAAGTTTTATCCGAACGATTTTTAAAAAAAGGTTTTTCAGAACACAATGAAAGAAGTGTTCCAGAAAAAACAATTGCTCATCTGATTAAGGAGCTGCCAACATTCCCAGAGCATTTACAGTTGATGTATTTGATTTTGTTTTGCACAGGAATTAGGAAAAGCGAGGTTTGTACAATAAAATCGGGAGCCTTTTATTCACAAGGCAATGAGAATTGGATGCGCATATATCAAAGCAAAATGCGGAGGGAAAAAAGTCATTCCTGTTCCTAGTTTATTGGTTGGACTGGTGAGCGATTATGAAAAAAAAAGTACGGAATAAAAAATGGGGAGTATTTGTTCAAAAATAAAAAAGGTGGTGCATTTTGTGGACAGACATTTTCAAATCAAATGATTCGGGAGTGTAAAGCTCATGGGATTGACTGTGGAGATTATATCTTTAGAGCACACGATTACAGACATAACCTTGCAACTTCAATGTACGGAAAGGGAGTTTCTATACAAGGGGTACGAGATTATCTGGGACATTCAAGTGAGAATATGACAAAACAGTATATTGATTTCATGCCGGAACGTATTGTATCGGCTGAAGATAAATATTTTCTAGAAATCAGTCATTTAAATTGAAAGGAGCAGAAGATGATGAAAGGTAATATTAATTTGATTTCTTATGGCTGTTATCAACAAGCTACAGAAAAACAGTTGGCAGGGCTGAAATGGAAGGAAAACAGGGTGTACTACATATCAGAGATCCATAATGAAAAGATACAGGATGAGATTTATGGGTATATCGACGATAGATGTAGACGTTTATCATTATCAACGGTAGTAAATGATATTTACAGATTTGATCTGTTGAAAGAATTTCTGAATGAGAAGTGTAGAAGTTGTAGCAGCATCACTGATAAAAAATGGGAAGAACTGGAGAGAAGTTATAAAGCATTTTTATATAAAAAAGGATTGGCGCTGTACGTTAGAAGAAATAGACCGGATAGGCGGAATGTTGAGCAGCAAAGTAGCGCTCAGGTTTCTTTTCTGAAAATGTATTATGAGTATGTTGTGAAGTGTAAAACAGCAGATATTCAGAAAATAAAAAAAGATGTATGGGATATGAGAAAGTTGGATATTGTGCCAAGGAGTAATCCGATTCGTGGAAGATATAGATTAGATTTTCGTGAGATCAGGCAGAAAGAATTTAAAGAGATAATAAAGAAAATATTGTATAGCCACTGCCAGACAAAAGCAATGGGTAGTATAAAAGGTGAATTGCGTGGATTCCGTCGGTTTGCTAGCTTCATGTATGATCGGTTTCCAGAAGTAAAGCATTTTACAGAAATTAGCAGGGATATGATAGAAGATTATCTGGTTTATATAAAAACGGATACCGGTCTTACATCAGTCAGTTACACGACAGAACTGTCGGTTTTGGATAATCTGCTGGATGAAATTGGGCGTGAACTGGAAATAGAAAATTTATGCAACCTTTTTCTGTCCAGTGATTGCAGAGCATATGACAACGCCTTACCAGAAGCGTATTCAGATGCAGAAATCAGGAGATTTAATTGTGCATTAACAAAATTAAAGCCCCAGTTAGGCAGATGTTTAATAATACATCAGATGCTCGGTACAAGAATAGAGGATACGTTGACTTTGCGAAGAGATTGCTTATCTGAGAAATCTGGACATTATTTTATAACTATTATCCAGCAGAAAACAAGGAAATACAAAAGACCAGTTAGCGATCAGCTGGCAGAATTGATTAGAAAAGCAATAGAAGTTTCAGAAAAGGAGCATCTAGATTCAGAATATATTTTTCTGCAAGATAATGGAAAATTGTATACAGATTCAATGCTGAAATATCATGTAAATATCATGATTTATGAAAATGATATCAGGGATGATAATGGAAATTATTTTGAGTTTCGTACACATCGTTTTAGACATACTTTTGGAGTAAAACTTACAGAAATGAAATTAGATGATGATAGCATTGCAAGACTGTTGGGGCATAAGGATACACGAACCATACCACATTATCGGCGGTTAAGAAACGATGCATTAGCGGAGGATACAAAGGCTGTACGAGATGAAATGAATGAATTATTAGCACAATACAGGAGGGAAAAGGAAAATGCAGAAACACGATAAAATGGTAGCACTGGCAAAAGAAAAAAGTGCGGAAATGACGGAAACAGCAATAACAGCTATTGAAACAATGTATAGAAAAAATATAAAAATTTCAGTTGCTGAACTTACAAAACTAACAGGACTTTCCAGAGGTTTTTTCTATAATAATCCGAATGTGAAACAGGTCATGATGGAATTGAAGGAAAAACAACAGGGAATGATATTGCGAAATCCTAAAAGCGATGCTATTGCAAAAGCACAGGAAGCACGGATTAAGAGTTTAGAACAGAAACTATCCGATAGTGTTCCGAAAAACGAATATGAAAATCTTCAGAAAAAATATGAAGAATTACAGGTGAAATATAGTCAAATGAAAAAGGGAACACTGTTGAAGATGTACGACCAATTATAGGAAGAAAAGGAGAATATTTTATGCAGAACGAAATTTATGATGAGAAAAAATGGACTTACTTATATGTTATGTGGTGATTATTATTTGCCGGAATTGGCACTTACAGATATCGAACCAACATATGGGAAATATGGGATGCTTCGTAAAAAGCTATTTACAGGAACACAGAAAGGCAAAATATCAAATATTGTTGTTACAAGGAAAACTTGTCGAGCATTTGAATCAGATTGATGCAGAAGCAAGGGATAGGGAAGAACAATTAGTAAAACAGATGATGGAGAAACAAGGAATTACAGAGAAATTAAAAAGGCAGGACAACATGGAATGGACAAGGAGGATGAATGCCATTTGTCATGATGCAGAAGAGATGATTTTGACGGAAATGATATACACAAAAGGATAATGAACTGCATTGGATAGCAAGAATTTTGCAGCCCGGATAGCAAAAAAGTGGAAGTCCGGATAGCAAAAAAATGGAAGTCCGGATGGCAAGATTCTTGCTGTCCGGAAAGATAAAAAAGTGAGGGATTAAAAATGTTGGTTAAGTACATAATAAAAGTGTTTTTATATTTAATTCTTGCAGTAATGACATTGATTCGCTGGTTATTAAAAATTCCGATGATGTTGGGAAATATTTTGCTTTACTTTTTATCAATTATATTTATTCTGACAGGTGTTTTGAGTTATGGATTTGCATTGGAATCTGCAAGAGAATGTGGTCGGATGATAATAATTGGGATGGCATTTGGTGCAATACCAGACTTTGTCCCATTTTTGGGAAAAAGTTTAGAGACATTGGTTGCCAAAATGTTGAGTATGACAATTGAATGAGAAAGTCTATATGAAAGAGGGCTGTGAAAGGCTCTCTTTTCTTTTTGCAACTGTGGAATGGCAAGATAATAACGTTATATACAGTGTATATTAAGTACAGATATTGTATTTCTGCATGATGGGAACATAGGGAGTCCATATAAAGGCACTGAATAATGGGCATGACGGAAGTCTCAGCACCGGGCATGCAAATTCCTGTGAGGATATGCTGCACCGTTTAGAAACCATGGTACTGATGGGAATGGAGCTTCCACTATCGGCAATTCGGGGACAGATTGCCTCCGGTGTGGACATTTTAGTCCATGTAGGACGAATGCGGGACGGTTCCAGAAAGCTTTTGAATATTATGGAAGTTGGAGCATATACGGATGGCAGGATAGAACTATATCCATTGTGGGAATTTCAGGAAAAGGGTGAAAAAAGGAGGAAGGGTTATTGGGGAATGGAAAAGCAGGGAGAGATTAAAGAATACGCGAAAATTAGAGTGGGCAGGTATCGGAAAATCCTCATCGCAGCAGGCATTACGGCTCTGATAGCAAAATTGTTTTACAAAAGTGCAGTGGCACTATTACTGTTTTTTCCTGTGTATTACTTCTATCGGAAATACTGTGTAAAAAAAAGAGCAGGAGGAAAGAAAACGCCGATTACTGCGGGAATTTAAGGATTGTATGGAAATCATTGAAGGAAATCTGCTTGCCGGATATGCACTGGAGAATGCATTTTTAGATGCAGGAAAAGAGCTGAAGGAATTACACGGAGAGGGCGGACTGATGCAGACAGAATTAGAAATCATCAATCGCAAAGTCTGTATGAACCAGCCGTTAGAAATCGTGTGTGAAGAATTTGCACAGAGGTGTGGAGTAGAGGAAATACAGAATTTTTCCGAGGTTCTTTCTTTTGCAAAACGAAGCGGTGGAAATCTTGTTGGAATTATACAGAATACGGTAAGGAATATCAGCAGTAAAATTCAGATAGAAGAAGAGATACAGACCATGATTGCGCAGAAGAAATTAGAACAAAAAGTGATGAATGTTATGCCGCTGTTTTTGCTTTTCTATCTTGATATTACCTCGCCGGGGTATCTGAATGTACTGTATCACAATGTGTTGGGGGTTATCTTCATGACAATCTGTCTGCTGGGATATATCGCATCTGTCCTGCTTTCAGAAAGGATGGGAAGAATTGAAGTCTGAAAAAGGAATTGAAAAAAAACAAATAGGAAAAAGATTTTAGCAGCAGTTGCCCTCCTGTTTGCACTACTCATCGTTAAGCAGCAGACCACGGAGTCTTTCAATCAGGAATTTTTGCAAAGAAAAGAACCCGGAGAAGGAAACCGTCAGGAATCTTTAGAAGCCATTGTTGACGGAAAATCCTATGATGTCAATGTAGAGATTGCGGAGCGCCAATTTACCAAAAAAGAGGCAAAAAAACGAGTTAAAGGCAGCCAGAAAAGAAATTGATGAAACCTTTATAGGAAACAATCAATCCATAAATTGCATTAAAAAGCCGGTTGTTATGAAAAGCTCTTATCAAAATGGAAATGTAGAGGCAGAGTGGAGACTGGACTCCTACGAGGTTATTAACGCAGAAGGAGAGTTTGTAAAAAAGAACTGCCAAAAAAGGTGTGTTGATAGAAGCCTGTGTGGTATTAAGCTGTGGAGAAGAGAAAGAAGAATATTGTTTTGGATTTCATGCATTTTCTCCGGATTTGAGTGTCAGAGAACAGATAGAGACAGCATTGGAAAAGCAAAACCGGAAGGACAAAACAAAAAGAATTTTATTCTTCCGAAAAACTCGGAAAAAAAAAGAAATTCAATGGAAGGCAAAGAGTTCGCATACGGTAGGAATATTGCTGCTGCTCGGAGCTGTCACAGGAATACTCTTAAAATTTCGTGGAATAGAAGAAGAACGAAAGAAAAAAGAAAAAGCGGGAAGAGGAACTGCTATTATATTACCCACAATTGGTTACCACCTTGGCTTTGCTGATTGGAGCTGGGATGCCGGTATCCAAGGCATGGGGGAGAATGGCAAACCGCTACAAGAAAGAGGGTATGGCAAAGAATGCAGCATATGAAGAGCTGTGCTACACATGGAACGAGATGCAGGACGGTGTCGGGGAAAGGAAAGCATATGAGAATTTTGGAAAGCGTTGTGGGTTCTGGCAATACAAAAAACTGGCATCCCTGTTAACACAAAATCTGCGAAAAGGAAGCTCGGAACTTAGCGAATTGCTATCTAAGGAGGCAGAGCTGGCAATGGAACAGCGGAAAAACCTGGCAAAACGGTTAGGCGAAAAGCAGGAACAAAATTGCTATTACCGATGATGCTGATGCTTAGTATTATCATGGTTCTTATCATTGTTCCGGCGTTGATAAAATTTTAAGAAGATTTCACAGGAGGAAAATATCTATGAAAAAAGGATTGAAAGAATTATTTTTAGAAGAAGATGGAATTGGTACGGTAGAGATGATCTTAATTCTGGTGGTCTTAATTGCGGTAGTGGCAATTTTTAAAACACAGCTTACAAAACTTGTCGGTGAATTGTTTACAAAACTTTCAGAAAATGCAAAAAAAGCAATATAGTAAAAAGGCAAGCATCACGGTCTTTCTTACCATGTTGATACTGCTGAGTGCATCATTTTTCTTTTGCATTGTTAGAAACAGCACGAATTAGAGGACTTGGTACGAAAGCAGATATCGTTAGTGATGCGGCGTTAGAATCTGTCTTTGCGGAGTATCAGAAAGAAGTCTATGAGAATTATGGACTCCTAATGCTGGATTGTGCTTATGGTAATGGGAATTTTGCCATAGAAAACGTAGAGAGACATTTGCAGGAGAAAAATCTTAATAATTTAAAGCAGTCAGATAAGGAACTCTACGGAATGTATCTAACGGATTGCAAAATTTCCCGGTATCAGTTATTGACGGATGATGGAGGAAATGTATTCCGGCATCTTGCAGCCCAGACAGCCAAAAAAGAAAGCTGTGATACCGGAAGTAGATAATTTTGCCGGGGAAATACAAGAGAAAGAAACCTTAGAACGCGAAAATGGGACAGTGGAAGAACATTTAGAAGAGGCAAATAAGAAAAGAGAAGAAGCGGAACAGGCAGAAAAGGGAGAAGAAAACAATATTGCCGCTCAAAAACCGCAAGGAGAGGTAAAAAAACCCCATAGAAGATGCAAATCAGTGGAAAAAGAGCAGTATTTTATCGTTGGTTGTAAGGGATGAAAGCAGCCTTTCTAATAAAGCCATTTCATTAGAGCATACGTTAGAACATCGGCAGAAGGAAGCCGGAAATCTTCCGGTGCAGGGAGCAATATTAGAAGAATTATGGTTTGCAAAATATTTAGAAACCCATATGAGTTCTTATCGACAGGTGCAGTCAAATCATGCATTAGACTATGAGTGGGAATACATTTTAAATGGAGAGTCCACAGACCGTGATAATCTCAAGGAAACAGTAAAAAGTTTAATAACGATTAGAGAAATAGCAAATATGGGATATCTGATTCAGGATCAGCAGAAGTGCATAGAAGCACAAGAACTGGCAACGGCGTTGATGGGCTGGAGCATGAATCCGGCAGTCATCTCAGCGACAAAATGGGGAATCTTAGCGGCATGGGCATATTCTGAGAGCATATTGGATGTGCGGGCATTGTTGGAAGGAAGAAAAATTGCATGGATAAAAAATGCAGAACAGTGGACAACCGGCATCAACCAGACAAGCGAAGCGGTAGATGGTTTTGCAATGGCGAAGGACTGCGAGAATGGTTGGGACTACATGAAATATTTAAAGTTTCTCGTCAGCATGAAAAAAAAAAATAGTGCAGTAAATTACCGTTCCATGGATATTATCGAGGTAAATACTAGCGCCATATCCGGAAAGAGCATACAGATGGACCATATGATGACCGGATGTGAAAGCGAAGTCACCTATGAGGCAGAACCGTTATTCTGGAATCTGATTACCATAAAAACGTTGGGAATGGAGACATTCAGGATAGACAGAAGCAATCAATATACATATTTTTAGAAGGATGATAGGAAGGGTGCGTGAATATGTCTCTGTTCACAAAAAGTTAAATGTAAATATTATTTTCAAAAGAAAGTAGATAATAAAGCTCTCTCGAAAAGTGGTAGACAGACACAACTCCTCCGGTCGACAGAGACATATTCACGCACCTTCTGTCAGGCATCCCTGACAGTGGCAGCAGCCGTGGTACTTCCGTTGTTGATTGGATGTATGGTTTTTTGTTGTTCTATTTTCGGATTATGCAGACAGAGCTGGCAGTGGAGCAGGCAATGATGTATACCGCAAGGGTCGAAGCAGCATGTGTGAGCAAAAGTTCCGATACCGTACATCCTGCAAAGGTGCAACTGCATTTTCTAAAAGCGCAAAAGAAGAAAAAGTTCCATTTGAATATATTGATGGAGAAAAAGCAGGAATTTCTTTTAGAAAGTCTGATTATGAGGGAACAGAACTAATGCTGCATGCCAGTTATCGGATGACCATACCAATAGGATTCTTTGGAACGTTGAGATATCCGGCAGAACAGGAGGTATCTGCAAGGAAGTGGATAGGATATATTCCGCAAGAGGAAGGTGCAGGAGAAAAGAAGCTGGTCTATGTAACAAAGACCGGAAAGGCATATCACAGCAGCAGGGAGTGTGCTTATTTAGATCTGAGTATCCGTACAGTGAATCAAAAAGAAGTCACATCTTTGAGAAATAAAAGTGGCAGCAGATATATGCGCTGTGGAAGCTGTTGCAAAAATAAGAAAGAAAAGGTCTGTTATATTACAGATTATGGAACCTGCTATCATATGGATTTGGAATGTCGGGGATTAAAACGGACAGTATATGTAATTTCGCTGGACAAGGTTGGCAAACGCCACCCATGTAAAAAGTGTACATAATAATATATATCGTATGAGTAACGCAGGTGGTGGAGAGAAATGTTAAAGGAAAGTATAATCTTTGTGATGTTAATTCTGTTTTCAATAGAAGATATCAGGAAAAGAAGAATAGATGTCCTGCCATTGTTGGTATTTCTGGTGATAGGAATACTATATCAGGCAATCACAAGGTCTTTGACCATACCGGAAATTTGTGGAGGCGCATTCTTGGGAGTGTGTTTGCTCGGAATCGCCAAAGTGACAGGTGAGTCCTTAGGCTATGGAGATGGGCTGCTCTTTTTGGTTACCGGTATTTATATCGGAGGGTGGGATAACTGTTCTTTATTAATGACAAGTCTTATATTGGTGTTTGTTTTTGCCATAATACAAATATTAGTGCGGAAAAAAAGTGCAAAATCAGAAATTCCATTTGTACCATTTGTCTTATCCGCCTATATGCTGTATCTGGGAGGGCAGATGATATGAAAAAAACGTAAAGGCAAGCTATACGATAGAAGCGTCAATGGTTATGCCGTTGATATTGTTTTTTATCTTTCAGGGATTTGCACTTGGTATTTCTTTATGTCAGGAAGTACAGAAGGCATCGGTTTATTCTACGCAGCTACAGGAATTATCGGGTGCAGATATTTTTAAAAAACGGGAAATGTTAGAAGAAGCAGGGGAAAATATATGGAAATAGAATATAGAAGGACGTGGAACCAGAGTGTTATGCTGATTACGGGTCATGTGGAAGAAGAAAATTATGAATTAAAGATGTTAAAACATAATACAGTGGCAGGATTGCTGCCTGTAGAGGAGATACAGGAAACAGGGGATTTCCGGTTTTGTTACGATATTACAGGGAAAAAGTCGTTAGAGTGTTATCTTGAGAATAATGCTTTGAATCCGGTAATGATTAAAAGATTCTCGAAAACCTTATACATCTGTGTCGTGAAATGGAGCGTTACCTGCTGAAAGAGGAAAAACTTCTATTAAAAGAAGATATGATTTTTATGGATAGCAGGGAAGAACAGTTCTATTTCTGTTACTATCCCGACAAAGAGGGGGAACTTAGAGAAGAATTTGGTAAGCTGATAGAAGAGATGCTGCCGCAGTTAGATCATGAGAATCGTGAGGAAACAGAAAAAAGTATATGCAATTTATGAGAAGACCCGCGAGGAGAACTACAGTCTTTTGAACTTACAGGAATTGTTTTTTAAAGAAGAAGAAAATGGAGGGGAAGTATGGAAAGAATATGAAATAGCAGGGGATGAAACAGAAGCAGCAGACCTGACAGTTACAAATCCTCAAAACTCCCAAAAATGGACAGAATCTCATCTATAAAAAAACAGATGTTACAGATTTTAGAAAAAGGAATATCTTGGCTCTATCGGGACAAATTAAATAGAAAGAAAAAAGAATTTTCCATGCCGGAAATTCCTGTGCCTGCTATCAGAAAGAAACAAATGCCACAAAAGATATATCCGCAGGAGCAGGATAAAAATCCTCTTTCGGAATATACGGAAAAAGCAATAACCGGTGCGAGGTTAATGTATCTTGGCGGAGGAGAAGAGCGGGATTTTGTAGTAGATAAAGATATTTTTCTGATCGGAACAGATGCATCAGCAGTCGATGGAGTACTGAAATCAAGAGCAGCAGGAGAAATACAGGCGAAAATTACAAGAGCAGAAAATACTTATTATATAGAAGATATGAATTCGGCAAATGGAACACTTGTGAATGGTGAAATCCTGATCTATAAAGAGGTTCGCAGATTAGAAGAAGGCGACAGGATTACCTTTGCAGATATATCGTATAGATTCTTGACTTTTTGCAATAACAGTATAATATAAATAAAGTAGAAAACAGATAGCAGCGAGAGGAAACGAGAATGAAGAAAATTGTACTGACGGGCGGAGGAACAGCGGGACATGTAACACCAAATATCGCACTTCTTCCGGGTTTGCAAAATTAGGTTATCAGATAGATTATATTGGTTCTTATGAAGGGATCGAGAAGAGATTGATCGAATCCTATCATATTCCATATCATGGAATATCTTCCGGTAAACTCAGAAGATATTTTGATGTAAAGAACTTTACAGATCCGTTTAAAGTTCTAAAGGGTTATCATCAGGCAGTCAGGCTGTTGGGAAAATTGAAACCGGATATCGTCTTTTCTAAAGGCGGATTTGTCTCTGTTCCGGTAGTATTAGCGGCAAAACACCGCAGAATACCGGTAATTATCCATGAATCAGACATTACACCGGGACTTGCGAACAAACTGGCGATACCATCGGCAACAAAAAGTGTGCTGTAATTTCCCGGAGACACTGCAATATCTGCCAAAAGGAAAAGCAATTTTAACAGGTTCTCCGATCCGCAGCGAATTGTTACAGGGCAGTAAGGAAAAGGCACTGGAATTCTGTGGATTTGAAAAAGGGAAACCGGTTATGCTGGTGATTGGCGGCAGCATCGGTTCCGTATTTATCAATCAGGTGGTACGCGAAGCACTGCCACAGTTATTAAAGGAATATCAGGTGATCCATCTGTGCGGAAAAGGCAATTTGGACAGCAGCTTGGCACAGACAAAGGGTTATGCACAGTATGAATATATCAAAGATGAGTTAAAAGATTTATTTGCACTTGCAGATATCGTAGTATCGAGAGCAGGAGCGAATGCGATCTGCGAACTTTTGGCATTACATAAGCCAAATATCCTGATCCCGCTGTCAGCAGCAGCAAGCCGCGGAGACCAGATCTTAAATGCCCGCTCCTTTGAAAAACAGGGCTTCAGCTATGTAATAGAGGAAGAGACACTGACAGTGGATATTCTGCTTGAGGCAATCCGGAAAGTCTATGCAAACAGGGAAGATTATCGACAGGCAATGGAGAAGAGCAATCAGATGGATTCTGTCGAGACGATCTTACATCTCATTGAGAGTGAAGCCGGCAAATAATAAAAAATGTGAAAAGTCTCTTTTGTGATAATCAAAAGAAACTTTTCACACAATATCATCTATTATATAATTCAAAAATTCGCAAATCCACTTAATCTTTTATGATCTGATCGCGGATCGCGTCCATTTCTTCGTCACTGAAAGAAACAGAAGTAAACTTTAACATATTGTTATCGGCATCCTTATAACGTGGGATCAGATGCATATGGAAATGGAACATTGTCTGTCCGGCAGTTTCCCCATTATTCTGTAACAGGTTAAAGCCGTCGCAGTTCAACGCAACTGTCATCTTCGTTGCAAGTTTTTTGCAGTTTTCATGACTTTTCCGGCAATTTCCTCATCGATATCATAGATATTCGTATAGTGTTCCTTCGGGATAATCAAAGAGTGTCCCTTAGAAGTCGGGCTCAAATCCATAATGGCGATCAGGTCTTTATCTTCATAGATTTTTTCTTGAAGGAATCTCACCTGCAGCTATTTTACAAAAAATACAATCATCTTTTTTTCATGTTTATCACTCCTTGTATTATTCAAAAATAAAAATATGGTCTAACATACGCAGTGTTTTAAAATTACCCTTAGCAGTCATTTCTCCGGTCATAAATGCACGCTGGAAGGTCATCTGTCCGGAAATGATCCGCTCCATCACGGAAGCAGTCATTTTTGCATAAATATCAATTGCTTCCTGCTGTCCATAATAGCAGTTTAAGGAATCTCCGGAAACCTCAATGACGAGTGGTTTCTTTTGTCCCTCGATCATAAAGAGATAATTAGCGGAAAAATCATTCTGCGGTACAAAATGAGATTCAAGATCCAGAATATAGGATGGACCTTCCTCTGAGTCGGACTGATCCAGTAAATCCTTAAACATGCTGGCAAGCTCCTGGATATCTTCCTTCTGCTGTTTCACATAGGAATCATCGGAAACATACTTAGAAAGCTGTTCGCTCTCCTGTGGAGTCAGTTCTAAAGCCTGTGTACGCAGAACGGATTGTTTTACAGCCTGATTACTGGTAGGAAGTCCTTTCTGCTTCTGGGAAATCGTACGATAAAGATTTTCCGCTTTTTTCTCGATGATCAGAGAATAATCTTTGTTCATTTCAAAAGCGACCATATCTTCGACATATCCGCAGAATCCGTTGCAAGGAAGACCACCGAGCATTTCCCATGCGTTTTCTAAAGAAGTCATGCCCTCACGTTCTCCGTAAGTGGTTGACATAACGATTGGCTGCATATAGAGAGACTGAATCTTTTCCTTATCACCATAGAGCCAGCAGGCATCTAGGAACTGATACATAAATCCACCGATACCCAGCCATTCTACAGTAGTTGCAAGGATAATTCCATCCGCGTCTTTCATAGTCTGTGGAAGAGTAGAGATACTATTTTTATATTCAAAAATATTGTAACGCTCCACAGTGACACGCAGCTCCGTAAAAACGTTCTGCATCTTTTTTAAAACATACAGAGTCGGGTCATCTAAAAGTCCGCGTCCTCCGTAGTAAATATTAATTTTCATGAAACACCTCTTTCCGGCATAAATATGACGGTTACTGTTCCTATCTTATCATAATAACGTTAAAATATAAATGTTTTTCTTGTAAAAACGCAGACAGAAACTTACAATATTCTTATGGAAGCGAGATATTTTAGATATCAATACGAAAATACACAAGATGGAATTCTTCAGTCAGGATGTATCTGGGACAGAAGAGTAGATAAGAAAACGACATATCTCTATGCAGCAGGCGAATATGCGGGCATTCCCAGGATAGCGAGGGATCAGGAGAAAAAAGGGGAGAAAAGCGCCGGAGACAATCTTAGACATCTTTGTTCTCGGTGCATATACCGTTCCATATATCTGCCGTCTGTTAGAAATATTGCAGGAGCAGGGTGTAAGAACCGTAGTCCTTCCTTATATACCGCCGATGATCCGGCTGAGTATGATGACATATATAGAAAAGAATGGGAAGACAGACCGGGAATTACAAAGATTTTTAGGTGCACCATATTCCTATTTAAAGGAGCAGGGAGTAGAAAATATTTATCTGCTCTATGGCAATGGTCCGATGTTACCAAGAGAACAGGATAATTTGTTAGAGGGTCATTATTTTGAAAGAGTAGACAGGCGGATACAGGAAATGGTCACGGAAATGGAAGGAGTGTTCATTCCGGTCTATTATGCGGATACATCGTAGAAAATCAGTGGCTGTATTATTTTGGTACTTATGGCGTGGAAATGCAGATGAATACCGGGGTGAAATTAGAATTAGACACCATCACGATGTTTACAGGGCCGCAGTATGCAAGAAACAGGGAAATGGAATGTATGTTCACCACCAAAGTTTTTACCAGGGAACAGCATTGTAACATCCAGATAAAAGAAGAGTATGAGACCTGTGCGCTCAAATGCCTTTACCGGAATGATTATGATATGCTAAAAAAGCATATGGATTCCAAGCACGAGATGCTCCGGGTCGGACTGCTGAACCTTGGGAATGTCAACCTGAATACCAGCCTAAAAATGTGATCGCGAGGTATGGTTCCGTGGTAGAACAGGTGCGTGGGATCTCTGTTCCAAACAGCGGAAAAAGAGGCATTTTGGAATGAAAAACTGCTCTCCGTATTTACGGGTATGGATTTAGAATATTACATATGTGCGTGTGACAAAAACACCGGCGACAAAGTCATCCGGGATATTGCACTGTCGAGTGCATATAACCGTTTTATCAATGTAAATGAAGAGTTTGCGTACTGTTTTTCCGGATATCTGGTGGAAAAGTAGGAAAAATGGCGAAACTTGCGATGAAAAGTGGGGCTTGTCCTCTTTTCATTGCAGGTTTCTTTTCTTATAATGAAGAAAGAAAAAAATAAGAAAAGAGGTAAATTATGCAGGAAGCGATTCTTACAAATGTGATCCATTTCGCACCGATCGGGATCTTGGCATTATTGCTGATCATGGTTCTGATCCTGGTTGCAAATTTACGACAGACAAAAAAGATCAATAAAAACTGACAGATACGCTGCAAAAAAGCAGACGATTATTTCCAATACATATTAGAGGAAGAAGAAGCAGAAGAAGAGGAGGAAATCCCGGAGATCCGACCAGTAGAAAGAAAGCACGAAAAAAGCACGAAAAAAGCCGAAGATGCGGTGCTTTTACAGGACGTTTTAACGGAATATTTCTCTTGAAAATAAGAGGACTGTTTGCTAGAATTTAAGTATATTATACAAAGGAGTGTTGGCAATGGGAAAAATAACATTTGATTACTCAAAAACAGCCGGTTTTATCAGCGAAGAAGAGATCGGTTATATGAGCAGACTCACGGAACAGGCAAAGGATGTATTGGTATCTAAAACGGAGCGGGAAACGACTTCTTAGGCTGGATCGACCTTCCGGTAGACTATGACAAAGAAGAGTTTTCACGGATTGAGAAGGCGGCAGAAAAGATCAAAAAGATTCCGACGTATTGATCGTGATCGGTATCGGCGGTTCTTACTTAGGTGCAAGAGCAGCCATTGAATTTTTAAGACATGGATTTTATAACAGTCTTCCGAAAGAAAAACGCGGAACACCGGAAATTTACTACGTCGGAAACAGCATCAGCTCTACATATCTGCAGGGTGTCATCGATGTGATCGGTGACAGGGATTTCTCTGTAAATGTCATTTCTAAATCAGGAACGACTACAGAGCCTGCAATTGCATTCCGTATCTTCAAAAAATGTTAGAGGACAAATACGGACAGGAAGAGGCAGCAAAGAGAATTTATGCGACAACAGACAAGGCAAGAGGAGCATTAAAAGACCTTGCAACCAAAGAAGGTTATGAGAGCTTCGTAGTGCCGGATGATGTGGGCGGACGTTTCTCCGTACTGACCGCAGTAGGACTTCTTCCGATCGCAGTCAGCGGTGCAGACATCAAAGCATTGATGGATGGTGCGGCAAGCGGAAGAGAACTGGCATTAAATGAAAAATTTGAGGATAATGAAGCGATGAAATATGCGGCAATCCGCAACATTCTGCTCAGAAAAGGAAAATCCGTGGAAGTGCTTGCAAATTATGAGCCTGCATTACACTACATTGGTGAGTGGTGGAAACAGTTATACGGTGAATCCGAAGGAAAAGACCAGAAGGGAATTTTCCCGGCAGCAGTTGATTTTACAACCGATCTGCACTCCATGGGACAGTTCATCCAGGACGGTGCAAGAATTATGTTTGAGACCGTCATGAATGTCGAAGAAGCCCGTGAGACGGTCACCATTGAAAAAGAGGCAGAGGACTTAGACGGACTCAATTATCTTGCCGGAAAAACCATGGATTTTGTTAACAAGAGTGCCATGAACGGAACCATCCTCGCACATACAGACGGAAGTGTGCCGAACCTGATGATCAAGATTCCGAAGATGGACGAGTTCCATTTAGGACAGTTGTTCTACTTCTTCGAGTTTGCATGCGGCGTCAGCGGCTACATTCTCGGAGTCAACCCGTTCAACCAGCCGGGCGTTGAGAGCTATAAGAAGAACATGTTCGCGCTGCTCGGAAAACCGGGTTATGAGGAAGAAAGAGAAGCCTTATTAAAACGTCTGTAAAAACCAAAACTTGACAAATATAAAAAATGCTGATATAATCCCGTAATATATTCGTAACATTTGTAACAGATATGAATAAAAACATACGGTATTGCGTAACATTTATGATAACAAATATCGTGTGCTACGGAGGATTATATGATACTGAAAAAAAAGAAAGTGTTTGGAAGTGCAATGTTAGCAGCAGCAATTATGTCTGCCGGAACGTGTACTGCAATGGCAGCTCCACAGCAGGAAAATACAGCAATCGAGGCAGAGAGTGAGAACTCCACCCAGACTGCGGCAGGACTGGCATTGAAAATAACAGAAGGTTTTCAGAACGCGGATGAACAGGCATCCATAGAAAAAAAAGAAGTTGAGGTTGTGAAGGCTTCCGAAGAGGAGCCACAGGATGAATGGCAGAACCGTCTGATGGCAAACGTGGAGGAGTCTTTAAATGTCCGTACAGAGGCAAACGAAGAGTCAGCACTTGCCGGAAAGCTCCGCAAAGGCGATGTGGCAGAAGTTACAGAGCGTGGAGAGGAATGGAGTAAGATCACATCCGGAAATGTCAGCGGTTATGTAAAAAATGAATTTTGTGTCTTTGGAGACGATGCACATAATTATGCAAATGAGAACTGTACAACCAATGCAAAAGTCTTAGAAGGTGGTCTTCGTTTAAGAGCAGAAGCAAGCGAAGAAGCTCAGATCTGTGACGTGGCAGCACAGGATGATGTGCTTACCGTTAAAAAGATGTAGAAGCACCGGAAGGCTGGGTAGCAGTTTCACATGGCGATGGTGTTGCATATGTCAGCAGCCAGTATGTAGAAGTATCGTTAGCAACCGGAACCGGAATCACGGTAGAAGAAGAGCAGGCGATCATCGCAAAGCAGAAGGCAGAGGAAGAAGCCAAAAGAGCTCAGGAAGCAGCAGCGCAGGCACAGGCGGCAGTACAGAACGCACCGGCAGCCGCAAGCTATGATGAGACAACGATCTTAGCAGCAACCATTCAGCTTGAAGCAGGAAATGAACCATACGAAGGTCAGGTAGCGGTTGGAGCAGTTATCATGAACCGTGTCAGAAGCGGCGGATATCCAAACAGCATCAGCGGCGTTGTATATCAGGCAGGACAGTTTTCCGTAAGCGGCAGGATCGCAGCAACCGCAGCATCAGGAGTAAAATCTTCCTGTATGCAGGCAGCACAGGCAGCGATCGGTGGCATGGACAATACAGGCGGAGCACTTTCCTTTGCACCGGTAAGCAGCGGAAGAGGCGGCTTAGTCATGGAAATCATTCATTTTACTAAAAAGTATAATAAGACAATCATCTGGAGATTATATCAAAGATGATTGTCTTTTTCTTGTAATCATAGGGAAAACATAGTAAGATGTAGAGGAATTGAACATATTTATATCAAGGGAGGAGTTCTATATGGGCGGATTTATGATATTTATTATTGTACTTGTAATTATATTAGTGCTTCTTGCACTTTGCGTTGTAAGAATCGTACCACAGGCGTATGCAATGGTTATTGAGCGTCTTGGCGGCTATCTGACAACATGGAATGTGGGAATCCATTTCAAAGTCCCGATTTTAGACCGTGTAGCAAAAAAAAGTGCTGTTAAAAGAGCAGGTGGTGGATTTTGCACCGCAGCCGGTTATCACAAAGGATAATGTAACGATGAGAATTGATACGGTTGTATTTTTCCAGATCACAGACCCGAAGCTGTTTGTATACGGTGTAGATAACCCGATTATGGCGATTGAAAATCTGACAGCGACCACACTTCGTAACATCATCGGAGATTTAGAGTTAGATGAGACACTGACATCAAGAGAAACAATCAATACCAAGATGCGTGCGTCTTTAGATGTGGCAACAGACCCATGGGGAATCAAAGTGAACCGTGTGGAATTAAAGAATATCATCCCACCGCAGGCAATTCAGGATGCGATGGAAAAACAGATGAAGGCAGAGCGTGAACGACGTGAAGCCGTTACCAGAGCAGAGGGAGAAAAGACAGCAACAATCCTTGTAGCACAGGGAAAGAAAGAGTCAGCAATCCTCGATGCCGAGGCAGAGAAACAGGCAGCGATCCTGCGTGCAGAGGCGAAAAAAAGAAGCAACTGTGCGTGAGGCAGAAGGTCAGGCAGAGGCAATCTTACGAATCCAGCAGGCAAATGCAGATGGTTTGAAATTTATCAAAGAAGCAGGAGCCGATGATGCCGTACTTCAGTTAAAGAGCTTAGAGGCATTTGCAAAAGCAGCAGACGGAAAAGCAACCAAGATCATTATCCCGTCCGAGATCCAGGGAATTGCCGGACTGGTGAAGTCTGTCACCGAAGTAGCATCTGATGCAGAGTAGAAGAGCAATCCGACAGGAGAGCGTATCATAAAGAATCTTATGGGCTGTTGGGTTATATCTGACAGCCCCTTTGATATTCGTGGAGTATAAGAAATACAAGAGGAGGAAATACCATGAACTTAAAAGGACGTAATTTTTTAAAATTAAAGGATTTCACACCGGAAGAAATACTTTATATGATCGATCTGGCAGCAGATTTAAAGGCAAAAAAAAACAGGGTGTTCGCCATGACAGCTTGGTCGGCAGGAACATTGCACTTATTTTTGAAAAAACAAGTACAAGAACCCGCTGCTCCTTTGAAGTAGCAGCACATGACTTAGGTATGCATGTTACATACTTAGACCCATCCGGTTCCCAGATAGGAAAAAAGAAAGTATTGCGGATACGGCACGCGTGCTTGGACGTATGTTTGACGGTATTGAGTACCGTGGCTTTGGACAGGAAATTGTTGAAGAACTGGCAGAGTATGCCGGTGTGCCGGTTTGGAACGGACTGACAAATGAATATCATCCTACACAGATGCTGGCAGATATGCTTACGATCCGTGAGCATTTAGGCAGATTAAAGGGTGTGAAGCTGGTTTATATGGGAGATGCCCGTTATAACATGGGAAATTCTCTGATGGTAACCTGTGCAAAGCTGGGAATGCATTTTGTAGCATGTACTTCTGAGAATTATTTCCCGGAAAAAGAACTGGTAGACTATTGCGTAGAAGTTGCAAAACAGACAGGAGGCAGCGTAACGCTGACAGAGGATGTAGCAGCAGGAACAAAAGATGCAGATGTTATCTACACGGATGTCTGGGTATCCATGGGTGAACCGGATGAAGTCTGGGCAGAGCGTATCCGTGAACTGATGCCATATCAGGTCAATGCAAAGGCAATGGCAAATGCAAAAGACAGCGCGATTTTCATGCACTGTCTGCCGGCATTCCATGATCTGAAGACAAAAATCGGAAAAGAAGTTTACGAGAAATTCGGTATCAGTGAAATGGAAGTAACGGATGAAGTATTTGAAAGTCCACAGTCCGTAGTATTTGATGAAGCAGAGAACCGTATGCATACGATCAAGGCAGTCATGCTTGCGACATTAGGAGAGTAACCGTGAAATCAGAGATATTATCGGCACTGAGAAGTGCTGACGGCTATGTTTCCGGACAGGAACTGTGTGAAAAATTTGGCGTGTCAAGAACAGCCATCTGGAAAGCCATCAATCAGCTCAAACAGGCGGGATATGAAATAGAAGCTGTCCAGAATAAAGGATATCACATCGTTTCCTCCCCGGATATTTTGAGTAAAACTGAATTAGAGAGCAACCGGAAAACCGCATGGGTCGGAGAAGAAATCTACTATTTTGACAGTACGGATTCTACCAATACCAGAGCAAAGCGGCTGGCGGAAGATGGTTCTGTCCACGGAACCTTAGTGGTTGCAGATGAGCAGACAGGTGGACGCGGCAGAAGAGGCAGGGCGTGGGAATCCCAAAAAGGAGTATCCATCTATATGTCCCTCGTTTTAAAACCGGAGATAGATCCAAACAATGCCTCCATGCTGACCTTGATCACTGCCATGGCAGTAGCAGGAGGAATCGAAAAGACGACCGGTTTAGAGTGTAAGATCAAATGGCCGAACGATATTGTTGTCCATGGAAAAAAAGTCTGCGGGATTTTAACAGAGATGAGTACCCAGATGGATTACATTAATTATATCGTTATCGGGATTGGCATCAATGTACAGAATGAATCTTTCCCGGAGGAAATCGGAGAGGTCGCAACCTCACTTCGGATCGAGAGCGGAAAAAAACAGAACCGTGCGGCGATCATAGAAGCTGTCTGGGAAGAATTTGAAAAATATTATGATATTTATTTAAAAACAGAGGACATGCAGGGACTGGTCGGTGAGTACGATCAAAAACTGGCAAACATGAACAAACAGGTGCGGGTATTAGACCCGAAAGACCCATATGAGGGAACCGCAAGAGGAATTACGCCAAAAGGAGAGCTGATCGTGGACACATGGGAAGCGAGAAAGCTCGTTTCTTCAGGCGAGGTATCTGTGCGTGGACTCTATGGTTATGTGTAAGGAGAACCTATTATGTATCAGGAAGAAGTCGTACTTTGCGGGGCAAGTGCGTATAATAAAAAATTTTATCTGAGTGAAGATTTTGAGGGACTGCCGCAGGGCATTCAGGATGAGCTGAAAATTCTTTGTGTACTCTACACGGAGGATGTGGGAGGAACCTTAGAGCTGGTATTTGACGAAGAGGGAAACCTGCATTTTCGTACCGATGCCGATGAAGGAGATTTGTTATATGACGAGATAGGAAGTATTCTCAAGATCAAGCAGATACAGAAAGAAAAAAGAGAATTACTCGAATCGTTAGAAATGTATTTTAAGGTATTTTTCTTAGGGGAAGATTTTAAGGAGGACTAACATGTTATTAGCGATTGACGTAGGAAATACAAATATCACAGTGGGAGTATTTAAAGATAAGGAAATAGTGAACACATTCCGTCTGACCACCAAGCAGTCAAGAACATCCGATGAATATGCCATTCATCTTTCCGGTATGCTGTTACAGAACGGAATCCGTTTTCAGGATATCAAAGATGTCATTATTTCTTCCGTTGTTCCGAATGTGATGCATTCCTTAGAGGGTGCGATCATCAAATATTTTAATCTGGTACCGATCGTGGTGGAAGCAGGTATCAAAACCGGTATTAAGGTAGTGACGGAGAATCCGAGACAGATTGGAGCAGATCGTATCGTAGATGCAGCGGGAGCGATTGGAATTTACGGCGGACCGGTAATTGTAATTGACTTCGGTACAGCCACAACCTATGATCTGATTGATAAAGACGGAGCATTTTTAGCGGGGATCACAGCACCCGGAATCCGGATTTCGGCAAAAGCCTTGTGGGAAGATGCTGCAAAACTTCCGGAGATCGAAATTAAGAAGCCGGAAAGCATTCTTGCAAAAGACGATCAGCAGTATGCAGGCAGGGCTTGTGTACGGACAGATCGGACAGACCGAATATATCATCCGGAAAATCAAAGAAGAAGCAAACATGGATGAGCCGATCAAAGTAGTTGCAACCGGAGGACTCGGCAGCATTATCGCACCGGAAACAGATGCGATCGATGTCTATGATCCGAATCTGACACTGTCAGGAATGAGACTGATCTACGAAAAACAGAACCGGAAGTAGCAGAATTTTGTAAAAAAGTACAGGAATTGGGAGAGCATGAATATGCCCGAATTACAGATAGGAAATGTAAAATTAGAGAATGATCTGATCTTAGGACCGATGGCAGGAGTAACCGACCTGCCATTTCGTCTGCTTTGCAAAAAGAGCAGGGAGCAGGGCTGCTCTGCATGGAGATGGTCAGTGCGAAGGGAATTATGTATAACAACAAAAATACGAAATTCCTTCTGACGATTGATGAGCGCGAAAGACCGGTGTCCCTGCAATTATTTGGTTCGGATCCAGACATCATCAGCGAACAGGCAAAACGGATCGAGGAGCTACCGTTTGATATCTTAGACATCAACATGGGATGTCCGGTACCTAAGATCGTAAACAACGGAGACGGCTCCGCCCTGATGAAAAATCCACTCTTAGCAGGAGAGATCATTGAAAAAACAGCCCGTGCCATCCAAAAACCGGTAACGGTCAAAATCCGAAAGGGATTTGATGAGGAACATATCAATGCAGTGGAAATGGCACACATCGCACAGGAGTCGGGGGCAGCAGCCATTGCCGTACACGGGCGGACCAGAGAACAGTATTATTCCGGAAAGGCAGACTGGGAGATTATCCGAAAAGTCAAAGGAAGCCGTTCACATTCCGGTAATCGGAAACGGCGATGTGTGGACACCGCAGGATGCCATAGATATGAGAAAACAGACAGGCTGTGACGGTGTGATGATTGGCCGCGGGGCGCAGGGAAATCCGTGGATTTTTAAACAGATACTCCACTATGAACAGACCGGAGAGCTGTTAGAAAAGCCATCTCCGCAGGAGGTGACGGAAATGATTCTGCGCCATGCCAAAATGCAGATGGAATTCAAAGGCGAGTACATCGGTATGCGTGAGATCCGCAAACATGCCGCATGGTATACAGCCGGTTATAAAAATTCTGCAAAGCTGCGTGGAAAAATCAACGAAACGGAAACCTATGAAGAGTTGAAAGAACTGTTAAGCCATCTCGGAAACGCTTGAAAACCTTGACACAGGGCATGTTTCACGAGTATAATACTATGAATGTAAATAGGTGAAGGCAAAACGGACAGCTCAGGTCCGTTTTACTATGATAAATCATAAAGAAGGGTAGAAATCATGGACAAAAAGAATCTATTAACTTACGAAGGATTACAGAAGTTAGAGAGCGAATTACACAATTTAAAAGTCGTAAAACGTAAAGAAGTTGCACAGAAGATTAAAGAGGCAAGAGAGCAGGGAGACTTATCCGAGAATGCAGAGTATGATGCAGCAAAGGACGAGCAGCGTGATATCGAGGCCCGTATCGATGAGATTGAAAAAATCTTAAAAAATGCGGAAGTCGTAGTAGAAGAAGAAGTAGACTTAGACAAGATCAGCGTTGGCTGCCGTGTGAAGATATTAGATATGGAATATGACGAAGAGTTAGACTATAAAATTGTCGGTTCCACCGAGGCAAACAGCCTGAAAGGTAAAATTTCTAACGAATCACCGGTCGGAAAAGCACTTTTAGGAGCAAAAGTCGGTGAGGTTGTAACCGTTGAAACACAGGCAGGAGACCTGAATTACAAAGTATTAGAGATCCAGAGATCAAATTAAAGGAGAGTATAATGGCGGAACAAAAGAACGTACAGGAACAGGACATTAACCAATTACTCAAGGTACGCCGTGAAAAGCTTGCAGATCTGCAGGAAAATGGCAAAGACCCTTTTGTAATCACAAAATTTGATGTGACAAACCACAGCACAGATATAAAAAGAAAACTATGAGCAGATGGAAGGACAGACCGTTACCGTTGCAGGACGTATGATGCAGAAACGTGTCATGGGTAAGGCTTCTTTCTGCAATGTGCAGGACTTAAAAGGCAACATCCAGTCTTATGTTGCAAGAGATGAGATCGGCGAAGATTCCTATAAAGATTTCAAAAAATGGATGTCGGCGATCTGATCGGAATTACCGGATTTGTATTTAAAACAAAGACCGGCGAAATTTCCATCCACGCAAAGGAAGTAACTTTACTTTCTAAGAGTCTGCAGATTTTACCGGAAAAATTCCACGGACTGACCAACACAGATATCCGTTACAGACAGCGTTATGTAGACCTGATCATGAACCAGGAAGTAAAGGATACTTTTGTAAAACGTTCTAAGATCATCAGCAGCATCCGTCATTATTTAGACGGCGAAGGTTTCATGGAGGTTGAGACACCGATGTTGGTATCAAATGCCGGTGGAGCTGCTGCAAGACCGTTTGAAACACATTTTAATGCATTATCCGAGGACTTAAAACTCAGAATTTCCTTGGAATTATATCTGAAACGTCTGATCGTTGGCGGTTTAGAAAGAGTATACGAAATCGGTCGTGTATTCAGAAACGAAGGTTTAGACACCCGTCACAACCCGGAGTTTACTCTGATGGAGCTGTATCAGGCGTACACAGATTACAAGGGCATGATGGATTTAACCGAGAATCTCTACCGTCATGTGGCACAGGAGGTTACCGGAGGACTTCAGCTTCCTTACGGTGAGCATGTCATTGATCTGTCCAAGCCATTTGAGCGGATCACCATGGTAGATGCCGTTAAAAAATATGCAAACGTAGACTTCAATGAGATCAAAGACCTTGAAGAAGCAAGAGCAGTTGCAAGAGAACATCACATTGAATTTGAGGAGCGTCACAAGAAAGGCGATATCCTGAATTTATTCTTTGAAGAATATGTAGAGGAGCATTTGATCCAGCCTACCTTTGTTATGGATCATCCGATCGAGATTTCTCCATTAACCAAGAAAAAACCGGACAACCCGGAGTATGTAGAGCGTTTTGAGTTCTTCATCAACGGCTGGGAGATGGCAAATGCTTATTCCGAGCTGAATGACCCGATCGACCAGAGAGAGCGTTTCAAAGCACAGGAAGAACTGTTAGCACAGGGCGATGACGAAGCAAACACCACCGACGAGGACTTCATGAATGCTTTAGAGCTTGGTATGCCGCCAACAGGTGGAATCGGTTTTGGAATTGACCGTATGGTTATGATCATGACAAATTCCGCAGCGATCCGGGATGTGCTGCTGTTCCCGACAATGAAGTCACAGGGTGCTACAAAGAATGCGGCAAACAATGCAGCTCAGGCAGAGGTTACCGCTTCTGCACAGGATACAAAGCCTGTAGAGAAGATTGATTTTTCAAATGTAAAGATAGAGCCTTTATTTGAGGAAACCGTAGACTTTGATACATTCAGCAAGTCCGATTTCCGTGCAGTGAAGGTAAAAGAGTGTGTAGCCGTACCGAAGTCCAAAAACTGTTACAGTTCACACTTGATGACGGAACAGGCACGGACCGTACTATTTTAAGCGGAATCCACGCTTACTATGAGCCGGAAGAACTGGTTGGAAAGACACTGATCGCCATCACAAATCTTCCGCCAAGAGCAATGATGGGAATTGAATCCTGCGGTATGCTGCTCTCAGCAGTAAACAACCTTAAGGATTCAGAGGATGAAGAACTTCATCTGATTATGGTTGATAACCACATTCCAGCAGGTGCAAAGCTGTACTAAAAACGAGATGTACTTTATTGGTGGAAATTTGTAAAATTACAAAAATACGCCAATTTTACGTCAAACGATGCAGAGTTTGATGTAAGAAAATAATATAATGATGTGGAATCAGACGATATGACATATGAAGCCCTATTGGATAGAGAAATCTGTCTGATGGGGTTTATTTGCATGAAAGGAGAAAATTATATGAAAGTTGATTTTGAGAATTCATTTGAATTATTATCGCAGGAAGAGTGGAACCAGTATTTAAGTGAAGAGAAAATAGATTCTATTATGGTAGATAAGGGAGTTTTTGCTAAATTTAGTGATAAAATTATGATGTATCCTATATTGATGGAAGAAATTGATGAATTAAATAATAAAGTTGGCAGTATAAAAGTTTCATATGCATTATGTAGACATTATTATGATAAGGGGATACCAGATAAACCGTATTATATATCACCTGGAAAAGATGGACAATCTGTACAGTATTTTCCTAATTTTAAAAATGAGCATTGGATGCGGTTATATTGGTTTAATCATTTTGCAGATGCCGCATATATGAAGTTGTTTTCAGTATGGGATAGCGTGACCGAAATCTTAGATACATTTTACGGCATGAATATTGATAAAAATATGAGATTCAAGTTTCGTGTGATGGATGAATTAAAGCAGAAGGATAATTCAATTTGGTCATTTTTGAAGAATGATGTTTTAAATAGTGCATTGTATCAAGAAGCGGAGAAATATAGGAATTCTTTTGCTCATTATACAGGACCATCTACAGTTTCAAATAATTATATAATTCAAAAAGATAAAAGAAGTTGAATTTCCGAAGATGCAAGATGATGGAACAATAAAGATGATTAAGAAAAAAGCAACTGTTTTGTCATATAGAGTGGGGGATTATACATTTGTTGATGATATTATAAGCAACATATTAGACTTTTCTGAATTTACGGGGAAGAAAATAAGCAAATTGTTAACAGATATAGTTTCATAATAATGTTATACTAATATATGGTTATCACAGAACAAGTACAAGAGTACGCTCGATGAGGCTGTAAAAATACATCGTGCAACAATTGAGAAAAAGTGGTGGAGGAGATATAGGGGATTTAGATTTGGGTAAACTAGATAGCGTGTTAACGCATATTCAAAATGATAATTATTATCCCACATTTATTGATAAGTTGGTACATTTATTTTTTGTTCCGGCAAGTACGATTGGCAGCTCTTACAAGACGGAAACTAACGATTAATATACCACATGTTGCTAATTAATTTAAAAATACAAAATTAGAAAAACTCTAACTGACAAGCCTCAAATACCAGCAAAACGAAAAAAGTCAAACGAAAAATATAGAATAGAATTGATAAATTTCGTTTTGAATAGTATAATTTTCGTGAATAATAAGGTTGATATTATAAATAATCGGAGGTGGTTGGTATGAAAACGTGTAAAGAAAAAGCCTTGAATGGGATGTTACGCCTCGTGCGGTGAATGTAATGTGTAAAAATGGAAGAATTGAAGGTGCGATTAAAGAAAAAGGCTCCTGGTTAATTCCGGATGATGCTGAAAAACCTATAGATGGAAGGATATCAACAGGAAAATATGTAAAAAAAAAATCATAAATCCAAAAGTAAAATCATTACCAATTGGTATTTCGGATTATGTGCGTGCACAATCTGAATACTACTATGTTGATAAGACTTTATTAATCAAGGAGTTCTTAGATCAAAAGCCTTTAGTGTCATTATTTACAAGGCCGAGAAGATTTGGAAAAACCTTGAATATGGATATGCTCGAGTTTTTTTGAAATATCGGATGAAGATACAAGTAAGTATTTTGCAGATAAGGCTATCTGGAAATGTGGAGAAGAATACCAATCACATCAGGGAAAATATCCGGTTATCTTTCTTACCTTCAAGGATGTAAAATTTGACACTTGGGAATCAACAATAGATAAGATTCGTGGCTTACTCCAGGAAGAATACGGAAGGCATCAGGAGTTATTAAGCAGTGATAAGCTTTCACAATATGAAAAAGAATACTTTGCAAAGATTCTTGATGCTTCTGCAAATGAAGTGGAGCTTACGTCTGCGCTTGAAAGATTATCAAAAATGCTTGCAACTCATTACGGAAAGGCTCCCATTATTATCATTGATGAATATGATACACCAATTCAAGAAGGATATTCAAAAGATTTTTATGATGAGATTATTAGTTTTATGAGAAACTTCTTCTCAGGGGCCTTTAAAGATAATAAGAATCTGTCATATGGTTTTTAACAGGAATACTGCGAATTGCTCAGGAAAGTATTTTTAGTGGACTTAATAATCTTACAGTAAATTCTGTAATGGATGAAGAATACGATAGCTTCTTTGGTTTCACAAGTAATGAAGTAAAAAAGAAATGCTTGAGTATTACGCTATGACAGAAAAGGAAAGCGAGCTTAAGGAATGGTATGATGGTTATTTGTTTGGTAACGAAGAAATTTATAATCCATGGTCTGTAATTAATTACATTTCAAGAGGGGGCATCCCACAGGCTTACTGGGTAAATACTGGAAATAATGAGATTTTAGAGGATGTCATGAGAGTTGCCACTGATGATATCACAGACAGACTTTATGCTCTATTACAAGGTAACAGAGTCGTTGCAAGAATTGACCAAAATGTTGTATATAGATCGCTTGCTGAAGATCCAGCGAATATTTACAGTTTATTGTTGGTTGCAGGATACTTAAAAACACCAAAGAAAGAGTTGCAGGCAGATGGTTCTTATCTGTGTGAGGTATCTATTCCAAATAGGGAAATAGCTGCTGTATACAAGAGTGAGGTTTTGTCACACTTGTTACAGATTGGAGCAATCACAAGAACGACAGCCAATAAGATTGCAGAAAGTCTCTATGCGAATGATTATAAGAACTGCAGAAAGCAATTGCTGAATATATGGATAAATCAGTCAGCTTCTATGATGCCGGAGCAGAGGGTTTCTATCATGGATTAGTTCTTGGGTTAATTGCTTTGATGGATAATCAGTATAAGATTAAGTCAAACAGAGAATCGGGTGATGGAAGATATGATGTTTGCTTGATTCCAAGAGAGAAAAGATATCCTGGAATTATTTTAGAATTAAAATGGGAAAAGGGATTGGGCGAAGCGGCTCTTGATAGTCTGGCTGATGAAGCACTGGTTCAAATTGATGCATTGAGATATGATTCAGAAATGAAAGAAGATGGAATTATTGATATTTTGAAATTTGGAATTGCTTTTTCTGGAAAAAAAAGTAAGTGTTAAGACGAAATAAATGCTGCATAATTAGGTGGTGGTGAAGAAATGACAAACAAACATTCGAAGTGCAAGGGAAGATTTATGGACTTGTAATCTGGCATAATAGAATCATCTTAAGAAAGCAATAGCTTTTTAGATGGCTCTATTTTATTTACAAACTTACAGTTGCAGTTGGCATAGAAAGTAATGGAATAAATGGAGCAGGATTTTTATTAAAGGAAGGTGTTTTATATGAAAAAAAGAATACGGTAGGTAAAAATTTTATAACAGCACTTATCATCATAGGAGTTTTTTGTTTTGCCGGGTGGATTGCCAGTATGTTTGACAGTGGACCAAGGTGTATCGAGACAGGCTGCTACAGACGTCAGGAACCTGATAGCGATTACTGTTATGATCACGAGTTATATAGGGAGGAATCTTCTACAGATGACGAATCATCATCCGATGACAAATCGTCAACGGACAGTTCCAATGATAGTGGCTCATCCAAAAAACATATAATCATATCAACAACGATCGTAACAGTGATTCTGATTCATCTTACAGCAATAATACAAGAAAAAAATACATATGGAACATCTAGTTCCCCAACAATCAGTACATACGATTCTTATGATGAGGGGTATGATGACATCTATATGGATGGTGATTATGATGATAACAGATATGATAATGACAGTGACTATGCAGATGGTGTAGATGATGCAATGGATGATGACGATGAAGATTGGTAAAGGAGTTGCAGAGTCCACCTACAAAATAAACACATTCCCCCAAAAACCCCTCTATCCGATTCCGCCAAAATTCTGTATAATAAAATCATATAATATAGACAAATACGGATAGAGGAGGGACACCGATGTTAAAGACATTTCAAACATCATACATAGGAAAAAAAGAAATCACGGGCAGTCACAGCACTGAGCCTGCTTTTTCTGATGCTGTGTCTGACGGGATGCAGCATGGAAGGAGTACCGTTTGCAAACTGGGATTTATATCACAGCGAAACATACGAAAATGCAGAATCCTACCAAACCGGAGATTTTTCGGGTAATGCAGATGAAGTACAAACGTTAGCCGTATACTGGCGCTCCGGAGAGATAAAGATCACGGAATCAGAGGGCGATTCTATTGAGATCCGTGAGAGTGGAAAAAATCTGACAGAGGATGCAAAAATGCATTATTATCTCAAAGACGGTCAGTTAGAAGTCCGTTTTTGCGCATCAGAGCAACCATTCAAGTAAAACCGAAGGAGAAGCACTTGCAGATAGAAGTGCCAAAAAACATGCAGTTGTCCATTCACAGTACATCCGCGGATGTGAAAGCAAAACATTTAGAGCAGGAGCAAATATTAGTGGCAACCATGTCGGGTGATATAGAGATCGGAGAGTTTGTGGCAGAGGAAGGAGATCTCAGCAGCGGTTCCGGAGATATTACATTGGACAATATGCAGGTTCAAGAGACAGCGATCACGACTGCAAGCGGAGATGTAGAGCTCTCCTTACCGGAAAAAGGTGCTAAGATCAAATACACCACGACAGGTGGAGAACTGGAGACAGATCTGGACCACAAAAAACCGGAAACATCTATGTATTTGGTGATGGAAAAACCAATCTGACCATACAAAGCACGAATGGAGATCTGATGATCAGATAGGAGAAGGCATATGATAAGAATGGAAAAAATGTTTTTTTTCCTCATTGATCACACCCGTCATTTTGATCGTGTTGTATGGAACATTTCTCTCAAATGTATACAAGGATTCCTTTCAGTCCTCCTTGCCGGAGTTTCTAAGCGTTTCAGATAAACTGATCAACGGAACTGTAGCCGCACAGTTAGCGGCAGCATTACTCGCAGTGAGCTGCGTTACCGTTACCTTTTGTGTTAATCTGACCATGATCCAGGATAAAGCGAATGGAGCAAGAAAAGATTTTAATGTATCACCGACAGGAAAACCGGTTATCTATTTAGGGTACTTGTACTGTTTGGCAGTGTGCTTTCGAGGATCGTGTGTTATCCGTTAAAAACACAGGGACAGATGTCGGCGGTAGGAACGATCGTCAGTGCCGGCTATGGATTCATCTGTGGAGCATATATGCCAATCTCTAATTTTGGCAAAGGACTTCAGAAAGGATTGTCCTATGTTCCAAGCACTTATGGAACCTCCATGCTTAAAAACCATATGCTTCGCGGAGTATTTGAAGAGATGAAATCCAAGGGATTTCCGGACGATGTAGTGACAGGCATTGCAGATTCGCTGGACTGCAATCCGGTATTTCGGGGACATGTTGTAAGCAGTGCAGAAATGCTGGCGTTCATGGTAGGAACCATCGTTGTATTAGGGATCATTTATCAGATCATAACGGCACTTCCTGAAAAATAAACAAAATAAATCCGGTTGTAACCGCAAATCTATCATGCTATAATGGGCGTAAACATCAACTTTGGAAAGAACAAAAACTATTAGAGCAGTGCCAGACCTTAAAAGAATATGCCATCTATGTAAAGAAAGTACGAACCTATGCAAAGAGCATGAAAGTAGAAGAAGCGGTAGACCGTGCAGTGACAGAATGTATCAATGAAGGAATCCTGCGGGAGTTTCTGCTTCAAAACAGAAAAGAGGCGGTGGAAATGAGTATTTTTGAATATGATGAAGAGGCGGTCTTTGAAGTTGTCAGGAAAGATGAATATGAGAAAGGCATCCAAGAAGGCGAAAAACAGTTTGCCCTTCTGACCGAAAGACTCTTAGAAGCCGGGAGAACACAGGACCTGCTGCGTGCTACACAGGATCAAGAATATCGCAAGCTGTTATATAAAGAGTATCAGATTTCATAAAGAGGAGGAGCACCAATGGAAACATGGTTTTATGAAGTAGTCAGCATTGACGGAGACTATGCAAACTTAAAACGTACCGATATCGAATCGGATGACTTAAAGTTAGTTGCAAGAGCATTACTGCCACCGGAAATCATGGAAGGAAGTAAGCTGAAATACGAGTTAATGCAATATGAACTTCTTCCGTTATAAATAACTTTAGAATCGAATACAGGTAAAAAGTAAAGGGCAGAGACCGGAAAACGGTTCTGCCCTTTTGTAACAGGATTAAATTTTGAAATAACGCATTTCATTTGCGAGTTTCTCAGCCTGTGTGGCTACATTCTGTGCAGCTTGTGCTACATTTTCACTGTTGTCGGTTACGCTTAAGGCTTCCTGAGCAAGACCTTCAGAGGTTGCAAGGATTTCTTCGGCACTGGCGGATTGTTCTTCTGTAATAGCAGCTACAGAGGTTGCAACTTCATCCACTTTGTTGACATTCGTAATCATTTCCTGTAACAGCTCGCTTGTCTCTCCGATCGTCTGGTAAATATCGTGGAATGTGTGATGCGCGGTAGAAACCAGCTCCTCACTGTCATGGATGTGTTTGGCACTTATCTGGGTCTTGTCCACGGCATCGCTGACGAGAGTATTAATATCTGCCGTAATAGAGGATATTTTGTCCACGGCCTGCGAACTTGTTTCGGCAAGGTTGCGGATTTCTTCGGCAACAACAGCAAATCCTTTTCCGGCTTCACCGGCTCTTGCTGCCTCAATGGCTGCATTTAAGGAAAGCAGGTTCGTCTGGGAGGCAATATCTCCGATAATTTCCACAAATTTTGTAATCTCTTCCGTCGATTCACCGACATGACCGACAGCGGTTTCTAATTGGGTAACGGAGGCCTGAACGGTTTCCATGGCATGTTTTACCTTATCCATGTCATCCCGTCCCTTGCCGGAAATTACAACGGTATCATTCATCTTTTCACTGGCGTTATGTCCGATCTGATCTGTTTCAGAAACGATCATCGCCAGAGAGGTTGTATTTTCTGCTACTTCTGTTACGGAGTTTGCCAATTCCTCAACAGTGGAATTTAACTCTTTCATAGAGGTAGATTGAGTTATCGCGGAGCGATATAATATTTCGGAAACGGAACTGCTGTTTTCAGCCTGTTGATTCAATTGTCCGGATATGGAAAAAATAGTACCGATCGTATTTCGCATAGTACCAATAAATTTCTGCATACCATTTCCCATAGCAGCGACTTCATCCTGGCCTTTGGTCTGTACATTTACCGTAAAATCACCGTCAGTAATCTTTCCGATATCCTTTGTCAGGGTTTTGATCGGTTCAACAACAATGTGTACAATTCGTTCGATCAAAAATCCGATAATCACCATTGCCAGGACTAAAATAAGGATAATTCTGGTCTGCAAACCTTTTAAATCTTCAAGGACAGTACTTTCTTTTACATTAGAGACCAGAACCCAGTCAGTTCCTGTGATCGGTTCGACCTCTACATAATAGACTGTATTACCAACGGTAACATTTTGAACTTTTCCATTCTTTTTATCAATCTTATCAGCAACCGCTTTCACATAAGAATCTTTGCTGTCAGAAGAGATTGTTTGTGCCACTAATTTCTGGTCTTTGTGTGCTAAAATGGTATGGCTGTTTTTATCAACCAGAAATGCGTAACCATCATCCATAACTTTGATATCGGATACCATCTTAGAAGCATAATTTAGAAAAACATCTGCTGCAGCAACCGTTTTAGCACCATTAGAGGTTTTAAGTAACGTTGTGGCACTTACAATAAATTCGCCGGTATCTGCATCGCGATATGGTGTGCCAAAGGCAAAAGATTCATCGGTTAATCCTCTTTATACCAGTCGCGCTCTGTGATCCCATAGTCCGCATCCGGAACCCAGCCGGACATATCAATATATTTCCCATGGTCATCACCGATGTAGACTCCGTTTGGAAAATCCTGATTCATATTTACAGTCGTAGCCAGATAAGTTTTTTCGGTTTCTTCATCCATTGGAACGGTTTCTAAAGTGTTTTGTAACATATCCAACGTATTAAGAATACCGGTGGTCCAGGTCTCTAACTCTTTGGCATTCATTTTAGATTCTGCCCTTAACAGATTTTTTTGCCTCTTGGACAATGATCTTTTTAGAAGCCATATAAGAAATCACAATAATGGATATAATAGCGATAGCGATACAAGGAAGTAGAATTTTCAGCAGCTTAGCTTTTATACCTTTTAACATTTTCGTATTTTGTCGATCGTTTTCATTCGCACGTCTCCTTTCTGCATAAGTATATATAAAAGTATAATACGGATATATGCGTTTTTCAAGGATTTTCTTAGGAAACACGTCTGTTATAGCTTTTCCCTATACCCCAATATAGAAATGTCATATGAAAGCAAATCTTGAATTGCCTCCAAAATCATAGTACACTTTTAATGATCAGAAAAAAGACATCCTTAAGATGTCTAAGGAGGCAGTCACATGAAATTAAGCCAGATTCTTGGTAAAGATAAAATCACATTGTCATTTGAAGTATTTCCACCCAAAACAGAGGCGAATTACGAAGCCGTGAAAAAGCAGCATTGGATGTTGCGGCGTTAAATCCAAGTTATATGAGTGTTACCTACGGTGCGGGCGGAAGCACCAGAGCGAATACAGTACAGATCGCATCGGCAATACAGCAGCAGTATGGGATCACTGCAATTTCCCATCTTACCTGCGTCGGAGCAACGAAAGAAGACATCGACCATACACTGGATTCTATGAAAGAAGCAGGAATAGAAAATGTACTGGCACTTCGGGGCGACCGGCCAAAAGGATTTTGAAGGAGAACCGTTTACAGATTTTCACTATGCATCCGAGTTAGTAGAGCATATCAAAGCAAGAGGAGATTTTTGCGTAGGAGGTGCCTGCTATCCGGAAGGGCATGTAGATGCCCATAATAAAAAAGAAGACATTACATATCTAAAGAAAAAAGTAGATGCGGGATGTGACTACCTCACAACCCAGATGTTTTTTGACAACAACATCTATTATAATTTTCTCTATCGGGTCAGAGAAAAGGGAATTACCGTGCCGGTGATACCGGGAATCATGCCAATCACAAGAGCATCACAGGTAAAGACAGCAGGTACATTAGCCGGAACAAATATGCCGGAAAGATTCCGAAATCTGGTGGACTGCTTCGGGGACAATCCAAAAGCGATGCAGCAGGCAGGAATTGCTTATGCGACCGATCAGATCATCGACCTAATCGCAAATGGAATCCATAACATCCATGTGTATTCGATGAATAAACCGGAAGTAGCGGCAGGAATCCAGAAAAACCTGTCGGAGATCATCCATGATTAACAAAAAAAGAAGTAGAACGGTACTTAGGATATGGAAAAAATATCCCGGATGAGCGGACAACAGAACTGATAGAGGAATGTATCCGACAGATAGAAAAAATAGCGCAGCCCCGGTCGATATACAGGATCTTCGATTTAAAATTAAAAGAAGATCAGATAGAAGCAGCGGGAATGAAGATGCAGAGCAGAAATCTGGCAAGAAACTTAAAAGGTTGTGAAAAAATCGTATTTTTCGCGGCAACCTTAGGAAACGAGCCGGACATATTAATGAACCGGTATTCCAGACTGCAGATCAGTAAGGCAGCAGTATTGCAGGCAGTCGGGGCAGCGGCGATCGAGGACTATTGTAACCAATGCCAGAAAAAATCGAAGAACAGGCAGCGGCAGAAGGTTTTTATGTAAGACCCAGATACAGTCCGGGATATGGAGATCTGTCCTTAACCTATCAGGCAGAATTTTTAAGAGTGTTAGAAGCAACTAAAAAATCGGGATTGTACTCTCGGAAGGCGGAGTCATGATACCGGAAAAATCAGTAACAGCGGTTATGGGACTGAGCAGGGAGCAGACTAAATGCCATATCGAGGGCTGCGAGTCCTGTAGAAATAAAAACTGTGCATACAGACGGCAAGACTAAGAGGTAACTATGACGATCAGAGAAGAAATAGGAAAAAAGAATACTGTTTTTTGATGGAGGAATGGGAACACTTCTTCAGGAACAGGGATTACAGGCAGGAGAACTTCCGGAAACATGGAATCTGAAGAATCCGGAGCCGATCATACAGATACATAAAGCGTATTTAGCGGCAGGGGCAGACATCATATTGGCGAACACTTTTGGCGCCAACCGCTTTAAATACGGAGAAGATTTAGAAAAAATCGTAACGGCGGGAGTAGCAAATGCAAAAAAGCCGTAGCAGAGAGTGGAAAAAAAAGCATATGTAGCCTTAGACATCGGCTCCACCGGAAAACTCTTAAAGCCGATGGGAACCCTGGATTTTGAAGAGGCAGTCGGGGTATTTGCAGAGATCATCCGAGTGGGAGAAAAGCAGGAGCGGATCTCATACTGATAGAGACCATGAGCGATACCTATGAACTGAAAGCAGCAGTATTAGCGGCAAAAGAGAATTCCACATTGCCGATCATGGCAACGGTCATCTTTGACGAAAGCAAAAAGATGTTGACGGGAGCCAGTCCGCAGGTAGTAGTGTCACTGTTAGAAGGACTTGGGGTAGACGCACTGGGGATCAACTGCGGCCTTGGACCAAAACAGATGAAAGAGATCGTAAAAGAACTGCTGAAATATGCCTCCATACCGGTGATCGTCAATCCAAATGCGGGACTTCCGCGTTCGGAAAACGGAAAAGACCGTCTTCGACGTAGGAGCAGAGGAATTTGCCCAAGACATGGAAGAGATCGTAACCATGGGAGCCTGGTTCGCCGGAGGCTGTTGCGGAACCACGCCTGCGCATATACAGGCAATGGTAGAAAAATGCAAAGAAATCACACCGGTGCCAATCACACCGAAGAACTATACCTTTGTTACCTCCTACTCTACGGCAGTTGAATTAGGCGGCAGACCGGTCATCATCGGAGAGCGTATCAATCCTACCGGAAAGTCCAAATTTAAACAGGCACTCAGGGATCACAACATCGACTACATCTTAGAAGAAGGGGTCAAACAGGAAGACTCCGGTGCACATATCTTAGATGTCAACGTAGGACTGCCGGAAATTGACGAAGCAGCCATGATGGAAACGATCGTTTACGAACTGCAGAGCATCATGCCGATCCCGCTTCAGATCGATACCACGAATATGGAAGCAATGGAACGGGCGCTCAGGATCTATAACGGAAAACCGATGATCAACTCCGTCAATGGAAAAGCAGAGATCATGGAACAGGTATTTCCGCTTGTAAAAAAATATGGAGGAGTCGTAGTCGGACTGGCGTTAGATGAAGATGGTATTCCGGACACCACCGAGGGCAGACTTGCGATAGCCGAAAAATATATCAGACAGGTGAAAAATACGGGATCAGCAGAAAAGATATCGTCATCGATGCCTTGGTTATGACCATGAGTACAAATAACGAGTCCGCAAAGATTACTTTAGATACTGTAAAAGAGATTACGGCAAGAGGCGGAAAAACCGTGCTTGGCGTGTCGAATATATCCTTTGACTGCCGCAGCGTGAGCTGATCAATGCAGCATTTTTTACAATGGCAATGAATAACGGACTCTCGGCAGGGATTATCAATCCGAATGCAAAAGCCATGCGGCAGGCATACGACACCTTCTGTGTACTCGGCGGCTATGATGCCCAGTGCATGAATTATATCGAAAACTATGCCGTAACCGATGCCCCGAATGCAGCGGCAAAACCGGCAACAGCGAAGCTCAATCTGACCGACAGCATCATCAAAGGCTTAAAAGATCAGGCGTACCGGGCAACGGAAGAAGAACTAAAGACAAAAGAACCGATGGAGATCATCAATGGGGAACTGGTTCCGGCACTGGATGTAGTCGGACAGGGATTTGAAAAAGGAACCATGTTCCTGCCACAGCTTTTAATGAGTGCAGAAGCAGCCAAGGCAGGGTTCGAGGCGATCCGGCAGTATGTGCAGAGTCACGGAGAAGCACAGGAGAAAAAAGCAACGATCGTCATTGCTACCGTCAAAGGAGACATCCACGATATCGGAAAAAATATCGTAAAAGTCCTGTTAGAGAACTATGGATATGAAGTCATAGACCTCGGAAAAGACGTGCCGCCGGAAAAAATCGTAGAAACCGTCGTGGATAAACATGCGCCGCTGGTCGGACTGAGTGCATTAATGACAACCACGGTAGTCAATATGGAAGAAAGTATCAAGGAACTGCACAAAGAAGCACCATGGTGCAAGATCATGGTTGGCGGAGCGGTGCTGACACAGGAATATGCAGACATGATAGGGGCAGATTTTTATGGAAAAGATGCCATGCAGTCTGTATATTATGCCGAAAGACTTCTAAATAGCTGACAGAACGCATGATTTTGTGATATTCTGTAAGAAAGGATTAGCGGATCATGCGGGAGGAAGTCATGGCAGAACGGTCAAAACAGAAATTAAAACTCATCTATTTGATGCAGATCTTAATGGAAAAGACAGATGAAACGCACAGTATCACTATGGCGGAGATGATAACTGCCTTAAAGGCATATGGGATTACGGCAGAGCGGAAGAGTCTGTATGACGATATTGAATGCCTGCGTACCTATGGATTAGAAATTATCGGAACGCAGGAAGGCAGAACCTATTGTTATCAGGTAGTTAACCGGCAGTTTGAATTGGCAGAATTGAAACTGCTGGTTGACTCTGTGCAGTCTGCAAGATTTATTACAGCCAAAAAGACAAATGAGCTGATCAAAAAATAGAAGGATTAGCAAGTAAGTATGAGGCATCCAAACTGCATCGTCAGGTCTATGTGACACAGCGGGTAAAAACCATAAACGAAAGCATCTATTATAATGTAGATGCCATTCATACGGCAATCGCCGAAAATTCCCAGATCACGTTCCGGTATTTTCAATGGAATGTCAAAAAGAAATGGAGCTTCGCAAAGGCGGAGCACTCTATAGAGTCAGTCCGTGGGCGCTATCCTGTGATGATGAAAATTATTACATGATCGCTTATGATGACGTAGAAGAAAAAAATCAAACACTTTCGCGTAGATAAAATGCTCCATATCGAAATGAACGGAAAAAACGCGAAGGAAAACAGGTATTTCAATCCTTTGACATAGCCGTGTACTCCAGAAAAATGTTTGGAATGTATGGCGGTGAAGAGCAGTTGGTAAAAATACAATGTGTCAATGAATTAGCCGGAGTCATCATAGACCGCTTTGGAAAAGAAATATCCATGATACCGGTAGACGGGAAGCATTTTACTGCAAGCGTCCGGGTAGCGGTCAGCCGCCAGTTCCTGTCATGGGTCATGGCATTGGGTGAGGGGGCGAAAATCGTAGGACCGGAGCCGGTAGTAGAGCAGGTCCGGGAAGAAACAAAACGCCTGATGCAGCAATATGACATAAAAACAGATTCATATAAAAATAAAACAACGTGAAAACAAATTAAAATATATAGCGAGGAAGAATCATGTACAAAATCTTTATGGTAGAAGATGATGAGATCATAGCAAGAAGCATACGGGAACATCTGCAGGCATGGAATTATGACGTATGCTGCGTAGAAGATTTTTCCAATGTAGTAGCAGAATTTGTCCGTTTTGACCCACAACTGGTGCTTATGGACATTACCCTGCCATTTTTTAACGGATACCATTGGTGCAGTGAAATCCGAAAAATATCGAAAGTACCGGTCATCTTTTTGTCCTCAGCGGCAGATAACATGAACATCGTCATGGCGGTCAATATGGGAGCGGATGATTTTATACCAAAACCGTTTGATCTCGAAGTGCTCACGGTTAAGATCCAGGCAATGCTGCGCCGCAGCTACGATTTTGCCGGAACAGGCAGTATGTTAGAGCATAAAGGAGCGATCCTGAATCTGAACGAGACAACGCTGACCTATCAGGAGCAAAAGATAGAATTGACGAAAACGAATTTCGTATCTTAGAGATATTAATGGAAAATAAAGAAAAAAGTCGTATCCAGGGAAACGCTGATGACAAAGCTATGGGAAAGTGATAACTATGTAGATGAAAATACACTTTCCGTCAATGTGAACCGGTTGATAAAAAAAATTAGAAGCCTTAGGATTGGAAGAATTTATACTTACAAAGAAAGGAATAGGGTATCGTCTGGGATGAAACTTTGGAGTTCATATCTGAAAAGAAATTTAGGATGGATAGCGGTCATATTGCTGACGATTTTTTCCATGTCCGTGATCGTAGAACTGAATGGCGTTCATATATCAGAGTGGATATATGGAACAATTCTCTGCATCTTCTTTTTACTGGTGATCGGAGGGGTGGATTTTTACCTCTATTATAGAAGACATCAGAATCTGCAAAGAATACAGGAAATCGTAAAAATTTCCGTCAATGCATTGGATATGCCGAAGGATCAGATCGAAGAAGATTACCAGAAGCTGTTACAGATCGTGCATGAAGATAAAGTAAAGGCAGTCAATGACTTAGAATCCGGAAAAAAGATATGGCAGTATTACACCATGTGGGTGCATCAGATCAAGATACCCATCGCGGCAATGCGTCTGCTGTTGCAGTCGGAGGACACGCCAAAGAGTAGAGAATGTGCGGAAGAGCTGTTCCATATTGAACAGTATGTAGAAATGGCACTGCATTACAGCCGCTTAGATTCAGATACGACCGATTTTGTGATCCGAAAGACTTCCTTAGATGAGATCGTGCGGGAAGCAGTCCGAAAATATGCCAAACTGTTTATCCGTAAAAAATCCGCTTAGATTATCAGCCGTTAAATATTGAAGTGCTGACGGATGAAAAGTGGTTAGAGTTCGTGATCGAACAGATACTTTCTAATGCCGTAAAATACACACCGAAAGGCACCGTTTCTATTTATATGGAAAATGAAGACACACTTATAATAGAAGATACCGGGATCGGGATACGGGCAGAAGACTTACCGAGAGTCTGCGAGCGGGGCTACACCGGCTATAACGGGCATAGCGATAAACGCTCAACCGGGATCGGACTGTATCTTTGCCGCAGAGTATTAGAGCAAATGTCCCACAGTATAGAAATAGAATCGGAAATGGGAAAAGGAACGCGGGTGAAGATCGGATTGATCACAAAAGAACGCATTCATGAGTAATCTTACAGGAATGTAAGAAACAAAGGGAAAATGTAAGCCGGATGAATGGCAGACATTTTCCCTTCTTGTTATACTGGGAACATAAAAGAGCGCGCGAAGAAAATCAGGAGGAAAAAAGAGAATATGTCAATATTAGAGGGCAATCACTTAAAAAAAAAATATACACCACACGTTTTTCAGGAAATCAGGTACAGGCATTAAGCAACTTAAGTTTTTCCGTAGAGGAAGGTGAGTATGTAGCGATCATGGGAGAATCCGGTTCCGGAAAAACAACCTTATTAAACATCTTAGCAGCACTGGATAAACCGACCGGTGGAGAAGTCCTGTTAAATGGAAAGAACATCGTAGAGATTAACGAAAAAGAAATCTCTGCATTTCGAAGAGAAAATTTAGGATTTGTCTTTCAGGACTTTAACTTATTAGATAACTTCTCCTTAAAAGATAACATCCTGCTGCCGTTGGTCTTATCCGGTGTCCGGTATCCGGAAATGGAAAAAAGACTGCATCCGATCACAAAACGGTTAGGGATTGAAGAACTCTTAGAAAAATATCCGTATGAAGTTTCGGGAGGACAAAAACAGAGAACCGCCGTGGCAAGAGCCTTGATCAGCCGACCACAGTTAGTTCTTGCAGATGAACCGACCGGAGCGCTTTGACTCAAAAGCAGCCGACGAATTGCTGCAGTTATTCAATGCGGTCAATCAGGAGGGACAGACCATTTTAATGGTAACACATAGTACCAAAGCAGCCAGCCATGCAAAAAGAGTCCTGTTTATCAAAGACGGCGAAGTGTTCCATCAGTTATACCGTGGAAACATGAACAACGAAGAACTTTATGCAAAAATTTCAGATACACTGACAATGTTAACGACGGGCGGTGAACAAAATGAATAAAGGAATGTATACAAAACTTGCGATCACCAATATCAAAAATAACAGGCAGTTTTATTTCCCATATCTGCTGACCGGGATCATAACCGTAGCCATGTTTTACATCATGTGCGCATTAGAAAGCAATCCGGGGATACAGAGCATGCCGGGAGCAAAGGATTTGGGACTGATCCTCCGTCTGGGAATCGGTGTGATCGGAATCTTTGCAGTCATCTTCCTGTTTTATACAAACAGTTTCATCATAAAACGCAGGAAAAAAAGAACTCGGATCTATAACATTCTGGGAATGGAAAAAGACATATTGCAAAAATTTTATCAAAAGAAGCATTTTTTACCGCGATAATAGCAATTGGCGGAGGACTGGTAACAGGCGTATTATTTCATAAGTTAGCGTGTATGCTCCTCTACCGCATGATAGGATTTAACGGAGGCATCACATTTTCCTTTTCAAAAAAAGGTGTTATGATAACAGCTATTCTGTTTGCGATCGTCTATCTGTTAACGTACATCTATGATCTGTTTCAGGTGCAGCTTGCCAATCCGATAGAGCTTTTACAGTCAGGAAATAAAGGTGAGCGGGAGCCAAAGACCAAAGCGATCATGGCAGTGCTTGGAGTTCTCTGCCTTGGCGCGGGATATTTCATAGCAATTACAACTAAGAATCCGATCAAAGCACTGACCCTGTTTTTTGTAGCAGTCATCCTTGTAATTATCGGAACCTATCTGCTGTTTACGGCAGGAAGCATCGCTTTGTTAAAAATTTTACGCCGCAACAAAGGATACTATTATCAGACCAAGCATTTTACATCCGTATCGGGAATGATTTACCGGATGAAACAAAACGCAGTGGGACTTGCAAACATCTGCATCTTATCCACCATGGTATTGGTAGCCGTATCGACAACAGTCAGTCTCTATGTAGGTATTGAGGATATCATGAAAGAACGATATCCAAATGAGATCAATATCAGTGCCTATTATGATACAGGAGCACCGGCAGAAGATAGTATCGCACCGATCGTGGAAAAAAGTGTCAAAGAGAGTGGAAGAAAGATCCGACATGAGGAAGACTATCTTGAATTATATTTTGCGGCGATCAAAGACCAGGGACAGTATTCTTTAGATAAAGAAAAAGTAAAAACAGCCGGCGACCGCGTCAGCGGATTTGTGGTATTGACCAGAGAAGATTGTAAAAAAAAGTATAACGAAGAAATACCGGAGCTGGCAGAAAACGAAGTTGCTCTGTTCACGATCAAGAAGACAGACATGGACACACTCGTATTAGAAAACAGAAGTTACCATGTAAAAGAGATCAAACAGTTTCAAAACACAGAAGATTTCGAGACCATAGCAGATATGATGGATGAGTATTACTATGTTATTGTAAATGATG